>Ga0207664_10002168_pt1 | contig 12917 bp, 5 predicted proteins | sample LARL83metaG_FD_184349 | JGI IMG/M metagenome (GOLD analysis project Ga0207664, IMG submission 184349) | Corn, switchgrass and miscanthus rhizosphere microbial communities from Kellogg Biological Station, Michigan, USA - LAR L8-3 metaG... | ecosystem: Host-associated > Plants > Roots >...
GATTCTGTCCGACCCTTGCTCAACCGGTTGCGCGAGGTTGGCGTTGATGAGATCGCCTGCCTGATCGACTTCGGCGTGGACGAGGATGTCGTGCTCAAGGGACTTGAGGGGCTCGATATCGTACGCCGCCAGTTCAACCGGGCACCCACGCCAGCAGCGGCGCCTCGTTCACTGGCCGAGCTCATCGAGGACAACCGTCCCACGCTGTTGCAGTCGACGCCGACAATGATGCAGGTCATCATCCGGGATCCCGGAATGCGTGCGGGACTTCGCGAGCTCCGCACGCTCCTTGTCGGAGGCGAGGTGCTGCCCGCCAGGTTCGCCGGGGAACTGCTCAGCACGCTGAACGTGCGACTGCTCAACATGTACGGCCCAACCGAGACGACGATCTGGTCGTCCATGCACGAGGTGAGGCCCGGGCTTGCCCAGGTGCCACTGGGCAAGCCAGTCGCTAACACCACGATCCGGATTGTGGACCGGCACCTGGAACCGGTCCCCGTCGGCGTGCCCGGGGAGCTGGTCATCGGCGGCGCTGGGGTTGCCCGCGGCTACTGGCGGCAGCCGACGCTCACGGCGGAGCGTTTCGTGCCGGACCCGTTCAGCGCGGAGCCAGGTGCCCGCATGTATCGCACCGGTGACCTTGCCAGACGTCGCCCCGACGGGACGATCGAGTTCCTCGGGCGGGCGGACCGGCAGGTGAAGATCCGCGGTACGCGAGTAGAGCTTGGGGAGATCGAGGCCGCCATGGACGCTCAGCCGGGCGTGCGAGAGTCGGTCGCGGTGGTCATCGACGACATGCGCGTGGCCGGGTATGTGGTTCCCGAGGCCGGTGCGCCCCTACGACTCGACGAGTTCCAGCGTGCGCTGCGTGAGACGCTGCCGCAGGCGATGGTGCCCTCTTCTATCACGCTGCTGTCCCAGCTGCCCGTTACCCCGAACGGGAAGGTCGACATCAAAGCGTTGCCCAAGCCTAGCGGGGCTGCCTTGGGCAAGGCGGCCCCGCCCCGCAACGAGCTGGAACGCAAGATCGCCGACGTCTGGAGCGACGTCCTGCAAGTCTCCTCGGCCGGGATCTACGACAACTTCTTCGACGTCGGCGGCCACTCGCTCCTCATGGTGAAGGTGCACGAGAAGTTGCGGATGATCATCGATGGTGACCTCCCGCTGATCAAACTGTTTGAGTACCCGACGGTCCATGCCTTGGCGACGCACCTGGCGTCTGCGGAAACTGATCAGTCATCGCTCGACGACGCTTCAGAACGTGCTCGCAAGCGACTAGCGAGGCGTGCTTCGCGGCAGCGAGGGCACGAGGCAACCTGATAAGAGAGCGGCATGCAACCTTCCGACGACGACAACGCGATCGCGGTTATCGGCTTTGCCGGCCGTTTCCCGGGTACCAAAGATGTCGATGAATTCTGGAGGCATCTGCTGGCTGGAGACGAACTGATTGCCCGTTTCCCCGGGGCAGGGGAAGGAGGGGCGACGCCAGCCTACGGCATAACTCCTGAGGCCGAATGGTTTGATGCCGGATTCTTCGATTATTCTCCAGCGGAAGCGCTGTTGATCGACCCGCAGCAAAGGGTATTCCTGGAGTGCTGCTCCGAGGCCTTGGAACGGGCCGGCTGTGATCCGGCGAGGTATTCCGGCGCGATCGGCGTGTACGCGGGCACCGGTGCCAATGCTTGGATGGAGCAGTTGCGGGCCGACGAGTCCCTGGCCGGCGCCTCCCGGGCATTCCAGCTGCATGTCACCAACACCGGTGACTTCCTCACGATGCGAGTGGCCTACAAGCTCGGACTGCGAGGTCCCGCTATCACTGTGCAGACGACCTGCTCGACCTCGCTTGTCGCAGTTCATCTAGCCGTTCAATCGCTGCTTATGGGGGAGTGCGACCTCGCCCTGGCCGGGGGAGTAAGCATACAAGTGCCTCATCCGATCGCGATCCCCTACGACGGAGGAGCCCTCGCCTTCGATGGCTACTGCCGCCCGTTCGACGCACGGGCACAAGGCACAGTGTCTGGAGATGGCGCGGGAGTCGTCGTTCTCAAACCGCTGCCAGAGGCCATCGCCGATGGCGACCATATCAATGCCGTCATCCGTGGCTCAGCCGTGAACAACGATGGCTCCGACAAGATCGGATTCAGCGCGCCAAGTATTGCCGGCCAGGCGGCTGCTATTCGAACGGCATACGCGGTAGCTGGTATCGAGACGGCTACCGTCGGGTATGTGGAAGCACACGGAGCAGCGACTTCCTTGGGTGACCCAATCGAGATCAGCGCCCTTACCAAAGCCTTCCAGGACGGCACCGGCCGGACCGGGTTCTGCCGGATCGGGTCGGTAAAGTCTAACATCGGGCACACGAATACCGCAGCCGGTGTCATTGGCCTGATTAAGACGATCCTGGCCGTCGAGCACGGTCGCATACCGCCCAGTCTGCATTTCGAAAAGCCAAATCCTAACATCGATTTCGATTCGAGCCCGTTCGTGGTGAACAGTGAGTTGACCGAGTGGCCGGAGGCGGCTGCCCCGAGGCGGGCAGGGGTCAATTCGCTGGGCCTTGGGGGAACCAACGCGCATGTCGTCATCGAACAAGCCCCGTTGAGAGATGCGCCTCCGGACGCCGTCGGCCCTCACCTGCTGCCGTTGTCCGCGCGGACCGGGGAAGCACTGGCGGACTCCGCCGGCCGGCTCGCCGGCTACCTCTCGGCTCACCCCGAAGTCCCGCTGGCAGACGTCGCGTGGACACTTCAGACAGGGCGCCGCGAATTCGAGTACCGTACCCACGTGGTCGGCACCGATCATCAGGCGGTTGCCCGGCTGCTGCCAACGGCCGGGCAGGCGAGCACCAGCCCCGTTCTGCCCCCTCTCGCTTTTCTCTTCCCCGGACAGGGGAGCCAGTACCCGGGAATGGCACGGGAACTTTACGGGTGCTGGCCCGCCTTCCGTGATCGCGTCGATGAGTGCACCGGGCTGCTGGAGGCAGACCTCGGCGCGCTGATCCGGACAGTACTGCTCGCTGATCCGAGCGATGAACAAGCCTTTGCGGCGGCAGAAGATAGCCTCGACTCGACCGAAACGGTCCAGCTGACGCTGTTCGCCTTGGAATACTCTCTCGCGGGCCTGTGGCAATCCTGGGGTATACACCCGTCGAGCGTGCTGGGCCACAGCCTTGGTGCCTACTCCGCAGCGTGCACGGCGGGAGTTCTCTCCCTAGCCGACGCCCTGGCCCTCGTGGTCGAGCGCGGCAGGCTGCTCGGCAGTCTCCCCGCTGGGGCGATGCTTGCGGTTTTCCTCTCCGAGGCCGACCTCAGATCGTGCCTGCCTGACGAACTCTCGGTAGCCGCCGTCAACGATGCTTCGCAGTGCGTGGTGTCCGGCGCGCCGGATACTGTGGCGAGGTTCCAGGCGGAACTTGCCGACCGAGGCATTGCGAGCCGCCAGCTCCGTAGTTTCAGTGCCTTCCATTCTCACCTGCTCGACCCAGTACTGAATGAGTTCGGTTCCCGCGTACGGGGAGTGGAGTTGCGCGCCCCCGAGATTCCCTGGATCTCTGACATGCACGGCCGGATGGTCAGCCCGGATGAGGCGCGAGACCCCCAGTACTGGGTCAGGCAGCTACGTCAGACGGTGCGGTTCGCTGATGCTTTGTCGACAGCACTGGGCGCCGGGCCAGGGATTCTCCTTGAGGTGGGCCCCGGAACGACCCTGACTGCCCTGGCCCGCCGCCACCAGGCGGTCTCGCCCCAGCACGCCCTGCTCACCAGCCTGCCCCGCCAAACCGAGGAGACATCGGCACGTAGCGCGGTTCTCGGCGCCGCCGGGAGCCTCTGGTCCCGCGGCTTCTCGCTTGACTGGGACAAAATGCAGCCGGCTCAGCGGCGTCGCGTGCCGCTTCCCACCTATCCCTTCCAGCGCAAGCGGTTGGCGCCCAGTACCGTTGCCCAGGGAGCGTCTCCGGGGGCTTCGCGGTCCAGTGCGCCCTCCGGGCCCGCCCATCGCGCATCCGAACGAACAGCACCGAACCAGGTCCACATCCCCACAAGGGCAAGGGCAGAGCAAGAACGACTGCTAGCCGATGTGTTCAGTGACGTCCTGGGCCTTCAGGAAATCGCAGTCGATGATAACTTCTTCGACCTCGGTGGTGACTCGCTCATCGCCGTGCGGCTGGCCGATGTGATCAGGCGAGTCTTCGGCGTAAAGATCCCGGTGCGCGACATCCTCCTGTCACCGAGCGTTTCCGAACTGCTCCCGCACCTTTTCCCGCAGGATGAGAAGAATTGAGTACCGGCTCGCGATCGCCCGCGTCAAGGACGCCTGAGGGTGCCGGCTCGGCCGGCCGGGCTGCGCCCGGTCCGTGACCCTGCCGCCCCTCGCACGGAACCCGGCACCTCCGAGGAAAGGGGCACAGGGCGAGAGCGCTATGCGTGCAAACAGTGACAGCAGGCACGAAACCGCAGCTCAAACCCCCTTGACACCGGCCCGCTCTGCCCGGATGAATGGACACCTTGACCATCGGCTGTATCGGAATTGTCTGGACAACGACCAGATTGCCCGAGTACCATAGAACGCGTGCGACGTAACGGGGTGCTTCGCGATTGCCGTCGCGTACATATTGGAAGAATGCTTACCACATGACCACGCGCTCGTCGTTCTTTTGCGATTCCCTAAGCGATTCCAAGGTTGGTGCGCAGTTCAGGATAATATGACCTGTAGCGACTCGGGTGGTGGCAAGTGCAGTCTCTAGTCTCTGCGAGCGTGAATTCGTGACGGTCTTCGCGGATATAACCACTCCGGCTCCTGCGACGCCCATACAGAATGACGCCTTATGGTATCAGGCTTTGCCGAAGTAATGCCAGAGGGCTCTCCCGAAGGGCTGCCGCCGTCGTTTGCGCAACAGCGCCTCTGGTTTATCGATCAGTTGGCTCCCGGCAATTCGTCCGCTAACTTGGTATCCGCCTACCGACTGTCAGGTGCCCTGGACGTGCCGGCGTTGCGGGATGCGTTCACCGAGGTGGTGTCCAGGCACGAAGCACTGCGAACCAGGGTCGTCACGACCGACGACGGGCCGCGTCAGGTCATCGACCCCGCCTCTGCAGTGGCGGTCGCCGCGCGGGATGTGTCGGCGGTGGCCGATCCGGTTACGGAGGCTCACCGTCTGGCCGAAGCCGAGTTCCGGATCCCGTTCGAGCTCGGGACCGGCCCGCTGCTGCGGGTTCAGCTTTTCCGGCTCGGCGAAGACGACCACGTCTTGGTCATAGCGATGCATCACATCGCCGCGGACGAGTGGTCGATGGGCGTCTTGGAGTCAGAGCTCGGTGTGCTCTATCACGCCTTTGCAGACGGCCAGCCGTCACCGTTGGCGCCGCTGGATATCCAGTACGCGGACTTCGCGCAGCGGCAACGGTCGCTGCTGTCCGATGAGGTCGTCGACGGATTGCTGGACTACTGGCGGGAACGCTTGCGCGGTATGCCGGACTCGCTGGAGCTGCCGGCCGACCGTCCCCGTCCGCCGGCACCGACCTACACCGCGGGCGTGGTGTCGTTCGACATACCTAGGGACGACGCGGTACGGCTGCGGGCTCTCGCCACCGAGCGGCGGGTCTCGCTGTTCATGCTGCTGCTTACAGCCTTTGATGTCCTGCTCGTCGGCTACACCGGCGGGCAAGACATCGTGGTCACCGGGCCCGACGCGGCGCGGGACCGGGGCGAGTGCGACGGCCTGATCGGGTGTTTTGTCAATAACCTGGTCCTGCGCGTGGATTGCCAGGGCGACCCCACGATTGATGAGTTGCTCAACCGGGTCCGCGAAACCGTTCTTGGCGCCCTCGAGCATCGAGATCTGCCCTTCGAGCGTCTTGTGGAGGACTTGCGGCCCAGCCGCGACCCCAGCAAGATCCCGCTGGCACAGGTTGGATTCCAGCTGCTATCTCCGCCGTACACGAGCGGCTCGCTCGACCTCGCGGGGCTCACGGTCGCGCCGTTCAAGATTGCTGGCGGGACGGCCCACTTCGATCTTGAGGTGAGCTGCTTCGACCACGGGCCGGATGATCGGCTGTCGGTGCGGGTCGTCTACGCGGCCGACCTGTTCACCCGGTCCATGATGGAACGGTTCGCGGGACATTTCACCAATGTCCTGGCAGGAATGCGCCCGGAGGTCCGGCTGTCCCGGTTGCTGTTGCTCACTGGTGATCAGACCAGGCGGCAGCTGGTCGAGTGGAACGCGACCGCGGCTGAACTCCCGGCCATGACGGTGACTCAGATGTTCGAGTCGCACGCGGCCCGGTCTCCGCGATCGATCGCAGTGTCCTTCAGGGACGAGAAGCTCACGTACGGCGACCTAGACGCCATGGCGAACCGGTTCGCCCACCGCCTGCGCTCGCACGGGGTCGGGCCGGAGATGGTTGTTGGCCTGCATATGCCGCGCGGTCTGCCCGTGATGATGGCGATTCTCGCAGTCTTCAAGGCCGGCGCCGCATATCTGCCGCTCGATCCTGAGTACCCGGCCGATCGAATCGCCTACATGCTTGCGGACGCATCCTGCTCGCTGGTGATCGTCGAGGACAGTTCCGCTCTCGACGCCATGGTGCTCGGCGAATTCACTACCGTGATCCGGATTGACGCGTCCGCCGACTCGGCATTCCCGGCGACCCCGCCAAGCCCTGGTGCCCTTGAGGATCTCGCCTACGTCATCTATACATCCGGCTCGACGGGCCGGCCCAAGGGGGTGGAGGTGGGACACGGCAGTGTGGCCAACATGGCCGTGTTCCATGCCCGGTCTCAGGGAATCGGACCACGGTCGCGGGTTCTGCAGGTCACGTCCTTGAGCGGCGACATCTCGGTATCCGACATCTGCGGTACCTGGGCCGGTGGCGGTGAACTCGTGCTCGCACCTGAGCACTCGATCGGCGACGATCTGGCCGACGTGTTCGCTGATCAGCGGATCACCCATGTCACCATGGCTTCTTCGCTGCTAGCGACCTTGCCGGAGGTCGCCTTGCCGGACCTGCGGACGATCCAGTTCGGCGCCGACGTGTGTGCGCCCGCAGTGGCGAACCGCTGGGCACCCGGCCGCACCCTGATCAACGGCTACGGCCCCACCGAAGCCACGGTTTACGTATCAAGCTTCCGGTGCGCCGATGAGGTCAGTGGCCCGCTGCCGATCGGCAGGCCGGTAGCCAACACACAGCTATACATACTTGACAGATTCTTGCGGCCGGTGCCGGTAGGTGTGACTGGTGAGATATACATCGGCGGAGTCCACCTGGCTCGCGGTTATCGGGGCAATCCGGGACTGACGGCCTCTTGCTTCGTCGCCAATCCATTCGCGGCCGACGGGTCACGCCTGTACCGCACGGGTGACCTGGCCCGGTTCCTGCCCGACGGGAACATCGACTTCCTCGGCCGATTCGATGACCAGGTTAAGCTGCGCGGCTTTCGCATCGAACTCGGCGAGATCGAGTCCGTGCTCGGCGAGCACCCCGCCGTGGCACAGGCCGCCGTTGTGGTCCGCAGCGAACGATTGTTTGGGTACGTCGTACCAGCTGGTTCGGACAGAGATGGCATCCCAGAGCTGACGCGAGAACACCTGCTGGACAGTCGACAGCGTTTCGACCAGGAGCATCGCGAAGGACGCACTGCCCAGCCGCCGAACCCGACGGTGGTCGAGCACATCCATGCGCTACGGCCGCGGCGGCTTCTGGAGATTGGCTGCGGCGAGGGTGCGCTGTTGCGTGAACTGCTGCCCGCGTGCGAGCGTTACGTCGCGACGGATTTTTCGCCGGTTGCCATCAACCGGCTACGGTCGGAGTTCGCGGGCAAGGGCGGCCTGATGCTGCTAGCCCGCGAAGCCACGGACTTCCGTGGTTTCCAGGACGGATCGTTCGATGCGGTCGTCATCGACTCTCTGCTCCGGCATCTACCAGGGCTGCCCACCGCCGACGAGGTCATAAGACGCGCCGTCAGCGTTCTCGCGGATGGCGGCCCCCTTATCATCACCGACATCCTCAAGCACGGTGATAACGAACTCGCCATCGACCCGGCCTATTTCAGCGACCTGCCAGGCCGGATCTCGCGGGTCGCCGGCGTCGTGCTCGTTGACCGGGAAGACCGCTACGACGTTCTGATTACCGTAGCTGCTCCGCGGCCGCTCGCGGAGCCGGCCGGGATACCGTCCGGCCTGGCGAATGATCCGCTGCGGGCTAAACGTGCCGAGCGGTTGACCCGGGAGATCCGGGACTTCGCCCGGCGGCGGCTGCCATCCCATATGGTGCCGGCGGGCATCGTGATCGTCGATGAATTGCCGCTTTCCCCGAACGGCAAGATCAACGTGCGGCAACTGCCTGTTCCTCGCGTGCGCTCCGAAGGTCGTGCCCCGCGTGGGTCCGAGGAGGAGGCGCTGTGCGCACTGTTCGCGGAGATCCTGGAACTCGAGGCGGTCAGCCCTGACGATGGATTCTTCGATCTCGGCGGGCACTCGCTGCTGGCCTTCCGGCTGCGCAAGCTGATGCAGTCCAGGCTCGGCGTCGACATCACATTGGAGACCATATTCAGGGACCCCACCCCCGCTGCCCTTGCCGTCTATTTGAACCAGCCTATCCTGGGAGAAAAGCAATGACCAATCCTTTCGACGACGAGGACGGCTCCTTCCTGGCTGTGTGCAATGACGAAGGCCAGTATTCGCTATGGCCTGAGTTTGCCGAGGTCCCGGCCGGGTGGTCCGTCGTTTACGGGCCGGCCCTGCGGCAGGATGCCCTCGATTACATTCAGGCGAACTGGACGGACATGCGACCAAAGTCTGTGCGATGACCGCAGCAGGCGTCAGCACGCGGCGGTACGTCAGTTCTCGGCCGAGGTGCTGTCCGAGTACACGGTGCCCGCCCCTGTTCTCGGGCTTCACGCGCTGGCACTGACGCCGGGACACGCGCGGGACCGGCCGCCGAAAACCGCGTAGCCGCGCGCGAAATCGTGGGCCTCTACCTGAACCCGCCGGACAACAGCTGCGCAGGACGGAAAGCTGCTAACAGGAATGCAGAGCTTTATTTTGGCATGCGCGAGGTAGTCGGCGCCACGTGACATCCCGCTGATCTCGCGAGTGGAAGAGGTGCATTTTTCGCCGAATGCGCTGGTACGGCCATGATAAGAAGAGGCTGGATCATGATAAGAAGAGAGCTGGATATGGCGGCGCTGGGCATCGGCCATACGCCGATGCTCGATCTTTCGCATCTGGTAAAGCGGGGCAGGCTCATGCTCAAGGCCGAGTTCTGCAATCCTTTCGGAAGTGCAAAAGACCGGAACGCGGTCTATCTGCTCAACTGGGCGTACGCTACCGCTGGTGCGGAGGTGCAAGTGGTCGAGAGCACCTCCGGGAACCTCGGGGTGGCGCTCGCTCGACTTGGAAAGCTGCTCGGTTTTCAGCCGATCATCATCGTCGACCACACGCTCTCCGAGCGACAGCGCGAGCGAATACGTGAGGCTGGAGCGAAAATTGAGCTGGTTCTCGCCCCACGTCCCGGGAGGGACATGCGGCAGACGAGGATCGCGCTCGCGTCTGAGCTGGGCGACCGGGACGGGTACATCTGGCTGAACCAGTACGGCAACGAGGCTGCGCTGCTGGCCCATCGGGAGACGACCGGACCGGAAATCTGGGCTGAGTGCTCCGGGCGCATCGACGCGATCGTCGCCTCGATCGGGACCGGGGGGACCATCTGCGGAATCGGTCAGTACATCAAGAGCCTCGATCCGTCGGTGCAGGTCATCGGCGTCGAGCCAGTCGGCTCGAATATCTTTGGCGGCAGCTACAAGCCGTCGTATCTCATGTCAGGGGCAGGGATGCGAGGACCTTGCCCGCTGACCGTGGCGAACGGCGACATCATCGACTCGTGGGCACGAGTGCCTGACTCGGTCTCCGCCGCGTACGCCACCTACGTGCGCGACGAATGCGGGCTGTCCGTCGGCCTGTCCACGGGTACCGCCGTCTCGGTGGCAATCCAGGTCGCCGAGGAAAGCGGGAGTTCCGTGGTCGCCGTCGCGCCAGACACATCCGTTGGATTCCGCGCGGAGATCGAGGACCTAGCCGCGAGTTCGCCGCCGGCCAGGCAACTGCCCCCCGCCACGCTCACCTCCACCGTCGGCATCCCTTGGGCGGAGATCTTCGAAAGAGAGAACGGAGCCTGACGAACGCCTTAAAAGAGCTGCGCGAACCGGGGAGCATGACCTCCCGGCATCCGATCTCGCGGAACAGCTACGGTTGCGAAACGTTACCGGTCTGACCTCTGAGGTGCAGGGAGGGCCGGGGATTCGTCCGTTAGGTTCCAGATGCTGCGGACACCGAGGAGCGGCACGATGGCGAGTATCAGCAACGAGCCGACGGCGAAAAGCGTCGCGCGCAGCGAGAACACGGACACCAGCGGCCCGGCGATCACCGGCCCGAACGGGTAGGCAATGAGCGCGCCGAACCACGTATACGAGCTGACCCGCGACAACGAGTCCGTCGGCACTTGCCGCTGCATCGTCGAGTTGAACCAGCTCAGGTAGGCGACGACGCCGGTGCCGGAAATGGCGGCGCTGACCGCGATGGCCGGCACCGGGAAGCCGGCCGCGAAGGCGAGCGGCGGGAAACCGATCATGCCTGCCGCGCAAATGCCCGCGCGCAAGGGATGCTTCGGTTGCAGGCGCGTGGTCAGCAGGCCGCCAGCGACGGAGCCGATGCCACCGACCGTTGACACCGTGGCCCATGCCGCGGCACCGCCGGGGTAGTGCTGACTGGCTAGCGGTCCGAGGACGCTATAAGCCCCGATAAGGAGATTGACAAGCGAGAATGCAACGGTCATGGGCCATAGCCAGTCCCGGGAGCGGAATTCGCTCCACCCCACTCGCAGGTCGGTGAGGAAATGCGACCGGGAGGGCCGGGGCGAGCCGTTGATTCGCATGGCAGCCAGCAGGACGACGCTCACCGCGAAGGTCGCGGCGTCGAGCATGATCGCCCAGCCAGGACTGGCCGTCACTACGAGCACGCCCGCTAGGGCGGGTCCGGCGATGGTCGCCGCGGCCGCTCCTACCTGCTGGAGCTGGTTAGCTCGCTGCAGGTGCTCAGGTCTTACGACCGACGGGACTAGCGCTGAGGACGCGGGGAGGAACGCGGCTCCCGCCGCGCCCTGTACGAAGGCGAGCAGGCCTATGATCCACACCGAGGGGCGCCCTGTCAGGAGCAGGATCCCGAGAACGGCCTCGGCGGCACCCCGCACCACGTCAGAGATCAACATCACGGCACGACGCGACACCCGGTCCGCGATAATACCGCCGACCAGCAGGAAAGCGACCTGTGCGATTCCCTTGGCCCCGAGTACATAGCCGAGGTCGGCGGCCGAATGGGTGAGGTCGAGCAAGCCGAATGCGAGAGCAACGGGCACGACCGCGTTGCCGAGAAAAGACACCGACTGGCCAATGAAGAGGAAGAGGAAGTTACGCTCCCTTAGCGGGCCCACTAGGACATCTCTTCCTACTTCGATCCCGACGCCGCGGCCAGGGCATCGGTTTCGCGTTAGTCATCAGGGTCTAGAGGTTCGATGTGGGTGATGGGTGTGTCGGGGTTGGCGGCTGCTGTGTGCAGTACGCGGGTGAGGCCGCGGGCGAGTTGCTGGGCGGTGTCCGGGTCGAACAGGTCGGTGGCGTAGCCGAGGATGCCCTCGATGCCGGCCCGGGAGCCGTCGGCGGAGAACTGCTCGCGGACCGTGAAGGTGAGGTCGTGCCTGGCGGTGACCGAGAAGCCGGGCAGTTTTTCCAGGTCGAGGAGCCTTTCCGGGATAACGCGCAGGCCGGGCATCTCGAACCGGGCTTCGGTGCCGTTCTCGAAGGACAGCATCACCTGGAACAGCGGGTAGCGGGCGGCGGACCGGGCGGGGTTGAGGATCTGCACCAGCAGGTCGAAGGGCAGGTCCTGGTTCTGGTACGCGGCGAGGTCGGTGTCGCGGACCCGGGCCAGCAGCTCGCGGAAGCCGGGCGCACCGGAGGTGTCAACGCGCAGGACCAGGGTGTTGACGAAGAAGCCGACCAGGTCGCTGAGAACGTCATCGGCGCGTCCGGCCGCGGGTACCCCCAGCGGGATGTCGGTTCCCGCGCCGAGCAGGGTGAGCAGCGCGACGAGAGCGGCCTGGACCACCATGAACATCGACGCGCCTGCCTGCCGGGCCAGGGCCGCCAGCTGCGCGTGCACGCCGGCATCGATCCGGAACTCGGTGATCGCGCCGCGGTGGGTCGCCGCGGCCGGGCGCGGCCGGTCCGCTGGCAGGGCAAGCTCCCCGGGGACCGCCTCCAGCGTCCGCCGCCAGAAAGCCACCTGGTGAGCCAGCACGCTGCCGGGGTCATCCTCCCGGCCCAGCATGGCGTGCTGCCACAACGTGAAATCGGCGTACTGGACCGGCAGGTCGGCCCATTGCGGCGCCTTCCCGCCAAGCCGTGCGCGGTAAGCCGCGGCGAGGTCCCGCGCCAGCGGCGACAGGGACAGGCCATCACAGGCAATGTGATGCATGACCAGGACCAGCACGTGCTCTCGCGGCCCGGTCGATATCACCTCGGCGTGCACCGGGATCTCATCCGCCAAGCTGAACTCATACCCGCAGGCCAGCGGGACCAGGCGGGCAGCCTCAGCCGCGCTGACGCTCTGCCAGCTCACCCTCACCGGCGCGTCGCCGGCCGGGAGCACCTGCTGGAACGGCTCGCCGTCCACCGCCGGGAACACCGTCCGCAAGCTCTCATGCCGGCCGACCACATCACCCAGCGCACTCTCCAGCGCCTGCCGGTCCAGCTCCCCCTCCAGGCGCAGCACCAGCGGCACGTTATACAGGCCCGGCCCCTCCAGCTGAGCCAGAAACCACAGCCGCCGCTGCGCAAACGACAAAGGCACACGCTCAGGACGCGCG
>Ga0207664_10002169_pt1 | contig 12917 bp, 12 predicted proteins | sample LARL83metaG_FD_184349 | JGI IMG/M metagenome (GOLD analysis project Ga0207664, IMG submission 184349) | Corn, switchgrass and miscanthus rhizosphere microbial communities from Kellogg Biological Station, Michigan, USA - LAR L8-3 metaG... | ecosystem: Host-associated > Plants > Roots >...
CGTCTCGGAGGCGACCGTCCGCGCGCGCTATGCGCGGCTGACGAGCGAAGGCATCCTCCAGGTCGTCGGGGTCACGAATCCGCTCGGGCTCGGCTTCGATCAGGCGCTCGTCGGCGTGAAGACCTCGGGCGCGCCGGACGCGGTCGCGGACGAGATCTCCCGCTGGTCCGAGGCGGACTACGTCGTGGTCACGGCCGGCCAGTTCGACATCGTCGTCGAGGTGGTCGCGGCCACCCGCCGCGAGCTCCTCGACCTCACCAACCGGATGCGCGCGCTCGACGGCGTCGTGTCGACGGAGACCTTCTTCTATCTCGAGATGTGGAAACAGCTCTACGACTGGGGGACACGTGGTACTTGACCTTCGCCAGGCTGCGCGCGACAACCTCTGGCTGCACTTCACGCGCATGGGCGGAGGCGAGCCGCCCATCATCGTCCGCGGCGAGGGCTGCTACCTCGAGGACATCGAGGGGCGGCGCTATCTCGACGCGCTCGCGGGGCTGTTCGCGGTCCAGGTCGGCTACTCGTTCGGCGAGGAGATGGGGCAAGCCGCGCTGGCCCAGATGCGCGAGCTGCCGTTCTACACCAACTGGTCGTATGCGCATCCGCGGGCGATCGAGCTCGCGCACGAGGTGGCTCAGCTGACGCCGGGCGACCTGAATCGCGTGTTCTTCGTCTCCGGAGGCTCGGAGGCGGTGGAGTCGGCCTGGAAGCTCGCACGCCAGTACCACCAGGCGCGCGGCGAGCGCCGCTGGAAGGCGGTCTCGCGCCGCCTCGCGTACCACGGGACGACGATGGGCGCGCTCTCGATCAACGGCATCCCCGCGCTGCGGGCGCCGTTCGAGCCGCTCGTGCCCGACGTCGTCCACGTGCGCAATACGAATCGCTACCACCGTCCGCCGGGCGAGAGCGAGGAGGCGTTCACGGCGTTCCTCCTCGACGACCTCGACGCGGCGATCGTGCAGGCGGGCCCGGAGACGGTCGCGATGGTGATCATGGAGCCCGTCCAGAACGCCGGCGGCTCGTTCACGCCGCCCGCGCGCTACTGGAAGGGCGTCCGGGAGATCTGCGATCGGTACGGGATCCTTCTCTGCGCCGACGAGGTCATCACCGGCTTCGGCCGCCTCGGCTCCTGGTTCGGCTCGGACCTGTACGACATCCGTCCGGACCTGATCCTCAGCGCCAAGGGCCTTTCGTCGGCGTACGCCTCCATCGGCGCCGTGATCGCGGCCGACCACGTCGTCGAGCCGTTCCTCGGCGAGAGGGAGATGTACGCGCACGGGATCACGTTCGGCGGCCACCCCGTGCAGTGCGCCATCGCGCTCAAGAACATCGAGATCATGAAGCGCGAGCGGGTGGTCGAGAACGTGCGCGACAACGGCGACGCGTTCCGCTCGACCCTGGCGCAGCTCCTCGACCTGCCGATCGCGGGCGACCTGCGCGGGACGGGCTACTTCTACGCGCTCGAGCTCGTCAAGGACAAGGAGACGAGGCAGAGCTTCGACGAGGCCGAGTGCGAGACGCTGCTGCGCGGCTTCCTCTCGCCGCGGCTGTTCGAGAAGGGCCTCATTTGCAGGGCAGACGACCGCGGCGACCCCGTCATCCAGATCTCGCCGCCGCTGATTGCGACCCAGCGCGAGTTCGACGTCATCGCGGGTACGCTTGGCGACGTTCTGGACGAGGCATGGCGGCAGATCCACTAGCTGCGGACATCGCACTCGGATCGTTGACGAAGCGGTTCGACGACGTCGTCGCCGTCGACGGGATCTCGTTCGAGATCGAGCGCGGCAGCTTCTTCGCCATGCTCGGCCCCTCGGGCTGCGGCAAGACGACGACGCTGCGCATGATCGGCGGCTTCGAGGAGCCGACGTCGGGCACGATCGAGCTCGGCGGCCGCAACGTGAGCACGCTGCCGCCGTACCGGCGCGACGTGAACACCGTCTTCCAGTCGTACGCGCTGTTCCCGCACCTCACGGTCTACGAGAACGTCGCCTTCGGCCTGCGGCGGAAGAAGGTGCGGGGAGTCGAGTTGCGCCGTCGCGTGGTCACCGCGCTCGAGCTCGTCGGGCTCGCCGGCCTGGACCGGCGCAAGCCGCGCCAGCTCTCCGGTGGCCAGCAGCAGCGCATCGCGCTCGCCCGCGCGCTCGTCAACGAGCCGCGGGTCCTGCTGCTCGACGAGCCTCTCGGCGCGCTCGACCTCAAGCTCCGCAAGGAGATGCAGCTCGAGCTGAAACGGATCCAGCACGAGGTCGGGATCACCTTCGTGCACGTGACGCACGACCAGGAAGAGGCCATGACGATGGCCGACCGCATCGTGATCATGAACCATGGCCGGGTCGAGCAGCTCGGGACGCCGAGCGAGCTGTACGAGTCGCCGGCGACCGGATTCGTCGCCGGTTTCCTCGGGGCTTCGAACCTGCTATCCGGCACGGTCGTCGGGGAGGAACAGGTGCGGCTCGACTGCGGGGTCGAGGTTCGCGTCCCTCGCACGGTGCTCGCGGGACGGAGTGGGGCCGTGCAGATCGGCGTCCGCCCGGAGAAGATCCGCCTCAGCGGCGCTGACCCGAACGCGCTCTCGGGGACGGTCTCCGAGCGCGCGTACATCGGAGTCTCGACCCAGTACATCGTCGACACGCCGGCAGGCACGGTGACCGTCTACGTCCAGAACGACCGGCCGGGTGCGAATGGCATCGCTCCCGGCGACCGGCTCACGCTCACGTGGAGCCCGGAGTGCACGTTCGTCGTCGAAGCTCAGGAGGGTTCGTGATGTCTCAAGGCATATCTCGTAAGGTCTTCCTCCGTCGCGCCGCCGCCGGAGGCGCGATGCTCACCGCTCCGGGCCTGCTCAGGGCAGGGGCGGCGTTCGGCTCCACCGCCGCGAAGCTTCCCAAGACGATCGTCTTCTCGAACTGGCCGCTGTACATCGACGTGAAGAAGAAGACGCACCCGTCGATCCTGCAGTTCCAGAAGGCTCATCCCGGCACCACCGTCCGATACCTCGAGGACATCAACGACAACGACCAGTTCTTCGGGAAGATCGAAGGACCGCTCTCGCAGGGCCAGTCGACGGGGCGCGACCTCATCGTCCTCACCGATTCGTCGGGGCTGCCGCAGCGGATGATCCAGCTCGGCTGGGTCGAGAAGTGGGACAAGTCGGCGATGCCGCACGTGAAGAATCTGATCCCGGCGCAACAGCACCCGGCCTGGGACCCGCACCGCGACTACAGCCTGCCGTGGCAGTCGATCATGGCCGGGATCGGATACGACCCTCACAAGGTCGGCTACGAGCTCGACTCGGTGGACAAGCTCCTCACCGACCCGAAGCTGAAGGGCAAGGTCACCCTGTTGACGCAGCTCTCGGACACCATCGGCCTCGTCATGCTCGCGAACGGCGACGATCCGGCTCACGTCACGAAGAAGACGTGGGACGCGGCGGTCGCGCGCATCAAGAAGGCCGTGCAGTCCGGGCAGATTCGGCAGTTCACCGGCAACGACTACGCGCCGCTGCTCGCGAAGGGAGACGTCTGGGCGGCCTTCGCCTGGTCGGGCGACCTCGTTCAGCTCCAGGTCGACCATCCGGGTTTGAAGTGGGTCGCGCCGAAGACCGGAGCGATCTTCTCGACGGACAACATGCTCATTCCCAAGGGCGGAAACGCCTACGCCGCATCGGTCCTCGCGGACTGGTTCTACATTCCGAAGATCGCCGCCGAAGTGGAGGACTACGTCAACTACATCTGCCCGGTCACCGGCGCCGACAAGATTCTGTTGAAGTCGGATCCCGCCGTGGCGAAGAATCCGCTCATCTTCCCGCCTGCATCACTGCTCGCGAAGCTGCATCAGTTCGACGCGAATGCGATCAACAACCAGAAGTACAAGCAGGACTTCCAGCACCTGATCGGCGCCTAGAGCTTTGGGGAAGCTGCTCCACCGCCGGGCGTGGGTGACGCCGTATGCGCTGCTCACGCCCGGCATGGCATGGCTGTTCGTCTTCTTCCTCTTCCCGATGTACTACCTCGGGAAGATGGCCCTCTCGCAGGGGCTCTTCCCGCTCTTCAGCTTCGGCTGGGCCTGGGGCAACTTCTCGTACGCTGTCTCGACGTACAGCACGCAGTTCGTGCGCTCGCTCGAGTATGCCGGGATCGCGACCGCGGTTGCGCTCGCCATCAGCTATCCCTTGGCGTACTGGATCGCGTTCCGGGGCGGCCGCTGGAAGAACCTCTTCCTGCTGCTCGTCATCGCGCCGTTCTTCGTCACGTATCTGATCCGCACGCTCGCGTGGGAGACGATCCTCTCCGACAACGGCGTCGTCGTGTCGGTGTTGAAGGACGTCCACATCCTCGGCTCCGACGGCCGCCTGCTCGCGACGTCCGCCGCCGTCATCGCGGGCATCACATACAACTTCCTGCCCTTCATGGTGCTTCCGCTCTACGTCAGCCTCGAGCAGATCGACCACCGTCTGATCGAAGCGGCGTCCGACCTGTACGCGTCGCGTCCGAGCTCGTTCCTCCGCGTGACGCTGCCGTTGTCGTTGCCGGGCGTCTTCGCGGGCGTGCTCCTGACGTTCATCCCCGCTGCGGGAGACTTCATCAACGCCCAGCTGCTTGGGACGCCGCAGCAGTACATGATCGGCAACGTCATCGAGTCTGAGTTCCTGTCGCTGCGCGACTACCCGACCGCCGCCGCCCTCTCCTTCGTCCTCATGGGCTCGATCCTCGTGCTCGTGCTCGTGTTCGCGCGGGCGCTCGGCACCGATCGTCTCACCGCCGGGACGGCCGCATGAGGTGGGTACGCCGCCATCTGCTCGACGCGTATGCGCTCGTGGCCGTCGTCTACCTGTTCGTGCCGATCAGCGTCGTCATCGCCTTCTCGTTCAACAACCCGATCGGCCGCTTCAACTACACGTGGCAGGGCTTCACGTTCGAGAACTGGCTGCATCCGTTCGGCTATCCCGGCCTAGGCGGAGCCGTGAAGGTGAGCATCGAGATCGCCCTGCTCTCGAGCCTCCTGGCGACCATCCTCGGGACGCTCATCGCGCTCGCCCTCGTGCGCTACCGGTTCCGCGGCTCGGCGACGACGAATCTCCTCATCTTCATCCCCATGACCACCCCCGAGATCGTCATGGGCGCGTCGCTGCTGACGCTCTTCCTCAACTGGAAGGTCCCGCAGGGATTTACCACCATCCTCATCGCACACATCATGTTCAACATCTCGTACGTCGTCGTGACGGTGCGCGCTCGGCTCGTCGGCTTCGACCGGCATCTCGAGGAGGCGGCGATGGACCTCGGCGCGAATGAGCTCGTGACGTTCTTCCGCGTAACGCTGCCGCTGATTGCCCCGGGCATCCTCGCCGCCGGGCTGCTCGCGTTCGCGCTTTCGATCGACGACTTCGTCATCACCTATTTCAATGCCGGCTCGACGATCACGTTCCCGCTGTTCGTGTGGGGAGCGGCGCGCGTGGCGCTTCCACCGCAGATCAACGTCATCGGCACGGGCATCTTCGTCATCGCGGTCGGCGGGATGCTCGTCAACGTCCTCTTCCAGAACCGGCGCGCGCGGCGCCTCTCGACCGGTTAGGCCGGCGCCGCGGCCTCGCCTACGACGGCGATGGCGCGGCCGCCGTCGCGGCCGCCCGCGCGACGCCGGTCGCCGCCGCCGCCTCGGCGACCGCCGCGGCGACGGCGGGAGCGACGGCGCGGTTGAAGACGCTGGGGACGACGTAGTCGGCGGAGAGCTCGTCGTCGGCGATCGTCTGCGCGATCGCGCGCGCGGCCGCCAGCTCCATCTCGCTGTTGATCGTGCGGGCTCGGACGTCGAGCGCGCCGCGAAAGACCCCGGGGAACGCGAGCACGTTGTTGATCTGATTCGGATAGTCGGAACGGCCGGTCGCGATCACCTCCGCGAGATCCTCGATCGCCTCCGGGTCCACCTCGGGCGTGGGGTTCGCCATCGCGAAGACGATCGCGCGCTCTGCCATCCGGCGCACGCCCTCGACCGAGACCGCCCCGGGCACGGAAACGCCGATGAAGACGTCGGCGCCTTCGAGCAGCTCGTCGGCGGTGCCGCGCAGGTTCTCGGGGTTCGTCGTCTCGGCATAGTCGCGCTTGGCGTCGTTCAGATCGGGCCGCCCGCGATACAACGCGCCGCCCTCGTCGCAGCCGACGATCCACGTGGCGCCTGCCCGCTGCAGCGCTCGTGTGACGGCCATCCCCGCCGCACCGCAGCCGGTGGTGACGATGCGGACGTCCTCGATGCGCTTGCCGACGACGCGCAGCGCGTTCAGCAGGGAGGCGAGGACGACGATCGCCGTCCCGTGCTGGTCGTCGTGGAAGACGGGGATGTCGAGCGACTCGCGCAGCCGCCGTTCGATCTCGAAGCAGCGCGGCGCGGAGATGTCCTCGAGGTTGATGCCCCCGAACGCGGGCGCGATCGCCTCGACGGTGCGCACGATCTCGTCCGGATCCTTCGTGTCGAGACAGACCGGGAACGCGTCGACGTCGCCGAACTCCTTGAAGAGGACCGCCTTTCCCTCCATCACGGGCAATGCCGCCTCCGGCCCGACGTCGCCGAGCCCGAGCACGGCCGTTCCGTCGCTGACGACCGCGACCGTGTGCCGCTTGATCGTCAGGTTCCAGACCTTCTCCGGATCGTCGGCGATGGCGCGGGAGACGCGGGCCACGCCGGGCGTGTACGCCATCGAGAGGTCGTCGCGCGTCTTCACCGGGAATCGGGGCCTGATCTCGATCTTGCCTCCGAGATGCGCGAGGAACGTCCGGTCGGAGACATGGACGACGTCCACGCCGTCGACCGCCCGGACCGTCTCGACGATCGCGTCGAGGTGGGCCTCGTTCCCGGCCAGCACGTTGACGTCGCGGATCTTCGTCGTGCGCTCGACGCGCACGAGATCGATCGCGCCGAGCAGGCCGCCGGCTTCGCCGACGCCCGCAGCGAGCCGCGCGAAGGCGCCGGGATGGTTCTCGATGCGAACGCGAATGGTGGCGCTGAACGACGCCGACGGGTGCATGCACTGACGGTACGCCGCGCCGGGCCGCCCGTCATCGTGGCCAACTACGCTCTGTCGGTGCGGCTAACCCTCTGCGACGTCGGGCCGCGCGACGGCCTCCAGAACGAGCCCGAGACCCTCGCCCCGTCGGTTCGCGCCGAGCTCGTCGGCCGCCTGGGTGCGGCCGGGCTTCCGCGCATCGAGGCCGTCAGCTTCGTGCGCGACGACCGAGTGCCGCAGATGGCCGGCGCCGAGGAGGTGGTCGCGGCCGTCGAGCGGCGCCCGGGCGTCGAGCTGTCGGGCCTCGTCCTCAACGAACGGGGCTGGGAGCGCTTCCGGGCCTCCGGGCTCGATCGCGTCAACGTCACGTTCGCTGCGACGGAATCCTTCAACCGGGCGAACGGAAACATGACGCTCGCCGAAGCCGTCGCCGCGGCCGAATCCATCGTCGCCGCCGCGACCGTGCCCGCGACGGTGACCATCTCCGTCTGCTTCGGCTGCCCGTTCGAGGGCCGCGTCGACCCGGGCGTCGTCGCCGATCTCGCTGCGCGGTTCTCCGGGCGCTCCGAGGTCGTCCTCGCCGACACCATCGGCGTCGCGACCCCGTCACACGTGCAGACGCTCGTCGAGCGGGCCGGGGCGGAGGGGTTCCACGGCCACAACACGCGCAACACCGGGTACGCGAACGCGCTCGCGGCCGTGCAGGGTGGAGCGCGGCTGCTGGACGCGTCGGTGGGCGGCCTCGGCGGCTGCCCGTATGCGCCGCGGGCGACCGGCAACGTGGCGACCGAAGACCTCGTCTATCTGCTCGAGGAGGAGGGGTGGGAGACCGGCGTCGACCTCGACGCGCTGATGGGCATCTCGGCGTGGCTGGAGAGCCTCCTCGGGCGGAGGCTCGAGGGCTATCTCTACCGCGCCGGCAACTGGCCGTAGACGATGCGTGAGGTCCGCGCGGTATGGGCCTTGCTCGCGGCGGAGGCAGTCGCCGTCCTCGTCACGTACTCGCGCCTCCCGGCGAACGAGCTCTACAACGTCCACGGCAGCGGCCTGCGCGGTGGACTGAGCCGCGTCGTCGTCGAGCTCGACTTCCCGGACGCGCTCATCGCGCTGGCGATCCTCGGCGTGATCGCTCCCCTGCTCTTGCCACGGCTGCGACCGGTCGCAGGATTGGCGGCGCTGCTCTGCGTCGTCGCCGTCCTGCCGGGCGTCGTGTCCCAGGACGATCTGGACGCGAGGCGGATCAACGCGGTCCCTGCGATCGGCGTCGGCCTCGCCCTCGCGCTCACGTTCCTCGCCCGTCCGCCTGGCCCGTCCCGGCCGCGCGGAGACCGGGCGCGCATCGTCGTCGGCGCCGTTCTCGTCGTGCTCGCGGCGCCGTGGATCGCCGCCGCGCTCGGCTTCTACCTCGACGGCGTGCCGGTGCTCGGCCGGCTCTTCCAGACCGGCAGGATGGCGAGCTTCCACGATCCGCTGCATCACGCCGTCCATCACGGCGTGCACCACGGCCTGCAGGGATTGCTGTTCGCCCTGACGGCGTTGATCCTCTCGCGCGTGCCGAACCGCATCTCCTTCTATCTCGCGCTGCTGCTCGCCTTCGGCGCTGCGAACATGCTGAACGACGGCTGGCTCGAGCAGGTGGTCGAGCGCGGCTGGAGCTCGCATCCGGTCCCGAGCGTGCTCGGCTTCTCCGTCAACTGGCTGTGGGGCGCGACGCTCGCCGTTGCGGCGGCAATTTGGGCGGCGGCGAGAGATGGACGACGCGCTCGCCGTCGACCGAGAAAGGCTGCGCCACCGTCATGAACGTCCCGAGCTGCTGGAGGATCCCGAGGGCGAGCGTCTGCGGGTGGTCGGCGGCCTCGCCGACGTTGCGCACCGGCGACGCGGGCACGCCTGCGGCGACGAGCGCTGCGAGCAACTCGTCGGTCGACCAGGCACGCGTACGCTCCTCGATCGCCGCTGCCAGCTCCGCCCGGTGGCGGACGCGATCGGGATTCGTCCGGAAGCGCTCGTCCTCGGGAAGCCCGAGCACGGAGCACAACGCCCGGAAGAGCTTGTCGTTTCCGGCGACGACCATCAGCTCTCCGTCCTCCGTCGCGAACACCTGGTACGGCGCAATCTGGGCGAAGGCGCTGCCTTCGCGCCGGGGCACGTCGCCCGTGCCGAGATAGCCGACGATCTGCGACGACAGCAGCCACAGCGCCGTCTCGTACAGCGACACCTCGATCGTCGCTCCGCCGCCCCGCGCGAGCGCGGACACGATCGCGAACGCCGCCCAGAGGCCCGTCGAGAGGTCGATCAGCGAGACGCCGACGCGCACCGGCGGCATGCCGTCCAGGCCGGTGACGCTCATGATCCCGCTCGCCGCCTGCAGCAGCGGGTCGTAGCCGGGCTGGTCGCGCAACGGGCCGGTCGAGCCGAATGCGCCGATCGAGCAGTGGACGAGCTCCGGCCGGCGGGCGCGCAGCGCCCCGGCGCCGAGGCCGTGCTCCTCGGCCGCGCCCGGCCGCAGGCTCTGGACGAACACGTCGGCGCGTCCCGCCAGCTCGAGCAGCTCGTCGATTCCCTCCTCGGTCGAGAGGTCGAGCACGAGCGAGCGCTTGCCCGCGTTCGCGGCGAGGAAGAGCGCGCCCTCGCCGTCGATGAACGGCGGGCCCCATGCGCGCGCGTGGTCGCCGCCGGGGGGCTCGACCTTGACGACGTCCGCGCCGAGGGACGCGAGGAGCTGCGTGCACGTCGGCCCTGCGAGCGACGACGTGACGTCGACGACGAGCGTGCCCTCGAGCGGTCGGAAGGTCATCGGTTCAGCGCAAAGAGTCGCGTCGGAACGCCTCTCACCTCGACGTCCCGCTCGTAGCGCTCGCCGAGCTTCTCGGCCACGCGGACCGAGCGCTCGTTCCCGTGCTGGATGAGCGAGATCAGACGTCGGCGGTCGGTCCAGTCGCGCAGCGCCAGCGCTGCCTCGGTCGCGTAGCCGTGGCCCCAGTGCGCGCGCGCGACCGTCCAGCCGATCTCGACCTCCGAGCGGTCGTCGCGGGTCGAGACCGTCCACGTCTCCGGGTCCCACACGAGGAAGCCCGCTCGGCCGACGACGAGACCGTCACGCTCGAGGACGAAGAACCCGATGCCGTTCGCCTCCCAGCGTGCGAGCCATTTCCCGATCGCCGCGCGCATCCCGTCGAGGTCGGTCGTGCTTCCGTCACCGATGAAGCGCATCGTCTCCGGGTCGGAGTACGCGGGCAGCAACGCCTCGGCGTCCTCGAGCCGCGGCTTCCGCAGCAGGAGGCGCTCAGTCCGTATCAAGCGGCACCATGATCGTTCTCTCGAACTCGATCACGACCTCGTCGCGCTGGTTGAGCCCGCGCGTTCGCATCGTGACGATGCCCCGGCCGGGCCGCGACTGCGACTCGCGCTTCTCGAGAATCTCCGTCTCGGCGCGGATCGTGTCGCCTGCGAAGACCGGCGCGGGAAGCCGGACCTCGCGCCAACCGAGATTGACCGCCTGCTCGGAGACGTCGGCGACCGACAGGCCGGTGACGAGCGCGAGCGTGAAGGTCGAGTCGACGAGCGGCCGCTTCCACTCGGTCGAGCCCGCGTACGCGGCGTCGAAGTGGATGGGATTCGTGTTCATGGTCAGCAGCGTGAACCAGACGTTGTCCGCGTCGAGTACGGTGCGGCCGAAGCGGCTCCGATACACGTCGCCGACTCCGAGCTCTTCGTACGAGCGGCCCACGCCGTCGATCATATGAACAGACTCGAGCACGAGACCAGCCCATACCTCCTCCAGCACGCGGACAACCCCGTCGACTGGTACCCGTGGGGCGACGAGGCGTTCGCCCGCGCGCGCGCCGAGGACAAGGCGGTGCTGCTCTCCGTGGGGTATGCGGCGTGCCACTGGTGCCACGTCATGGCGCACGAGTCGTTCGAGGACGACGAGACGGCGCACCTGATGAACGAGCTGTTCGTCAACGTCAAGGTCGACCGCGAGGAGCGTCCCGACGTCGATGCGCTCTACATGGACGCGGTCGTCTCGCTCACCGGGCAGGGCGGCTGGCCGATGACGGTGTTCATCACTCCGGACGGCGCGCCGTTCTTCGGCGGCACGTACTACCCGCCCGCGCCGCGCCACGGGCTGCCCTCCTTCCGCGAGCTGCTGCTCGCCGTCGCGAATGCGTACCGAGAGCGCCGCGGCGACGTGACGGAGCAGGCCGGCGTCCTCGTCGAGGCGATGCGTCGCAGCGCGCAGATTCCGCCCTCGCGCGAGCCGCTCGAGCGCGGGATCGTCTCGGAGTCGGTGCGCGTGCTGCGCGCCCAGTTCGATCCGGAGTGGGGCGGCTTCGGACGCGCGCCGAAGTTTCCGCCGGCGCCGACGATCGAGCTTCTGCTCCGTATCGGCGAGCTCGACATGGCGACGAAGACGCTCGACGCCATGGCGGCCGGGGGAATGTACGACCTCGTCGGCGGCGGCTTCCACCGTTACTCAGTCGACGAGCGCTGGCTCGTCCCGCACTTCGAGAAGATGCTGTACGACAACGCCCTGCTCGCGCCCGCCTATCTCCATGCCTGGGTGGTCACGGGCCGCGAGCGCTACCGCGAGGTGGCGGAGGAGACGCTCGACTACATGGTGCGCGACCTGCGACTGCCGAGCGGCGGCTTTGCCTCCTCGCAGGACGCGGATACCGACGGAGTCGAAGGGCTGACGTACACCTGGACGCCTGAGGAAGGCGCCCCGTCCGAGCTGCTCCAGCCGTTCGAGCACGGGCGCTCGATCATCCGCGGCGCGCTCGACTCGGAGACGCGGGCGTGGCTGCTCGCCGATCGGAACCAGCGGGCGCAGCCTGCTCTCGACGACAAGGTGATCGCGTCGTGGAACGGCCTCGCGCTTGCCGCCGTCGCCGAGGGCGCGCGCCGGCTCGAGCGCCCCGACCTCCTCGATGTCGCACGGCAGCTCGGCGAGGTGCTCGACGTCGATCCGCTGTGGCGCACGCTCCGAGACGGACGCGTCCGCCATCCCGCGTACCTGGACGACTACGCGAACGTGGCCCACGGCTTGATCGAGCTGCACGTCGCCACCGGCGACGCGCGCTGGCTGCGCGCGGCGCGGCGCCTCGCGCTGCGCGCCGTCGAGCTCTTCTCGGACGAGGAGCGCGGCGGGTTCTTCCTCACGCCGGCGGACGGCGAGGAGCTCGTCGCGCGCCGCAAGGACCTGGACGACAATCCCACGCCGTCCGGCAACTCGATGCTCGCCTTCGTTCTGATCCGGCTCGCCCGCATCTGGGGAGAGGACGATCTCGAGCGGCGCGCGGCCGGCGTGCTGCGCCTCGTGCGTGACACGCTGCCACGGGCGCCGTCCGCGTTCGGCTGGGCGCTCTGCGCGCTCGACCTCTACCTGGCGCCTCCGCGCGAGATCGCGATCGTCGGACCGCCCGAGAGCGACGTCGCCCGCGCCGCGCTGCGCGGGCTCGACCCGAACGCGGTCGTGGCCTTCGGGCCTGCCGACGACATCCCGCTGCTGGCCGGGAAGGAGCTCGTGGACGGTCGGCCCGCCGTCTACGTCTGCGAGCGGTTCGCGTGTCAGGCGCCCGTCACGGACGCCGCCACATTTGCCGATACGTAGGCCGTGCGTTCACTGCTCGTCCTTGCCGTGCTCGCGCTCGCGGGCGTGCTCGCGGCGGCCGCATCCGGCTCCGCGCGGCCGGTGACGGCGGCCGACCGGGCGCTGCTCGCCCGGCCGGCGACGGCCGAGGAGCGCGTTGCCGAGCGAGTGGCGGAGCGGCTGACCGGTCACGAGCAGATCGCCGTGCGCTGCGGGAACACGGGCGTGCCCGACCCGCACGTCCTCGGCGCGACGCCGATGCAGAACGGCCACGCCTTCGACTATTTCCTCATGCGGCCTGCGGAGTGCACGTACCTCACGTGGTTC
>Ga0207664_10002170_pt1 | contig 12916 bp, 9 predicted proteins | sample LARL83metaG_FD_184349 | JGI IMG/M metagenome (GOLD analysis project Ga0207664, IMG submission 184349) | Corn, switchgrass and miscanthus rhizosphere microbial communities from Kellogg Biological Station, Michigan, USA - LAR L8-3 metaG... | ecosystem: Host-associated > Plants > Roots >...
GTTACCGACCTGGATCACTTCCGTGTCCGGCGGCGCGACCGCGCCGGAGGCGTGATTCATGAATATCACCTGGTGGCATAGGTTTTCGGCACGCACAGGATAGCGGGCGTCTTCACGACGTCTCCTTTGGCGGTAGCTCGCTGAGGGGCGTGGTTGTTGTCTCGGCGCGACCACCGGCACGGGCCAGGGCCTTGGCCCGGACCACATCGGAGTCCCGCGGGTCGGGCGGAAACACCTCATGGCAGGGGCGCCCGCGCCGGATCCCCGGCCAGCGGATACGGATCTGCTCCACTGTTTGTCATCTCCTCGGCCGGTCACCATCCCGTGGGCGCCGATGGCGGGCAGCCCCATCTTGTGAGGTCCGGCTCTTGGGGAACGGTACGAATTCCCGCCGCCGCAGGGCGTCACCCGAAGGTACCTGCCGGGTGGAACATCGCTGCGCGGCGATCGGTCACCCGAAGGTGCTACCGGGATGGCCGGGGTGCGGTGTCAGGGGATCAGGCCGAGCTGCCGGGCCCGCGCGGCGGCCTCGGTGCGGTTGGCGGCGCCGAGCTTGCCCAGGACGTGCGTCACATGCTTTTTGACCGTGTCGGGCGCCACAAACAGGTCGCGGGCGATGCGCTGGTTTGAGCTGCCCGCGGCGAGCAGCCTCAGCACCTCCAGTTCACGGCCGGTCAGCGGCTCGGCCAGGCCCGGCCGCGCGGTGGCGGCCCGCCCCTGCGGCGGCACGGCGTCCGCCGGGCCGCAGGCGCGCAGGAGCGCGGCCAGGTAGCCGGCGTGGATGCCACCGGCTGGGGCTCGCTGGTCTCGCTCGACGGCGGAGAGCCGGGCCAGCAGCATACGCATCGGCGTGCCCTCGTCGGCAAAGATCCGGACGTAGCCCTGCGGGCAGGCGAGGGTGACCGCCTCAGCTATGGCGTCCACCGCGGCGCTTTCGTCACCCTTAGCCGCCAGCGCCAGCGCCTGTAGCGCCTGGATCTCGATGACGCTGCCGGTCCGGCCCTGGGCGGCTGCGGCTTGCAGCAGCCGCTGCAGCAGTGTGAGTGCCGGGCCGGGACGGTCCTGGGCGAGCAGCACCCGCGCCAGCACCAGATACGCCGGCTCCCGGGGGTAATCTGGCTCGTCGTCTGGGCTAAGACCAGCCGCCGTCGTCCACTGGGCGGCTGCGAGGACATCGCCCTGGGCCAGCAGCAGCCGCGCCCGCTGCGACGGCACCGGGCTGAACAGGGCGACCACTTGCGGGCTCAGCCCGGACTGCCCGGCCTCGCCCATCGCCTCCAGGGCCGCGGCCGCCTCGCCGTGCGCCTGCCGGATCCGGGCCACGACAGCCAGGCCGGTGGCCAGCGGCGGGGTGAGGGCGAGCTCTCGGCAGAGCGTGACTCCCCGGGTGGCGTGATCCAGGGCGGCGGCCAGCTCGTCCCGCTCGTACAACACCTCGGCCAGGCCCACGTGCGCCATGCCCAGATGGGGCGGCTGGCTGCCCTCGCCGGCGATGTCCAGCGCGTGCCGGTAGGTCGCCAGTGCCGCATCCAAGTTGCCCTGCGCGCGCTGCACCTGGCCCAGGTCATAGCAGACCCGTATGGCCAGGAAGCCCTCGCCGGCCACCCGCCGTTCCGCGAGCACCTCCGCCAGGTCGCGTTCAGCCGGCCCGAGCCGGCCGCGCAACCAGTCCGCGCCCGCCAGGTTCCAGCGCACGAAGGAGCGCATCACCGAGTCCTCATCGCCCAGTTCGGCCAGGGTCTGCCGGTTGTAGTCAGTGGCGAGGGCTGCGTCACCGCGAAGACGCGCGAGGTTGGCGTGCAGGAATGCGATATTCGCGGGGACGTTGGCCAGCACGCTCACCGCCCGGCCGGCGGACGGCTCATACGGTTCATCGCCCGTAACAGCAAACGCGCGCTCGGCGTCGTCCAGCAGGCCCTCGACCACTTCCACCTGGCGGCCGACGACGGCGCTGATCGCCTGGGCCACGCACAGGCGCGGCCGGGCGCGTACCGACTCTGCGGGCAGCGCCGAAAGCCAGCGGTGCAGGGTGGCGCCTTCGCTGCGGCCAAGCAGCGCATCGACATACCGCTCGACCAGCCGGGCCGCCCAGGCAGTGTCCCCGGCCGCCTGCGCGTGCCGGACCGCGTCATCGCCCAGATCATGCTCATCGGACCAGGCGGCTGCGGCCCGGTGCAGCTCCTGGACGCGGCCGGGCTGCTCCTGCTCCAGCCGGGCGCGGAGCAGATCGGCGAACAGATGGTGGTAGCGCCACCAGCCGCGTACCTCATCCAGCGGCACCAAGAACAGGCCCGCCCGCTCGATATCCTGCAGCAGTGCCTGGCTACCGGCCCGGCCGGTGACCGCATCACACAGCTCCCCCGACAGCCGCTCCAGCATCGAGGTCTCCAGCAAAAACGCCCGCACCGGCCCGGGCTGACCGTCGAGGACCTCATCGGCCAGGTAGTCCAGCACGTAGCGGTGGCTGCCGCTGAAAGCCGCCACAAACCCGGCTGGATCCGCCTGTCCCCGCAGCGACAGCGCGGCCAGTTGCAGCCCCGCCGCCCACCCCTCGGTGCGGGCCGTCAGCGCCGCCACCGCCGCCTCAGGCAAGCCCGGCCCCGCCACACCGAGCAGCGCCGCCCCCTCCCCGGCGGTGAAGCGGAGCTCGGCGGCGCGCAGCTCAGCCAGCTGGCCGCGGGCCCGCAGCCGGGCCAGCGGCAGCGGCGGGTCAGCCCGGCTGGACACCACCAGGTGCAGGCCGGGCGGCAGGTTCTCCAGCAAGAACGCGACCGATTCGTGCACCGGCCCGGAGTCGATCAGGTGATAGTCATCCAGGATCAGCAGCACCCCATCCTGGCCGGGCTGGACAGCGAGCTCGTTGATCAGGGCCGTCACCAGCCCCTCAAACGAGTGCGGGGCCGGCGGCCCGAGCAGCGGGCCCAGCAGCTCGGCGATCCCGGGTTGTGCCCGGTCCAGCGCGGCGATCACGTAGCGCCAGAACCGGACTGGGTCGTTGTCGCCGGCGTCCAGGCCCAGCCACGCCACCGGCCGCCCGTCACTACGGGCCCAATCGGCCAGCAGCGACGTCTTGCCAAAACCCGCCGGAGCGCACACCAGCCCCCGCCCCCGCGCCAGACCCTCGCTGAGCTCCTGCACCAGGCGCGAGCGCGGCACAAAACCCGGCTGCGGCCAGGGCAGGTACAGCTTGGTGGCCAGCAGGGCATCCTGCCCCGATAGGGCAACCCCGGCCGGGGCCGCCTCAGGCGGGTCAGCCATCGTGGACCTGCCGCTCAATCCGCCAGCGAGCCTCGGTCCGGCCCCTGGACAGGGCCATTGTACGGCCTGACGCGCCGGCGGGGCGGGGTCCGGAGAGGGCTCACCACCGCAAGATTCCACTCGCATGCCACCTTTGGGTGACGCCCAGCCCCCGCGCCCGCTCCTACCGTACCCAGAAGGCTACAAACATTCGGCAGCACGGGCAGGAACCGCTGCCCTCTGCCCACCCGGGCCGGCCCGCGGCCCACCTCCACACCGCCGGGTCCGGCGCCCGCATGTGGCGGCGGCTACTGGACCGGGCCGATCTCGGCGCCGGCGAGCTCGGCGTAGATGAGGAACTTGAACGGGTCGAACTGCTGGTAGGCCTCCATGAGGCGGTGCAGCGCGGTGCGGCGCAGCGCGGCGAGGGTGGTACTGGCGGGGTGGCGTAGCAGGCCCTGCTGGATGATCTCCAGGGCGAGGGCGTAATCGCCTTGGCCGATGAGGGTGGTGGCGGCGGCGGCGAATTGCTCGTCCCTGCCGCCAGCGAGCAGGTCGAGTGCGGCGGCGTGCTCGGCCGCGGTGGCCGGCTCGAGTCCGGTCCCGTCTGGCTGCCAGTAACCGGTGCGCTGGTGGTAGAGCCGCTCGGTGAAGTGGTCGCGGATCACCAGGTACGGCACGACCGCCGTTGGGTGCCCGCGGAGCACCGCGGGGAGGCTGGCGTCCGCCAAGATGTCGGGGAGGGTGCGGCCGTCGCGGATGGCGTCCAGCACCTGGCCGTGCAGCTGGATCAGTGCAGACTGGAGGCCGGTGATCGCGTCGGCGGTGAACTGCTCGGTCAGCGTGGTGTGGCCGTGGATGAGCAGGCGGGGCCGCAGGGTGCCGATGAAGGCGAGGGCCTGCAGGAGTCCCTCCGGGGAGCCTTCGCCGGCGAATGGCTGCCCCAGGTAGGGCATGAGCACGTCGCCGGCGAACAGCACGCCGCTGGCCGGGAGGTGGACCATCAGCGCGTCTGTGGTTTCCCCGCCCGGCGTCGGGTACAGGACCAGCTCGGTGCCCCCGACGGTCAGGGGCGTCGGCTGGCTGATCAGCTGGTCGGGGACGACGGCCGGGGGGACGTCCCCGGCGGCTCCGGTGAAGTAGCGGAAGCGTGGCCGGTCACCCTGCCGGCGGTTTAGTCCGGCGGGGAAGCCGGCCTGGGCGATCACCCGGGTGCCGGGCCCGCGTAGCGCGCCCGCGCCGCCGATGTGGTCCCAGTGCGCGTGGGTGAGGATCAGGTGGCTGATCGCGCCGTCAGCGGGCGGGTCAAGGTCGCCGAGCGCGGCCTTGACCCGGTCCTGGGTGGTTCCGGCGTCGATCGCGACGACGCCGTCGCTGGTCGTGATGAACGCCAGATCGGCGAAGTCGTAGCCCTGGGCGACCTGGATACCGGGTTCCGGGCGGAGGATCCTGGGCGAGGTGAAGCGGAACCCGTCGGCGGCGGTGGCCCAGAAGCCGCCGAACATCAGTTGCGTGTCCGCCGGGGCCGCGCCGAGCCCGGACTTGCGTTCGGCCTCGGCGGCCTGGTCATGCTGGCCCAGCACGGCATGGGCGGCGGCGAGGCCGTGGTGCGCGGCGCGCAGCAGCATGGCCGGGAACTGGTCCCGGACGGCCAGGACGAACTCCAGGTCGGCCACGGCCTGTTCGGCCCGCTGCCGGTCCGGCGGCAGCCCGGCCAGGGCCAGCCCGCGGAAGTACTGCGGCGGGCCGAGATCGGTGGCCGCGGCCTGGTCCAGCTTGGCCAGCGCGGCGTCCACGTCTTCGCCCAGCCGCGCCTGGAAGAACCCGGCGAGCGTGAGCGGCAGCGCCTCGCCTGGCCGGGCGCCGGCCAGCTCGGAGAAGTAGCGGTACCCCTCGGCGTCCGCGCGGGCAGCCGCGAGCCTGGTGGCGAGGATGACCGTGGTGTTCCGGTCGGCGCCAGGCCAGCGGGCCGCTGTCTTAAGTGATTCGATGCTGCGATCGTGGGTGATCGGTCCGGTCATGACGATTGGTTCCCTTCGGTGCTGATCGGGTGGGACTGCGACCCGCTGCGGGGCCGGGCGAGCCGCGGTCGCGGGCGCGGATGAGGGTGGGTGAGGTCTCAGCGGGATTACCGGGCTGCTGGGGCGGGACGCGCCTGGGGCCCGGTTTCGTTTGCGCCGCCAGCTGTTCCGGCTTCATCGGCCGTTGGGCTCGCTGGCCGGGCGATCTGGATTGGCTGGGTGGGCTGGGCGGGCAGGAACAAGACAGCCAGGAGGGCCCCGGCGGCGGCAACACCTGCCGCGACGAGGCAGCTGATGGTCAGGCCGCGCAGGAAGGCGTTAGCGGCGGTGTGCTGCAGCACCTGCCCGAGGACCGGATGGCCAAGGGCCGCGATCTGGCCGGCGGCCACGTACGCCGCGCCGACGGACTGGTGTGCGATCGCTGCGGCCCGGCCGGGCACGCTGGCTGGCAGGGTGGCGGTCAGCCGTGATCCGTACACCGATGCGTAAACACTGCCGATCACGGCCACGCCGAGCGTGCCGCCGATCAGCCGGGTGGAGTCGTTGACGGCCGAGCCGACGCCTGCCTTGGCCCGCGAAATAGCGCCCATGATCGACTCGGTTGCGGGCGCCGAGCTCAGGCCCATGCCGAGCCCGTACAGCACCATCTGGGCCGCGATGACGCCGTAACTGAGCGTCGCGCTGGTGGTCGCCGCCACCCAGCCATAGAACACGGCCATCGCGACCAGCCCGATGGTGACGATGAGCTTGGTCCCGGCCCGCACCGCGAGCTGGGTTCCGGCGACCGACCCGGCGCCGACCGATAGCGCCACCGGGAGCAGGCGAACACCGGTCGACAGCGGACCGTAGCCGCGGACGAACTGGAAGTACTGGGTCATCAGGAAGATGAAGCCGAGCAGAGTGAAGAACGACACCGTGACCGCGCCGCTGGCCGCGCTGAACCGCATGTTGCGGAACAGCCGCACATCGAGCATCGGGTGCGCGGCACGCCGCTCACGCACGATGAACGCGGCCAGCAGGACCGCCGAGGCGGCAAAGCCAGCCACGCTGCGCGCCGCTGCCCACCCGTAGTCCGGCGCCTCAATGATGGTGAAGACCAGCAGCGCCATGGTTGCCGACGACAGCACCAGGCCGGGGATGTCCAGAGCCGCCGCGTCCGGGTCCTTCGACGTGGGAACGACCAGCGCCACCAGGGCGGCGGCGGCCGCCGCGACCGGCGCCATGGCGATGAAGATGGACGCCCAGCTGAAGTGCTCCAGCAGCCAGCCGCCAACGATCGGCCCCATCGCGATGGCCACGCCCGCGACCGCGCCCCACAAGCCGATGGCGCGAGCCCGTTCCCTTCTCGCAGTGAAGACGTTGGAGATCAGTGAGAGCGTTGCCGGGAATGTCATGGCGGCGCCCAGCCCCATCACAGACCGGGCCCCGATGAGTTGCACCGGGTCGGTGGTGAAGCCACCGGCCAGGCTGGCGGTCCCGAACACAGCCAGCCCGGCCAGCAGCATGCCCTTGCGGCCGAACCGGTCGGACAGGCTGCCGAAGGTGAGCAGCAGTGCGGCGAACACGAGGTTGAAGGAGTCGACGACCCACTGCAGCTGAGTAGTGGTGGCATGCAGCTCGCGCACCATGGCGGGAAGCGCCACGTTCACCAGGGTCGTGTCCAGGTTGACGAGGAACGCGGCGAGCAGCAGCGCGACGAGGATCATTGGCTTGGATCGCATAGTTTCGCCTTCAGCCCGGGGTCTCGGCAGGTCTCGGGGATGTGACTGGCTCGCTGTTGTCCGGCCGGCGCGATCACCGGCACGGGCGAGTGCCTTGGCCCGGACCACTTCGGGATCTCGCGGGTCAGGCAGAAGGACTTCATGCCAGGCAGGCTCGCGCCGGACCCTCGGCTGGTGAATACGGATGCGTTTCACTGTCATCTCCTCGGTCAGTCACCGTGGTTCGGGTCCGTTTACGAGCCCGGCCTTCTTCGGGGACTGTTCTGCGAGGAACGCTACGAATTCCCGCCAGCGCGGGGCGTCACCCAAAAGGGCATACCGGGTGGAATATCGCTGCGCGGCGAGGCCTCACACGAAGGTGCTACGGGGCTGCCTGGGTGCAGTGTCAGGGGATCAGGCCGAGCTGCCGGGCCCGTGCGACGGCCTCGGTGCGGTTGGCGGCCCCGAGCTTGCCCAGGACGTGTGTCACGTGCTTTTTGACCGTGTCGAGCGCCACCACCAGTTCGTAGGCGATGCGCTGATTAGATCTGCCCGCGGCGAGCAGCCGCAGCACCTCCACCTCGCGGTCGGTCAGCGGCTCAGCCATGCCCGGTAGCGCGGCGGCCGCTCGCCGCGATGGCGGCGCGGCGCATGCCTGGCCGCAGGCGCGCAGGAGCCCCGCCAGGTAATCGGGGTCGATGCCGCGGGCGGCGGCTCGCCGGTCCTTCCGGGCGGCGGAGAGCCGGGTCAGCAGCGCGCGCATCGGAGCGCCCTCGTCGGCAAAGACCCGGACGTAGCCCTGCGGGCAGGCCAGCGTGACCGCCTCGGCCACGGCACCGAGGGCGCCCCCGTGCTTCCCGGCTTGAGCTGCATGAAGCGGTTATCGCCGCAGTCGAGGGAGACGAACTCGTCATCCGGTTCTGGCGCCCCGGGCTCGGGGTACGGACTATCCGGCGCAGGTAACTCTTCCGGCTGTGAAGTTGCCCGGACAGGCGGTGCTCTGGTCCCGGGCGGCTTATCCGGTTTCCGGGATCCAGGTGTTGCCTTCGGCGGCGCGGATGAGGGCGTCGAGCCAGCCGATGCCATTCGGCCTCCGCTACCCGCACCCGCAACGCCGCGATCTCGGCGTCCCGCTCGGCCAGCAGCTCCCGCAGCCGCGCGTTCGCCGCGCGCAACCCGACAGCATCACCAGGCGGACCAGGACAATCGAACACATGTGCAGTTCACCACGGCCAACCCTCAGTGATCAACGCAACACGCCGAACTGGCTCGGACGCACGCCTCATGCTCAGCCTGACGCCGCACCTATCCAGTTACATGCCGAGGCGGTCGATCTCGTAGGTCTTCCCGCCGTCCTGGTAGGCGGTGATCGTGTCTTCGTGCACTGCCAGGGCTCCTTGGCCTTCAGAGGGTCTCGTCCTCGATGGGCATAGCGAATTACCCAGCGTTAAGGCAACGATTAGCGTCACGGTCAGGTAACGACGGGTCGGCACGCGTCTCGATTGCGGGTGATGGCCGGGGGCCGCCGGCCTTGACCCTCACCTTGGGGGAGCCCGCACACTCATCTTGCCGGGCCGGACCGGCCCGGCGACGAGGGAGTCAGCGTGAAAGAGATCAGCATCGGAGAGTTCTCACGACGGTCCCGCCTTTCACTGAAGGCACTGCGCCTCTACGACAAACGCGGGGTGCTGGTGCCTTCGCGCGTCGACCAGGCAAGCGGTTACCGCTACTACGACACGGCCCAGCTCGACGATGCGCGCCTTGTCGTGATGATGCGCCAGTTGCAGTTGCCGCTCAAGGCGGTCAAGCAGCTGCTCGCGTGCGATCCGGCCGACGCGGCGACGCGCATCGCCGAGCACTGGCGCGACGTCGAAGCGGCACACGACGCGCGACGCGAGCTCGCCGACTACCTCGTGAACCGATTGCGCGGAAAGAGGTCCGTCATGTACGAAGTCGCCACCCGGGAGATACCCGAGCGGAGCCTGCTCTGCCTGAAGCGCGAGGTCAGCGAGCAGGGGCAATGGGCGTTCGGCAAGGAGTTCATCGGGATCTGGCGCGAGCGCCCGCTCCCGTTGATGGAAGGCCGGGCAGGCGCGACCTTCTGCATCTGGTGGAGCCACCCGAGCGCTGACGGCGATGGCCTGATCGAATGGTGCAGGCCTGTTCCCCCGGCAGAGGCAGCTGCGCTCGCGGAGCGCTATCCCGAGCTGACGTTGCGAACCGAGCCGGCGCATACGGAGGCGTTCGCCACGCTGCCAGGTTGGGGTGGTGGGTCTCAAGCAGCGGCGGTGCACCACTGGCAGCTCGCTTTCGAGTCGCTGGGAGCCTGGGTGCAGGAGCAGGAGCGGGAGCACGCCGATGAGCCTGAGCCGCGTCTTGCCCTCACGGACGAAGACCTCGGCATCCGCACCACCTATCTCGCGACCCCAGGCATGACCGCGGCCACCGTCCCCGACGACTACGTCGACCTAGCCGTCCCGTTCGCTTTCGAGCGATGATCGAAGCCCGCCACCTAGTCAAGCGCTACGGCTCGACCGTGGCCGTCAACGACCTGGCTTTCTCCATCCGGCCCGGCCTGGTCACCGGTTTCCTCGGCCCGAACGGCGCCGGGAAGACCACCACCATGCGGATGATCCTGGGCCTCGACGCGCCGACGCAGGGCTCGGTCACCGTCGCCGGCCGCCGCTACCGCGACCTGCCGGCGCCCATGCGCGAGGTGGGCGCCCCGCTTGACGTCAAGGCGGTGCACGGCGGTCGCCGGGCCCGCGACCACCTGCTCTGCCTGGCCCAGAGCAACGGCATCCCCCGCGGCCGGGTGGACGAGGTGCTCCGCCTCGTCGGTCTCGAGGACGTGGCCAGGCGCCGGGCGAAGGGCTTCTCGCCGGGCATGAGCCAGCGGCTCGGCATCGCCTCGGCGCTCCTCGGGGACCGGCCGTGCTCATCTTCGACGAACCGGTGAACGGCCTGGACCCGGACGGCATCCACTGGGTCCGGACCCTGCTGCGGGCGCTGGCCGCCGAGGGCCGCACCGTGCTGGTCTCCAGCCACCTGATGAGCGAGATGGCCCTGACCGCCGACCACCTGCTGGTGATCGGCAAGGGCCGGCTGATCGCCGACACCAGCGTGGACGAGTTCGTCCGGTCCAGTTCCCAGCAGTCGGTGCACGCCCGCAGCCCCCAGGCGGCCGAGCTGGCCGCCCGCTGCCGCCAGGCCGGCGCCACCGTCCGGCCCGGGACCGGCCCCGGCGTCATCGAGATCACCGGGATGGACAGCGCCGAGGTGGGACGGCTGGCCCGCCGCCCACGGCATCGCCCTGTCCGAGCTCATCCCGGTCCGGGCTTCGCTGGAGGAGGCGTTCATAGAACTGACCCGGGAGAGCGTGGAGTACCAGGCGGCCGGGGCGACCCGATGACCGGCGCCACTATCGCCCCCGCCGGCCCGGACCACCGGGCGGCCTTCCGCGCAGCCACCCTCGGCGACGTGCTGCGCTCGGAGTGGACCAAGCTCCGTTCGGTCCGGTCGACTGTCTGGGCGCTGACCGCGACCGTCGTGCTCGGCATCGCCCTGGGGGCCGTCATCAGCGCGGCCGCCGCCCACGGCTACGCCAAGAGCAGCGTCTCCGCCAAGCTGAGCTGGGACCCGACCGCGGTCAGCCTGGATGGGATAGGCATTGCCACGCTGGCCATCGCCGTGCTCGGGGTGCTGTTCATCAGCTCCGAGTACTCGTCGGGGATGATCCGCACCAGCCTGATCGCCGTCCCGAAGCGAGGCCGGGTACTGGCCGGCAAGTCGCTGGTCTTCGCCGTGGTGACCTTCGTCGTGGGCGAGGCCACCAGCTTCACGGCGTTCTTCGCGGGCCAGGCCCTCATCAGCGGCCATGCCCCCCGCGCGGCGCTCGGCGATCCTGGGGTAGCCCGGGCGGTGGCGGGAGCGGGGCTGGCCCTGACCGCCCTGGCGGTGCTCAGCGTCGCCGTAGGCACCTTGCTCCGGCACCCGGCCGCCGCCATCGCCGCCATGATGGCCGTCCTGTTCGTCCTGCCCGCGATCGCCCAGGCGCTGCCGGACTCGTGGCGGAACCCGGTCACCGAGTTCTGGCCGACCCAGGCCGCAGGCCAGATCGCCAGCGTCCACGTCGCGGCCCACACCCTCCAGCCCTGGCCCGGCTTCGGCGTGATGTGCCTGTTCGTCGCCATCGTCTACGCCATCGCCTGGACGCTGCTGGACCGCCGGGACACATGACGACGGCCAGGGCGCGCGCCATACTCACGGACCCGGCCCCCGCTGCAGGCAGTGACTCTGTCCAACGGAGCTGGCCGCTGCGGTTGCGGCCTGTCAGTTCACCTGGAGGATGCCATGACCCTGATCACCGCGGCTCATTCGATGTCGCTGGACGGATTCATCGATTACCCACGTGTGCTCGGCTGGCTGCGCGATGGTGATATGCCCAGCCAGATTAACCCGCCGGATCCGGCCCGATTGCCAGGTATCGCGGCCCGGGTGCCAGCGCACGCGAAAGTGGTCGTGATGGCGTTTTCGCAGGCGGCCCCGGCGGGCCGCAAACGGGACAGGTGATCTGTGGTGACGCGTGACATCGGCGAGCTCGACTGCTCCGCGCTTGAGGAAAGGGTCGGCGGCCGCCTGCTGGATGTCGGGGCGCCGCTGGCGGCGTGCCCGGCCGGGCGGGATGGGGGAGGAGGCCGCCGCCGCGCTGGCGAGCCTGCGCAACCCGTACGCGGTCGAGGACGACCCGGGCGCCTTCCACACGACGGGCTGGCACGGCGCGCACGTGTCGGCGCACAGCCCGCGGGTAGTCGCGGCCGAATCAGCCGCCGACATCGCGGCCGCGGTCGATTTCGCCCGCGAGCACGGTGCCGGACTGGTGGTCAAGGGCACCGGGCACGACTACCTGGGGCGGTCATGCGCGCCCGGCTCGCTGATGATCTGGACGCACCGGATGCGCGAGGTGACGGTGCACGGCGTTGCCGGTGCAGACGGTATCGGCATGGAAAATAAGCGCCCCGCTGAGTCCTTGCCAGGGAGTGCGGCGCCTGTCGCCGCGCCAGATTAAATGAGAAACCGCCAGGTATGCCGCCCACTTCGACCGTGAAGGCGCCAGATCAACTGCGGACTGACAATCAGCCCTCCCGTGATCGTGGTGGCCCTGATCTCGGGGCCTTTCGGTTTCTTACTTGACGACGAAACGAATAAACGAAACGAAACGATTACTGACGTGGTCTCAGCGATTTTCGGCTGCTGTATTTGTGCTCGAATTGGGTGAGGACGAGGGCGCCGTGGCCTGGCCCTGCTGACCCCGCGCGGTGGCAGGCACTGCGGCAGGCCCGGGGCGTTCCCGGTAGGCAGTTCCGCGGTGGGAAGCTAGCGCGGGACTGCGAGCCAGCCGAGGAGGGCCCGCCGGACGGCTTCCGGGTCGTCGCGGTGCGGGTTGTGGCCGGCCCCGGCGATCCGCACGAGGCGCACGTTCGGGTTCGCGGACGCCACGGCGTCGCCGTCGGCGAGGGTGACGGCCCCGCCGGCCGCCGGGTCGCCGCAGATCACCAGCGTGGGCACCGCCAGCGACCGTGCCGCGTCCCGGAGGTCCGCGTCCAGGTTCGCGTCGATGATCCCCTCGACTGCCGGCCGCCAGACGCGCGCGACCTCTTGTATCTTCGCCTCGCCGTCGCGCTCGTCCCACGCGGAGTACGCGGCGCGGATTTCGCCTGCGTCCCGGTCCAGGGCGGCGAGCTCCTCCTGCTTCACGGCGGCGGCCTCGTCCGCCGTGGAGAACCGCCATGCCGGGTCGACGAGGACGAGCCGCCCGGCCCACTCCGGCCGCCGGGCCGTGGCCAGCGTGGCCGTGGCGCCGCCCATGGAGTGGCCGACGACGAGGTCGTGATCGCCCATCGCGAGATTGTCCGCCGCCAAGGCGGCCAGGGAGTAATCGGCGGCCGGGCCGCGGCC
>Ga0207664_10002171_pt1 | contig 12912 bp, 12 predicted proteins | sample LARL83metaG_FD_184349 | JGI IMG/M metagenome (GOLD analysis project Ga0207664, IMG submission 184349) | Corn, switchgrass and miscanthus rhizosphere microbial communities from Kellogg Biological Station, Michigan, USA - LAR L8-3 metaG... | ecosystem: Host-associated > Plants > Roots >...
CCGGGTGCAATGGGCGGCCGGGATGATGCGCCGAGGACGGGCCCGGGGCCAGAGACGGCCGGCGAGCCCGCACGCGACGAGTGAGCTAGCGCCGCGGTCTTCAGCTGGCGCCGTCAGGCGGCCAGTCCGCTCTCGCGGAGCAGCAGCCTGAGCCGGGCGTAAATGTCCAGGATCTGATCCGGCGTGGCATCCGCACGCACAGCGGCGACGACGGGGAATCCGGCCGATACGGTCTGCTGGAGCAAGGCCCGCACGGCCAGGGTCTCTCCGGGAGTCCAGCTGCTGGGAACAGCAATCTCAATAGTGCTCATGACTCCTCCAGCGCTGCGCACCGGCGGAATCGTCAGTGCCCGCAATTCAGATGGTAAGCCTGGCGACTTGGTCCTGCCCCCGGGGTGTTCACCGTCCGCGAAGGCGCGGTTTGCCGCCGATGGGCAGATGCAGGATGAGACCATGAGCAGCTTCGCGTCGTACGACGGAACTGAGATCGGCTACCGGGTCCGCGGCGAGGGCCCTCCGCTGGTATGCCTGCCCGGCGGGCCCGGCCGGGCGGCCGGATACCTGGGTGATCTCGGCGGTCTCAGCGCGTCACGGCGGCTGGTGCTGCTGGATCCCCGCGGTGTGGGGATCTCCGCCGACCCGGCGGACCCGGCGACGTTCCGCGTGGACCGGCTGGTCAGCGACGTCGAGTCGCTCCGTATCCACCTGGGCCTGGACCGGATGGACCTGCTGGCGCACTCGGCCGGCGCTCATCTGGCGACCCTGTACGCGGCTGCTTACCCGCAGCGCCTCTCCAGGCTGATCCTGGTCACCCCTGGCCTGGCCGCGGTTGGCGCCGAGGGCACGGAGGAAGAGTTCCTCGCCGCTCTCGAACGCCGGGCGGCCGAGCCCTGGTATCCGGAGGCCCGCGCCGCGCTGGAGAAGATGGTCGCCGGGGACCTGTCGATCGAGGCCTTCCGCGCCTCCCGGCCCTTCTACTACGGCCGCTGGGACGAAGCGGCCCGGGCGCACGCGACCGTCGGGATCAGTGAACGCCACCAGGCCGCGCGGGAGGGCTACTTCGCCGGAGTCGTCCTCGACCCGCCCGCGACCAGAGCCGCCCTCAAGAAGCTCACTGCGCCCGTCCTGCTCTGCGCGGGGGAACTGGACCCGGTGGCCACACCCGGCGTGGTGCGGGCGGCAGCGCCGGTCTTCAACGACGCGATCGTTGCCGTCCAGCCCGGGGCCTCGCACTTCCCGTGGGTCGACGGCCCGGCCGCCTTCACCGCAGCGGCCGGCTCGTTCCTCAGCTGATCGTCCGCCGGAGCCTCGCCGGCCAGGAATGCCGCCCGGGCGGGCCGCGTTGACGCGCTGGTGAAGAAGATCGGGTTCCTGTCGTTCGGCCACTGGTCGCCGTCGCCTGGCTCGCAGACGCAGTCCGCGTCGGACGCGCTGCTGCAGTCGATTGACCTGGCGGTAGCCGCCGAAGAGCTGGGCGCCGACGGCGCGTACTTCCGGGTTCACCACTTCGCGAGGCAGCTGGCGTCTCCCTTCCCGCTGCTGGCGGCGGTTGGCGCGCGTACCAGCCGGATCGAGATCGGCACGGCGGTCATCGACATGCGCTACGAGAACCCGCTGTACATGGCCGAGGACGCCGGCGCAGCTGACGTCATCTCCGGCGGCCGCCTCCAGCTGGGGATCAGCCGCGGCTCGCCGGAGCAGGTGATCGACGGCTGGCGGTACTTCGGCTACCAGCCGCAAGAGGGCCAGACGGACGCCGACATGGCCCGCGGGCACGCCCAGGTGTTCCTGGAGGTCCTGCGCGGCGAGGGCTTCGCCGAGCCCAGCCCCCGGCCGATGTTCCCGAACCCGCCCGGCCTGCTGCGCGTGGAGCCGCACTCAGAGGGGCTCCGTGACCGCATCTGGTGGGGCGCCGCGTCTCAGCAGACCGCCGTCTGGGCGGCCGGGCTGGGCCTGAACATGCAGAGCTCGACGCTGATCACCCACGAGTCGGACAAGCCCTTTCACGTGCAGCAGGCTGAGCAGATCCAGGCCTTCCGTGACGCCTGGCGCGACGCCGGCCATCAGCGGGAGCCGCGGGTCTCGGTCAGCCGGAGCATCTTCCCGCTCGTTGACGACCGGGACCGGGCCTACTTCGGCCGCCGGAACCAGGACACCGACGAGATCGGGTTCATCGACGCGAAGACCCAGGCGATCTTCGGCCGGAGCTACGCGGCCGCGCCGGACGTCCTGATCCAGCAGCTCAAGGAGGACGAGGCGATCGCGGCCGCGGACACCCTGCTGCTCACCGTGCCCAACCAGCTCGGTGTCGACTACAACGCCCACGTCATCGAAAGCGTCCTCGCCCACGTGGCGCCCGCACTCGGCTGGCGGTAAGGCGGCCGCCGGTCATGTCCTTCAGCCCTCTGCCGGTCACGGCCGCCTGGCTGCACCGCGGCGCGCGGCAGGGGTTTGAGGTGGCCTGCTTCCAGCCTGCTGGCCGCGGCTACGTCATCAGCGGATCCACGTCTGCGGTGGAGGACGGCGAGGCCTGGATCGTCAGTTACGAGATCCGGCTGGACCGGGCCTGGCGGACCAGGAGCGCGCGCATCACCGGGCGGTCGGCGCTGGGTGCCCGGCGTACCCGGCTCGACGCCGATGGGCTGGGCCACTGGCGGGTCGACGGCGCGGCCGCCTCGCACCTCGATGGCTGTCTCGACGTCGACCTGGAATCCTCGGCCATGACCAACACCCTTCCTGTCCACCGGATGGGCCTGGGTGCCGGCGGCCGGGCGCCGGCCCCGGCGGCCTACGTGCGGGCCCGGGACCTCAGCGCCGGACGGCTGGAGCAGGAGTACGTGCGCGCCAGCGATGAGGGACGTCAGCAGCGCTACGACTACGCGGCGCCCGTCTTTGACTTCGCCGCCCGCCTCGTCTACGACGAGGCGGGCCTCGTGCTCGACTACCCCGGCATCGCGCTCCGCGCATTGTGATACCGCGCGGGGCCCGCTGATCGCTGACGGGCCCCGCGCCCGGGCCGGCGGGGTCAGCTGCCGGTGGCGAGGATCACCTCGGACGCCTTGATCACGGCGGTGACGCTGCTGCCTTCGGTGAGGCCGAGATCGCGGACTGCCTCCACGGTGATGGAGGCCACCAGGCGCACTCCGTTGGCGTCGAGTTCGACGTTGGCCGTTGCCTCGCCGGCCTTGATGCCGGTGACCCTGGCCGGGATCTGGTTGCGTGCGCTCAGTTTCATTTACCTCTCCTTGCCGGCTGATCGAGATGGATACCGTCCCCGGCCTCCCGCGGCCGGGCGGAGTGTGGGGTAATCACGGCGGGTAGACCGTGATCGCGGCCGGGCTGACGGAGGCCCACAGCTGGCCGCCGCCGTCAACCTCCAGCACGGTGCCGTGGGCTGTCCCGCGCAGCAGGTTGACGCCGACCAGGCCGGCGACGTAGCGGGACCGGGGGCGGGCGGTCACCTCGGCGGGTGTACCGGTCTGCACGATCGCGCCGTCCTGGATGACGATCATCCGGTCGCCGAGCTCGACGGCGTCGAGCAGGTCGTGGGTGACCAGCACGTTGGCGGCGCTGGACTGGCCCAGGACCTCGCGGAGCAGGCGGCGGACGTCGGTCTTGGTCGAGACATCGAGCGCGGCCAGCGGCTCGTCAAGGAGCAGCAGCTTGGGGGCCGTCACCAGGGCCCGGGCCGTGGCCACGCGCTGCTGCTGTGCCTACTCACCCCCTCGCGCCGTCCCTGGCGGACCGGATCACCCCTGCCGCGTGACAACAGAGCAGGAACCTCCGCTTCCCGCGGAGCGTTCACCAGGCGTGCTGCTGCCACTCCTGGCTGCGCACGGGTGAGCGTCCCCGTGCTGAGCGGCCCGTGCTGAGCGGCCCGTGCTGAGTGAACTGCGCGGCCGGGTCAGGCGCTTCCTGGAGAGGCCCGGATCCGCCAGCCTCACGCCCTACCTGCAGCTGCGGCCGGAGATTGCCAGCCGTGAGCCAGCCCTGGCCGTCCTCGCCGACGGCGAGCTGGCTGCGGTAGCACGCGAAGCGACCGACGACGCCGGGATCTGTGCCGTGGGGCGGGAGGCGGCCCGGCGCGGGCTCGGTGAGCGTCCCTTCGATACACAGCTTCTCGGCACGCTGGCGCTGCTGTCCGGGAAGGTCGCGGAGATGGCTACCGGTGAGGGCAAGACGCTGTCCGGGGCGCTGGCCGCAGCCGGGTACGCGCTGCGCGGCCGGTCGGTCCATGTTGTGTCGGTCAACGATTACCTGGCGCGCCGCGACGCAGAGTGGATGCGCCCGGTCTATGACCTGCTCGGGGTTACCGTGGGCTGGGTTGGCTCGGCGTCAGAGACGGCCGGCCGCAGGCGTGCCTACGCCGCCCAGGTGACCTACGGGCCGGTCAGCGAGCTCGGTTTCGACGTGCTGCGGGACCGGTTCGCGACCAGTCTGGCCGACCCCGTCATGGGTGCGCCCGATGTGGCGCTGATCGACGAAGCTGACTCGGTACTCGTCGACGAGGCACTCGTACCGCTGGTGCTCGCAGGCGCGGTCGAGAGCGACGAAGCGGGCCCGGACATGGCCGAAGTCGTCCGGCGGCTGCGGCCTGGCCAGGACTACCGGATCGACGACGACGGGCGGAATGTCCACCTGACCGATGCCGGGGCCCGGGCCACGGAAGCGGCGCTGGGCGGGATCGATCTCTACACCGACCGGCATCTGGGGACCCTGACCAGGGTCAATCTGGCCCTGCACGCGGAGGCCCTGCTTCGCCGCGACGTGGAGTACATCGTGCAGGACGGCAAGATCAGGCTCATCAACCCCGCACGCGGCCGGGTGGCCCGGCTGCAGCGCTGGCCGGACGGGCTGCAGGCGGCGGTTGAGGCGAAGGAAGGCCTGAGCAGCACCCGCAGCGGCGAGATCCTGGACAGCATCACGGTCCAGGCCCTGATCCGCCGGTACGCGACGGTCTGCGGCATGACCGGCACGGCGATAGCCGTGGGTGAGCAGCTCCGCGAGTTCTACGGGCTGGAGATCGCCGTGATCCCGCCGAACCGGCCCTGCGTGCGCATCGATGCGCCGGACCGGCTGTACGCCACCGCACAGCAGAAAGAAGATGCTCTTGCCCGGCATGCCGCGGCGGTGCACGCCACCGGCCGCCCGGTGCTGATCGGGACCCTGGATGTATCCGAGTCCGAACGGATCGCCGGCCGGCTCAGGCGCGCCGGGCTGAGCTGTGCTGTGCTCAACGCCAAGAACGACGCTGAGGAAGCGGCGATCGTGGCCGGGGCCGGTACCCGCGGTGCGATCACCGTCTCGACCCAGATGGCGGGCCGCGGCACCGATATCCGGCTCGGCGGGGCGGCCGGCGACCAGGGCCAGATCGCCGCGCTCGGCGGGCTGCAGGTGATCGGCGCAGGCCGGCACGGCAGCAGCCGCCTCGACCATCAGCTGCGGGGCAGATCCGGCCGGCAGGGGGATCCGGGCAGCTCGGTGTTCTTCGTCAGCATGCAGGACGATCTGGTGACCCGCTACGTCCCGGACGCGCGGCCGCCCTCGGCGACGGCCGGCGACGGCAGCTCACCGGACGCCGCGGCGCATGAGACGGTCGCCCACGCGCAGCGCGTCGCCGAAGGCGTCAGCCTGGAGATCCACCGCAACACCTGGCGGTACAACCAGATCATCGAGATCCAGCGCGGAATCGTGCTGGAACAGCGTGACCGGATGCTGCGCACCGAGGCGGCGCTGGCCGCCCTCGCCCGCCGGAGCCCCGGCCGCGCCACCGCCCTGGGCACTGTCGCCGGCCGCGAAGTGCTGGTGGACACGGCCCGGCAGATCACCCTCTGGCACCTGGACCGGGGCTGGGCGGATCACCTCGGCTACCTGGCCGATCTCCGCGAGGGGATCTACCTGCGCGCTCGGGCGGCGGCTCAGCCCGCTAGACGAGTTCCACAAGGAAGCGGCCCGCGCCTTCGCCCGTCTGCTCGCGGAGGCCGAGGAACGATCCGCGGAAAGCTTCGGGACCGTGCTGATCACCGCGGACGGGGCCGACCTCGGCGCAGCCGGGCTGAGGCGGCCGACCGCCACCTGGACCTACCTGGTCCAGGACAACCCGTTCGGCACCGACCTCGACCGGGCGATGCGCAGCGTAGCGCGCGCTCTGCGCAAGTTCCTCCCCACCTGACGCACGGACGAACGGCGCGACGGGCAACTCGCCGCTACCTCAGGATGTTGACCGCGCGGGCGATCACGAGGATGCCGATGGCGAGGGAGACCACCGCATCCATCATCATCAGCAGCTTGGCCCACCGCTTGACCGCCGAGACGTCGGTGGGGCTGAACGCCGTCGCGGTCCAGAACGACAGCGACAGGTAATCGACGAACTTCGGCACCCAGCCGGCTGGAGTGTACTCGGTGTGCTGCATCTCCGGGAATACGAACGCCGGGTCCGCCTGCGGATGGTGGGCGCGGGCGGCGGCGCCGCCGCGGTCGAGATCCCAGTACCACAGGCCGAACGCGATCACGTTGGTGACCCAGACCACCGTGCCGGTGGCCAGCAGCGCGAGGGGGTTGTAGGCGAAGACTTTGTTGACCGTGATGATGGCGGTGATCAGGCGGCCGGCCGAGAACAGGTTGGCCAGCGTCAGAAGGGCGATCATGACGCTGGTGGTGGTCCGCAGCCAGGGTTTCTGGCGGTCGATGCGGCCCGGGTCCCCGGCGATCAGGATGGCCAGCAGGACCAGCAGGACCGCGGGGAGCACCCACGGTGGGTTGACCCGGTACTTCGCGGGAAGCGCCACGTGCATGGCGACGACGGCAAGGATCGCCAGGGCCACCGGCCACCAGTGCTCACCTCGTCCCGCAGCGGGCAGCGGCTCCACCGCAGACGGGTCGGCTGGCCGCTTCCCCCACGCCATGCCGCCATCGTCGCCCGTGCCGGGCCCTGGCACCTCCCCCCTTCTGGGTGAACAAACACCGACACGGTCCAAACATGCAAGCCGACGTACAGCTACCTACGTACCGCCTTGCGGATCTCGGAGGCGACGATGACCGACAGTGCGACGCAGGTGCAGATGAGCCATTGCTGGACGTCGAGGCTGGTGGTGTTCAGGAGCGCCTTCAGCGGCCCAAGGACGGTTGACAGGATCAGCAGCAGTACTGAGACGCCCGTCATCCGGACGAAAGTCTTGTCGGAGAAAGTGTCCAGTGAGAACACCGTTGCGCGCTCGTCTCTGGTGGCTACGGAGAAGAACAGGCAGAACAGCGAGAAGGTCACCACGCCCATGGTGTGCGCGACGGTCTCAGTGCGGGTTTGCTCGGCCCAGCTGATGACGCCCAGCGTGCCGGTTCCCATGATGAGCCCGATGGTGATGAGCCAGGCCATTAGCCCGCGGTCCAGGATGGGCCGGTCCGGCTGACGCGGCTTGCGCTTCATCAGCCCGGCGGCGGGCTGGCCGTAGCCCAGGCCGATGGCCTGGAAGAGCAGCGTGGTGAAGTTGATCCACAGCGTTTGCAGGGGCAGGAACGGCACGCCGCCGGCGATGTTCAGGATGGCGGCACCGAGGAAGGAGATGATGAAGCCGAACAGGGCCCCCATCTGGAACCGGATGTACTTGACAAGATTGTCATAGAGTCCGCGGCCGAGTTCGACGGCTTTGACGATGGTGGAGAAGTCGTCGTCGGTGAGGATCATCACCGCGGCTTCCTTGGTTACCTCAGTGCCGGTGATGCCCATCGCGATGCCGATATCGGCCCTCTTGAGGGCGGGTGCGTCGTTGACACCGTCGCCGGTCATCGCGACGATCTGGCCCTTGGATTTGAGCAGATCCACCAGGCGGACCTTGTGCTCGGGGGTGACCCGGGCGATCACGCCGATCTCGTCGATCGTAGTGAGCGCCTCTTCGTCGCTCATGACCCCGAACTCGGTGCCGGTGATGACCCGCCCTTCGATGCCGAGCTGATCGGCGATTGCCCCGGCGGTGACGGCATGGTCGCCGGTGATCATCCGGACCCGGATGCCGGCGGTCCTGGCGGTGGCGATGGAAGCCTTGGCGGTCGGGCGGGGCGGATCGACGATTCCCACCAAGGCGAGCAGTTCCAGGTCCTCGACGAGGGGAAGCAGGTCGGCGGCGGGGTCAAAGGCAGCCGGGTCGAAGTCCTTGCGTGCGGTGGCCATCACCCGCAGCCCCTGCTCGCCCAGCCGCCGGTTCTCGGCCAGGTACAGCTCCCGGAACTCACCGTCGGCGGGGACCGCCCCCGCGTCCGCATCGTAAACAGCGGCAGACCGCGCCAGGAGCTGATCGGGTGCGCCTTTCACAAAGCAGCGGATCACCTTCTTGCCCGATCCGTTGGTCATCTCGTGGAAGGTGGCCATCAGCTTGTAGGCGGCGTCGAAGGGAAGCTCGGCCACCCGGGGGTAGGCCTGCCGGGTCGAAACCGCGTCGATCCCGCCCTTGGCCGCCAGGGCGACCAGCGCCCCCTCGGTCGGGTCTCCGATCAGATCACCGTCGGCCAGCACCGCATCCGAGGCCAGCACCATCGGCAGCAGGAACTCATCCAGCGGGATCTCGCGCTGCCCTCCCACGCGGGTGATCTGGCCTTCGGTCGAGTAGCCGCTGCCTTCGATGGCGTAGCGGCGGCCGACCACCGCCATCTGCACCGCTGTCATCTGATTCAGCGTCAGCGTCCCGGTCTTGTCCGAGTTGATCGCCGCGGTCGAGCCAAGCGTCTCGGTCGATTGGAGCCGCTTCATAATGGCGCCAACTTTGGCCAGCGCCTGCGTCCCGTAGGCCAGGATTGTGGTGACCACCGCGGGCAGGTTCTCCGGCAAGGCGCCGATGGCGAAGGCGACCGCGGCGTTGAATACGGCCGTGAAGGTGTCGCCGCGGGCCAGGCTGATCACCACCGACACCGCCAGCGCCAGTCCTGCGATAAAGAAGATCTGGCGGGTGAGCTTGTCCAGCTGGCGGGTCAGGGGGGTCTTGGCGCCCTTTTCTGCCTGCAGCATTCCTGAGATGTGGCCAACCTCAGTAGCCATTCCCGTGGCCGTGACCACGAATTCGCCGGCACCCCGGGTGACGTTGGTGTTCATGTACACCATGTCGGTCCGGTCCCCCAGCGGGGTATCGGCGCCCTCGACCGGGTCGGTGCCTTTTGACACCGGCAGGCTTTCCCCGGTTAGCGCGGATTCCGCGACCTCCAGCGTGGCTGCCTTCAGCAGCCTGCCGTCCGCCGGGACGATATCGCCCGCCTCGATCGCCACGACATCGCCGGGCACCAGCTGCTCGGCGGGGATCTCCACGAGCTGGCCGTCCCGCCGGACCCGGGCCTTGATGATCATCATCTTCTGCAGGGAAGCGACGGCCGCGGCCGCCTTCCCCTCCTGGCGCAGCCCCAGCACCGCGTTGAAGACCGTGAGTGCTAGCAGCAGCAGGCCCGTCCCCAGCTCCTTGAGCGGGTAAAGACTGCCCACGCCGGCCACCAGCAGGACGACCTGCATCGGGTCGGCGTACTGGCGCAAGAACGCACGCCAGCGGGACTCCGCCTGGGCGGTGGCGAACTTGTTCGGGCCGAACCGCTGGGCCCGCGCCGTCACCTCAGCGGTGCTCAGGCCCTCTTGCTCACCGACCTGTTCCTCCTGAAGGACCCGCTCAGCGCTGAGCGTGTGCCACACAGGCCCGTTTACCCCGGCCGCCAAACTGGACGCGGCCGTCTCGGTTGGTCTGGCCACGTAGCCTCCCGGCGATTATGGGAACGACACCATTAATCAGCCTGGAACGCGGGCGCACGCATCACCCATCACGGGGTGATACCGGCCCACCGAACGGCCCGTATCAGCCGTACTGGCGATTTTTTAACGAGCGGGTGAACGCCAGGGTTACGGGCGGTGAATGGAGCCCGGAAATGAAATTCGGGTGGTGGTAAGCCCCGGTCACGGGCGCTCGTCGTCCAGGGGAAGGACGAGGGCTTCAGCGGCCATGGTGGCGCGGCGGAGGCTTTCCCTGAACGCCTCGTCGGCAGCGGACGCCTGCCCGGTCAGCGCGGCGATCTCCGTGATGGCCTGGTCGTCCGCCGCGGTCCGGGCCAGCAGGTCAAGATACCTGTCGTTCAGCCCGGCGATCTTCAGCGCGCTCTGCCAGTCGAGCCGGGCGGCGTCAGTTACGCGGACCTGCTCGGCGTAGCGCTCCAGGGCGCACACCCGGGCGGTGGTGGCTTGCTGGGCGAGGGCCAGAGCGCGCCGGTGGGATTCCCGTACGGCGTCGGTCAGCGGCCCGGGTGAGGTGCCGGGCGGGCTCGCGCAGGACTCGGCACGCAGCACCGTGATCTCGCGCAGGGTGGATGCGATCTCCCACTCGTGGCGTTTGAGAGCCGGCTCCGCGGCGGCGCGGTCGAGCAAGTCGGTCGTGTAGACCTCCGAGCTGAGAATCGTGCCAATAGCCAGCTGTGCCCGGCGCAGCAGCCGCCGGCCGGAGTCATCGAGGCTGGACGGCTCAATCACGCGGCCGCTGTCACGGCGCGACAGCCGGAGGTCGCCCACCCGGGTCATGGCCACCGCGGCGGCCGTCGCGGTGAACCAGGCGATGACCCAGGCTACGGAGGCGCCCCGCGCGGCCATCACGGTGATACAGAGAGCGCTGGCCAGCCAGCAGGCACCCGCCGCAAGCATCGGCCGCGACCGGCCGGCTGCGCCCGCCGTAGGCCAGGGATCGGGCACCGGCAGCGCACCTGATGCTTCCGGATCAGTCGTCATCGATCATGGCGCTTCCGCGCTCCGGATGCGTCGGGCTGAAATGCTGGGGAAACGCCAGGTTGCGGCACCGCTGATGGCGCGGTGCCCCGCAGACGGGGCACTCAGATCCGCTCACCGCCGGCTCCAGCCGGGCGCGGGTGTCGGCGTCCAGCTTGCGGGGCTCCGGTGGAGCCGGGAACCTCAGTTCCCCTCGCCGGGCCAGCTCGGTCACGAAACGCTTGTACTCGGATTCGCACGCGCCACACCGGCAGCCCCGCGCCCAGGCCATCACCGTGCCATGCGCCGGCAGCGCGGGCGGAAGATCGCCCCATACGGCCATACCTCCACGGTAGGGCAGGCGGGCGGGCGGGTGATAGGTTGCCCGCCATGGCTGAGCTCGGACCCGTCGCCTGGCCACCTGCCCCAATCAGGACGGATCGGCTCGTGCTCAGGGAAACGGAGGCCAGGGACCGCGCGGCGCTCATCGAGCTGTTCTCCTCGCCGGAGGTGGGCACCTACATCGGCGGCCCTCAGCCGCGTGAAGACCTCGAGCGCACGGTGCCGGAGGTGCCCGGGCAGCGCCCCGGTTTTTTCGTGGCCGATCTGGACGGGGCGACGATCGGCATGATCACGCTCGACCGGCGCGACGCAGGGCGCAAGGGTCACGTCAGCCCCGATGGCAGGGAGGCCGAGCTGGGCTACCTGTTCCTGCCGCAGGCGTGGGGACACGGGTATGCCGCCGAGGCGTGCACGGCGGCGCTGGCCTGGTTCGCTGGCGCGCTTCCCGGTGAGCCAGTGGTGCTGTGCACCCAGACCGCCAACGGCCGTGCCATGCGCCTGGCGGCAAAGCTGGGATTCACCGAGGTGGAGCGATTCGAGGACTACGGCGCCGAGCAGTGGTTCGGTGTGTGGTCCCCGATCGCGCGCTGATAGCGCCCTGCCAGCTTGCGCAGGGCGTCGACCAGCTCAGGCGAGTCCACGATCGTGAAGTCCGCGTCCAGCATTCCCAGGTACAGGGCGAGCATCTCCGGATGATCGGAGCCCGCCTCAAACGCGCACTGGTCCTCGCCCAGGGACTCCACTTCCACCGGGATCGGCATCCGGCTCCGCACGTGTGCCGCGGGCGCGTGCACGACCACCCGCGCCCGGTACCGCCAGGTCGCCTCGCCGACCCCGCGGGCCACCTGCGCCGCGATCTCCCGGTCGGGCGGTAGTGCGCGGGGGGTGAAACGCGGCCCGGCCGGCGGCCGCGGCTCGATCCGGTCGGCCCGGAAGGTGCGCCACGCGTCCCGGCCGGTGTCCCAGGCCACCAGATACCAGCGCTGCCGGTCGTTCACCAGGCGGTACGGCTCCACCAGGCGCTGGCTGGCCGTCCCGGAATGCGCCTGGTAGTCAAACCGGAGCAGCCAGTGATCCCGGCACGCGCTCGCGATCATGGTCAGCACCTCCGGATCCACCTGCGGGCCGCGCGACGGCATTGGCAGTGCGGACGACTGGAAAGCGCTGACCTTGCGGCGCAACCGCGCGGGAAGCACCTGCTGGAGCTTTACCAGGGCACGCACCGAGGTCTCCTCGATCCCCACGATCGAGCTGCTCGCAGCGGCCCGCAGACCGACCGCGACCGCCACCGCCTCCTCGTCGTCGAGCAGGAGCGGTGGCAGGGCACCGCCTGCGCCGAGCCGGTACCCGCCGGCGACGCCCGGCCGCGCACCGACGGGATAGCCGAGGCCGCGCAGCCGTTCCACGTCGTTGCGGATCGTGCGGGCAGTGACGCCGAGCCGGGCGGCAAGCTCGGTGCCCGTCCAGTCGCGCCGGGCCTGCAGCAGGGACAGCAGGCGCAGCAGCCGCGCGGAAGTTCCGGGCATTCCCCGATCCTTGTGGGTTATCTAGGAACGATTCTTTCCTCTATTGTTCATAGCCTTCTTGATATGAGGCAAGAGAGCACGATGAGCAACGGCATCCGGCCCTTCCGTATCGAGATCCCCCAGTCCGACGTCGACTATCTGCACGACCGGCTCGCCAGTGCCCGCTGGCCTGGCGAGCTGCCCGGCGTGGGGTGGAGCCGCGGCATGCCGCTTGGCGACCTGAAGGAGCTCGCCGGGTACTGGCGTACGCACTACGACTGGAGGGCTTCTGAGGCGCGGCTCAACCAGTACCCGCAGTTCACCACCGAGATCGAGGGCCAGCGCATCCAC
>Ga0207664_10002173_pt1 | contig 12905 bp, 10 predicted proteins | sample LARL83metaG_FD_184349 | JGI IMG/M metagenome (GOLD analysis project Ga0207664, IMG submission 184349) | Corn, switchgrass and miscanthus rhizosphere microbial communities from Kellogg Biological Station, Michigan, USA - LAR L8-3 metaG... | ecosystem: Host-associated > Plants > Roots >...
CCGGTCATGCCGGCCAGCTTCTTGTACATGCGGAACAGGTTCTGGAACGTCACCGTGGCCAGCGTCTGGTTCTCGCGCTGGATCGGCACGCCTTCCTTCGCCTCGACCGCCTGGTGCAGGCCGTCGGACCAGCGCCGGCCGGCCAGTGTGCGGCCGGTGAATTCGTCGACGATGATCACCTCGCCGTCGCGCACGATGTAGTCGACGTCGCGCTGGTAGATGCCGTTGGCGCGCAGCGCCGCGTTGAGGTGATGCACCACGGCGAGGTTCTTCGAGTCATACAGGCCACTGTCCTGCTCGATCACGCCTGCCTCGCGCAGCAGTTCGTCGGCGTGCTGCATGCCGGCCTCGGACAGGTGCACCTGCTTCTGTTTTTCGTCGACCCAATAGTCGCCCTCGCCGTCTTCTTCGGTCTGGCGGATCATCCGCGGCACGATCTTGTTCACCGCCAGATACAGCTGCGGAGAATCCTCGGCCGGGCCGGAGATGATCAGCGGCGTGCGCGCCTCGTCGATCAGGATGGAGTCGACCTCGTCGACGATCGCGTAATGCAGGCCGCGCTGATAGCGCTGTTCCTTGCTCAACGCCATGTTGTCGCGCAGGTAGTCGAAACCGAATTCGTTGTTGGTGCCGTAGGTGATGTCGGCCGCGTAGGCCGCATGCTTGTCGGCGTGATCCATGCCTGGATACACCACGCCAACATTCAGGCCGAGGAAGTTGTACAGCTTGCCCATCTGGGCGGAGTCGCGCCGCGCCAGGTAATCGTTGACGGTGACCACGTGCACGCCCTTTCCGGCGAGCGCGTTGAGATACACCGGCAGCGTGCCCACCAGCGTCTTGCCTTCGCCGGTGCGCATCTCGGCGATCTTGCCCTGGTGCAGCACCATGCCGCCGATCATCTGCACGTCGTAGTGGCGCATGCCAAGCGTACGCTTGGCCGCCTCGCGCACTACCGCAAAGGCCTCGGGCAGCAGCTTCTCGAGCGACTCCCCACCGGCAATCCGTTGCTTGAACTCGTCGGTCTTGCCGCGCAACGCGTCGTCGCCCAGCTTCTCGTACTCGCCCTCCAGTGCGTTGATGCGGGAAACGGCGCGGGAAAGCTGGCGCAGCACGCGCTCATTGCGGCTGCCAAACAGGCTCGTCAGGGCACGATTGAACATCGATCTTCCGGGTTGGGGTACAGAACGCCCGCTATGGACACGGGCCAATCGGGCATATTACTACATGCCACAAACGCAGGCCCCGCCAGCACGGATGGTGGCAAACGCACGGCCCGCAAGCGGCGCCAGCGCGCTCATTCCGGGATGGCGTCGGCCCGCTCCGGATTCAAGGCCGACAACGGTGGCGGTGCTATCGATGGTTGCGCACGAACGCCAGGGGATTGACCACGCGGCCGTCATACCAGACTTCGAAATGTACGTGCGAACCGGTCGAGCGGCCGGTGGAGCCAGCCTGTGCAAGCACGTCGCCGACCTGCACATGCTGGCCCGGGTGCACGTCCAGCGCGCTGTTGTGCGCATAGCGCGTCATGTAGCCATTGCCGTGATCGACCTCGATCACGTTGCCGTAGCCGCTGCGGGCTCCCGCAAACGTCACCATGCCCTCGGCCACGGCGTGCACGGCGGTGCCGAATGGCGTGGCGATGTCGATGCCGGTGTGCCGCGCGGAATGGCCGTCGAACGGGTCAGGCCGAGCGCCGAAGTACGATGAGATGTAGCCAGCCACGGGCATGCCGGTGGGCTTGAGATTGGATTCGATCCTGGCGTCCATCAGCAGGCTCTGCAACGCGGACAGCTGGGCCTGCTGCAGATCGAACTGGCTGGCCAGCTGGTTGATGCTTCCGTCCAGCGCGGTAGGCAGGGCATATGCGCTGCCGCCGACGTCTTCCACGCCGCCCACCGCCGGCGCCTGGTCGAAATTGAACTCGCCGTCGTCGAGTTTGCCGACCTCGGCCAGCCGCTCGCCGAGCGCGTTGAGCCGGGTGGATTGCGCCTGCAGCTGGCCGAGCTTGACGGCCAACGCGTCGAGGCTGCGCTGCGCGTCCTGGCGAACACCGGCCAGTTGCGCGTCCTGCCGGCCGATCTGCTGCTGCAGGTCATGGATCTGTGCCAACGCCCGATCACGCGGACTGGCTACCGCCCAGGCCAGCGCCATGCCCAGACCCATGAAGATGGCCACCGCCGCCGACAATACCGATACCAGCTTCAGGCGCAGGCGCCGATCTGCCAGATCGAGGGTTTTCGGCAATTTCCGCGCGCGTGATACGAGTATGATTTGCATGTGTTTCCAAAATCGAATTCCGGCACCATGCAACGCGCCGCACCCGCCACTTCCCGCCGCACCGGCCACGGGCCCAGAGCCCTTGCCGACTGCGGCTCCTTCGCGACGCTGGCCCGGAAGGCCGACGCGCTGGAAGCGCTGGACCGCGCACTGCGCCAGACGTTGCCGTCGCCATTGCGCGAGCAGGTGAGATTCGCCAACCTGCGCAACGACCGCCTCGTCTTCCTGGCTTCCTCACCGGCTTGGGCATCGCGCCTGCGCTTGATGCAGACACATATCCTTGCCACCGCGCATGCCATCGGCACAAGCGCCAGTTCGGTCACCGTGAAAGTGGCCCCCCAACCACCGGTTGCAACAGCGCCGGATAGGTCAAAACCGCTTTCGCTCGCCGCTGCCGCCCATCTCCGGGCCGCAGCGGCGTCATTCACAGACCCCGAAATGCGGGTGCTGTTCCTTGAGCTGGCGTCCCTCGCCGAAACCACTGATTCCGCCCCATCCGAAACGGATTGAGATCCGCCGGTGCCCAGCCTGCGCAGGCCTGGGACTTCATGGTGTCTGCGCGGCTGATGCCGCGAAGTGGGTTTATAGCATGGGCCAAGTTAAGGCGAGACTGGCCATGTCATGGCAGCGTGAACCGTGCCCGGACAAAGTGTGCCGCGCATCACAAAAAGAAGAGGCCGCGTCTTCCGACACGGCCTCTCAGGGCTGGCTGCAGGTTGGCAGGTCCGGTCAGATCGCCTGGGCCGGATGCGCGTAGGAAATCGGCGACGTGGCCGGATCGTCCTGGTAGCTGACTTCTTCCCACGCCGTGGCATCGGCCATCAGCGTGCGCAGCAGCTTGTTGTTGAGCTCGTGGCCGGATTTATGCGCGTGATACGCGCCGATCAGGCTGTGGCCGAGCAGATAGAGATCGCCGATCGCGTCGAGGATCTTGTGTTTGACGAACTCGTCCTCGTAGCGGAGGCCGTCCTCGTTCAGCACGCGGTAGTCGTCCAGCACCACGGCATTGTCCATCGAGCCGCCCAGCGCCAGGTTGTGCTCGCGCAGCATCTCGATGTCGCGCATGAAACCGAACGTGCGCGCGCGGCTGACTTCCTTGACGAAGGACGTGGTGGAGAAGTCGATCTCGGCGCGCGAGGTGCGCTTGCTGATGATCGGGTGGTTGAAGTCGATCGAGAAGCCGACCTTGAAACCTTCGAACGGATCGAAACTGGCCCACTTGTCGCCTTCCTGCACCTTCACCGGCTTCTTGATCCGGATGAAGCGCTTGGCCACGTTCTGCTCTTCGATCCCCGCGGACTGCAGCAGGAACACGAACGGACCGGCGCTGCCATCCATGATCGGCACTTCGGGGGCGGACAGGTCGACATAGGCGTTGTCGATACCCAGGCCGGCCATCGCCGAAAGCAGATGCTCGACGGTGGAGACGCGGGCGTCGCCGTTGACCAGCGTGGTCGACAGCCGCGTGTCGCCGACGTTGTCCTGGCGGGCGCGGATATCCACCGGCGGATCGAGGTCCGTGCGGCGGAAAACGATACCGGTGTTGGGTGCGGCGGGACGCAAGGTCATATAGACCTTGTCGCCCGTATGCAGGCCGACGCCGGTCGCGCGGATGATGTTTTTAAGCGTACGCTGCTTGATCATTGTTGTTGGTACCCGTGTAGGCAGCAGCCAATCAGGAGCGGATGCTAACACAGTTTTAACCTGCGATAAAAGCAAACCGTACCGTACAGTCTGATTAAGCCTTCATGTTCCTTTCATCCTTGAAAGCCAGGGGCATCCGCTGCCGCATTCCCGACATTCGGCGGATCGACACGACGTCCGTGCCTGGGACGGGAATCCGGCACGGAACATCGGGCTGGCCATAACATCGAGCGTTACGGCCGGCCGTGCGCCATCCCGGCGCACAGTCTTGCTGCTACACCTGCGCGGTCAGCGATCGATCATGCCGCCACGCATCCAACAGGCCCGGAAACGGCCCCTTCCACGTCGGCCAGGCCGAAAACCAGCTGTGAAGGGACCTCGTTCACCGGACATCGTTCACTACCCTCCATCTTGCGGGATCGCCGCGGGCCGGATCAATCCGCCTGACGACGCAGGAACGCCGGAATGTCCAGATAGTCAAAGCCCGGTTCCGCGTTCTTCGACGAAGCCACCGGCTCGGCTCGGCTGTGGCTGCTGATGCTCATCTCCGGCTGCGCGTAATCGACCACCTCGTTGCCGGTGCCGGTCCGCAATACGACCGGGCGCGGGCGCATCTGCTGCGTCTCGACCATGCGGATCGGCGGCTGCTGGCGCGAGGCCGCGGCACGGTTGAGGCCGGTGGCCACCACGGTGACGCGCACGTCATCCTTCATTTCCGGGTCAAGCGAGGTTCCGATCACCACGGTGGCGTCTTCGCTGGCGAAGTCGTGGATGATACGGCCGATCTCGTCAAATTCGCGCATGGTCAGGTTGGGACCAGCGGTGACGTTGACCAGGATGCCGCAGGCGCCGTTGAGGTTGACGTCTTCCAGCAGCGGGTTCTTGATCGCCGCCTCGGCCGCGGCCTGCGCACGATCGTCGCCACGGGCAGTGCCCGAGCCCATCATCGCCAGGCCCATTTCGGACATCACCGTGCGCACGTCGGCGAAGTCGACGTTGATCAGGCCAGGGGCGGTGATCAGGTCGGCGATGCCCTGCACGGCGCCCTGAAGCACGTCGTTGGCGGCCTTGAACGCGTTCAGCAGCGTCACATCGCGGCCGAGCACGCTGAGCAGCTTCTCGTTCGGCACGGTGATTAGCGAGTCGACGTGCTGGGACAGATCCTCGATGCCCTTCAACGCGACCTGCATGCGACGCCGGCCTTCGAAGGGGAACGGCTTGGTGACCACGGCCACCGTGAGGATGCCCTTCTCCTTGGCCAGCTGCGCCACCACTGGAGCTGCGCCGGTACCGGTGCCGCCGCCCATGCCGGCGGTGATGAACACCATGTCGGCGCCTTCGAGCATCGCCTCGATGCGTTCGCGGTCTTCCAGCGCCGCCTGCCGACCCACTTCGGGATTGGCGCCGGCGCCGAGGCCCTTGGTCACGTTGCCACCAAGCTGCAGGTGGGTGCGCGAACCGCAGCTGGTCATGGCCTGCGCGTCGGTGTTGGCGACGACGAATTCCACGCCTTCGATGTTGGCATTCAGCATGTGCGCCACGGCATTGCCGCCGCCACCGCCCACGCCGATGACCTTGATGACAGCATTGGGTGCGAGTTTATCGATCAGTTCAAACATTTCCCGTCCTCCGTAGAGTTGTTGTCGTTGTAACCAGGGAACGCGACTCCTGTCGGTCCATGGTGGTGGGCTGATCTCCTTCTGCCCGTGGCTGCGCCTCCTGCGCCGCCTGAAAAATCGTCATCAGAAATTCCGGGTAAGCCAGCCGCGCAACTTGCCGACCAAGCCACCCACGCTGCCGCCGGCCGAGCCGCCGGCGCGCGTGCCGCCCGCGCGCGAACCGTGCAGCAGCAGACCCACGCCGGTGGCGTGCAGCGGACTGGAAACCACTTCGCCGAGGCCGTCGATCTGCTGCGGCACGCCGATACGCACCATCTTGTGGAAGATCTCCTCGGCCAGCTCCAGCGCGCCTTCCATCTTGGAAGCGCCGCCGGTCAGCACCACGCCGGCCGCGACCAGGCTCTCGTAGCCGGAGCGGCGCAGCTGGTCCTGCACCATCTCGAAGATTTCCTCGTAGCGCGCCTGCACGCTCTGCGCCAGCGACTGCCGCGCAAGCCGGCGCGGCGGACGATCGCCGACACTGGGCACCTGGATGGTTTCCTCGGCATGCGCCAGCCCGGTCTGCGCGCAGGCGTACTTGATCTTGATTTCCTCGGCGTGCGCGGTCGGCGTGTGCACGCCGTAGGCGATGTCGCTGGTGACCTGGTCGCCGCCGACCGGCAGCGACGCCGTGTAGCGGATAGAACCCTGCGTATAGATCGCGATGTCGGTGGTGCCCGCGCCGATGTCGACCAGGCACACACCCAGCTCGCGTTCGTCGTCGGTCAGCACCGCCTTGGCGCTGGCCAGGGCCGACGGCACCAGTTCGTCCACGGTGAGGCCGCAGCGCTGGATGCACTTGGTGATGTTCTGCACCGCCGCCGCCGCGCCGGTGACCAGGTGCACGTTCGCCTCCAGCCGCACGCCGCTCATGCCGACCGGGGCGCGGATGCCGTCCTGGCCGTCGATGCGGTATTCCTGCGATTCCTTGTAGAGCACCTTGCGGTCGGCCGGGATCGCCACGGCGCTGGCCGCTTCCAGCACCTGCTCCAGATCGCCGGGGGTGACCTCGCGGTCGCGGATGGCCGCGTTGCCGTGGGAGTTGCGCGTTTCCAGGTGGCTGCCGGAGATCGAGGCATACACCGAGCGGATGTCGCAGCCGGCCATCAGTTCGGCCTCCTCCACCGCGCGCTGGATCGAGTGCACGGTCGATTCGATGTCGACCACCGAGCCGCGCTTCATGCCGCGCGAGACGTGGGTGCCGATGCCGATCACGGTGATCGGTTCGCCCGGCTCATACTCGCCGACGATCGCCACCACCTTCGAGGTGCCGATGTCGAGCCCCACCACCAGTTGCTTGTCGTTGCGAGGTTTCATGGCGCGGCCTTCAATAGGCGAATCGTGTTCATGAGCGGGGCGAACCTCCAGCGTTGGCGGCGGCTGCTGGCGGCCAGCGCACGGCGAATCCGTTGGTGTAGCGAAGATCGGCGTAGGCGAAGCCGTCGGCATGGCCGGCGATCAATTGCGGATAGACGTCGAGGAAGCGGCGCAGCCGCGAGCCGGCCTTGTCGCGATCGCCGATCACGATCTGCGCGCCGGTGGCCGTGCCTACGCTCCAGCTGCCGCGCTCGGTCAGCGTGACTCCGGTGATCTGCAAGTGCGTGCCGGCGAACGCCTTGCGGGTTTCCGCGTAGAAACTGACCACTTCGGCCAGTCGCGCATCCGGTCCGTGCAGTTCCGGCAAGGTGGCGATGTCGCCGGCGCCCGGCGCGTCGAACACCAGGCCCTGCCGGCTGATCAGCTGCTTGTCGTTCCAGCGCGCGAATGGCTGGCGCTCGTAGATGCGCAGCTGCAAGGTGTCCGGCCAGCGCTTGCGCGCCTCGACCGACTCCACCCACGGCAACGCCGCGACGGCCTTTTGCACGGCATCGAGATCCAGCGCGAAGAAACCCTTGCCCAGCCGCGGCCGCACCGCGGCGCGGATCTCGTCCGCGCTCACATGCTTGAACTCGGCCTGCACGGTCAGCTGGGTCACCGGCCAGCGGCCGGCCGCGAACCAGCCGCGCAGCACGCCGACGATCGGCAGCGCGACCAGCGCGACGGCCAGGCACCAGGCGACGAGGCGGACGGCTCCCTTCACGCGCCCTCCCGGAAACTGGTTTCCAGCACGCGCCAGCACAGTTCCTGATAGTCGATGCCGGCGGCCGCGGCGGCCTTCGGCACCAGCGAGTGCGAGGTCATGCCTGGTGCGGTGTTCACCTCCAGCAACCAGTTGCGCCCGGCGCGGTCGCGCATGACGTCGACGCGGCCCCAGCCGGAGCAGCCAAGTGCGTCGAAGGCGGCGAGCGATAGCGCAGCCAGTTCCTCGCCCGCCGCGCCCTCGAGGCCGGGGCAGATGTACTGGGTGTCCTCGGCCACGTACTTCGCGTTGTAGTCGTAGAACGCTGCCTGCGGCACGATGTGGATGCTCGGCAGCACCTGCCGGCCGAGGATCGCGACCGTGAGCTCGTCGCCCTCGATCAGCGTTTCCATCAGCAGATCGCCCGGATATTTCGCGGCCAGCTGCACGGCAGCGTCCAGGTCCTGCTCCGCGAACACGCGCGTCACGCCGACGCTGGAACCTTCGCAGGCCGGCTTCACGATCAGCGGAAAACCGATTTTTCGCGCTGCCGCGTGCACGTCCGCGCCACGCGGAAGGGCGACGAAGTTCGGCGTCGACAGGCCCAGCGATTGCCACACGCGCTTGGAGCGCGTCTTGTCCATCGACAGCGCGGAACCGAGCACACCCGAGCCGGTGTACGGCACGTTCAGCGATTCCAGCGCGCCCTGCAGCACGCCGTCCTCGCCACCGCCATGCTGGCCGTGCAGGATGTTGAACACGCGCGCGAAGTGGCCGGCGCGCAATGCATCGAGCAGCGCGGGGATGCCATCGATCGCATGCGCGTCGATGCCGCGCGCGTGCAGCGCCGCCAGCACGTTGCGGCCGGAGTCGAGCGACACTTCGCGCTCGGCCGAGCTGCCGCCCATCGCCACGGCGACGCGACCGAACTGGGCGGGATCCTTGATCTTCATGCTCACTTGCTTGTCCTCAGATGACCGGCCTGGGCCAGTTCCACCGCCGCCGCGCCGATGTCGCCGGCGCCCAGCAGCAGCAACAGATCGCCATCGCGCAGCAACGCCGGCAAGGTGTCCTTGAACTCGCGCGGATGCTCGATCAGCACCGGATCGACCTTGCCGCGCGCGCGCACCGCGCGCGCCAGCGCACGACCGTCGGCGCCGGCGATCGGTGTTTCGCCGGCGGCGTAGACCTCGGTCAGCACGAGCACGTCGGCATCGGCCAGCACGTTGGCGAAATCGTCCAGCAGGTCGCGCGTGCGGCTGTAGCGATGCGGCTGGAAACCGACCACCAGGCGGCGCTCGGGCCAGCCGCCGCGAGCGGCGGCGAACACGGCGGCCAGCTCGCGCGGATGGTGGCCATAGTCGTCGACCAGCAGCACGCTGCCGTGGTCCAGCGCGATCTCGCCGCGGCGATGAAAGCGCCGGCCGACACCCTGGAAGTTTTCCAGCGCGCGCGCCATGGCCTCGGCTTCCACGCCGAGCTGCCAGCCGATCGCCGCCGCGGCCAGTGCGTTCAGCACGTTGTGGTGACCGGGCAGGTTGAGCTTTACCGGCAAGGCTTCGCTGCGGCCGGGCAACACCAGGTCGAAATGCATTTCGAAGCCGTGCTGGGTCACATTCAGGGCGCGCACGTCGGCATCGGCCGTGGCGATGCCGTAGGTCATCACGCGGCGCGTGGTGGACTTCGCCAGCAAGGCGACCTCGGCATCGTCCACGCACAGCACGGCCAGCCCGTAGAACGGCAGCCGGTGCAGGAAATCGTCGAACGCCTGCTTCACCTGGGCGAAGTCGCCGCCGTAGTTCTCAAGGTGGTCGGCATCGATGTTGGTGACCGCCGCGATCACCGGCGACAGCAGCAGGAACGAGCCGTCGGATTCGTCAGCCTCCGCCACGAGGTACTGGCCGGTGCCGAGCCGCGCGTTCGCGCCGGCCGCGTTGAGCTGGCCGCCGATCACGAAGGTCGGATCGTAGCCGGCCTCGGCCAGCACGCTGGCGGTGAGGCTGGTGGTGGTGGTCTTGCCGTGGGTGCCGGCAATCGCCACGCCGCGGCGGAAGCGCATCAACTCGCCCAGCATCTCGGCGCGCGGAATGACCGGGATGCGCGCCGCCCGTGCTGCAACCAGCTCGGCGTTGTCCGGCTTGATCGCGCTCGAGGTCACCACGACGTCGGCGTCGCCGATATGTGCGGCGGCATGCCCGACATGCACGTGGATGCCGAGTTGCTGCAGGCGCTGCGCAGTCGGCGAAGCCGCCCGGTCGGAGCCGGACACCGCATAGCCGAGGTTGTGCAGCACCTCGGCAATACCGCTCATGCCGACGCCGCCGATGCCGATGAAGTGCACGCGTTTGAACGTGCTCATCAGATCTTCGTGCGCATGCAGGCGACGCGGAGTCATGCGGCCTCCGTCATGCGCGCGGATTCGATGCAGGCGGCCGCGATGACTTGCGCGGCGTCCGGCTTGGCCAGCGTGCGCGCTGCTTCGGCCATTGCCAGCAGGCGATCGCGGTCAGCCAGCAGCGACTCCAGCCGCTGCGCGAGAATCTGTACGTCCAGCTCTTTCTCCTGCATGACGACGGCCGCACCGATCGCCACCAGGGCTTCGGCATTGCGCGTCTGGTGGTCGTCCACCGCGTGGGGAAACGGCACCAGCACGGAACCGAGTCCGGCCGCGGTGAGTTCGGCCAGGGTCAGTGCGCCGGCACGGCATACGGCGAGATCGGCCCAGGCGTAGCGGCCGGCCATGTCGTCGATGAAGGCGACCACCTCCGCCTCGACGCCGGCCTTTGCATAGGCCGCGCGTGCCTCGTCGAGGCCGCGCGTGCCGCACTGATGCACCACGTCGGGACGCTGTGCCGGGGTGAGCAGCGCGAGCGCCTGCGGCAACGCCAGGTTCAACGCGCGTGCGCCAAGGCTGCCGCCGAGTACCAGCAGGCGCGGCCTGCCGGTGCGGCCGGCCATGCGCTGCGCCGGCGGCGGCAACGCCGCGATCGCCTCGCGCACCGGATTGCCGACCCACTCGGCCTGCGGCAATGCATCGGCAAAACCTGCCAGCACGCGTCTGGCGAGCGCAGCCAGTTTGCGGTTGGTGAAGCCGGCGATGCGATTCTGTTCGTGCACCAGCAGCGGCCGCCGCAGCAACCACGCGGCAAGGCCGCCGGGGCCGGCCACGTAGCCACCCATCGACAACACGCTGCGCGGCTTGACCGCGCGCAATACCGCCAGCGACGCGAACAGTGCGCGCAGCAACATCAGCGGCGCCAGCAGACGCGTCTTGATGCCCTTGCCGCGCAGGCCGCCCACCGCCACCGTGTGCAGCTCGATACGCTGCGCCGGCACCACCTTCGTCTCCATGCCGCCGGCCGCGCCCAGCCACACCACCGGCACGCCTTGCGCGCGCAGGCAGTCGGCCACGGCCAGGCCGGGGAAAATGTGGCCGCCGGTGCCACCGGCCATGATCAGCACGGGCGCCTGCGTCGTCATGCGACCACCGCTTCGCGCGTCTTCGCCGACGCATCCGCGGCGGCAACGGCAGCCGGCATGCGCGTGGTGATCTGGCGTGCATCGAGCGCGCGGTTGATCTCGAAGGTGGCGCGCAGCAGCACGCCGGCCATCGCGCAGGTCAGCACCATCGACGAGCCGCCGTAGCTGATCAGCGGCAGGGTCAGGCCCTTGGTCGGCAGCGCGCCGAGGTTCACGCCGACCGACACGATCGCCTGCATCGCCAGCATCAGCGAGATGCCGAACGCGACATAGCCGGCGAAGCGCTGGCCGATCTCGACGCCCTTCAGGCCCAGGTACAGGCCGCGTCCGACCGCCAGGCCGAACAGGCCCATCACCAGCACCACGCCGGCCAGGCCCAGCTCCTCGCCGATCACCGCGAAGATGAAGTCGGTGTGCGCCTCGGGCAGGTAGGAGAGTTTCAACACGCTGGAACCGAGCCCCACGCCGGTCCATTCGCCGCGGCCGATCGCCATCAGCGACTGGGTCAGCTGGAAGCCGTCGTTGAACGGGTCCTTCCACGGGTCCATGAACGTGGTCAGCCGCTTCATGCGATAGCTTTCACCGGTAGCCGCGATGTACAGCAGCGGCATCAGCGGCAGGCCCATGATGAACAGGAAGATCGGCCGCGCGCCGCCGAGCCAGACCATCGCGATGCTCACTGCGATGACCAGCGTGGCCGAGCCGAAATCCGGTTGCAGCAGCAACAGGATCACCACCGCGCCCGCCACCATGATCGGCTTGAGCAGGCCGAGGAAGCGCGTCTCCACGCTTTCGCGATGGCGCACCAGGTAGCTGGCGATGTAGACCACGATGATCAGCTTGACCGCCTCGACCGGCTGGAATGTGGTCACCAGCAGGTTCAGCCAGCGGCGCGCGCCGTTGATGCGCATGCCCAGGTGCGGCACGAACACTGCCAGCAGCAGCAGGAACGCCAGCGCCAGCAGCGGAAAGGCGCGTTTCTCCAGAAACTTCAGCTCGGTGCGCATCGCCACGCCGGCGGCGAACATGCCTAGGCCGAGGAACACCAGATGCCGCTTGAGGAAGTAGAACGGCCCCATGTGCTGGCTGTCCGCCACCGCGATCGAGCTGGACGTCACCATCACCACGCCGACACTGATCAGGCCGATCAACGCGACCAGCAGCCACAGGTCGAAGCTGCCGCGCGGGCCCTGCCTGCGTTTTGCCTGGGTGGTGTCGAAGTCGAACATCAGCGCACCTTCAACGTGGCAAGGCCGATCAGCACCAGCACGACGGAGATGATCCAGAAGCGCACGATCACGCGCGGCTCCGGCCAGCCATTCAATTCGAAGTGGTGGTGGATCGGCGCCATCCGGAACACGCGCTTGCCGGTGAGCTTGAAGCTGGCCACCTGGATCATCACCGACGCGGTTTCCATCACGAACACGCCGCCCATCACCAGCAGCACGATCTCCTGGCGCACGATCACCGCGACGCAACCGAGCGCCGCGCCCATCGCCAGCGCGCCGACGTCGCCCATGAACACCTGCGCCGGATAGGTGTTGAACCACAGGAAACCCAGCCCCGCGCCGGCCAGCGCGCCGGTGAAGATCGCCAGCTCGCCGGCACCGGGAATCGAGGGGATACCGAGGTATTCGGAGAACACCTTGTTGCCGGCCAGGTACGCGAACACGCCCAGCGCGCCGGAGACAAGCACGGTGGGCATGATCGCCAGGCCGTCCAGCCCGTCGGTGAGGTTCACCGCGTTGGAGAAGCCCACGATCATGAAATAGGTGACCACCACG
>Ga0207664_10002177_pt1 | contig 12893 bp, 13 predicted proteins | sample LARL83metaG_FD_184349 | JGI IMG/M metagenome (GOLD analysis project Ga0207664, IMG submission 184349) | Corn, switchgrass and miscanthus rhizosphere microbial communities from Kellogg Biological Station, Michigan, USA - LAR L8-3 metaG... | ecosystem: Host-associated > Plants > Roots >...
GGCGCTGTGGATCATCCGCGACGCCGAGCGGCGCGGCGAGCTGCGTCCGGGCGGCGTCATCGTCGAAGGCACCGCCGGCAACACCGGCATCGGTCTCGCCCTGGTCGGCAACGCGCGCGGCTATCGCTCGGTGATCGTCATTCCCGAGACCCAGAGCCAGGAGAAGAAGGACATGCTCCGGCTGTGCGGCGCGGAGCTGGTCGAGGTGCCCGCCGTCCCCTACTCCGATCCCAACAATTACGTGAAGGTGTCGGGCCGCCTCGCCCAGGAGCTCAACGCCAAGGAGCCGAACGGCGCGGTCTGGGCCAACCAGTTCGACAACGTCGCCAACCGGCAGGCGCACATCGATTCGACCGGTCCCGAAATCTGGGAGCAGACCGGCGGCAAGGTCGACGGCTTCACCTGCGCCGTCGGCACCGGCGGCACCCTTGCCGGCGTCGCCATGGCGCTCAAGGAGCGCAACAAGAACGTGACGATCGCGCTGGCCGATCCGCACGGCGCGTCGCTCTACAACTTCTACAAGAACGGTGAGCTCATGGCCGAGGGTTCCTCGATCACCGAGGGCATCGGCCAGGGTCGCATCACCAAGAACCTGGAAGACGCACCGATCGACGAGGCTTACCGGATCGGCGACGAAGAGGCGCTGCCGATCATCTTCGAGCTTCTGAAGCACGAGGGCCTGTGCATGGGCGGTTCGACCGGCATCAACGTCGCCGGCGCGATCCGGCTTGCCCGGCAGCTCGGCCGCGGCAAGACGATCGTCACCATCCTTGCCGACTACGGCCAGCGCTATCAGTCGAAGCTGTTCAATCCCGCGTTCCTGAAGAGCCGCCACCTGCCGGTGCCGGAGTGGCTCGATAAGTAGGGCGGCTGACTCTTAATCAGCAGGACCGGAGCGCGAGGCATCGCGATGGAACGACGCGGCTGAACGTTCCGCGCGCAATCATCGTCCCGCTCCGGACCGCCCGCCGCGGAGCGCATGTTCTGAGTCCGACGGCTGATACGCGCTCGTCTACGCCATCCCGCCCATGATGCTGCGGTATTGCTGCTCGTCGAACGCCTTCAGCGTCGTCGTCCGCACCGCGCCGACCGCGCCGAGGGAGAGCGAGAACTTGGCCATCGCCTCATCGCTGCCCGCTTCGATGATGGCGACGATGTCGTGGCCACCCATGCACAGGTAGAACTCCTTGATGCGAACGTCCAGGCGCGAGGCCATGTCGCGCGCGGCATCGAGACGCTTGGGCGAATCTTTCGCGGTGCGGATGCCTTGATCCGTATAATCGGCGAGAAGGATGAATGTTGCCATGGCTCACCTCCCTTGCAGCGGAGGACCAGCGGCCTTTGGTGACGCGGCATCGGTCGCCTGATCGTCCCGGCCCGCTCAATTTAGCACAGATGGCATCGGAGCGGGCGCCCGCTCGATTCGGGACGCCGCCTCCTCCGAAAGATAGGCTCACGGAATCATCGTGCGCCCGCCGGTCATGGCGATCCCTTGGCCGGTCATGTAGGCGGCGTCGGGGCTGACCAGGAACGCAGCTAGGCCGGCCATGTCCTCGGGGTAGCCGATGCGGCCGAGCGGCACGAGCCGCTTGCCGCGCTCGATCAATTCTTCCGGCGTTGTGTTCTCCAGCGGCTGCGCCGTCATAGAAACCCCCGGCAGAATCGAATTCACGCGAATGTTGTGCCTGGCCCATTCGGCGGCCAGCGTCTTGGTCAGGGAGATCAGCGCCGCCTTCGACGCCGCGTAGTTCGCCCCGGTCGGCGTCGGATCCATCGCCCGGCACGACGCGATGTTGATGACGACGCCGCGCCCGGCTTCGATCATCGCCGGCCCGAACAGATGGCAGATGTGCCACGGTGCCGTGAGGTTGACGCGGATTGTCCGCTCGAAGTCCTGGCGCTTCATCTCGACGACCGGCGCGCGGGGATAGGTCGAGGCGTTGTTGATGACGGCATAAGGCGTGCCGAGCTCGGCCTGCACCGCCCGAACGGCCTTCTCGATCGCCGCACCCTCGCCGAGATCGACCGCGTAGAAGGCACCCCGCCCGCCCGCGGCCTCGACCTGCCGCAGCGTCTCCTCGCCGTTGCCGATATCGACGTCCCACAGCGCAAGCCGCGCGCCCAGCTTGGCGAACCGCAGGGCAAACGCCCGACCGAAGCCGCCGCCGGCGCCGGTGATGACGGCGAGATCGCCCGGTTTCAATCCATCGCGCACTATCGTCTCGCTCTTGGGCATGTCTCTCATTTCGATCCCTGTTCTGCTTCGATCAACGAAAAAGGCGGATCGTTCGATCCGCCCCAAGCTTAACCGAAGCACCGCTCGCGTATCGAGACGCCTAAAAGATCGCCTTGAAGACGCCGATCACCACCAGCAGCCCGATGATGAAGATGATGAGCACCGCCCAGCCGATGATTCGCAGCACGGACGTCCTCCACGATTGATCGTGTGACGCTCGGATCTGCGGACATGCCTCGTCGAGCCGACCCCAGCACCGTTACAACGGTGCGGAAGCGGTCTGGTTCCAGGGCGCTGGGGGAGGTCTCCGCTCAGTTGAGTCCGTACAACTCCGCCGCGTTGGCGCCGAGAATCTTGTCGGCGACGTGCGGCGGGATCTTGCCCTCGTCCTTGATGATGCGCAGCGCCTCGATCTCGGCCGATGTGTCGGTGTGGCCGTAGTCCGTGCCGACGACGAGACGATCCTCGCTCGCGTACTTCAGCACCCATTCGAAGTCGTCGTGGACCTGGACCGCGACCCAGATGTTGTTGTCCTTCATCGGGTCGGCGTCCATGCGCTTGCCGGACTTGCGCTTGCGGATCCAGAGATCGTTCATCGCGTAGGGAATCCATTGGGCGCTCGCCTCGATGAACGCCCATTTGGTGTCGGGAAACTTCTTCGGCACCTCCGACATCAGAAGCTCGTGGAATGTCGCGACCATGGAGAGCTTGTGTATCGGCAGGTTGATCGGGAAGAAGAAGTCGTGAATCTGAAAGCTGCCGTTTCCGGCGTGGAAGCACAACGGCAAGTCGAGCTCGCCGGCCAGCTTGTAGAATGGAAAGAACTTCTGATCCGAGACGCTGCCTTCGAGCTCGAACGGCCGCATGAAGACGCCGCAGGCGCCGTGTTCCTTGCAGAAGCGCAATTCGCGCTCGATCTCGGCGATGGGCGAGCGCAGCGGCGCCATCGCCACCCAGCGGAGCCGCCCGCCGGCCTTCTTCCAGATTTCCACGAGCCAGCGGTTGTAGGAGCGGAACAGCGCCGCCTCGACCTCCATGCGATCCGTGCATGGGCGCAGGAACAACGTCGGGAACAGCACCTGGACGTCGATCTTGAGTTCGTCCATGTGTTTGACGCGGCCTTTCACATCGCGCATCTCGCGATGCTCTTCGGCGGTATTCGAATCGACGTTGCGGTCCTTGGCGTAGGCGTGATTGTCGACGATCCAGTAATCCTTGCGCACGTTGCCTTCGTTCGAAAGCTGCGTCGCACCGGCGACCTGGGTCGTCACCAGGGGCTTCCACTTCGCCTCGCTCTTGTCCATGAAGTCGAAGGTGTACGGGGTTTCGATCACGTGCGCGTCGGCATCAATCGTGCGGAAAGCCATTCTTCACTCCAGAATCCCGAGCCCGTCGCAAATGCGGGCAGCATCGCTTGTCTTGGTCATTATCGCCCGATCCCTTTCCGCGGGCTACCCGATCATTGTCTGCCTTTTCTCCGTAAAGACCTTTGGCAAGCGGGACCTCTCCCCTCATAATCGAGACATAGAGGAACGCGACGGCCCCCAGAGAGAAGAGGCCGCAGACAGGGAGACAGAAATGGGTCGCTTCGCCACGCGCGCGCACATCTGCACGGCGCTCGCCTTATCCATCATTTTCCTGCCGACCGCCGTCGCCGCCGAGGATTTCTATCGGGGCAAGCAGATCCGCCTGATCTCCGGCTCCGATGCGGGCGGCGGCTACGATGCCTACGCGCGGCTGCTGGCCCGCCACTGGCCGGAGTTCATTCCCGGGCAGCCATCGATCATCGTCCAGAATATGCCCGGTGCCAGCAGCATGAAGGCGATGAACGAAGTCGCCAACAATGCGCCGAAGGACGGCACGGTCGTCGCCGGGGTGCAGAACAACATCGCCTTCGAGCCGCTTCTCAACATCAGCGGCTCGCGCGAGAACGCGAAGTTCGACCCGCTGGCGCTGAACTGGATCGGCGCCGCGACCAAAGACGTCTCCATTGCCGCGATCTGGCACACCTCGTCCATCCATACGGTACAGGACGCCATGAAGCGCTCCGTCAATACCGGCGCGAGCGGTCCGGCCACGTCGACCAGCATCACGGCGCGGATCATGAACAGCGTGCTCGGCACGAAATTCAACGTCATCAACGGCTACAAGAGCCAGAACGCGATCAATCTCGCCATCGAGCGCGGCGAGGTCGAGGGCACTATCGGCGTGCAGTACGCAACCATCGCCACGACGAACCCGAATTGGCTCTCGGAGAAGCAGATTCGGATCATCGTCCAGGTCGCCCAGGAGAAACACCCGGACCTGCCCGACGTTCCGCTGCTACGCGACCTGGTCACGACACCGGAAGCACGCCAAGAGGTCGATCTTGCCTTCGCCAGCTTGTCGATGGGGCGGCCATTCCTGGCTCCAGGCGGCCTGCCGGCGGATCGCGTCAAGATTCTTCGTGACAGCTTCATAGCGGCGTTCGACAGCCCGGCTCTTCGCGCGGACGCCAAAAAGGTGAAGCTCGAGGTAATCCCGATGCGCGGCGAAGATGTCAACAAGCTGCTCGCCGAGCAGTACAAGACGCCGAAGCCGATCGTCGATAAGGTCAGGGCGATGCTCGCCGGCGGCAAGAGCTGATCGCGCGGCACGGTCATAGGAGCGTTCGATAATGTTCGATCTGATCATCCGCAACGGCACCGTCGTCGACGGCTCGGGCCTGCCGCGCTTTCGCGCCGATGTCGGCATCGCCGGCGGACGGATAGTCGCCATTGGAACGCACGGCGAGGCAGCCTGCGAGACCATCGACGCCGAAGGGCACGTCGTGGCGCCCGGCTTCATCGACGCCCATACACACATGGATGCGCAGATTTTCTGGGATCCGATCGGCACTTGCTCGTGCTGGCACGGCGTCACCTCGGTCATCATGGGCAACTGCGGCTTCTCGGTGGCGCCTTGCGCCGAGAAGGACAAGCATCTGGTGCTGAAGAATCTCGAGCGTGCCGAGGACATCTCGCCTAGGGCGATGCAGGAGGGCATGCGCTGGTCCTGGGAGACGTTCGCGCAGTATCTCGACGCCATCGAGCGCACGCCGAAGGGCATCAACTACGCGGCTTATGTCGGCCACTCCGCGCTGCGCACCTACGCCATGGGCGAGCGGGCGTTCGACAGCGAGGCAGACGACAACGATCTCCGCGCCATGAAACGTGAGCTTTCCGCCGCCTTGAATGCCGGTGCCATCGGCTTCAGCACCTCGCGCACCGGCAATCATCTGACTGCGGACGGCCGTCCGGTCGCGAGCCGGCTTGCCAACTGGAACGAGGTGCGCGACCTAGTCGGCGTGCTGCGTGACGAAGGCAGCGGGATTTTCGAATTGTCGCGCGAGGACATCAAAGAGGATCCGGTGCTGCGCCGCGACTACTTCGAGCGCCTGAAGCGGCTCGCGGTGGAAACGCGCGTGCCCACCACCTATTCGGGAAATTATTCTCGCAAGATGAAAAACCAGGGCGCCTGGCGCGACTTCTACGATCTCGCCGATGCGATCGTCGCCGGGGGTGGCAAGGCGCTGGTCCAGGCCCACAGCCGCTGGGCGGCGACGCTGTTGTCCTTCGAATCGTCGATGCCCTACGACACCGCGCCTTTGTGGCGCGATCTGCGTACGCGTCCGCTCGCCGAGCAGGAAGCGGCGCTGCGTGTTCCCGAGATGCGCCGCAAACTTGTGGCCGCCGCGCTGGACCACGCCAGAAAGCCCTCAGGCGCCGTCGGCACGGAGGTCAGTTCCAATGTCGACTACGACTGGGTGTTCCCGCTGACGCGCATGACGCCGCCCTATAGGTCGATCGGCGAAATCGCCAGGGCGAGCGGCGGAGAGCCCATCGACGTCGTTATCGATATGGCGCTGGAAAAGCATCTTAGGACATTCTTCCTGACGCCGGTGTTCAACGAGGACCAGAACGTCGTCGAGCACATGATGAGGCATCCGCGCGCGGCGGTGACGTTCTCCGATTCGGGCGCTCACGTCTCGCAAATCATGGATTCGTCCTTGCAGACCCATATGCTCGCCCACTGGGTGCGCGAGCGACAGGCATTCACCCTCGAGCAGGCGGTGCGCAAGATGACGTTCGACATCGCCGCTTTCTGGGGATTGCAAGGGCGAGGCCTGATCCGCGAGGGCAACATCGCCGATTTGGTGATCTTCGATCCGGAACGTGTCGCGGCGCAGGTACCCACGGTGGAGAACGATCTCCCGGGTGGCGCACGACGCTTGAAGCAGAAGGCCGATGGCATTCTCGCCACCGTCGTCGCCGGCCAGATTCTGCTGCGAAACAATGAGCACACCGGCGCGTTGCCGGGACGGCTCATGCGTGGGCCTCTGGCCACGCGCGCCAATGGCTGATGTTCCCGACCTCGTTTCGACCGAATGGCTGGCGGAACATCTGGCGGACGCAGACGTGCGCGTCCTCGACGGCTCGTGGTGGATGCCGGGCAGCGGACACGATCCCGGAGCGGAATGGCGCACGGCACGCATTCGCGGCGCCCGCTTCTTCGACATCGATCGCATCGCCGACCCATCGCGATCCTTGCCTCACATGCTCCCGAGCGAGCGCGTATTCGCGGATGCTTTGGCGGCGTTCGGTATCGGCGCAGGCGATCACGTCATCGTCTACGATGCCGCAGGCTTGTTCTCGGCACCGCGCGTGTGGTGGACGTTCCGCGCCTTCGGCTTCGACCGCGTCTCGGTCCTGGATGGCGGTCTGCCGAAGTGGCGGCGCGAGGTCCGCCCGATCGAATCCGGCGCCATGGCGGCTGCTCCGTCGCCCGTCCGCCGGTTCGCACCGCGGCTCGATCGCCGCTGGCTTCGCACCTTCGACGAGATGCACGCCAACATCGATAGTGGCACCGAGACGGTGCTCGACGCCCGCAGCGCCGCCCGCTTCGCCGGCACCGAGCCAGAGCCGCGGCCTGGGCTTCGCGGCGGCCACATTCCTGGGAGCAAAAACCTTCCGTTCGGCGAGTTGGTAAACCCCGAGAGCGGAACGCTTCGTCCACTTGCCCATCTTGCGGAGAGCTTTGCAAAGCTCGACGTTCATGATCGAACGCCGGTGGTCTGCACCTGCGGCTCGGGGCTGACCGCCGCAATCGTTGCCCTCGCCCTGCACCGATTGGGCGGCAGGTCGATAGCGGTCTACGACGGCTCCTGGGCGGAGTGGGGCATGCGCGATGATGTTCCGGTGGCGACCGGATCGTAAGCCCCCGTCTGGCGGTCCGGCCCGGCCGATGCCATGATCCGCCCATGACCAGGAAAGACACCGACGTCACAACCGCCGGCCGCCACCCGGAAAAGCAGTTCGGGGCGGTCAATCCCCCCATCGTGCGCGCCTCGACCATCACCTTCCCGACCGTCGCCGACATGGAGCGGGCTAAGGCCAAGCCGTTCGATTCGGTCTATTACGGCCGCCACGGCACACCGACGACGTTCGCCTTCGAGGAAGCGATTGCCAAGATCGAGGGCGGCTATCGCAGCGTTGCCTGCGCATCGGGGTTGGCTGCCATCAACGTGGCGCTCACCGCCTTCGTCTCGGCCGGGGACCATATCCTGGTCACCGATTCGGCTTACGATCCGACGCGCCGCAACTGCGAGGTATGGCTGAAACGCCTTGGCATCGAGACGACATTCTACGATCCGCGCATCGGCGGTGGCATCGGTGCGCTGATGCGCCCCAACACCCGGCTGGTGTTCGTCGAGAGCCCGGGATCGCTCACCTTCGAGGTGCAGGACGTCCCGGCCATCGCCGAGGCAGCCCACGCCCGTGGAGCCGTCGTCGTCCTGGACAACACCTGGGCGACGCCGCTCTATTTTCAGCCGTTCGCTCACGGCGTGGACGTTTCGGTGCAGGCAGCGACCAAGTACATCGTCGGCCATTCCGATGCGATGCTCGGCGCCGTCACCACGACCGAGAAGAGCTTTCTGCCGGTTCGTCGTCAGGCGGCGATCCTCGGCGCGTGCGCCTCGCCCGATGACTGCCCCTTGGGTTTGCGCGGGATCAGGACCCTGGCCGTGCGCTTGGCCTGCCATCAGGAAACCGGCCTTATACTTGTCCATTGGCTGAACAGTAGGCCCGAGGTTGCCCGCATCGTCCATCCGGCTTTCCCGGGCTCGCCAGACCACGCGCTCTGGAAACGGGATTTCCATGGTAGTTCAGGGCTTTTTGGAATAATCCTCAAGCCATGCTCGAAGGTGGCTCTGGCGGCTTTTCTAGATCACCTGGAATTGTTCGCTATGGGTTTCAGTTGGGGCGGCTACGAAAGCCTGATCCTGCCGGTGGACCCGACCCCGCACCGGACAGCGGTGCCATGGCAGGCCGAAGGACCGCTGGTTCGCATCCATGCCGGGCTCGAGGATGTCGACGATCTGATTGCCGATCTGGAGGACGGATTCGGCCGCCTCAAGAAGGCGAGCTAGGCACGCCGGCGGCGCGGTTGGGTCGCCGCCTGGGCGCAATCGCGGCAGACGCCGACCACCTCCAGCGCCTGACCGGTGATACGGAAGCCGACGGCGCGGGCGGCCGATGTCACCGTGTCGCCGATCCGCATGTCGTCGAGCTCCGCGACCGTCCCGCAGCGCTCGCAGATCAGCATCTGCGCACCATGGCTCCGGCCCGGCGCCGTGCAGCCGATATAGGCGTTGAGCGAGGTGATGCGATGCGCCAAGCCTTGCGCGAGGAGAAAATCGAGGGCCCGATAGACCGTCGGTGGCTGCGCCGACCGTCGCTCCTTTCGCAGCGCGTCGAGAATATCGTAGGCCCCGATCGGCGCATGCGATTGCCAGATGATCTCCAGCACGCGGCGGCGGATGGGCGTCAGCCGGGCGCCGCGCTCGGCACACAGCGTCTCGGCCTCGCCCAATGCATCGGTCAGGCAGTGGCCGTGATCGTGCCCAGCACGGAGGGCCATCGGCATTGGAGCGGGTTTGCGCAATCTCGCCGCCATCGATTCCGCTGCGATTCCGCCAGCCCTCGCGGCTGGCATCAGTATGTTACAGTATCACCGGATCATTCCCTCCCGCCAGACGTGACCGACCGATGAACACACCCTCCTTCCCCGCTTCATTGCCGATCTACACGGTACCATCGGCCGCGCTCCGCGATGAGATGCTCGCAGCGGTCACCTTCGACGCCGCGGGACTCGTCGCTGCCGTCGCCCAAAGTGCCGTCAGCGGCGACGTGCTGATGGTGGCGTGGATGAATCGCGAGGCCCTCGCCCGGACCATCGACAGCGGCGAGGCCTGGTATTACTCGCGCTCGCGCGAAAGCCTGTGGCGCAAGGGCGAAAGCTCGGGCCAGACCCAGGCGGTCGCCGACGTGCGCATCGACTGCGATGGCGACACCGTGCTGCTGCTGGTCCACCAGAAGGGCGTCGCCTGCCATACCGGACGGCCGAACTGCTTCTTTCGCGCCCCGCGCGACGGCAAGCTGGTCGAGATCGCAGCGCCGGTGGTCGATCCGAAGCAGCTCTACGGCGCATAGACGTCAGCGCGTCAGCGCAATTTCCGCGAATGAACGCGCGCTCGGCTGGTCGGGTGCCACGGGCTGCGCTTCGCCCGCACGGACGAATTGCACGGTCTTGAAACCGGCTGCGTTCGCCGCGGCGATCTCCTCGGCGCTGTCGGAGAGGAACAGGAGGGTTTCTGCCGGCACGCCGATGGCCTGGATGATGCGGCGGTAGCTGTCGGTTTCTTTCTTCGATCCTATGGTCGTATCGAAGTACCCGGACAGCAGCGATGTCAGATCGCCGAATGAGCTGTGGCCGAAAATCAGCTTCTGCGCCGCGATCGAGCCCGACGAATAAACGTAGAGCCCAAGCCCTTGTTCGGCCCAGCGTCTCAGTGCGGGCGCGACATCTTCGTAGATGTGCCCCTTGAGAACGCCGCTGCAATAACCCTCTTCCCAGATCAGGCCCTGCAACGCCTTGAGCGACGTGATCTTGCGATCCTCATCGATCCAGCGCATCAGCACAACGAGAGCCGCTCCGTCGCTCATGGCCGGATCGCCCGCCTCCCGCTTGGCGGAATTCAAGATCGCGCGCACATCTGGCTCGCTCCCGCGCCGTGCAACGAAATCCGGCAACGCCGCGCGCGCGAACGGAAACAACACGTCATGGACGAAGGAAATTGCGCTGGTTGTACCCTCGATGTCGGTGACGACGGCGCGCATTCCGGCGAACGGTTGCGGCACTTAATTCTCGAGAGTCGGGAAGCGGCCGCCGATGTCGGAGCCGGTGAACTGCGCCACCCAGCCTTCGGGGTTGGTGAAGATGCGGATACAGGCAAGGTGCGGATTGGGACCCATATCGAACCAGTGGGTCGTGCCGGCAGGAACGCTGATGAGATCGCCCTTGGTGCACAACGCGCCGTACACGCACCCGTTGGCATGGAGGTAGAACAGCCCCTGCCCATCGACGAAGAAGCGGACCTCGTCCTCCGCGTGGGTGTGCTCGCCGAGGAACTTCTGACGCAGTGCGGTCTTGTCGGGGTGATCCTTGGTCAGGCTGATGACGTCGGCAGTCGAGTAGCCACCCTCGCGCATGATGCGCTCGACGTCGCTGCGATACGCCGCCAGCACACCATCCTGAGAGGCACCTGAACCGACCGTCTGGGCCGCTTGCCAGTGCTCGAAGCGCACGCCGATCCGGCCCAGCTCGCGCGCGATCGCCACGCTTTCGGTCGTATCGAGGATCGGCGTGTGCGGCCGGTCGGCCTCGAAAATACGAAGAATGCTCATCGACTGATTCGTCTCCGTTCCAGCTCGCAGGTAAAGAGGAATTCCAGCGCCTCGATTTGACGTCGCGCCACGGTCATGTCTACGGCCCAAATGTAAAGTCCATGCCCGCGGATGAGATAGCCCGGCGCGTTGGGATTGTCTTTTAGATGCCTTGACACATCGGCCGCGAGCGCTGGCATGTCCTGGGTGTTCTCGAAAATCGGGATATGGGCAACCGTTGCATGGGTGTCAAACCCCCGCAATGCCTTGAGTAGTTCGTAGTCCGCCAGCGCGATCTCGTGGGGCTGGGGCGATGCCATGCCGAGCGCCGTCGAGGCGATGGAATGGGTGTGCAGCACGACGCGCGCCCAATCGAAATCACGGTAAAGCTGAACGTGCAGCGGCGTCTCGGCCGACGGATGGAGAGCGGTCTCGCCGACCGCCGTGCCGTCGAGATCGACCACGAGAATATCGTCGACCGTGAGCGCGCGCTTATCGAATCCCGAGGCGGTGATCGCCACCCTCTCGCTCTCGAAGCGCACGGAGTAGTTGCCGGCGGTGGCCGGCGCCCAGCCGCGCGCGTCGAGAAAACGCCCGATGGCCACCAAGCCTTTGGCTGCATCTTCGAACGAAATAGCCATGATCGAAGCGTGTCCCATGTGTCCGGCGTATGTCTAAAGCCTTGGAGATCGAATCTCAACGGGAGTACGCGGGTTTACCCAATTCGGACAGCCGGTTAAAATCGCCCGTTTCGGACATGCTACCGACCTGTTGCAGCCAAGCTCGTCTCAAACGAGGTTGAACGTTATGCAGCCCGACTCCGGTACCGGGGCGCAGCACACTCCGCTCTCTGCGGCATTGGCCACGATCTTTCGCGGGAAGCTCTGCGACGTCGTCCTCGGTGGCCGGCCCGTTTTGACCGTCGACAAGGGCGAAGCGATCTATGACATAGGCGACGACGATCACACGCTTTACTTCCTTCGCAGCGGCTTTGCGAAGGTGGGAACCATCACGGAGGATGGGCGTGAGCTCATCTACGACGTGCGCAAGGCCGGCGACGTGCTCGGCGAGTTGTGCGCTGCTGAAGCGCCGCGCCAAGATCGTGCGGTGGCGCTCGAGAAATGCACGCTCATCGCGGTTCCGTTCGACGACCTCCTCGCCGTTGTGCAGCGCGATCGGGCGCTATTGCGCGAGCTCGTGCAGGTGTTTTGCGGCTCCTTGTCGGATGCCTACGATCAACTGAGTTCGGTGGCGTTCGGCGGCACAGTGGATCGACTGGTCAAGGTACTGCACAAGCTTGGTCTGGAGCTTGGCCGAGATTCCCCACAGGGCGTGGAGATTGCCACCTATTTGACCCAGGAAGAACTGGCGCAGATGGTGGCGGCTCGGCGCGAGCGAGTCTCGCTCGCCATGAACTTCCTGCGCGACCGCGGGCTCGTACGCTATTCGCGGCGCGGTTATCTGGTGCTGAATCTGGCAGGCATTGCGAATTACGACGGGGTAGCGCCAAGCCGCGTTTCCGTCGCCGCGTTTTCCGCGACGCCAGTGTTACCCCGATAACTTACAAGCTCCGGCCGCTCGTCCATTGTTACCCTGTGCGGCGCCCTCTGGCCGAACGGCGGGGGCACTCCCCTCGCCTCGCCGTTCCCATTGGTTCCGGCCCACGGATACACAGGAGAAGAACGATGAAGCGCTTCATGATGGCATGCGGGGTTGTCGCGCTGCTCGCCGCGCCGGCGATGGCCGCCGACAACGTATCGAAAGCGCCTCCGTCGGCGCCTTACAAGAAGGTCAGCGAGCTGGTGAAGCTGCCGGATTTCCTCCCCGGGATGGGCACGCTTTACGTCGATCCGAAGACGCTGCCCGATGGCCCGTTCCTCGGTTACGACCACAACGGAAAGCTCGTCAACACG
>Ga0207664_10002179_pt1 | contig 12887 bp, 11 predicted proteins | sample LARL83metaG_FD_184349 | JGI IMG/M metagenome (GOLD analysis project Ga0207664, IMG submission 184349) | Corn, switchgrass and miscanthus rhizosphere microbial communities from Kellogg Biological Station, Michigan, USA - LAR L8-3 metaG... | ecosystem: Host-associated > Plants > Roots >...
AATCGTAAGCCACCCACCCCAACACCGAATGATTCACCCCCCAAACCATATGCACCCCCAACAAACCCCCAATGCAATCCATAGCAGCGGAGCGCGAGTGCTCCAGTGAGCGGAGCAAGAACGAGCGAAGCGAGTAAGAGCCAGACCAACGCGAAAACAAACCCACACAAACAAAAGCCGCAGAGCCAAACCCAACAACCCAAGCCAGGCCAAGCGCTCGGCCCAAGGGCCGGAACCAAGCCAGGCCAGGCCAAGCGCGGGGGCCCGGACGCGGAAAACCATGCCAGGCCACATGCGGGAATCCGGAGCGCGGAAACCAAGCCAAGGCCACGTGCGAGGAGCCCGGGACGCGGACATCAAGCCAGGCCAGGCGGGGGTCTGGGGGCGGAGCCCCAAGCGGGGGGTCCGGGGGGCGGAGCCCCGCCGGCCGGGGGTTTGGGGGCTTGGCCCCCAAAAGACACAGGCAGTCCTCCCTTAGGCCAACATCTTTTTGTTGGCATAGGGAGCCCGGGAGGCTGCGTCGCGGTGAAGTCTGGGGGTCACTTCACCGCGACGCAGCGTGCGCCGGACCGAGGGGGGAGGTGTCCGGCGAGTCTGGTTGCGCACCCGATCTCGATCCGGTCAACCTGGAGTTCGAGAGGGGCACATCGAGCGTGTGGTGACAGAGGTTAGCTGGCAATGGCGGTGGGCGCCACTAGCGACCCGTTCGGATTCCGCAAGTGGGCCTGACCATTCGGGTGAATTTGCTGATGTTGCCCGTAATCACCGGTGTTCATTGCCACCGACGGGTGAGCGCGCCCAGAGCGCCGAGTGCGACGGCCGCGGCACTCGATGCCCGCAGCACCGTTGGCCCGAGCCGCACCACGACCGCACCTGCGGCGGCGAGCGCACCCAACTCGGCCTCGGTGATCCCGCCTTCGGGCCCTACGACCAACAACACGTCACCCGAGTCCGGCAGCGGCACGGACGCCAACCCACGCTCGGCCGACTCGTGCAGCACGAGCGCGCACCCAACGGTGCTGGCCAGGGCCGCGAGGGCAACGGTGTCCACGGGCGGGCGAACCTCGGGGCACCACGCGCGCCGCGCCTGTTTGGCGGCCTCGCGCGCGGTGGTCCGCCAGCGCGCCAGGGCCTTGTCGCCGCGCGGCCCGTCGTCCCATCGCGCGACGCAGCGTTCGGCGCGCCAGGGCACGATCTCGTCCACACCGGCCTCGGTGGTGAGCTCGACCGCGAGCTCACCGCGATCACCCTTCACCAGAGCCTGAGCCAAAACGACCCGAGGCGAGGGCGGCGGCTCGTGCCACGCCCGCTCGACACCGAGTTCAACGGTGTCCCGCCCAACGGCACGCACAACACACCGAGCGAGCCCACCACGCCCGTCCGAGAGCAACAGCCCCTCACCGGCCCGCAGGCGCCGCACAGTGGCCGCATGGCGCCCCTCAGGGCCGTCCAGAACAGTCGCACCGACCGAAGGCAGCCGGTCGACGAGAAAGACAGGGAGCGAGCTCACCGTCCGTGACGAGAGCGCAGCCGGGAAAACAGGCCGCCCGCGTTGCGGCCGTTGGTGGCCAGTTCCGGCTGTTCCTCGCCGCGCAGTTCGGCGAACTGGCGCAGCAGTTCACTCTGCCGCGCGTCGAGCTTGGTGGGGATCTCCACGTCGAGGTGCACGTGCAGGTCGCCGCGACCGTCGATCCGGCCGGACGAGCGCAGCTTGGGCAGGCCGCGACCCGAGAGCACGACCTCGGTGTTGGGCTGGGTGCCCGGCTCGATGTCGAGTTCCTCGGTGCCGTCGAGGGTGTCCAGCGGCAGCACGGCACCCAGCGCGGCGGCGGTCATCGGCACCCGCACGGTGCAGTGCAGGTTCGCGCCCTCCCGCTCGAACGTGTGGTGCGGCAGTTCCTCGACCTCGACGTACAGGTCGCCGGCCGGGCCGCCGCCGGGGCCGACCTCGCCCTGACCGGCGTGCCGTACCCGGACGCCGTCGGCGACGCCCGCCGGGACCTTGACCGTGATGGTGCGCCGCGCGCGGACCCGGCCCTCGCCGTCGCACCGCGGGCACGGGTCGGGGATGACCTCGCCGAAGCCGCGGCACACCGGGCAGGGCCGTGCCGTGACGACCTGGCCGAGGAAGGACCGCTGGACGGACTGGATCTCGCCGCGTCCGCCGCACGTGTCACACATCCGTGTGGTGGTGCCCTCGCGGGTGCCCTCGCCGGCGCACAGCTCGCACAGGATGGCCGTGTCGACGGTGAGCTCGCGGCTCACGCCGGTGGCGCACTCCTCAAGGGTCAGCGTCAACCGGATCAGCGCGTCGGAGCCGGGTTGGACACGGCTGCGCGGGCCACGGCCGCCACCCGCACCGCCGCCGGCCGCGCCGAAGAACGCGTCCATGATGTCGCCGAGGCCGAAGCCGGCGAACGGGTCGCGCATGCCGCCGCCGTTGCCGCCGGTGGACAGCGGGTCGCCGCCGAGGTCGACGATCTGCCGCTTCTTGGGGTCCGACAGCACCTCGTAGGCGGCCGTGACCTCCTTGAACCGGTGCTGCGCGTCGGCGTCCGGGTTGACGTCGGGATGCAGTTCCCGCGCGAGCTTGCGGTAGGCGCGCTTGATCTCGTCGGGTGTCGCGTCCCGGGAGACCCCGAGCGTGCCGTAGTAGTCCCTCGCCACTGTCGTGTCCAGTCCTTCTGCCACGGCCCGCCAACTCAGGCGGCCCGCGGCCTTCATCGTTGCCAACCGGGCTCAGGACCCGGACAGTATGTCCCCCATGTAGTTGGCCACCGCGCGGACGGCGGCGATGTTCGCCGGGTAGTCCATCCGCGTCGGGCCGACAACGCCCATGCCGCCCAACAGGTTCCCGCCGCTCGCGTAGCCGACGGACACCACGGACGTGCTGCGCATCTCCTGTGCCTCGTTCTCGTTGCCGATGCTGACCATCACTGTCCCGGCGTCCTTGGCCGCCGCGAGCAGTTTCAGCACGACGACCTGTTCCTCCAGCGCCTCCAGCACGAGGCGCAGCGAGCCGGGGAAGTCGGCGGCGTTCCGCGTGAGGTTGCCGGTGCCGCCGAGCAGGAGTCGCTCCTCCGGGTGTTCGACGAGCGACTCGATCAGCACCGAGCAGACCCGGATCATGGCGTCCCGGAGGTCACCGGGAGCCTGTTCGGGCAGTTCCGCGACCTTGGCCGACGCCTCGGACAGGCGTTCGCCGACCATGGCCGTGTTGAGCACCGACCGCAGCCGGCTCACGGCGTCGTCGGTGATCACGTCACCGAGGTCGACCATGCGCTGGTCCACCCGGCCGGTGTCGGTGATCAGCACCAGCATCAGCCGGGCAGGTGTGATCGACACCACTTCGATGTGTCGCACGGTGGATCGGGTCAGCGTCGGGTACTGCACCACGGCGACCTGGCGGGTCAACTGGGCCAGCAGCCGCACGCTGCGCCGCAGCACGTCGTCGAGGTCGATCGCGCCGTCCAGGAAGCTCTGGATGGCGCGCCGCTCGGCCGTCGACAGCGGCTTGATCTCGGACAGCCGGTCCACGAACAGCCGGTAGCCCTTGTCGGTGGGCACCCGGCCGGCGCTGGTGTGCGGCTGGACGATGTAGCCCTCCTCCTCCAGCGCGGCCATGTCGTTGCGCACGGTCGCGCTCGACACGCCGAGGTTGTACCGCTCGACGAGCACCTTCGAGCCGACCGGTTCCTGGTGCGACACGTAGTCGGCGACGATGGCACGGAGCACCTCGAAGCGGCGCTCGTCCGCGTTCATGCGTCACCTCCGGTCGTGTGTCCAGGCTGCCCGCTCACTCTTACATCGAGTTTACGGAGCCCGACGACCGGCGTGTTGCCTTCCTCCCCGGCGACTACCGGATCGGCATCGGCACTTCGTGGTTGCCGTAGTCCCGCAGCCGGAGATCCTGGGCCGCGCGCAGGCGGTTCCCGGTGATCTCGGCCGCTTCCGCCGTGCGGTGTTCACGGATCGCGGACAACAGTCGCTGGTAGTCCACGAGCGCCTGTCGCCAGCCGGACGGGTGCGTCATCGCGCCGTCCGGATAGCGCCGCAGGTTGACCTGGAGCCGCCGCAGCAGGTCCGCCAGGGTCTTGCTGCGGCTGGCCGTCCACATCAACTCGTGGAACGTCCAGCACGTGCGTTCCCGGGCGACGGTGTCGTCCGGGTTGACCCCGCGCATCGCCTCGAACGCCCGGCTCAGCAGGCTGACCTCGAGCGGGGTGCGGCGTAACGCGGCCGCTCTGGCCGCCGCCTCCTCGAGCACGATGCGGATCTCGTAGATGTCCATGATCTCGTCCGGCCGGTGCAGCCGGACACGAACACGACGGCCGTCGCGTTGCACGAGGTCGTCCTGTTCCAGTCGACGCAGTGCCTCCCGGATCGGCGTACGGGACACCCCGTACCGATCCGCGAGCACCACCTCGATCAGCTTCTCCCCCGGTTTGATCTCTCCGGAGACGATGTCACGACGCAGCGCCAGATACGCCGAGTCGACCACTGGCCTCTCCTCCCCCAGATAATGAAGGCCACCCCCAGCACACTCGGTCCCTCTATTCTGCCGTATCTGGCAAGCCGGTAGGAGCCGATTCGAACAAGAAGCCTGATGACCTGCGGCTTCACGCGCTTATGGTTGCCACTCCCACGTTGCCGGCCACGGCTTCCGCGGCCCGGACGTGCGCAGAAAGTGCTTTCCGGCGACGGCGAAACATGTGTCAACATGTTCCGGATTACTCCGCGAGTGCGCCACGAAATCACCGGTGTTGCAATCACGCGGAAGACGCTTGCCCGGCACGAGATGCCTCCCCAGTACGAAGGCGGCAGCATACTCACGTCTCAGGTGAGCCGGCGCACCACCGCGTCCGCCAACAGCCGGCCGCGCCGGGTGAGCACGCAGCGCCCGTCGGCCAACGCGGCCGGGTCGAGCAGGCCGTCCCGCATGGCCAGCGTCGCGTCGGCCGGCGCGTGCAGTGCCGTGACCGGCAGGCCGTCGGACAGGCGCAGCTCCAGCAGCACGCGTTCGGTCCAGCGGTCGGCGTCGGTGAGGATCTCCCGGCCGGCGGCGGGCGAACGGCCGTCGGCCAGCGTGGCGGCGTAGCGGGCCGGGTGTTTGACGTTCCACCAGCGCACGCCGCCGACGTGGCTGTGCGCGCCGGGACCGGCGCCCCACCAGTCCGCGCCGAGCCAGTAGCCGAGGTTGTGGCGGCAGCGCGCGTCGGTGGTCCTGGCCCAGTTGGACACCTCGTACCAGTCGAAGCCGGCGGTGGTGAGGGTGTCGTCGATGAGCTCGTAGTCCGACGCGAGCACGTCGTCGTCCGGGGCCGGCAGTTCGCCCCGGTCGATCCGGCGGGCCAGCGCGGTGCCCGGCTCGACGATCAACGAGTACGCCGACACGTGGTCCACGCCGGCGGCGAGCACGGCGTCGAGCGAGGCGCGCAGGTCGGTTTCGGTCTCGCCGGGCGTGCCGTAGATCAGGTCGAGGCTCACGTGGTCGAAACCGGCGGCCCGCGCCTCGGTCGCGGCGGCGACGGCCCGGCCGGGCGTGTGCCGGCGGTCCAGCGTGGCGAGCACGTGCGGCGCGGCCGACTGCATACCCAGCGACACGCGGGTGTACCCGGCGGCACGGATGCCGTCGAAGAACTCCCGCGAGGTGGACTCCGGGTTCGACTCGGTCGTCACCTCGGCGCCATCGGCGATGCCGACGGTGGCACGGATCGCCGCCAGCACGTCGGCCAGTCCGGTCGCGCCGAGCAGTGACGGAGTGCCACCGCCGACGAACACGGTGTCCGCGGCCGGCGGCGTGCCCAGCACATCGGCCGCGAGCGCGAGTTCGGAACGCAGTCCCGTCAGCCACGACTCGGGCGACGCCGAGCCCCCCAGTTCACCGGCGGTGTAGGTGTTGAAGTCGCAGTAGCCGCAGCGCGTGACGCAGAACGGCACGTGGACGTAGACCCCGAACGGACGGGTGCCCAGCCCGGCGACGGCGGACACGGGGAGTGTCCCGTCGGCGGGCGCTGGTTCCCCATCGGGCAAAGCGGACGGCACACCGCACAGTGTCCTCTAGCACGAGTTTTGCCTGACGTGAGCCTCGTCCCAGCATGCGGATCGCGGTGGACCACCTTCCGGGAGCGTGGCACGCTGGGATCATGTCTGCGACCGAAGTACACCTCGTGGTCCGCCGCCACGTGGACTTCCGTCGCGTCTCCAGCGCGATGTGCCGGTGCGGTCACTGACCGTCGCCGTGCGTTCCGCTGCCCACCACAGCCGGCGCCGGGAGGGCCGGATGCGGGTTCGGGGCTAAATCCTGGAGACCTCTTCGGCGTTCCGGTGCCCCGACCACCGGAGGACTCCGTGTCATCCACCGTGTCGCCACCGAAACGCGCGCATGCGCGGCGGGGTGAGGGCCAGTGGGCTCTTGGGTACCGTGAGCCGCTCAACCCCAACGAACGGTCCAAGAAGGACGATCACCCGCTGAACGTGCGGGACCGCATCCTGAACATCTACGCGCACCGCGGTTTCGACTCCATCGACCCGGCCGACCTGCGGGGCCGATTCCGCTGGTTCGGCCTCTACACGCAGCGCCGCCCCGGAATCGACGGCGGCCGCACCGCGATCCTGGAACCCGAGGAACTCGACGACGAGTTCTTCATGATGCGCGTGCGCATCGACGGTGGTGTGCTGACCACGGAACAACTCGCCGTGCTGGGCGAGATCTCGCAGACCTACGCCCGCGACACCGCGGACATCACCGACCGCCAGAACATCCAGTACCACTGGATCCGGATCGAGGACGTGCCGGCGATCTGGGCGAAGCTCGAAGCCGCCGGCATGACGACGATGGAGGCGTGCGGCGACAGCCCGCGCGTGATCCTCGGTTCGCCGGTCGCGGGTATCGCGACGGACGAGGTCATCGACGGTACCTCGGCCATCGAGGTAATTCGTGAGCGTTATGTCGGTCACCGAGATTTTGCTAATCTGCCAAGGAAATTCAAAACCGCGATCTCCGGGCTGCAAGATGTAGCACATGAAATCCACGACGTGGCCTTCGTGGGAGTGCGCCATCCGGAGCACGGCCCCGGGTTCGACGTCTGGGTCGGCGGCGGCCTGTCCACGAATCCGATGATCGGCCAACGCCTCGGCGCGTGGGTGCCGCTGTCGGACGTGCCGGACGTGTGGGCCGGCGTGATCAGCGTGTTCCGCGACTACGGCTACCGGCGGCTGCGGCACCGGGCGCGCATCAAGTTCCTGGTGGCCGACTGGGGTCCGGAACGGTTCCGGCAGGTGCTGGAGACGGAGTACCTGAAGCGGCCACTCATCGACGGCCCCGCGCCGGAGGTGCCGGACCGCCCGCGCGACCACGTCGGCGTGTACGAGCAGCAGGACGGCCGCTACTACGTGGGCGCCGCGCCGATCGCCGGCCGGGTGTCCGGCGGCACGCTGGTCGCCGTGGCGAAGGCGGCCGAACGCGCCGGCTCGCGCCGGGTTCGGTTGACGCCACTGCAGAAACTGCTCGTGCTCGACGTGGACGGCCCGGACGTGGACGGCCTGCGGACCGAGTTGCTGAGCATCGGCCTGCCGACCGAACCGTCGCCGTGGCGGCGCAGTGTCATGGCGTGCACCGGAATCGAGTTCTGCAAGCTCGCCATCGTGGAGACCAAGGCACGCGCGGCGAAACTGGTGGCCGAACTCGACGAACGGCTCGCGGACATCCAAGCCGGCATCGACCACCCGATCAGCGTGCACGTGAACGGCTGCCCCAATTCGTGTGCCCGGATCCAGACCGCCGACATCGGGCTCAAGGGCCAGATCGTGACGAACGCGGCCGGCCAGCAGGTCGAGGGCTTCCAGGTGCACCTCGGCGGTGGCCTCGGCCTCGACGCGGGTTTCGGACGGAAACTGCGCGGGCACAAGGTGACCGGGGACGAGTTGGCGGAATACGTCGAGCGCGTCGTGCGTCATTACGTTGCCGGCCGGGCCGAGGGCGAGCGGTTCGCCCAGTGGGTCGCCTGCGCGGACGAGGCGGACCTGAAGTGAACGAGCGAGCCAGTGTGGCGTGTTGCCCGTACTGCGGCGAGGAGGACCTCCGGCCGCAGGAGGAGCCGCACGGTGCATGGCTCTGCCTGGGCTGCCGCCGGGTGTTCGCGGTGAAGCTGGTCGGACTTTCCTTCGAGGGAGTGGTGCGGTCGTGACTGCGACCAGGGATCCGAAATCGATCGCCGACGCGGCGTCGGTCGAACTCGCGGACGCGACCGCGGCCGAGGCGCTGGCGTGGACCGCCCAGACGTTCGGCGACGACTGGATCGTCGCGTCCAACATGCAGGACGCGGTGTTGATCGACCTCGCGGTCGGCGTGAAACCGAACGTGGACGTGCTGTTCCTGCAGACCGGCTACCACTTCGCCGAGACGATCGGCACCCGGGACGCGGTCGCGACCGTGTACCCGGAGATCCGCGTCGTCAACGCGGAGGCCGAACAGTCGGTGGCCGACCAGGAAGCGGAGTTCGGACTGCTGAACAAGACCGCGCCGGACCGCTGTTGCCATCTGCGCAAGGTGATCCCGTTGCGCCGCACGCTGGCCAACTACTCGGCGTGGGTCACCGGTGTCCGCCGGGTGGACGCGCCGACGCGGGCGAACACGCCGATCGTGACGTGGGACGACCGCAACGGCCTGGTGAAGGTGAACCCGATCGCGGCGTGGACCGACGACGAGTTCCGCGAGTACATCGTGACGCACGGTGTGCTGGAGAACCCGCTGGTGTCCGAGGGGTACCTGTCCATCGGGTGCGCTCCGTGCACCGCGAAACCGTTGCCGGGTGAGGATCCCCGTAGCGGCCGGTGGGCGGGACTGACCAAGACGGAGTGCGGTCTGCATGGTTGAGACCGCTGCAGTCAGCGCAGTTGCCGACAATCTGGACGCCTTGGAGTCCGAGGCCGTCCACATCTTCCGTGAGGTGGCCGGCGAGTTCGACCGTCCGGTGATCCTGTTCTCCGGCGGCAAGGACTCGACGCTGCTGGTGCACCTCGCGGTGAAGGCGTTCTGGCCGGCCCCGGTGCCGTTCCCGCTGCTGCACGTGGACACCGGGCACAACTTCGACGAGGTCATCGAGTTCCGCGACCGGGTCGTCGCGCGGTACGGCCTGCGCCTTGGGGTCGCGAAGGTACAGGACTACATCGACGACGGCCGGCTGGCCGAACGCCCGGACGGCACGCGCAATCCGTTGCAGACCGTGCCGTTGCTCGACGCGATCAACGACCATCGCTTCGACGCGGTGTTCGGCGGCGGCCGGCGGGACGAGGAACGCGCGCGGGCGAAAGAGCGGATCTTCAGCCTGCGCAACAGTTTCGGCCAGTGGGAGCCACGCCGGCAGCGGCCGGAGCTGTGGAACCTGTACAACGGCCGGCATCGCGCCGGCGAGCACGTGCGGGTGTTCCCGCTGTCCAACTGGACCGAACTGGACGTGTGGCGCTACATCCAGCGGGAGAACATCGAACTGCCGCCGATCTACTTCGCGCACCAACGCGCAGTTTTCGAACGCGACGGCATGCTGCTGACCACCGGACCGTGGGGCGGGCCACGCCAGGGCGAGACCGTGCGGGAACTGACGGTCCGCTACCGCACGGTCGGCGACGGATCGTGCACCGGCGCCGTCGAGTCCGACGCCACCACGGTCGACGACGTGATCGCTGAAGTCGCGGCGAGCCGGCTGACCGAGCGCGGCGCGACGCGGGCCGACGACCGACTGTCCGAGGCCGCCATGGAAGACCGCAAGAGGGAGGGCTACTTCTGATGGGGGAGCACACCGATCTGCTGCGGCTGGCCACGGCCGGCAGCGTGGACGACGGCAAGTCCACGCTGGTCGGCCGGCTGCTGTATGACACGAAGTCCGTGTTGGCCGACCAACTCGACGCGGTCCACCGCGCGTCCACCGACCGCGGCCTGGCCACGCCCGACCTGTCGCTGCTCGTGGACGGGCTGCGCTCGGAACGTGAGCAGGGCATCACGATCGACGTGGCGTACCGCTACTTCGCCACGCCGCACCGCTCGTTCGTCCTGGCCGACACGCCCGGCCACGTGCAGTACACCCGCAACACGGTCACCGGCGCGTCCACCGCGCAACTGGCCGTGCTGCTGGTGGACGCGCGCAAGGGCGTGGTCGAGCAGACCCGTCGGCATGCCGCCGTCCTGGCGCTGCTCGGCGTGCCGAAGCTGGTGCTCGCGGTGAACAAGATCGACCTCGTCGGCTACGAGGAGTCCACGTTCGCGTTGATCGCCAAGGAGTTCTCGGCGCACGCGTCCGCGTTGGGCTACACGGAATCCGACGTCGTGGCGATCCCGGTGTCGGCACTGGTCGGCGACAACGTGGTCACGGAGTCGGCGAACACCCCCTGGTACACCGGTCCGACCCTGCTGCACCACCTGGAAACCGTGCCGGTGGAACCGGATCCGCACCACGCGGCCTTCCGTTTCCCGGTGCAGTACGTGATCCGCCCGCGCACCGCGGAACACCCGGACTACCGCGGCTACGCCGGTCAGGTCGCGGCCGGCACGATCGCCGAGGGCGACGACGTGATCGTGCTGCCCGCCGGTCAGCGCACCCGGGTCCGGCGCATCGACACGATGGACGGTCCGCTGTCCGAGGCGGGCTCCGGGCGATCGGTGACGCTACTGCTGGACGACGACCTGGACATCGGCCGCGGCGACGTGATCGTCGCGGCGGGCGACCCGCCGACGGTGACCGACGAGTTGGACGCCACGCTGTGCTGGCTCTCCGACAAGCCGCTGCGCCCCAATGCCAGGGTGCTGCTCAAGCACGGCACCCGCACCGTGCAGGGCATGGTCACGTCGCTCAACGCCCGGTTCGACGAGCAGAAGCTGTCCGTTGTGGATGATCCGGAGTCGTTGCGGCTCAACGAGATTGGCCGCGTGTGGTTGCGCACGTCGGAACCGGTCCCGGCCGACGACTACACCACCAGCCGCCGCACCGGATCGTTCCTGGTGATCGACCCGGCCGACGGCGCGACCCTGGCCGCCGGCCTCATCGGCGCGCCGCTGCCCGCACTCGACCAGTCGAGCACCACCGTCGACGCCGAGCGCGACCTGGTCTCCCCCGGCCCCTGAACGACAACCGAACGAAAGGCCCTCCCGTGTCCACCACCAAGCGCCGGCTCACCTTCGCCGCCGTAGCGATTCCGGCCCTGGCCGTGGCTCTCACGCTCGGCGCGTGTTCCAGGGCGAGTACAACGACGACCACGTCGGCCAACCAGGGCCCGGCCAGTGAACTGCGGCTGGGCTACTTCCCGAACGTCACGCACGCGGCCGCCTTGATCGGCGTGGACAAGGGCTTCTACACCAAGGAACTCGGCAGCACCAAGCTGACCCTCCAGACGTTCAACGCCGGACCGGACGAGGTGAGCGCGCTGCTCGGCGGTTCGCTCGACGCGGCGTTCATCGGTTCCGGCCCGGCCATCAACGGTTTCGCCAAGTCCGCCGGCGCCATTCGGCTGATCGCCGGTGCCACGTCCGGTGGCGCGCAGCTCGTCGTGAAGCCGGGCATCAACTCCCCCGCCGACCTCAAGGGCAAGACGCTCGCCACACCGCAGCTGGGCAACACGCAGGACGTGGCGCTGAAGACGTGGCTGGCCAAGCAGAACCTGACCGGCCAGGTCACGGTGACGAACCTGGCGAACGCGCAGACCCTGAGCGAGTTCCAGAAGGGCGACATCCAGGGCGGCTGGCTGCCCGAGCCGTACTCGTCGCAGCTGGTGCTGACCGGCGGCGCCAAGGTGCTGGTGGACGAGAGCACGCTGTGGCCAGGCGGCCAGTTCCCGACCACGGTGCTCGTCGTCCGCACGCAGTTCCTGCAACAGCACCCGGCCACCGTGCAGGCGCTGATCAAGGGCGAGTTCGACGCGGTCAACTACGAGCAGAGCGACAAGGCGGGCGCGGAGTCGGCCGTGAACGACCAGCTCAAGCAGCTCACCGGGAAGGCGTTGCCGCAGGCGGTGCTGGACCGGTCGTTCAGCGAGATCCAGCTGACGTTGGACCCGCTGGCCGGCGACTTCCCGGAGCTCACCAAGGACCAGGTCACGGCCGGCATCACCAAGAAGGCGCCGAGCCTGACCGGGTTCGCGAATCTCGACGCGGTGAACACGGTGCTGAAAGCGGCCGGCAAGCCCGCGGTCAGCGCGGCCAACCTGGCCGGCAACTAAGGGCACGAAACCGTTGGGAGGCGGGGACATGACGACCGCGACGCTGCAACTGACACCGCACACGACGACCACCGAGCCGGCGGTCCGGATCACCGGCGTGCACAAGGTGTTCGGCCGGGGCGCCCGGACCGTCACCGCGCTGGCCGGCGTCGACCTCCAGGTCGATCCGGGCGAGTTCGTCTGCCTGCTCGGCGCGTCCGGGTGTGGCAAGACGACCCTGCTCAACCTGGTCGCCGGCCTGGACCAGCCGACGTCCGGCGAGGTGGCGCGCAACACGTCCCGCCCGGCCGTGATGTTCCAGGAGGCCGCGCTCATGCCGTGGCTGACGGCGACCCGCAACGTCGAGCTGGCGCTGCGGCTGGCCGGTGGTGTACCGCGCGCGGACCGGCGGCGGCGCACCGACGAACTGCTGGAACTGGTGCGGCTGACCGGAGTCGGTGACAAGCGGCCGCACGAGCTGTCCGGCGGGATGCGGCAGCGCGTCGCGCTCGCACGGGCGCTGGCATGCGCCGGCACGCTGGCCGACGGCGAGGACCGGCCGTCGCTGATGCTGATGGACGAACCGTTCTCCGCGCTCGACGCGATCACGCGGGACGTGCTGCAGGGCGAACTGCTGCGGGTGTGGGAGGCCACGAACACCGCGGTGCTGTTCGTGACGCACGACGTCCGCGAGGCGG
>Ga0207664_10002180_pt1 | contig 12884 bp, 10 predicted proteins | sample LARL83metaG_FD_184349 | JGI IMG/M metagenome (GOLD analysis project Ga0207664, IMG submission 184349) | Corn, switchgrass and miscanthus rhizosphere microbial communities from Kellogg Biological Station, Michigan, USA - LAR L8-3 metaG... | ecosystem: Host-associated > Plants > Roots >...
CAGTAACCTGCATTTCTGCATCGCAATGACGTGATTAAGATACCCGTTCCCCTGTCCCCCGCACGTCACCAGTTATGGTTACACGCCCAAAATCGCAAAAACGCCCGCAAACCCGCCAATTTCATTCGCTGTTCAGCGCTGGGCATTCGGCGTTCGACGTTCGGCGTTCGATGTTCGATGTTTCCGCCACCCGTCACTGCCCTCTGGACTTTGGACTTTGGACTTAAGGCGGACTTTGCCCCTTGGACTTTGGACTTCAGACTCTTATCTTAAAGCCCCAATGGATCTGCCGCCCTTAACACCGAGCACGTTGTATCTCGTCGCCACGCCCATCGGGAACCTGGAAGACATCACCCTGCGCGCCTTGCGCGTGTTGAAGGAATGCGACGTCGTCGCCGCCGAAGACACGCGCCACTCGGGGCAGTTGCTCAAGCACTTCGGGATTTCCCGGCCGCTCCTCAGCTATTTCCAATTCAACGAAGCCAAACGCAGCGAGGAAATCATCGAGCGCTTGCGGCGCGGCGAAAAAGTGGCGCTCGTCACTGATGCGGGCAGCCCCGGCATCAGCGATCCCGGCGAGCGCGTCGTGAAAGCCGCCATCGCCGCCGGCTTCCGCGTCGAAGCCGTGCCCGGCCCCAGCGCGCTCGTGGCCGCCCTCACCGCCAGCGGATTGCCCGCCGACGAATTTCATTTCATCGGTTTTCTTCCGCACAAATCCGGCCAGCGTCGCAACAAACTCGAATCGCTGAAAAGTTTCGCGGGGACGCTGATCCTTTATGAGTCGCCGTATCGCGTGGAAAAATTGCTGGGCGAATTGAACGAGGTTTTTCCCGAGCGGCAAATCGTCCTCGCGCGCGAGCTCACCAAAAAATTTGAGGAATTCCTGCGCGGCAAACCGGCGGAACTACTGGCCCTCGCTCATAAGCGCTCGCTCAAGGGCGAATTCGTGGTCCTGATCGGACCGGACGCCGTCCAATAAAATTTGCACAGAAGGGAACAAAGGGAACAAAGGATTTTTGTGGGATTGCCTTTGACAAAACGTGGTAGGGCGCGTCACTCCCGTGCGCGCCGTTCAATCAAACGGTAGGGCGGACCTGCCGGTCCGCCGTTGTAATGAAATCCCCGCTTCGCGCTCTTCGTTTCCTTCTGTTCAATTTTTTGGACGTGTCTTGGCCCGCACTGGAGCGTTCACTCCATGGGAAAACCATTTGAGTTCACCCCGTTCGCGGGGCACAGTTACAGGGATGAAAAAATCACTTTTTCTGGTGGGGATGATTTTTGCCATGAACGCCCTGGGAATAGTTCCGGAAATCTATCACGACGGTTGGATTGATTTTAATAAGAACGGCGTCAAGGACGTTTACGAGGATCCCACGCAGCCGGTCGAGAAACGCGTCGAGGACCTGCTCGCGCAAATGAAAATTGACGAGAAAATCGGCCAGCTTCACCAGAGCACCCGCGACATCGGCGCGGAAAAAATCTACAAAGACCAGATCGAACGCGGCGACATGGGCTCGTTTCTCAGCGGCGGCGAAGTGATTGAGTCGCCCAAACAACGAAACGCCTTGCAGCGCATGGCCGTTGAAGGCACCCGGCTCGGCATTCCCCTGATCTTCGGCCATGATTCCATCCACGGTTTCCGCACGATTTTTCCGATCCCGCTCGCGCAAGCCTGCGCCTGGGAACCGGAATTGTTCGAACGCACCCAGCGGATTTCCGCGCGCGAAACCGCCGCCGGCGGCAATGATTGGACCTTCGCGCCAATGGTCGACCTTGGCCGCGACCCGCGCTGGGGGCGCATCGCCGAAGGCTTCGGTGAAGACCCGTGGCTTGGCTGCCTTTACGCCGCCGCCAATGTGCGCGGATTCCAGGGCACCAACGTCGATGCACCGGACCGCGTCGTCGCCTGCATGAAACATTACGTCGGCTACGGCGCGGCTGAGGGCGGGCGCGATTACAACACTACCGAAATTTCCGAATACACCCTGCGCAATTTTTACCTCCCGCAATTCAAAGCCGGCCTTGACGCCGGCGCGTGGACCTTCATGTCCTCCTTCAATTGCCTGTCCGGCTTCCCGGCCAGCGCGGATCGCCACACGCTCAACGACATCTTGCGCGACGAATGGAAATTCCGCGGCTTCGTCGTCAGCGATTACGACGCCGTCGTTCAACTCATCGATCACGGCGTCGCCGCGAATGAAGACGAAGCCGCGCGGCTCGCCATCACCGCCGGTGTGGACATGGAAATGGTGTCGAGCAATTACGAGAGTTTACCGCAGCAAATCCAGGACGGAAAAGTTTCCCAGGCCGTCGTCGATGAAGCCGTGCGTCGCATTCTCCGGGTCAAATTCGTGAAAGGCCTTTTTGATCACCCGTATGCCGACGAAACCCTCTACCAGGGCGCCTATCTCAAACCCGACGCGCTCGCGCTCGCTCGCGAAGCCGCGGCAAAATCCTGCGTGCTGTTGAAGAATGAAAACAACGCGTTGCCGATTTCCAAGTCCGTCAAAAAGATCGCGTTGATCGGGCCGCTCGGCGATGCGCCCGGCGAAATGCTCGGCTGCTGGTCTTCACGCGGCCGCCCTCAGGATGCCGTGTCGCTCGCCGCCGGAATTCGCCCGAAGCTCGCGCCGGGCGCCAGGTTGACGGTCTTTGCCGGTTGCAATCTCACCAACAGCACCGCCCAGATCAGCCGCGCCGTGGCGGACGCCAAAGCCGCCGACGTGGTCATCCTCGCCCTCGGCGAACCGCGCGATTGGAGCGGCGAAAGCAAGAGCCGGACGAGGCTGGACGTGCCGGGCCGGCAGTTGGAGTTGTTCCAGGCCGTCATCGCGACCGGCAAGCCCGTGATCGTGGTCCTGTTCAATGGCCGGCCATTGGCGATTCCCGAAATCGGCATCAACGCCACCGCCATTCTCGAAGCGTGGCACCCCGGAGTCCAGGGCGGCAACGGCGTGGCAGACATTTTATTCGGTGACGCCAACCCTTCCGGCCGCTTGACCATTTCGTTCCCCTACGACGTCGGCCAGGTGCCGCTTTATTATAACCATTACAACACGGGCCGCCCCGGCATCGGCGAATACAAGGGCAACTACGTCGATGCGCCCATCACCCCGTTGTATCCCTTCGGCTACGGCCTCGCCTACACCACGTTTCAATACGGCAAAGTCCAGCTGAGCGCGGACAGCATGAAATTGGGCGGCACCTTGACCGCCCGCGTGCAAATAAAAAACACCGGCGCCCGTCCCGGCACGGAAGTCGCGCAACTGTACCTTCGCGACGTCGCCGCCTCCGCCGGCCCGAGGCCCGTGCGTGAGTTGAAGGGATTCCAAAAAGTCCAACTGAACCCCGGCGAAGCCCGCGATGTGACCTTCACTATTTCGAACAGGGAACTTGGCTACTTCGACTCTGCCGGCCACTGGCTCGTCGAGCCCGGAAAATTCCAGGTCTGGATTTCAAAAGATTCCGCCTCGGGAAAGCCGGTGGATTTTGAACTGACATCGAATCAATAGCCAAACCTAGCCCACGTGAATCGTGTATAAAACACCCTCCGGTCCAGCATTTATAACCGGAGTCGGTCCAATGGAACCGCGCTGGCCAGCGCTGCCATGGATATGGCCACAGACAACAAGCTTCGGTTTCAACCGAAGCATAGCATCCCGAACTGCCGTGCTGCCTAGACTGCGACCTGACGATGAAACATCAACAGCACCCTTTGGTGGAGAGTGGGAAACCAGAACCGCGCCTGCCGGACAATTTGAAAGCAATCTTTCACCTTCCTCCTCAGAAAAATCATAACTCCAGGAACCAAACGGCGTCACCGGAATGCCCCCGCCCAGTCCGAAGAAATGTTGCCCACCGATATTAACACCTGAACCGTGAAGGACTTTCGCTTGAGTCCATGATTTACAAGCTGCCGCCAGTTCATCATGCGATTCATTATTGCCGGGAACCAAAACCGCAGGAACGCGAATTTGACGTAGCACATCGATACATGAAGCAATTCCGCTGCGTTCGTTTGCGAAATCCCCGGCACCGATGACAACATCGACATCATTGGCGATCGAAACCAGCCGTGATGCGGCTGCAGTGTCCGTATGGAGGTCGCTGAAGAGAAGCAGTTTCACATTGAACTCAAACAAACTTCCCCGGATTCAAAATTCCGCGCGGATCCAGCGCATGCTTCACCGCGCGATGCAATTCCCGCACCTCTTTCGAAACCGCCAGCGGCCACCAGGGCTTTTTCGCCAACCCGATGCCGTGCTCACCCGTGATGCTGCCGCCCCACGCAATCACCTGGCGGAATAAATCATCCAGCGCCGCGTCCGCTCGCCGGTCCGCGCCGGGCTTCGTGTAATCCACCATCACATTGGTGTGAATGTTCCCGTCGCCCGCATGACCGAAACACGCGATCGGCAACTGATGCTTCTTCTGAAGCTGCGCGGCAAATCGAAACAAATCCTCCAACCGCCCGCGCGGCACCACGATATCTTCGTTCAACTTCGTCAACCCGGTGTCCCGCAGCGAATAGGAAAATTCCCGTCGAATTTTCCACACCTGCTCGCATTCACTTGCGCCCAGGCCGCGCTCAACGAACAACGGTTTTTGCCGGCGCACGATTTTTTCCAGGTCGCGAATCTCCAATTGCACGGACTTCTTCTGCCCGTCCAATTCCACTATCAAATGCGCGCGACAACCCCGCAACCGCTCGCTTTTTGTCCGGTTATACGCGGCGGCCAGGGTGAACGAATCGGCCACTTCCAACGCGCACGGCAGGAATCCAGCCTTGAAAATCGCGTGCAACGTCCGGATGGCGTCCCGCATCGATCCGAACCCAATCGCCAGGCACGCGCGGTAAGGTGGCAGCGGAATTAATTTCAGCGTCGCTTCCGTGATAATGCCCAACATCCCTTCCGAGCCCGGAAAAAACCGCGCAAATTCAAAGCCGGTCTTGTTCTTATGCGTTCGGCCACCGACGCGACAAATCGCGCCATTGGCGAGCACCACTTCGAGCCCCAGCACGTAATCGCGCGTCACGCCGTATTTCAAACAGCGCGGGCCGCCCGCATTTGTGGCGATGTTCCCGCCAATCGAGGAATCCGCTTTGCTCGCGGGGTCCGGCGGGTAAAACAAATTCTGCTTCTCCGCCGCAATTTGAATTTTCTCGGTGATCACCCCCGGCTGGACCACCGCTACAAAATCGTCCGCGTTGATTTCCTTGATCCGATTCATCCGCTCGAGCGACAAAACAATGCCGCCCCGGATCGGCACGCAACCACCCACGTAACCATAGCCTGCGCCGCGCGGCGTCACCGGGATTCCGTGCCGGGTCGCGAACCGCAGCAGCGCCGAAACGGATTTGGCCGTGCGCGGCAAGGCCACCGCGTCCGGCTTGTGCCTCGCGAACCATTTGTCGCCCGAATATTTTTCCAGGATGGAATCCTTGAACAAAATCTCGCCGGCGGGCAGGAGCTTTTTGAGCTGTGAAAGAGTCTTCAACTTGGAGGAATTCATGCGAAGTGCTCCGTGGGGCTCGCGCGGAAGGTCATTCGGCGGGAGCATCCCCCGCCTCGAGAAACTCGCGCGCTTCGGCTGCTTCACTCTCGAGCACCTGCACGCGAATGCCGCCCGTGGCCGCGGAGTAACCTTCCATGCTCAACGCCGCCAATTCGCCGATGACGACGGCATGAAATCCCGCAGCTTCCAACCGCGCGCGCGTCATTTGAGCTTCCGCGGGGCTGAACGCCTTAAAAACCGTGACCAGGTTCATACCTTTACCTGCGTGATTTCCCCGCGCGGCAAGGTAGGCGCGGCTTGCAAGTCGGCAAACACGATGATGCCGGCGCCCGTCTGCAAGGTGCTTTGCACCTGCGCGTCCACCTGGTGCCCGATCAGGTGCTGCGCGTTGTTGATGACCACCATCGTGCCGTCGGGCAGATAACCCACGCCCTGCCCTTTGTCCCGGCCCTCGCGCACGACCCGCAAGCTGAGCACTTCGCCCGGCAACAGGATCACCCGCATGGATTTGGCGAGCTCGTGCAGGTTGAAACAACTGACCTTTTGCAACTCCGCCACTTTCGCGAGGTTGTAATCGTTGGTGAATAATTTTGCATTCAGGTTCCGCGCCAGACGAACCAGCTTGGCGTCCACCCCCGTCTCCTCGGGAAAATCGCCGTCGTGAATTTTCACCTCGTTGCGCGCATTGCGCTGGATGCGATTGAGCATTTCCAGCCCGCGCCGGCCCCGCGCGCGCTTGATGGGATCGTTCGAATCGGCGATCACCTGCAACTCGTGCAACACGAAACGCGGCACCACGATTATCCCCTCCAGGAAATTCGCATCGATCAAATCCGCAATGCGTCCGTCGATGATGACACTGGTATCGAGCAGGAAAAGATTGTCCGGCTGGTTCTGCCGCGCAAATCGCACGTAGGGTATGATGAGTGAAAAATCCTCCTTGTTGCTGCGCATCGCGAGAATGATCCCGATGTAGCCGAACGCGAGGAACAAACTGAGCCGAATCAGCCAGCGAGTCGGCTTTTCATCCACGTTTTCGAACAACCCGGATTTATCGACCAGCAACGCGACAAATGTGCCCAGCAGTAGTCCAAACGTCGTCGCGGAAAAAGCCCGCAACGAAAATCCCTTCACCATTTCATCCACCGCAATCATCAGCCAGCCGAAACCAAACCCGATCGCCATCCCGATCAATCCCGCGTGGGGTTCATTCTGATAATAGGGATGCACTTCGCCGACCGCATACCCTCCCAGCGTGCACAGGCTCAGGAAAAAAATTCGAATGATCCAAAGTGACATAAATTACTTCGACGATTTTTTGGCAGGCGCACCGCCGCTGCCGGCCGGGACCTCGTGATGCCACAGAAAATGCCACAAGCCGAGCCGGTTCAGGTTGCTGGTGGTGATGGAGAGATTGGCGGCTATGATATCCACATTCGTTGCCAGCTGTTCATTCCTCAGCACCGTCCCCGCCAGCCCTTTGCCGGACTGAACATCTTCCAATACATTTTTCAACACCTGCGACGAGGATTCAATGTTTTTCATGGACGTAGCCAGTTCGGCGCCGTTGGTGGCCAGCACGTCTTTAAAATCGACGGCGACGTCGTTTATCTGATGTGAAAAATATACCACATTGCTCACCGCGCTCGCCACCGCCTGGCTGTTCGTTTCCACCAGGCCGTTGATATTGTCCACGGTGACCACGGCGCGCTCCGAAGCCAGGCGCACGTTGCCCACGGCGGCGGAAAGATTCGTGAGGGTCTGCTCATTCAAAACCAGGCGCCGCACATCGGCAATCGCATCGTCCAGTTTCTTGGTGGTCTGATCTATGCGTTGCAGGAATCCTACGGCGGAGCGCGCCACCTGCTGGATGCTGAACGGCTCCTCGGCCGTGGGATGGTCGTCCGGCTGCCACACATCGCCCTCATTCAACGTCGGCACAATCGCCACGTATTGATCGCCGAGGAAACCCGACTGCTCAATCACCATCCGCGCGTCCTTGTGAATCACGTACTGTTTGTAAATCTTCAGCGTGATCGTCACGTTCGTCCCCGCCGGGTTTAATTCGATGTCCGAGACGGTTCCAATCTGCACGCCCGCCATCAGCACGCTCGCCCGCGTTTTCAAGCCGCCCACATTTTTCGCCTTCAAATACAAATTATAGGTCGGCCGGAACAGCGATGTCCCCTTGCTGAATTGCAGCAACAGGCCGGCCAGCAGCACCAACCCGATGAAAACGAACAGCCCCACTTTCCATTCCAGACGCTTGTTATCCATATCAGAACGCGTGCTCCTTGGGGTCCGATACCCCGTCGATAAATTGTCTCACGATCGGGTCCGCCGAATTGAAAATCTCATCCGGCGTGCCCGTCGCGTAAATTTTTTTGTTGTGCAACATCAGGATTCGCTGCCCCACGCGCCGCGCGCTGCGCATATCGTGAGTCACTACCACGCTAGTCACTTTAAACCGGTCGCGCACTCTCAAAATCAATCGATCGATGCTGTCCGAAACAATCGGATCCAGGCCCGTCGTCGGCTCATCATAAAGCACGATCTGCGGCTGGTAAACAATGGCCCGCGCCAAGCCCACCCGCTTCTTCATTCCGCCCGAAAGCTCCGACGGCTTCTTATTTTCCGTTCCCGGCAAATCCACCACCTCCAAGGCTTCCGCCACCTTGCGCTGAATCTCCTTGTTCGAAATGCTTTTATTGTGACGGAAGGCGAAGCCGACGTTCTCCGCAACCGTCATGGAATCGAACAACGCCGCCCCCTGGAACAGCATCCCGAATTTGCTGCGCACCCGCAGCAATTGGCGCTCATTCATCGACTCGATATTCTCCCCGTCCACGAGCACCTCGCCGGAGTCTCCCCGGATCAGGCCGATCATGTGTTTCAGCAGCACGCTTTTGCCGCCGCCGCTCCGCCCAATGATCACCACCGATTCTCCCGTCTCGATCCGCAGGCTTACGCCGTCCAGGATTTTTTGCGTCCCGAAATTTTTTTTCAAATCGCGAACTTCAATCATGGGAGCAGATGAGTAACACCAATCGCTCAGCCCGCGAATTCCGCCCCTGTCGCCGCATGGAACAACGAACCTTCAATCCCGGCGCGAACTGCGCGCCAGTTGCCATTCGACGTTGAACGTTGAATGTCGAATGTTGAATGTTCCCTGCATGCACGGTGACGTTCATACCGCGTTGAAAATCGCATCCAGCGACAAGGTCAGGAAAAAGTTCGCAATCAGAATCGCTATCGAAGAATAAACCACCGCCTCCGTCGTCGCTTTGCCCACGCCCTCGGCCCCTTCGCCGCACGTCATCCCCTTGTAACACCCCACCAACGCCACCGTGCCGCCGTAAACGCATCCCTTGATCAAGCCAATCGCCACGTCCGAATCCGCCGTGTGTTTCAGCATGTTGGCCCACAAATACGTGGAATCAATATCGTACAAATAAGCGCCCACGATGTAGCCCGCGCTGATGCCCACAAAAATCGCCTCCGCCGTCAAGAGCGGCATCACCAGCACGCCCGCCAGTAAACGCGGCACCACCAGGTAATCCACCGGATGCGTCGCCAGCGTGCGCAAGGCGTCGATTTGCTCCGTCACGCGCATCGTGCCAATCTCCGCCGCGATGGCCGCGCCCACCCGCCCGGCAACCATCAATCCCGTCAGCACCGGCCCCAATTCGCTGCACATGGAAACGCTCACCACCGCCAGCGTGGCTGTGTCCATTTTTACCTTATGAAATTGCACCGCCGTCTGCGCGCTCAGCACCATCCCCGTGAACGCGCCGGTAATGAGCACCACCGACTGCGATTTCACGCCCATGAAATAAATCTGGTAAAGCAAATCGCGCCACGCGATCCGGAACTGAAACAGCGCGCCCGTAGCTTCCCGGAAAAGCAATGCGATTCGGCCCAGGCCCTCAAGCCATTCGCTCACCGATGTTCTGCCCGGAAAATTCATGATGCGCTGAACCTAACAAAGCGAAACGCGCTTGGCCAGTGGGCAATGTGGAAAACGCTCTGCAGCAGAGCCACGTTTTGAAATGATGTTCCGCCCTCACTGCGGCGCGATGAGAGCCTTGAATTCCGCCGTGTCGCGCAATTTTATGAATCGCTCGTCCGTTGCAAGGTTGGCGCGAACGTCATTCGTTTTTGGATTCTGCGCCAGCCGTTTGGCGTTCAGATCCAGCGACTTCTTCAGGGCTTCCAGCGCCGTTGCGTCGTTGCCGAGCGAAGCGCGCACCGCCGCGAGATCATACCACGATTCCGGCGATTCCGGCGTGAGTTGCGTCAATGTTTCCAGCGCGGTTTCCAATTTCCGAGGCTGATTGAGTCTGTTATAGGCGTCGGCCACCGACATCACAGCTGCAACCGGCACGCCCGGAGTGGCCAGCACCGCATCCAAGACTTGAACAGCGCGCTCATTTTTTCCGATTTGGAGATACTTTTGCACAAGATCGAACTGTTTTCTGAAATCAGTAGGATCCGCCTGCACCGCTTTTTCCAACTGGGCAATTTCGTCTTGAACTTCCGCCGTCGATTGGCTGCTCGATTGGCGCTTAATGGATTTTAAATTTTGGACTAAATAACCGAACTGGGCATTGTCCGGATCGGTTTTCTGCCCAGTCTCAGCAATGAGCAACGCATCATCAACTCGCCTCAGGTTCACGAGCAATTGAACGTAGCGATAAATCACTTCGGGACTGTGGGGACAAAACGCGAATGCCTGTTTAAACGCAAAATCCGCTTCGCGTTCAATCAATTTTCGATTCGCGCCCCGGGCAATATATCCCGGCGGCATGGTCCCGCCGGTCGGCGGCATCCCCAGCCGCCAGCTATAAATACCCGCGATGGAACTGCGCATTTTCGAAAACGCTTTTTGCGCCTCGTCGTCGTGGACGAATTCAACATCGCCTTTGAAGCCGGCGAACTCGTGACGCAGATAAACCTTTTCCGCGAAGTCCGCCACATCCTTGACCGGCGTACCGTAGGTAATCCAATCGCCAACCAACCTTTCCGAGTATTTGGACCAGAATTCGTGGTCGCGCTTCAGCATGTCCTCCGTAAGTTCGGGAACGGGTTCGCGATTGAGTTTCATGATCAGTCCGGCGGGCGTGAGCTGCGGAAACATCCAATCGAGCGGAAAACTTTCCTCCACAAAGAATTCTTTGGTCGGATTTTTATCAAAAAACACTCTTGCGATCATCGCGTTGATCGCCATGACACTTAGTTGATTATTGAAATCCAACTTGCCGTCGGCGCCCAGATGCACATCCTCACCCGGCCTCAGCTGCCGCGGTTGATTCGGAAATTTTTGATCGTGCTGAAGCCGTGACTGCGCGTCTGCTGTGTAATTGGAAACGCACGTTTCCGCATCGTTCGTCGTGGGCACCGTGATTTTGTCGCCGTAGATTTCTCGCATATAGGCAAGATAAGCCGGGTCCGCCAGGGCGTTTTGCGTAATCGTGAAGAACGGCAGACCTTCCGTGTGAGCTTCGCTGAAACTGGAAGGCACGAAGCGTCCGGTATCGGTTCCCCCGAAATAAATGCATCCGGCCGGAATGTCCTTGAGCATGTCCGTCCCGAGCATCTTGAAAAACTTTGGATCGATACCGTAAAAAAGTTCAACGGGCCCGAACACGTCGAGCACCGGTTCCCAAAGCTCCAGCGGCATCCACCGCTTCGTTTCGGGCTGATTGCGCCCGCGCGCGGTGCCCTTCAACATGGCGTAAAACAGATTACTCGTGGTGTTCCAATCCCTGTTTTGTGCCGCAGTGAAAAATTGTTCGACCTGTGCCGGCTCTTCGATCTTGTGTTTTTTGGCGAGGCTTTCCGTCAACGCATGTTTTTCTTTCACAAACCTCTCTAAAACCGTCCACACCTCATTCGAGGCCCCGGATGATGGCGGTGCTCCCGCCGCGCTTCCCGCCATGCAAAACCAAATCAAAACCAAAACGAGCACGATGAGCACTGGGAATGATTTCATGGGTCCTCTTATTCGGGCACAGTCAATTCCCCGCTCGACATGAAGTCAATCAATAACAAATCGCGGGGCTAGTCTCCCGGGTCATTGAATCTCGAATCTTGAAACTTCAAACTTCAAACCGTTATCGCATTGACACCAAAAACCCTGCTTCATATCCATAAGCCCGCGATGGCGACCCTACAAATTAAACCTCCCGGCTCCTGCAAATACGACCTGCTCTCCCTCGGCGAAATCATGCTGCGCTTTGATCCGGGCGAAGGCCGCATCCGCACCGCGCGCGAATTCAAAGTTTGGGAAGGCGGCGGAGAATACAACGTCGCGCGCGGCCTGCGCCGCTGTTTCGGATTGCGCACTGCCGTGGCCACGGCGTTTGCGGACAATGAGGTTGGCCGATTGCTCGAGGATTTTATCCTGCAAGGCGGCGTGGCCACCGAATTCATCAAGTGGGTTCCGTTCGACGGCGTGGGCCGCACGACGCGCAATGGTTTGAATTTCACCGAACGCGGCTTTGGCGTGCGCGGCGCGGTTGGCGTCTCGGACCGCGGCCTTACCGCCGCCAGCCAGCTCAAGGCCGGCGACTTCGATTGGGATCACATCTTCGGCAAACTGGGGGTGCGCTGGCTGCACACCGGCGGTATTTTTGCCGCGCTCAGCGACACGACGCCCCAACTCGTCATCGAAGCCGTCCAGGCCGCCAGGAAACACGGCACGATTGTTTCCTACGATCTGAACTATCGCCCCAGCCTCTGGAAAAGTATCGGCGGACAAAAACGCGCCCAGGAAGTGAACAAAGAAATCGCCAGGCACGTGGATGTCATGATCGGCAACGAGGAGGATTTCACCGCTTGCCTCGGCTTCGAAGTCGACGGCGTGGACGAGCACATCTCCAAAATCGACGTGACGGCGTTCAAGAAGATGATTGAGCAAGCGGTAAAGGCATTTCCCAATTTCAAAGTCACGGCCACAACCCTGCGCGCCGTGAAATCCGCATCATGCAACGATTGGGGCGCGATTTGCTGGGCGGGCGGAAAGTTCCATGAAGCGCCCAACCGCGAAGACCTGGAAATTCTCGATCGCGTCGGCGGCGGCGACAGTTTTGCCAGCGGATTGATTTACGGCTTCATGCAGTTCAACGACCCGCAAAAAGCCGTCGAATACGGCGCCGCCCACGGCGCGCTCGCCATGACCACCCCCGGCGACACCAGCATGGCGACGTTGAAAGAAGTCGAAGCCCTGGTCAAAGGCGGCAGCGCCCGCGTGCAGCGCTAGCACGACCTGTTTGGAAAGTCAGAACATCCCCGCCTTGCATCCCGGCGTTTCCCTGCTAAATAGCTCTCATGCAAGCCGTCATTGATTTCCTGAAACAGAACGAATC
>Ga0207664_10002185_pt1 | contig 12871 bp, 10 predicted proteins | sample LARL83metaG_FD_184349 | JGI IMG/M metagenome (GOLD analysis project Ga0207664, IMG submission 184349) | Corn, switchgrass and miscanthus rhizosphere microbial communities from Kellogg Biological Station, Michigan, USA - LAR L8-3 metaG... | ecosystem: Host-associated > Plants > Roots >...
CTCGGCGTTGACGCGCCCAACGCGGCCGGCCTGGTCTACATCGCGGCGTTCGGGCTCGATCAGGGCGAATCGCTTGGGGCGCTGCTATCCCAGGGGCCTACGCCGCCGGCGCTGGCGCACCTGTTCACCGACAAGCAAGGCTTCGGCTGGATTCCGGAGGACGATTACGTCCATTACTTCGCGGCCGACGTGGACCCGGTACGGGCCAGGGTGATGCACGCGGTGCAGCAGGCCCTGGCCGGCTCCACCTTTACCGACGTGATGGGCATCCCGGCGTGGAAATCGCTGCCCTCCTGGTACCTGGTCGCGACCCAGGACCAGGCCATCCCGCCGGACGCCGAGCGGCTTTTCGCCAGCCGCATGGGCGCCACCACGATCGAGGTCCCCACCAGCCACGTCGCGATGGTCTCCCACCCGGCCGAAGTGACACAGCTCATCACGTCCGCGGCCGAAGCCTGCGCCGCGACCGCCGCGTGACCGGATGCCGGCATCCGCGACCCCTGACGATCGCGCCGAGATCACGAAGCTCCAGGCCTGACGAAACAGCTAGAGGGGAGAGAGCGAGAAATGAGCGCCAGCCCGCTGTCGATTGACGTTTACGTCAGCCCGATGCGCCCGTACAACTTCCCGGATCAGCTCGGTGAGGGCGAGGCCGCCACCTGGGCGCCGTCAAGCAGCACCTTGATCTCCGGCGCTACCGAGGGGATCCTGATCGACGCTCTGCTGACGTTCAGCAACGCGGACGAGATCGCCGGGTGGGCCAAGGGGTTCGGCAAGAAGATCACTGGCGTCTACATCACGCACGGACACTCTGACCACTGGCTCGGCCTCGCGCGACTCCTTGAGCACTTCCCAGGGGCGCGGGGATACGCAGCTCCGGAAGTCGTGGGCCGCGCTGCATGGGAAGCGGAATTCAACAAGACCACGAAGTACTGGACGTCGCGCTTCCCCGGGGAGCTCCCTGAGACGCCGGTGCTGCCCGAGGCGCTGGGGACCGACGAGATCCTGGTCGACGGCCGGGTCGTCAACGTGATTCACGTCGGGCAGGGCGACGTGGCGGGATCGACGGCCTTTCACGTCCCATCCGCCGAGGCCGTCGTCGCAGGCGACGTCGTCTACAACAACGTTCACATGATGATGTATGAAGCGGACGAGGCAAAGCGTGAGGCGTGGATTGGCAGCATTGACGCGATCGCCGCGCTGAACCCGAAGATCGTGGTTGCTGGCCACAAGAGCGTGGGGGGCGCCGACCTTCCGGAGAACCTCGCAGCGAGCCAGCGGTACCTGCGCGACTTCACCACGGTCGCGAACAGGGGCGGCTCTGTCGAGGAGCTGGTCCACGGCATGCTCGACGTGCACGGCGAACGCGACCAGCCCCACACGCTCTGGATATCAGCCCGGGCGGAAGTCGCTCGCCGGGCGTGAACGATCTCGACCGGGCAGGTTTCACGGGACGGAATGACGATGCGGGCACGACCGATGCTCGACCGGCTCACGTTGCGATGAGCAGCGACGTGATCGTCGGGCACGACGGGAAGCCACGCTGCGGCTGGGCAGGCGCGGGCGATACAGCTTTGGGCCGCTACCACGACGAGGTCTGGGGTACCCGCACCTACGACGAGTCCGCGATGTTCGAGGCGCTCACCCTGGGCGTGTTCGAGGTCGGGCTGAGCTGGTCCATCGTGTTCGGGAAGCGGGACGCGTTCCGGGAGGCATTCCGGGGCTTCGACGTCGCCAAGGTCGCGGCGATGACCGGGCGGGACGTGGACCGGCTGGTGCAGGACGCCTCGATCATCCGCAACCGTGCCAAGATCCAGGCCACCGTCGACAACGCGCGCGCGATGATGTCCGCGGCGCCGGGCCTGGCGGTGCTCGCGAAGTCCTACCAGATCACTCGCAAGCGGGCACCGCGGTCGGTCGCCGACCTGCCTAAGTCGACGCCGCAGGCGGAGGCGTTTGCCAAGAAGTTGAAGTCGCAGGGGTATCGTTTCGTGGGGCCAACAAGCGTGTACGCGTTCATGCAGAACGTTGGCGTGGTCAACGACCACGTCCGTGGGTGTTTCCGCGCGGCCGATTTTCCCACCGCCACCGGGCCGCTCCGGCTGTGAAGCCTTGCCACTCTTGGTGGCGGCCGGCTACCTCGTTGAGCGGGCCCGCCGATACCAGTCCGGCAGAGAAAGGAGCCCACGATGGCAGTCGCCGTCACCGTCGCCAGTTCCGCGGTACGGGGCTGCCCGCGCGGAGCGGCCCCGGCCGTGGCAGCATGGCTGGCAGTGGCACCGACGGTGCGGTGTCTGGCTTCTGGCGAGCACCCTGGTTAATCGCCGGGTGCAGGGCCGGGGAGGGACTGTGGACATCACCCAGCTGATCCTTGACGACCACCACGAGCAGCGCCGGCTGTTCGCGATCTTGGAGCAGGTAGGGCGGACGGACACCGGGACCCTGTCGGCGGTGTGGGCCCGGCTGGGCGCGTTCCTGGAAGTGCACGCGGCGGCGGAGGAGGCGATCTTCTACCCAGCGCTGCTGCAAGTCGGCCTAGCCGCAGACCGGCGGGCCGGGGCAGAGGGAGAGACGCTGGACGCCATCCGCGACCACAACGACATCAGGGACGCGGTCGCAGAGGTCGCCCGCCACCGGGCCGGCAGCGACGGATGGCTCGCCGCCGTCGCGGCGGCGAACCTGGCCAACAGCGACCACATGGCCGAGGAAGAACGCGAGGGCCTGACCGACTTCCGCCGCCTTGCCGGGCTGCAGCAGCGCCATGACCTCGCCGTCGCCTTCGCCGCCTTCCAGGCACGGAACTTCGCCGGCGTGCTGCCCGTCGACCGGGACCCGGAAACCTACGTCCGTCAGGCAGAGCAGGACTACGTCCCTCAGGCCGGCCAGGATCCGCGGCCGCCGGGCACGCGATCGCTCGACATCGGCAGCCTCAAGGGGCAATAACCCGCCAGGCCGCTGGCTGCGCGTCCCGCCGCTGGCTGCGCGTCCCGCCGCTGGCCGGGTTCGACGCGGGGAGGCCTCGCTCATACCTGGGGCGGAATCTCGCCGGAGCCCCGGGTGAGCATGGTGGTCGGCACCTCCACCGTCTCGGGTGCGCCGTGTGGGTCCCGGAGTCGGTGCAGCAGCATCTGTGCCGCGAGTTCGCCCAGCGCGGGAGGGTCCTGGGCGATCACGGTGATGCCCGGATCGAGGAGTTCGGCCAGCGGGATGTCGTCGAACCCGACGTGGGCGACCGCCCGCTCCGCGCCCATGTGCTGCAGCGCCATCCTGGCGCCGATGGTCAGCAGGTTCTGCGCGGTGAAGATCGCTGTGGGGGTGTCCGGCGAGGCGAACAGCTCCCGCGTGACCTGCAGGGCCGAGAACTCAGAACGGAGGTCACGGCGGATCAGCCGCTCGTCGGGGTCGATGCCCCAGTCTTGCAGGGCCGCCTGGTAGCCGCGATACCGTTCGGCGGCGGTGTAGATCCCCTGGAGGTCGCCGAGGAACCCGATCCGGTGGTGCCCCCTGTCCAGCAGATGGTTGACCGCGAGCCGGGCGCCACCGAAGTTGTCGCTGATCACGGTGTCTGCGGCGACCGTCGGTGCGGGCCGGTCGGCGAACACCACCTGGGTCCCACGGCGCAACTCCGGCAGAAGGTAGCGGTAGTCGGGACCGCACGGCATGATGATGAGCCCGTCGACCCGCCGGGCGCAGAAGGCGGTCAGCAAGGCTCGTTCTCGCGCGGGATCGCCGTCGGAACTTGCGCACAGCACAAGGCAGTTCTCTTCGCTGACCACGTTCTCGACCGCGCGCAGCAACTCCGCCGCGAACGGGTTCGCCACGTCTTCGAGCAGGACCCCGATCGTCGCCGTCGGCTGCCCGGTGAGCCGCAGATGGCGTGCGGTGATGTTGTGGCGGTAGTCGAGCTTCTCGATCGCCTGCCATACCCGGGCGGTCCGTTGCGGGCTCACCCCGCCCCGGCCGTTGACCACCCGGGAGACGGTCATCACGCCGACGCCCGCCAGCGCCGCCACGTCGCGCATCGTCGGGTGAGCGCCAGCGGCATAGCCAGAACTGGGATCGTTCCCCACGTGTGGATCTCCGTTCCCTTTTAGAGATCTACCGTCCGTAATAGCCCAGCATATCTAGGTATCGATTTGGTTTCGGGGGGTTGACGACCAAGTTTCTTGAGCGTACTTTCAGGCCAAGCTCGGTAACGTTACCAAGAGGGTAGGGCGGCCTGGGTTCCCTGTCCAGGCGGTGCAACCCGGGGTCTGGTGGGCTTTCCCAGCTGCACCCTTCTCACCGTTGCGGAGGTTCGTAGATGAGCTATCCCAGATTCAAGTTCCGCGCGCTCGGGGCCGTGGGCTGCGTAGCCGCGCTGGCGGCGCTGTCCGCGTGTTCGAGCGGCGGCGGCAGTACCAATAGCAATTCAGGCACGGTGACCGTGGCGGTGGTGTCCAACCCGCTGATCACCGATCAGATGATCCCGCTGACCAAGTCAAAGTTCGCGAAGCAGTACCCGGGGGTCACGGTCAAGTTCGCCACCTACACCGAGGGTGACCTGCGGGCCGCGATCCAGAGGGCGATCAGCACGCACAGCTACGCGTTCAACGTCGTCATGATCGGCCCGTACGAGACGCCGCTGTACGCGAAGAACGGCTGGCTGACCAACCTGTCCAGCCAGTACATCGCGAAAGATCCGAGCTACGGCGCCTCCGACCTGCTGCCGCCGATCGCGAAGTCGCTGTCCTACAAGGGCAGCCTGTACGCGGTGCCGTTCTACGGCGAGTCGTCGATGATGTTCTACCGCAAGGACATGTTCGCCAAGGCCGGGCTGACCATGCCGCTGCACCCGACCTGGGCGCAGATCCAGACCTTCGCGGCCAGGCTGAACCAGCCCGGCAAGGTGTCCGGGATCTGCCTGCGCGGCCTGGCCGGGTGGGGCGACAACATGGCCGCGCTCGACACCGTCGTCAACACCTTCGGCGGCCAGTGGTTCAACATGCAGTGGAAGCCGCAGCTCACCTCGCCGGCGTTCACGGCCGCGACCAACTTCTACGTCAACCTCGTCCGCAAGTACGGCGAGCCCGGTGCGTCCAGCGACAGCTTCAACCAGCTGCTGACGCTGTACGGCCAGGGCAAGTGCGCGATGTGGTATGACGCGACGGTCGCGGCGACGTCGATCCAGGGCAGCTTCCCGTCGGTGTATAAGAACACCGCGTACGCGTTCGCGCCGCACAACCTCACCCCGTCGTCGGGGTGGCTGTGGACCTGGGCGCTGGGCATCCCGCAGGGCGCCCCCAACTCCGGCGCCGCCTGGAAGTTCGTGTCCTGGGCCACCTCCAAGCAGTACGACCAGCTGGTCGCGGCCAAGTACGGCTGGGGCGCGGTCCCGCCGGGCACCCGGACCTCGCTGTACAACAACCCGCACTACCTGGCGAAGGCCAAGCCGTACGCCAGCATCACCCTGGCCTCGATCAACTCGGTGGACCCGGAGCACCCGACCCTGCACCCGGTGCCGTACACCGGCATCCAGTACGTGGTCATCCCGCAGTTCGAGAGCCTGGGCCTGACCGTGGCCCAGCATATCGCCGGGGCGATCGCCGGCACCGAAAGCGTGAGCCAGGCGCTGCAGGCCGGCCAGTCCGCCGCGTCGCAGTACACCGCGGCGCAGCTGTCCGGCGGCGGCTAGCACACGGGTGAGGGGCCCCGGGGGGCGGGGCCGGGGCCCCTGCGTCACATCGCGAGAAGGGCCTTTCCCGTGACAGTTATCGAAGACCTGGCGCCACCGCCGGAAGTCGAGGTCAAGCCGCGCGGGATCAGCCGCCGGGAGCGGTGGCAGCTGCGGCTGCCGCTGCTGCCCGCGCTGATCTACACGATCGTGGTGACCCAGATCCCGTTCCTGGTGACGCTGTGGTACAGCTTCCAGAGCTACTTCTGGAACACCCCGGCGCCCGCGCACTTCAACGGGGTAGCCAACTACAAGGCGGTGTTCACCAACCCGGCCTTCCGGGGCGCGCTGGTGCGCTCGGTGGTCATGACCGCCACCGCGGTGATCGTGGCCATGATCCTCGGCGTGCTGTTGGCGGTGCTGCTGGACCGCAAGTTCCTGGGCCGCAGCATCGTCCGGACGCTGATCATCACCCCGTTCCTGGTCATGCCCGTGGCGGCGGCGCTGGTGTGGGCGGGCCCGATGCTGGATCCGCAGTTCGGGCTGGTGAACTGGCTGCTGCAGCCGTTCGGCGTGCACCACGTGGCCTGGCTGTCCACCCACGCGCTCGGCTCGGTGATCCTGGTCATGATCTGGGAGTGGACCCCGTTCATGATGCTGATCGTGCTGGCCGGGCTGCAGAGTCAGCCGGCCGAGACGCTGGAGGCGGCGAAGGTTGACGGGGCCGGGGCCTTCGCCACGTTCCGCGAGCTCACGTTCCCGCATCTGCGGCCCTACATCGAGCTGGGCATCCTGCTCGGCTCGATCTACCTGGTCAACGTGTTCGACCAGGTCAAGGCCATGACCCAGGGCGGCCCGGGGACCGCCACCACCAACCTGCCCTACTACCTGTACCAGCAGGTGAATAACGCGTTCGACATCGGCGGGGCGGCCGCGACCGGGGTGGTGACCGTCATCTTGACGATCATCGTGGCCACGTTCGCGCTGCGGATGTTCGCCCGGGTCTTCCAGTTCGAGGAGGCGTGAGATGACCGCGACCGCGACCGCGACCGCGACTGCCGTGCCGGTGCGGGACCGGGAACCCGCGGGGCTGCGGGTCCGCCGGATGAGCGGGCAGGTGGGCTGGGCGGTCCTGGCCTGGGTGGTGGGGATCGCGTTCTTCCTGCCCGTGCTGTGGATGGTGCTGACCGCGTTCAAGCCGGAGTCCGCCGCGCAGACCTGGCCGCCGAAGTTCGTCTTCAGCCCGACACTGGCGCAGTTCCGGCTGGTGTTCTCCGGCTGGGGCCCGTACGTGACCCACTCGCTGATCGCCACGACCGTCTCCACCGTCCTGGTGCTGGCGCTGGGCGTGCCCGCCGCGTACGCCCTGTCGGTGCACCCGGTGCCGCACTGGCGGGACGGCCTGTTCTTCTTCATCTCCACCAAGATGCTGCCGATCGTGGCCGTGATCGGCCCGCTGTACGTGATCGCGCTCAAGACCCACCTGCTGGACAGCATCTGGGTGCTGATCATCCTCTACACCGCGATGAACCTGCCGCTGGCCATCTGGCTGATCCGCTCGTTCATGCTCGAGGTGCCCAAGGAGATGCTCGAGGCGGCCGAACTGGACGGCGCGGGCCGGGCCCGGGAGATGACCGAGGTGATCATGCCGGTGATCTCGCCCGGGCTGGTGTCGACCGCGCTAATCTGCGTGATCTTCGCCTGGAACGAGCTGTTCCTGGCGCTCAACCTGACCACCACCAACGCCGCCACCCTGCCGATGTTCCTGATCAGCTCCGTCCCGCAGGAGGGGCTGTACCTCGCGCACCTGTCCGCGGCGGCCACGGTGGCCTCGGTCCCGGTCATCCTGGTCGGCTGGATCGCGCAGCGGTCGCTGGTCCGCGGCCTGTCCATGGGAGCGATCAAATGAAACACGTCAATGCCCGCGCATCCGGTGCCGTACTAGGCGGAGGTCCCCAATGGCCAGTGTGAAGTTCGTGTCGGCGAGCCGCGTGTACGCCAAGGACGCGCCGCCCGCGGTCGGCGCCCTCGACCTGGACATCAAGGACGGCGAGTTCATGGTCCTGGTCGGCCCGTCCGGATCAGGGAAGACCACCGCGCTGCGCATGCTGGCCGGCCTGGAGCCGCTGGACGGCGGGCGGGTCGAGATCGGCGAGAAGGACGTCACTTTCGTGCCGCCCAAGGACCGGGACATTGCGATGGTGTTCCAGAACTACGCCCTGTACCCGAGCAAGACCGTCGCGGAGAACATGGGCTTCGCGCTGAAGATGCAGCATGTTCCCAAGGCTGACCGGGAGCGCCGGGTGCGGGAGGCCGCCCGGCTGCTGGACCTGGACGACCAGTTGCTCGATCGCAAGCCCAAGGCGCTGTCCGGCGGGCAGCGGCAGCGGGTGGCGATGGGCCGGGCCATCGTGCGCGAGCCGAAGGTCTTCCTGATGGACGAGCCGCTGTCCAACCTCGATGCGAAGTTGCGTGTCCAGACCCGCAGCCAGATCGCCGAGCTGCAGCGCCGTCTCGGGATCACCACGGTCTACGTGACCCACGACCAGGTCGAGGCGATGACGATGGGCCACCGGGTGGCGGTGCTCCGGGACGGGCAGTTGCAGCAATGCGACACGCCGCGCCAGCTGTATGACAACCCGGTGAACCAGTTCGTCGCCGGGTTTATCGGCTCGCCCGCGATGAACCTGCAGACGGTCCCGATCACTGACGATGGCGTCCAGCTCGGGGGCACGACCCTTCCCCTGCCTGCTGCGGTGAGCGCTGCGGCGAGGCAGGCGGGCCTGCACGAGCTCGTCCTGGGGATCCGGCCAGAGCACCTGCATCTTGCGGATGGCTCCGGAGAACTGCGCGGCGAGGTGCTGCTGGTCGAGGAACTGGGCGCCGACGCCCTGCTGCACGTGCGCCTGGCCGGAAGCGGCGACCCGGTGGTGGCGCGCGCCGAGGGGCGGAAGCCCCCGGCCCAGGGCCAACCGGTCACCTTCAACGTACAGACGGAGGACGTCTTCGCGTTCCACCCGGAGACGGGTGCCCGGCTCGCCGGCTAGGCCACGGCCCGCCCAGGCATGAGCGACCCCGCGTGCGCTCGCAGATGATCGCCGTCACCGGCGAGGCGCTGATGGACCTCGTCATCGACGGGGACGGCCGCTCCCGGCCGCGGCCGGGGGGCGGTCCGTTCAACACGGCCAGGACCATCGGCCGGCTCGGCCTGGCACCTGCCTTCCTCGGCCGCCTGTCCCGGGACGACTTCGGCCATCAGCTGCGGGCCCGCCTCGAGCAAGACGGCGTGATGCTGGCGGTGCCGCAGCCAGCCGATATGCCGACCACCCTCGCCATCGTGGACGTCGACGCGGCCGGAGCGCCCCGCTATCGCTTCTACCTGGCCGGAACCTCGGCCGGCGCCCTGGAGTACCCGCTGCTCACGGCCGCTCTTCCCGACGGGATGACCGCCTTGCACGCGGGCACGCTGGCCCTGGTCATGGAACCCATCGCGACCAGCATCGAGCGCCTGATCACCACCGGCCTGCCGTCGGGCACGCTGGTGATGATCGATCCCAACTGCCGCCCCGGCGCGATCGCCGACCGATCCGCCTACCTGGCCCGGCTTGCCCGGATCCTGCGCCACGCCGACGTGGCCAAGGTGAGCACGGAAGACCTCGCCTACCTCTACCCGGGCGCCACCGCCCCCGCCGCGGCCGCCGCCCTGCTCGGGCAAGGGCCACGGCTCGTCCTTGTCACCGACGGTCCCCGCCCGGCATGGGCTTTCCTGCCCGGGCAGGAGATGAGCGTCGACGTCCCGGCGGTGCAGGTGGTGGACACGATCGGCGCCGGGGACGCGTTCGGCGGGGCGTTCCTCGCCTGGTGGTCGGGCAACGAGCTCACCACGTCGGATCTGCGGCGGCCCGGCCCGGTCCGCGGAGCGCTCCGCGCCGCCGCCGAGGTTGCGTCGGCGACTTGCACCCGCGCCGGAGCGGAGCCGCCATGGCTTGAGGAACTTGCCGGGAAACCAGGGTGGGACTCCGGTCCCGGTCCCAGGCGAAGACAGCCAGTGCCTTAACCAGGCCACCACCGAAGCCGTGCCACTCCGGGCAGCCAGGCCGGCGCGGCCGTCGTAGCGAAAGGAAAGACATGTCCGGCTCCGTTCCACCGCTGCCGCTCAACTCGCGGACGCTGCCGTACTGGCGCGGCCGGCTGCCGGTGCCGGCCTATGAGCGTGAGCTCGTCACCCCTGGAGTCGTCCACGTCGGCGTCGGCGGGTTCCACCGTGCCCACCAGGCGATGTACCACGACCGGATGATGAACGAAGGAGCGGACCTGGGCTGGGGAATCTGCGGTGTCGGCGTGCTGGCGGCGGACCGGGCGATGCAGCAGGCACTGGACGCCCAGGACGGCCTCTACACCCTGGTGCTCAAGCACCGCGACGGGACCTACGAGCCGCGGGTGATCGGGTCGATCGTGGAGTACCTGTTCGCGCCCGACAGCCCGGAGGCGGTCATCGAGAAGATGGCGGCGGAACCGACCCGGATCGTGTCGCTGACGGTCACCGAAGGCGGCTACAACGTCAGCGACATCACCGGCGAGTTCGACGCGACCAGCCCGGACGTGCTCAGCGACCTGGCGCCGGGCGCGGTGCCGCGGACCACGTTCGGCCTGATCGCTGAGGCGCTGCGCCGCCGCCGCCAGCGCGATCTCCCCCCGTTCACGGTGGTGTCCTGCGACAACCTGCCCGGCAACGGCGAGCTGAGCAAGCGCGTGTTCACCGCCTTCGCCCGGCTGCGGGACCCGGAGCTGGCGGACTGGATCTCCGGCGCGGTGCGTTTCCCCAACTCCATGGTGGACCGCATCACCCCGGCGACCACCGACGCCGACCGGGCCGAGGTCGCCGACCGGTTCGGGATCGACGACCGGTGGCCGGTCGTGTGCGAGCCGTTCGTTCAGTGGGTGCTCGAGGACGACTTCGCCGATGGGCGGCCGCCCTACGAGGACGCCGGTGTGCAGCTCGTCGGCCAGGTGGAGCCCTACGAGCTGATGAAGCTGCGGCTGCTCAACGGAAGCCACCAGGCCCTGTGCTACTTCGCCTACCTGGCCGGGTACCGCCTGGTCCATGAGGCCGCCCAGGACCCCCTGTTCCAGGCGTTCCTGCGGGGCTACATGGACCAGGAGGCCACCCCGACGCTGCCACCGGTGCCCGGGGTGGACCTGACCGGGTACAAGCGAACCCTCCTCGAGCGGTTCGCCAACCCGCAGATCCGGGACACCATCGCCCGGCTGTGCGCGCAAAGCTCGGACCGGATCCCCAAGTTCCTGCTGCCGGTGGTGCGCCAGCAGCTCGCGACCGGCGGTGAGATCAAGCGCTCGGCCGCGGTGGTGGCAAGCTGGGCCCGCTACGCCGAAGGCACCGACGAGCAGGGCGACCCGATCGACGTCGTCGACCGGTACTCCGGCCGCCTCACCAGCCTCGCCAGGCGCCAGCGCGAGGACCCCGGCGCCTTCCTCACCAACCGCGACCTGTTCGGGGACCTGGCCGGCAACGAGCGGTTCATGACCGCCTACCAGGCCGCGCTGACCTCCCTGCACCAGCGTGGAGCACGGGCGACGGTGCGATCCCTTGCCTGAAAGCAGGCACGGTCAGCTACGCCCGGCCACCGGCAGGCCCAGGTGATCGGCCAGCCACGGCCCGGTCGCGCTGCCCGGGGCACGCGCGACGTCCTCGGGCGTCCCCGCCACGAGGATGCGCCCGCCGTCCGGGCCGCCGCCCGGCCCCATGTCGATGAGGTGGTCGGCGGCCGCGAGCAGGTCCAGATCGTGGTCGATGACGATGATCGTGGCCCCGGCGTCCAGCAGCCGGTCGAACACGCCCGCCAGGGTGGCCACATCGAGCGGGTGCAGGCCGGTGGATGGCTCGTCGAAGACGTACAGCACCCCCCGCTGGCTGCTGCGCAACCGGGACGCGATCCGCAGCCGCTGCGACTCGCCGCCGGACAGGGACGGCGTGGGCTCGCCGAGCCGGAGGTAACCCAGGCCGACCTCGCTGACGGGCCGCAGCGCCGCCGCGACCGGGGGCCGGCCGGCGAACCGCTCCAGGGCGTCGTGCACGCTGAGGCCGAGCACGTCGGCAATGGTCAGGCCGTCGACCCGAACGGCCAGGGTGGCGTCGTTGAAGCGGGCGCCATGGCAGGCGGGGCAGCCGACGGTAATGTCGGGCAGGTACTGGACGTCGAGATCGATGTGGCCGAGGCCGCGGCACGTGGGGCACTGGCCCTCGCGGGTGTTGAACGAGAAGTGCCCCGGTTTCCAGCGCCGCCGCCGGGCGTAGCCGGACTCGGCGAACACGCGGCGGATCTGGTCGAACGCCCCGGAGTAGGTCGCGGGTGTGGATCGCGCGTTCTGGCCGATGGGCGAGGCGTCGATCTGCACGACCTGGCGGATGCCGGCGAGGTCCAGGCGGCGGACGTGCCCGGGCAGCGCCGACCCGCTGAGCAGCGCCCGCGCGGCCGGGATGAGGCTATCCAGGACCAGGGCCGTCTTCCCTGCCCCGGACGGGCCGGCCAGCGCGGTCAGCCGGTGCACGGGGAAGGTGGCGGTGAGATCGTGCAGGTTGTACAGGTCGCCGATCTCGATGGTGATCCGCCCGCCGGGATCACCCCGCGCCGGACGGGGCGGCACGGCTGCGGCACCGGCCAGAAACGGGCCCATGATCGAGTGCGGGTCGGTTTCCAGTTGCCCGGGAGTGCCCTCGGCGATCACCGTTCCGCCGCTGGCGCCGGCCCGGGGCCCGAGTTCGATGACCCAGTCCGCCGAACGGATGAGCTCACGCTCGTGCTCTACGACGACCACGGTATTGCCGTTCCCGGCCAGAGCGGCGATCGTCTTGCGCAGCCCCGCGACGTTGCTCGGGTGCAGGCCGACCGATGGTTCGTCCAGCACGTAGAGCATGCCTGTGGTGCTTGCGCGGACCGTCGAGGTGAGCTCGATCCGCTGCCGCTCCCCCGTCGACAGCGAAGCGCCGGCCCGGTCGAGGGTCAGGTAGGCGAGGCCGACGTCGAGCAGCGGCGTGAGCCTGCCGTTCAGCTCGGCCAGCAATCCGGTGGTCATCCGGCTGAGTTCGGCGGGCAGCGTAGTGGGCAGACCGGCGGCGAACTCGCGCAGCCCGGCCAGGCCGAGCGCGCTGATCTCGGCGATGTTGCGCCCGCCGAGCTGCGAGGTCAGCGCCTGCGG
>Ga0207664_10002187_pt1 | contig 12869 bp, 14 predicted proteins | sample LARL83metaG_FD_184349 | JGI IMG/M metagenome (GOLD analysis project Ga0207664, IMG submission 184349) | Corn, switchgrass and miscanthus rhizosphere microbial communities from Kellogg Biological Station, Michigan, USA - LAR L8-3 metaG... | ecosystem: Host-associated > Plants > Roots >...
GCTCTTCCGATCTCTGGACGTCGACGAAGTGTCGATCGTCATCAGCCGGGTGTCGTCCGACGACAGCGCCGAGGTCGTGCGTGCGCTCAGGGCGCTGCCGTGCGTGCGCGAGGTGATCGAGCCGGCAGCGAATTAGGCGGTGGCCGTCACTGTGTTTTCGCGAGATCCGAGAGCCAGACGAGCGTCGCCTGCCGCCCCGCGTCGGGCGTCTCGAGATGGGACGCGCGCACCGTGACGTAGCGGTTCATAGGATTCGCCGATGCGTCGTTGAAGGCGAAGGCGCGGCCGCGCCTCTGGGTGGGATCGCTGTCCCCGGCGATCCACAGGAGTGGCGCCGTGAGTTTGGCCGCGTTCGCAGGAATATCTCCCGTTGCCTTGGGGCCATAGAAGCTGAGATAGATGCGCGCCGTCGTGCGCAGCTCCATCGTGTAAATGCCGTGCGGCCCGGCGTTGACGTCGTCGAACTGCGTCCGCTCATCGCCTTTGCCGTCGGCGACGAGCCTCTCCGCTTGCGCCACCACGGCGGCGATCTCCGGGCGGCTTGCCTTGCTCTTCGGATCGTCCGCGGGGCCGTAGGCGATCACGCCCATCAGTCCCGCGTGGGTCGCGCCGTAGGCGAGCGCCGCATTGCCGCCGAGGCTCAGGCCGGCGACGACGATCGCGCTTGCGCCGCGCGCCTTGAGATCGGCGATGGCCGCGTCGATCTCGGTCAGGCAATCCTCGTATGGCTTGTCGAAGCCGCGTCGGCCCGACCAGCACATCTCGGGCGCGGCGACGAGGTAACCGGCGCTCTTCAGGTCGGCGACGAGGCGTCCGCCGATCGGCGTTGCCTTGCTGGTGAGGCCCGTTGTGCCGAGCGGCGAACCCAGCTTGCCGTGCATCAGTACGAGGCCGACTTTTCCGCCGGCGCTGGCCGGTGATGTCGGAGCGATGCACGCAATCGCCAGCAGCGCTGCCCAATGCGCGAGAACCCGTTTCATGCCTTTCCCCCGTCGTCTTCTTTTTTCATGGGCCGTCACGGCCCATGTCCGCTTCAGCTTACAACCGGAGCCGCCTTGCGATCCATGCTCCGGTTTCCCCGCGGCGTGCCGTTGCCTATAATCGACGGCCAATCGGCCGCGGATCGGCCATCGTTCGGGAGGACACCATGAGTCAGGCACGTTTCAACGAGATCATGGGGCAGATCGCGACCGTCATCGGCGACCGACCGATCGACGCCGCGCTCTACGAGCACCTGTCGAAGGCCTACGCCTCCGACAGCTCAGCCTTCAAGGAGGTCGAATCGCTGTGCGCCGAAGGCGAGAAGGATGGCTGGCTGTGCGCCCGTGAACAGGGCGGTATCAAATTCGGCCGCTGCGTGAAGCCGGGCGGCGTCGCCGGCAAATTCTCGGTTGACGTGGTGCGCATGAACGACGTCAAGGGACCGCATCACGCGCACCCCAACGGCGAGATCGGCATGATCATGCCGGTTTCGGGCAACCCCACCTTCGACGGCTTTCCGCGCGGCTGGTACGTCGACCCGCCGGGTAGCGATCATTGGCCGACGGTCGCGGGCGGCGACGCTTACGTGCTTTATCTCCTGCCGGAAGGCGCAATCCAGTTCACCGGGAAGTAGGCAGGTGGCCGACTGGATCCTCGTCGACGGGGTGAAGGTCGCTCTCGCCGACTTTGAGGCCAGTTACGACAAAGCCAACAATCAGGTGTGGGAAAAGGTAGTGATCGCCGCGGCGGGCGGTGCCGCCGCCGGCCATTGCCTGATTTGCGGCAACGCCATTCCGCGCGAGCGCGAAAAATACATTTATCGGTCCGCTGTGGGTGTGCTGTGCAGCCCGTGCTTCGACCGTTTCGTAGGCCCGAGTACGCCGCCGTAAGCTTGGAGCAATGAGCGTATCCCCTCAGCAACTGATGATCGTTTCGGCGGCGCGCGAGATCGCCGATGGCGATGTGGTGTTCGTCGGGATGCGGCTGCCCATCGTCGCCTTCGGCGTGGCCAAGCTGACCCATGCGCCTATGGCCGTCGGCATGTTCGAGTGCGGCATCGTCCGTAACGAGCCCGCGGCCGGCATGATCTACACCATGGGCGATCCCTGGAATCAGTCGGGCGCGGTGTGGGCCACGGGCCTTGTTCAGGCGATGGGGCAACTCCACAAGGGCCGCGTCGATGCCGGTTTCATCGGCGCCGCCGAGATCGACCGCTTCGGCAACATCAACACCTCGTATATCGGCGATCCCGCGCGCCCGACGGTGAAGCTGCCGGGCTCCGGCGGCGGCGCCGACATCGCTGCGATGGCCAAGCGCTTGATCTGCGCCGTGGCCCACGACAGGCGGCGGTTGGTCGAGCGCGTGTCGTTCGTCACCTCGCCGGGATGGCTCGACGGCGGCGATTCGCGGAAGCGGGCAGGGCTCGCGCAGGGCGGCACGGCGGCGGTGATCACCGACCGCGCGATCCTGCGCCCGCACGGCAACTCACATGAGCTGCATCTCGCATCGTTGCACCACGGGCAGAGGCTGGACGATGTGCGCGCCAACACCGGTTGGGACGTGAAGGCGGTGCCCGATCTCGCTGAGACGCCACCGCCGTCAAACGATGAACTGGCCGCGCTCCGCGCCGTCGATCCGGATGGCTACTGGCACTGAAGCGGGTGAAACGGTCGCGCGTTACTCCGCCGCGACGGGCTTCGTGTCGCGTCCGCGCTCCAGCGCCTTCAGGAGAGTCGCCAGGCTGATCGACTTGAAGGTGGCGATGGCGATCTCGTCGATCTCGCGCAGCACCGCGGCGAGCGCTGTGCCGATGGCCGTGTCGCCGGCAGGGCCGGGAATTTCCCCCGCATCCGGGACGATGTCGCCGAACAGCGCGACGACGTCGTAGAGCGATGTGCGCTTGACGTTGCCGGTGAAGCGATAGCCGCCGCCGGCGCCGCGCGCCGCCTCGACCAGTCCGGCGCGGCCGAGGTCGCGCAGCACCTTGGCGAGATGATTGACCGAGATGCCGTACGTTTCGGCGATATCCGAAGCCGAGACCTGCCTCGACGGATCGCGCGCCAATTCGAGCACGGCGAACAGAGCGAAGAGGGTGGCCTTCTGCAGCTTCATGGCGATGATTCCTCGGACGAAACCTCGTCGAGCGGCATTTCAAGCTGGATGAACGGGCCGCCCCGCATCCCCTGGCTGCGGAAGAACGCCATGTTGAGAGCGTCGTCGCGCGCCAGCATCGTCCGCACCGTCTTGACGCCCGATGCCTTCATCCGCGCGCAGATCGCGGCGAACAGGCGCGCGCCGATGCCGCCCTCGCGCGCGTCGGGATCGACGCCGATCGCGAACACCCAACCCGACGGCGGCGAGCCGAACTCCCAGGCGCGCTCCTCGCCGAGGACGAAGCCGCGCACGCGCCCGGCGATTTCGGCGACGAGGAAATAGCGGGTCGGCCGCGTCCCGTAGCGGGTGTAGGCGCGGCGCCAGTAGTCCGGCTTGGCAAGACCGGTGATCCGGGCGTCGAGCGCCGTGACGGCATCGATATCCACCGGCTCGGCCTCGCGGATGGCCGCGCCGCGAGGCAAGGGGTCCTTCGGTCTCAGGAGGTTAGCGGCCGCCATGGTCTCTGTGGATAACCCCGAATACAGCCGTTTCCCAGGCTCCTGTCGCTTGACAGCTTGCGCCCGGAGGTTCAGATTGTAAATACGCATTGCAGTACTGAATTATGGATTTCAAGGACGGTGCGTCCGATCCGAGCGGGCCCGGAAGCGGGTAGTTGCGAGACATCAGCAGAGCAGGAGTTTCAGGACCATGGCAGAGACAGCGACGACGACGAAGGCGCCGGTGATCGACTTTCGCACCCACCCCGAACGCTATAAGCACTGGAAGCTCTCCTTCGACGGCGGCGTCGCCACAATCGCCATGGACGTCAAGGAGGACGGCGGCCTGAAGCCGGGCTACACCCTCAAGCTCAATTCCTACGACCTCGGCGTCGACATCGAGCTCTACGACGCGATTCAACGACTGCGCTTCGAGCATCCGGAGGTCGGCGCGGTGGTCCTGACCTCGGCGCGCGACAACGTCTTCTGCGCCGGCGCCAACATCAAGATGCTCGGCATCTCGAGCCACGGCGAGAAGGTCAACTTCTGCAAATTCACCAACGAAACCCGCAACGGCATCGAGGACGCGAGCGACAATTCGCATCAGCGCTTCATCTGCGCGGTCAACGGCACCGCGGCCGGCGGCGGCTACGAGCTGGCGTTGGCCTGCGATCACATCATGCTGGTCGACGACAACGCCTCGGCGGTGTCGCTACCCGAGGTGCCGCTGCTTGCGGTTCTGCCGGGCACCGGCGGCCTGACGCGCGTCGTCGACAAGCGCATGGTGCGCCGCGACCATGCCGACTTCTTCTGCACCCTGACCGAAGGCATCCGCGGCTCGCGCGCGCTCAACTGGAAGCTCGTCGATGAGATCGTGCCGCGTTCCAAGATGACCGAAACGGTGAAGGCCCGCGCCCAGGAGTTCGCTGCCAAAACCGACCGGCCCAAGGGCGCCAAGGGCATTCAGCTCACGGAGCTTAAGCGCACCATCGCCGGCGACGCCATCGCCTACGAGTACGTCAGCGCCAGGATCGATCGCGCCCATAAGGCGGTCGAAATCACCGTGAAGGCGCCACAGAAGGACGTGGAGTCCACCCCGGCCTCGATCCATGCGGCGGGCGTGAAATTCTGGCCGCTGGCGATCGCCCGCGAGCTCGACGATCTTATCTTGCATCTTCGCACCAACGAACCGACCCTGGGTCTCTGGGTGTTCAAGACCGCCGGCGACGCCGATCTGGTCGAGAAGGCCGACAAGGTCCTCGCCGACAACAAGAACGACTGGCTAGTGCGCGAGATCACGCTCTATCTGAAGCGGACCTTGAAGCGCATCGACGTCAGCTCGCGCACGATCTTCGCCCAGGTCGAGCAGGGGAGCTGCTTCGTCGGCACCCTGGCCGAGTTGCTGTTCGCCACCGACCGCTCGTTCATGCTCAACGGTACCTTCAAGGGCGACAACCGTCCGGCCGCCAAGGTGCGGCTGACGCCGATGAACTTCGGCGCCTACCCGATGGGCAACGGCCTCACCCGCCTGGAGACGCGCTTTCTCGGCGAGAAGGCCGCCGTCGACACGCTCAAGGGCCGGATCGGCAAGGATCTCGACGCCGCGGTGGCCGAGGAGCTCGGCCTCGTCACCTTCGCCCCCGACGACATCGACTGGGAGGACGAGGTCCGCATCGCCGTCGAAGAGCGCGCCAGCCTGTCGCCCGATGCCCTCACCGGCATGGAGGCAAGCCTGCGCTTCGCCGGCCCCGAGACCCTCGAGACCAAGATCTTCGGACGCCTGACGGCATGGCAGAACTGGATCTTCCAGCGGCCCAACGCCGTCGGCGCGGAGGGAGCCCTCAAGCTGTTCGGCACGGGAAAACGCGCCAACTTCGACGACAACCGCGTGTAGGGGTGGGATAGCAATGACGACAGGAAGCTTCGTTTTTTCTGTTTCGTCATGGCCGGACTTGCTCCGGCCATCCACGTTCTTTTTTCGCGCCGTTGAAAACACGTGGATACCCGCGACAAGCGCGGGCATGACGAAAAACTAAGTGGGAATTAGTGCGTCCGCGGACGCACCGTAGCGATAAACGCGTCTCGCGACGCAGATTGGAGAGTGTCATGGTCGGCATCAACTACAGCGACAAGATCCCGAACAACGTCAACCTCGACGAGGATCCGCGCCTGCAGCGCGCCCTCGAGGCGTGGCAGCCGAAGTTCCTCGACTGGTGGAAGGAGCTCGGGCCGCACAACGCGATGCAGCACGACGTCTACCTGCGCACCGCGGTCTCGGTCGAGCCGTCCGGCTGGGCGCACTTCGACTACGTCAAGATGCCCGAGTACCGCTGGGGCATCTTCCTCGCCCCCGCCGAGAACGGGCGCAAGGTCAACTTCGGCAAGCACAAGGGCGAGGCCGCGTGGCAGCAAGTGCCGGGCGAGTACCGCTCCGAGCTGCGCCGCCTGATCGTCACCCAGGGCGACACCGAACCCGCCTCGGTCGAGCAGCAGAGGAAGCTCGGCCTGACCGCGCCGTCGCTCTACGATCTGCGCAACCTCTATCAGGTCAACGTCGAGGAAGGCCGCCACCTGTGGGCGATGGTCTACCTGCTGCACGCCTACTTCGGCCGCGACGGCCGCGAGGAGGCCGAGGCGATGCTGGAGCGCCACGCCGGCAACCCCGACAAGCCGCGCATCCTCCAGGCGTTCAACGTGGATACGACCGATTGGCTGTCGTTCCACCTGTTCACCTACTTCCAGGATCGCGACGGCAAGTTCCAGCTCGCCGCGCTGTCGGAGTCGGGCTTCGATCCGCTGTCGCGCACCTGCCGCTTCATGCTGACCGAGGAGGCGCATCACCTGTTCGTCGGCGAGAGCGGCATCACCCGCATCGTCCAGCGCACCTGCGAGATCATGAAGGAGAACAAGCTCTCGGATCCGTCCGACGTGCGGCGGTTCGGCGGCGTCGACCTGCCGACGCTCCAGAAGTACATCAATTTCCACTACTCGATCTGCCTCGATCTGTTCGGGCAGGAGCTGTCGACCAACGCCGCCACCTACTACACGATGGGCATCAAGGGGCGTTACGGCGAGACGAAGATCAACGACGACCACGTCCTGGAAGGGGCGACCTACCGGGTGCCGAGCGTTCAGGGCGAGAAGATCATCGAATCGGACGAGCCGGCGCTCAACGCCATCAATCAGCGCCTGCGCGAGGACTACGCCACCGACAGCCAGCGCGGCATGGACGGCTTCAACAAGATCATCCGCGACCACGGAATCGACTTCGTTCTCACCCTGCCGAACCGCTCGTTCCATCGCAACATCGGCCCGTTCGCCCAGGTGCGCACGACGCCGACCGGCCAGGTCATCAGCCAGGCCGAGTGGGACAAGCGGGTGAGCGGCTGGCTGCCGACCGAGGCCGACAAGGCCTATGTCCACTCGCTGATGAAGCCGGTCACCGAGATCGGCAAGTTCGCCAACTACATCGCCCCGCCGGCGCGCGGCATCAACCGCCAGCCGGTCGACTTCGAGTACGTGAAGTTCCACTGATCGAGGTTCGGCGAGAGCCCAAAGCGAATACGCCGCCCGGAGCGATCCGGGCGGCGTTTTTGTCGGCGGATCGTCTAGGTATTTCCCACCGTGGGCGCTCCGAAGAATTGCCGCACGGCGGCCCGACCCGCGCTAGTATGGGATCCTAACGGGCATGGAGGCGTGAGATGGATTGGGCATATGTGTGGAGCGATGTCGAGTTCTACGGCAGGAGCGTCAGCGAGCTCGTCGCATACGTGCTGCTCATCGCCGGCGTGATCGCCGGCATCGAATGGGTGGTGACGACGAAGCTGAGCTGGGGACACAAGCCCAAGAAAATCTAGCGCCGACGGATCGGGTTCGGCGCGAGCCGGAAACAGAAGCGGCGCCCGGGGATCCGGGCGCCGCTTTGCGTCGGGCCTACGGAGATCGCGGCGGCCTCACTTGATCGCCGCGGCGGCCTTCTTCACCACGTCGGGCGGCGTCGCGTACATCTCGGCGACGCTCTGCTCGACCTCCTCGCCGGTCATCGGACCGTCGATGTTGCGCCCGCTCTTCTTGGCTTCGGCGAGGAACGCGGGATCCTTCATCGTCGCGGTGAACGCCGCGCGCAGCGCCTTGAGGCGATCGGCGGGAACTTCCTTGGCGACGATGAACGGCCGGTACCAGTCGTTGATGGCGAGAATGGGCGTCAGCGCCTTCTTCTGCTCGGCGTCGGCGAGATCGCCGATGAACGGCGGCAGCGGCTTGACGTAGTCGGGCGCGCTCTTCGAGAAGCGCACCAAGGGATAGAACTTGTGGCCGGCGATCCAGTCCGGAGGAATGCTGTCCCACGAGCCGCACGAGCCGTCGAGCTCGCCGCGCTCCATCGCCAGCTTCTGCTCGTCGCTTCCCGGATAGCCGGTGATCTGCTTCACCGGCGCGTGGAACAGGTTCTTGATGACCGCGCCCTGGATGTAGGACGACGTGCCCGGCGCGGTCGAGCCGATGTTGAAGTTCTTCGCCTTCATCAGGTCGTCCCACGTCTTCACGCCGGTGGTGCCCCAGGCGTAGCAGACCGGGATGTCGGCGGTGACGCTGCCGAGATAGGCGACCGAGGTGAAGCGGAACGGGACTTTCTTCGGGTTGAGCAGGGACTGGCTGACGAGCCCCGGATTGAAGGCGACGATCTGCGTCCCGTCCTTGGGCGCCACCTGAAGCGACTGCACCGCCTTGAGGCTGGCCGCGCCCGGCATGTTGCTGACGATCACCGTCGGCGCGCCGGGGATGTGCCTGCCGATGTGGCGCGCGACCAGGCGGGCGTAGATGTCGAAGCCGCCGCCGACCGAGAAGCCGACCGCGACGGTGGCTGTCTTGCCCTTGTAGAAGGAGGCGACGTCGTCCGCCCGCGCGGCGCCGGCCATGACCGGGGCGAGGCCGAGGGCGAGAAGGAATGCGGGGCGCGGAACCCGCAACGCACGGCGAATATGTCGAAGAAGCCTCATGACGGTCTCCCTGTTGCTTGTGTTTGTGCGTTGAGCGTCCCTGGTCGTTTCTTCTCGTTGGGCGGTTGTGCCGCAGGCAGGCTGCCAAAGGCGCGGCTGCGACGCAACCCTTCAGGCGGCATGTCGCCATTCGGCTGTGCCCGCGAACGAGCACGGCGCCCGGATCGCTCCGGGCGCCGTTCGTGTTTGTCGCGTGCTGCCGTTCGGGGGCGGATGCGCGGCGCGCTCACTCCGCCGCGGGGGCGTGGGCGCGCTTCTGGATGTCGAGGTCGACGAGCTTGAGCGCCGAATCCGTCTTCTCGAGCATGCCCCAGCTCTTCACCCATTCGTAGGTGCGCGTGAGCTCCGCCTCGGGGATCGGCGAGGGATCGGTGACGACGAGCCGGCTCTCGCGCAGGTCGGCGACCGTGAGCGTGCCGATCTCGGGGTCCTTCTTCTTGTGGTAGTCGATGAAGTAGTGGAGATAGGCGTGCTTGTCGGCGTTGATCCGGCGCACCGCCTCGCGCACCGCGCGGTTGAAGGCGGCGTAGGTCTCGGCGTCGACGCGGTCCGAGGCCACCTCGGTGCCGTGATAGAACGCCGAGCAGATCACCCGGCAGCCCTTCTTCTCGGCGAGGGTGATGTAGGGCTCGGTCAGCGTGGTCGCCTCGATCTCGCCCGACATCATCATCTTCATGCGCCGCGCCGAACCCGCGCCGGCGCTGCACACCTTGATCTGGTCGCGCGGCAGGAAGCCGCCGAGGAGATGCAGCGCCAGGTAATGCGTGCCGGCGAAGAACGGCACGCCGACGCTGCGGCCGGCGAGCTGCTGCGCGGTGTAGACCGGCGAATCCGGCCGCACCACGATCGCGGCATAGGTGACGATGGCGCGGCGCCCGACCTGGCGGCTGCCGACGGTGGTGGCGCCGACGCGGCAGTAGTTGCCCCACTCGCAGGCGTTGAACATGTCGGCCTTGCCCTCTTCCAGGAGCTTGCCGTGGCTGGCGAACGCATCGGCGCCCTTGTGGTCGGTGAGGCTCGGCTTGCCGTCGGCCTTGGCGATGACCTCGTCGCGGTCCGCCCATTCGACCGTCACGCCCTCCTTCTCGAACAGCCCTTCGTCGTAGGCGACGATCTCGGGCAGGCCCTGAAAGGGCGCGGTCGTTTCCAGCACCAGCTTTTTCATGATCACGTTCCCTGTTGTCCGATGGTCTGCGAACGCATGCGCTTGCATACAACGGCACGAGCATGCCCCTTTTTGCGCGGCCGGGCAACGCGGAGCGGGCGCATAAGGCAACGCCGGGCGGAGCCGGGCGGCGGGGTGGCATCGGTCCCGAACGGCGGAAATCCACGGTTTCTCGCGCCCGGCGCGGGCTGGGTATGACTGCCTAATGCGGCGCCGGGGGCTCCGCCGCGACCGCAAACTCGCCACAGCGATTCAACGCCCGGGCCCGGGCGTTGCGGCGGTTCATATCCCGGCAAGGTCGATGCCTGTGCAGAGGAGGTGACCCATGAATTGGAGTTATCTGCTGGGCGATCTCGCTTACTACGTTGCGAAGATCGTCGAGCTCCTCGCGTTCACGCTGCTTGTCGCCGGGGCGGTGATGGCCGTCGAGTGGGCGCACGGCCGGCTGAAATCGGGCCACAAGACCCGGAAGGTCTAGCGCCGGGCCGGCGCACCGGCGCTCACGCGAACGGCGTGCCGTCGATGGTGATGCGGTGCATCATCCGCCGCGCGCCGTGGTAGTCGTTGAGCGCGTAGTGCCACGACGAGCGGTTGTCCCAGAAGGCGATCGAGCCCTCGCGCCACTGGAAACGGCAGGTGTTCTCCGGCCGCGTTGCGTGTGCGTAGAGGTAGGCGAGCAAGGGCTCGCTCTCCTTCTCGGTCCAGCCGTCGAAGCGGACGGTGTAGGTGGGATTCACATACAGCAGCTTGCGGCCGCTCTCGGGGTGGGTGCGCACGACCGGGTGGCTGACCTCGAGCTTGGCGAATTTCTCGGCGATCTTGGCGCGCTCGTCGGCGCCGATCGCGCGCTCGCTCGACAGGGCGTCGTAGGCGCGCGTCTTGCGGTGGACGGCGCGCAGGCCCTCGAGGGTTTTCTTGAGGCCGTCCGAGAGCGTGTCGAAGGCGTTGTACATGCTGGCGAACAGGGTGTCGCCGCCGACCGCCGGCAGCTCGCGCGCGACCAGCACCGCGCCGAGCGGCGGAATCTCGTCGAACGAGTGATCGGTGTGCCAGTTGCCGCCGATGTTGCGCGTCTGCTCCGGCTCCTTGCCGATGAACAGGATCTCGGGGAAGCCGTCGGGGTGGCCGCCCGAGCTGACCTCGTCCACCAGCGGCTTGCCGAAGCGCGTGGTAAAGGCGAGGTGCTGCGCCGGGGTGATATTCTGGTCGCGGAAGAAGATGACGCCGTGGTCGTTGAGGGCGTTGCGGATCTCGCGGTAGGTGCGCTCCTCCAGCGGCTGCGCCAGATCGACGCCGTGGATCTCGGCGCCGACGTGCATCGACAGCGGCCGGACGTCGACGCTGGTGTTGGAAATCGCGCTGTTCTGAGGGCTTGCCATGGTTCGATGAGCCTCGTTGACGGAAAGACGCTCCCCTTGCGACGGGGCTTTCGGTTGAATGCGCATTATAGCCCGTCGTTTCGCGGCGGCGAGTGCGGACCAATACATATATACATATTATGTATGCCTGTTGTTCATGTCCCCTCTACTTCCACGCCAGGCGCTCGCGCGCCTCGTCGAGGAAATAGGGGAACCCCGCCACGGCATCGGCGGCCTTGCGCATCACCTGGGCGGGGCTCAGCGTCTCGCCGTCCTCCTTGAGCTTGTCGCGGATCGCGGCGGCGGCGATATCGAGCGCCAGCTCGTCGGCCTCGTTCCACGGCATGGCGTCGGAACCGCGGAGCGCGTCGGCCGACATCCACCGCTCGCCGACCAGGAACGCGACGGCGGTGAAGAGGTCTCCCCGCGCGCCGGCCGCCTCGGCCGCCGCCGCGATGGTGTCGAACGTGCGGGCGCTTTTCGCGCCCGCGTCCTCATCGAGGACGAACAGTCCGTTCCGGCACGCGCCGCCGACGAACGCGACGGGCGGCGACTCCGGAGGCTCGGCCTTGGCGGCTCCGCGCCTGCCGCGCCACCGCGCGCGGTCGCTCGGCCCGCCGCTCGGCCGTTCGCGTCCGTCGTCCGCCGGCAAGGCGATGCGGAAGCGCGCCCCATTGGGGATGGCGAGCGCCCGGCCGGGGCCGTTCGCCGGTCGCGGCCAATAGCCCCCACCGTTCCTCAGGATGTCCGTCAATGCGCTCATCGCCGCGCACGATAGCGGGCGCGGCGCCGAAGGCAATGCGCTCGGTAGCGCTCCTGCGCGCCCCTTCCGCTTGGGCCCGCCCTGTGGTGAACTTGCCGCCAACGCGGACCCGACCGAGAGTCCGCGACCCGAGGCGATGCGAACACGGAAGGGAGCGCACATGAACCGGATCGTCCTCGCGGCAACGGCGGGCGCCGTCGGCGTGGCCGCCGCGTTCGTCCTGCCCGCGGCCGCTCGCGCCCAGTCGGTGGAGGCGTTCTACGCCGGCAGGACCATTTCGGTGCTGGTGAGCTCGGACCCCGGCGGCGGCTACGACGCCCAGGCCCGCCTGATGGCGCGCCACATCGGCCGCTTCATCCCCGGCCACCCGTCGCTCATCGTGCAGAACATGCCGGGCGGCGGCGGCATCGTCGCCGCCAACTACCTCTACAATGTGGCACCCCAGGACGGCACGGCGCTGGGCGTGGTGCAGCGCGGCGTCGTCACCGCCCAGCTCACCCACCAGCCCGGCGTGCGCTTCGAGGTCGCCCGCTTCACCTGGGTCGGCAATCTCGCCTCCGAGAACTCGGTGATGGTGGCGTGGCACACGGCGGCGGTGAAGACCACCGCCGATCTTTTCGTCAAGCCGCTGATCGTCGGCGGTACCGGGGCGACGTCCGACAGCGAGATGGGGCCCAGGCTCTACAACGCCATCCTCGGCACCCGGTTCAAGATCATCTCCGGCTACAAGGGGGCAAGCGACCTGATCCTGGCGATGGAGAAGGGCGAGCTCGAGGGCAGCGAATGGTCGTGGTCGAACATCAAGACCCGCGGCGTGCAGTATCTCGAGCAGCACAAGATCGTCCTCCTGCTGCAGAGCGCGCCGACCCGCGCGCCCGATCTCTCCGGCGTGCCGACCGAGATGGAATTCGCCAAGACCGAGGACGCCCGCAAGGTGATCGAGCTGTTCTCGGCGCAGAAGACGATCGCCCGCCCGGTGATGGCCGGGCCGGGGCTTTCGCCCGAGCGCAGGGC
>Ga0207664_10002189_pt1 | contig 12866 bp, 14 predicted proteins | sample LARL83metaG_FD_184349 | JGI IMG/M metagenome (GOLD analysis project Ga0207664, IMG submission 184349) | Corn, switchgrass and miscanthus rhizosphere microbial communities from Kellogg Biological Station, Michigan, USA - LAR L8-3 metaG... | ecosystem: Host-associated > Plants > Roots >...
CGACGCCGACTCGTTCCGCGTGCTCGGCATCTGCAGGAAGCGCGTGCCGAGCACGCGGAACGAGTCGGCGTCGCCGGTCGTGTGGAAGCGGTAGGCGCCCTCCGCGCTGCGCGGGTCGAGCAGGTCGCGCGCCGCGAGCGTGCGCTCGACCGCGCGCGCGACGCCCTCGCCCGAGCTGACGAGGCGCACGCCGCGTCCGAGCATCCGCTGCAGCATCGGCGCGACAAGCGGATAGTGCGTCGAGCCGAGGATCACGGTGTCGACCTCCGCGGCGCGCAGCGGCGCCGTGTAGCGGCGCACCGTCTCCACGACGCGCTCGTCGAACGGGAAGCCGCTCTGGATGATCGGCGCGAGATCCGGGCACGGCACGCTCTCGACGTGCGCGTGCGCGTCGCCGGCGGCGATCGCCGCCGCGAACGCGCCGCTGGCGACCGTGGCGGGCGTGGCGAGCACGCCGATGCGCCCGCTGCGGGTCGCCTCGACAGCGAGCGCGGCCGCCGGCTCGATCACGCCGAGCACGTCGACCCCGCTGCCCGCAAGCCGCTCCCGCAGCAGCGGCAGCGCGGCGGCGGTCGCCGAGCCGCAGGCGACGACGAGCAGCTTCGCGTCCAGCGCGAGCAGGTGCTCGGCGATCTCGAGCGCGAAGCCGCGCAGCTCCGCCTGGGTCTTCTCGCCGTAGGGGAAGCGCGCGGTGTCGCCGAGGTAGACGAAGTCCTCCGCCGGCAGCGCGACGAGCAGCTCGTGCAGCACGGTCAGTCCGCCGACGCCCGAGTCGAAGACGGCGATCGGTCGCTCGCGGTCTGGCCCTGGCATGGGCGACATGGTGTCAGAGGCGGAAGCGAACCCGCGGCGCGCCGGCCGCGCCGCGGGTCCCTCGTCACTTGAGCTTCGTCAGCGCACCTCTGATCTGGCTGACGATCGCCTCGGCGATGCCGCCGGTGCCGAACTTCGTGCCCTGGGTGGCGGCGACGACGCCGGCGAGCAGCGCTGCGACGAGCAGGATCAGGCCGACGTACTCGACCGTCCCCTGCCCGCGCTGTCCGTGCCACGCGGCCGCCACGCGCGCGTGCGTCCATCCCGTCAATCGGCAGATCACTCCGTCCCTCCTTGGTCGCTGGACATCGCACGGGAGCTTCGGGCCGACCGCTGCGACAGCGCTAGACGCAATCTGCAACGAGGGACGCGCAGGGGTACGCTGGCGCAGCCGATGCGTGCGCTCGTCGTCACGAACATGCATCCGAGCACCGCACGCCCGGCGCTCGGGCGCTTCGTGGCCGACCAGGTCGCGGCGCTGCGACGCCTCGAGGACGTCGAGGTCGAGCTGTTCGCCTTCCCGCCCGGCCTGCGCTCCTACCCGCGCGCCGCGCGTGCGCTGCGCCGCCGCTACCGCGGCCAGCGCTTCGACGTCGTGCACGCGCACTTCGGGCTGACCGCGTGGCCGGCGCTCGCGGTGCGCGGCGCGCCGCACGTCGTGACGTTCCACGGCACCGACCTCGCGCACCCGCGCTCGGGAGCCCTCAGCCGCGCGGCGCTGCGCGCCGTCGCGCTCGCGGCGACCGTCTCGGCGTCGCTCGCGCGCGAGCGGATCCCCGGCGCCGGCCTGCGCCGCCGCGTCGCCGTGCTGCCGTGCGGCGTCGATGTGACGCGCTTTCGCCCGCTGCCGCGCGGCGACGCTCGCACGCGGCTCGGCCTCGATCCCGACGCGCCGTGCCTGCTGTTCCCAGCCGACCCGGCGCGCGCGGAGAAGCGCTTCGACCGCGTGCGCCGGCTCGCCGGCGAGGTCCCGCTGCTGACGCTCGGCGACGTGCATCCCGACGAGGTGCCGCTGTGGGTCAACGCCGCCAACGCCGTGCTCGTGCCCTCCGAGCGCGAGGGCTTCGGGCTCGCCGTGCTCGAGGCGCTCGCCTGCGACGTGCCGGTGCTCGCGACGCCGGTCGGCGTCGCGCCGCTCGCGCTCGACGGGATCGCCGGCGCGCACTGCGGGCCGTTCGAGGAGACCGCCTGGCGGCGCGCGCTGGAGCCGCACCTCGCCGCCGCGGACCCGCGCATAGCCGGCCGCGGGCGCGCTGAGCTGTTCTCAGCGGACCGGATGGCGGAGCGTGTGCTCGTCGCGTGGCGGGCGATCGCGGCGCAGCGCGGCGGGACCGGGAGGGACGCTGGCTATACTCGCCGCCGTGGCGCCCGCCGTGCAGGGAGCGCGGCGTCCCCCGACTGATGAGCGGCATGTTTCAACGCATCGCGCGCCGGCAGACGGACCGCTCTGACGAGCCGGTCGCGTCGCAGACCGCCGGCGAGCCCGAGCGCACCGCGCCGACCGCGGGCGCAGAGCCTGAGCAGCCCACGACTGAACACCCGCCGGTGCAGTCGGACGCCCCCACCGAGCGGATCGACGTCGTCGCGCCGCCGGCCGCGCAGGGTGCGCCGCCCGACCCCGAGCGGCAGACGGCCCTGCAGCCGGCCGTCGCGCCGCCCGACGGACCGCCGCCGAAGATCGACCTGCGCAGCCGCATCGCGGGCGTGGAGGCCTCTGCCGCCCCGCCGCCGAGCGCGCCGCCGGCGCCCTCCGCGCCCACCCCGGTCGCCGCGCAGGCACCGGCGACGAGCGTCGAGCAGCAGCCCGCCGGCGCGCAGACCGCGCCCCAGCGGCCGGGCTTCCGCGCGCGCGGGCGCATGCGCCGACGGCTGCGCTACCTGCGCCGTCTGCGCGAGCTGCAGGTGCGCGACCTCGGCGGCCTCGTGTTCGACCTGCGCCGCTTCGAGCGCAAGCGCGACGACCTCGTGCTGCAGAAGCTCGACCAGATCCGCGCGTGCGACGACGAGCTGCGCGCACTCGAGCGCGCGCTCGGCGAGCGCCGCGACCTGCGCGACGTGCGCGAGCCGGGGATCGGCGGCACCTGCCCGCGCTGCTTCGCGATCTTCGGCAGCACCGACCGCTTCTGCGCGAGCTGCGGCGCCGCGCTCGGCGGTCGGGTGCAAGGTCCCGCCCAGACCGCGGAGGTGCCGCTCGCCCCGCCGGCGGGCGAGACCGGCCCGTGAGCGCGCTGCGAGCATCCCACCTGACGCCGGGCGCGCTGCTGTGCCCGCGCTGCGGCAGCACGCTGCGCGAGGATCAGAGCTGGTGCCTCGAATGCGGCCTGGCGGCGCGCACGCGCGTCCATCCGCCGCCCAACTGGCGGCTGCCGGTGCTGCTGATCTGCGTGGCGCTCGCGCTGCTCGCGGCCGCGATCGCGGTCGGCCTCGTCGCGCTGGTCGGCAATCCCAGCTCCAGCGCGCCGGCGGCGACTACCGTGACCACCGTCACGGCGCCCGCGACGGTCCCGCCGGCGACCGCGCCGACCGAGACGACGCCCTTGCAGACGGCGCCCGCGACCACGCCGACGATCCCCACGACGACCGCGCCGCCCGTCACGACGCCCACCGCGACGACGCCGACGACGCTCAGAGGGCTGACGGCTCCGAGGACGTCGACGACCGGCACGAGACCGACCGGCGGGATCGGGTAGCCGCCCGTCAGACGACGGCGAGCGTCGGCCAGTGCTCGCCGAGCCGCGCCAACGCGGCGCGCGCCTCGGGCGCGACCGGGACCTCCTCGGCCGGCGGCGGGTCGTCGGCCGTCAGCACGCGCAGGGTCGCGGCGGTCGAGGCCGCCAGCGCGCGCAGGTCGTAGCCGCCCTCGAGCACCGCCCCGACCGGCGCCTCAAGCTCGGCGGCGAGGCGCCGCACGGTGCCGGCCAGCGCCGCGAAGCCGCCCTCGGTCAGCTCGACGTCGGCGAGCGGGTCGTCGCGGTGGGCGTCGAAGCCGGCCGAGATCAGCACGAGCTGCGGCTCGTACGCGCGCGCGAGCGGCGCGACGACGTGCTCCAGCAGCGAGCGGTAGAGCGCGTCGCCGGCGCCGGCGGGAACGGGCAGGTTGACGGTGTAGCCGAGCCCGTCGCCGCTGCCGACGTCGCTCGCCGGCCCGGTGCCCGGATACAGCGGCCACTCGTGCAGCGAGACGAACAGGACGTGCGGCGAGGCGTGGAAGGCGGCGTTGGTGCCGTTGCCGTGGTGGACGTCCCAGTCGAGCACGAGCACGCGCTCCAAGCCGTGCGCGTCGAGCGCGTGCTGCGCCGCGACGGCGACGTTGTCGAACAGGCAGAAGCCCATCGCGCGGGCGGGCTCGGCGTGGTGGCCGGGCGGGCGCAGCGCACTGAAGCCGGTCGGCGCCGCCCCGCTGCACAGCAGGTCGACGAGCCGCACCGCGCCGCCGGCCGCGCGCAGCGCCGCCTCGTAGGAGGTTTCCACGACGATCGTGTCGGAGTCGATCGACCCGCCGCCGGCCAGGCACAGCTCCTCGATCCCACGCACGTAGCGCTCCGGATGCACGGCGGTCAGCGTCTCGGCGGCGACGCGCGGCGCCTCGACGCGCTCCATCCCGAGCCACTCGTGGCGCGCCAGCTCGGCCTCGATCGCGGCGATCCGCGCGGGCCGCTCGGGGTGCGCCCCGGTGTCGTGCTCGAGCGAGGCGGGATGCGAGAGGTAGACGGCGCGGCCCATGTCGGTGCGAGTACGGTACTGCCTCGGAATGGCGCCCCCCGCAACGATCGAGGCCGACGTCGCCGTCGTCGGCGCCGGCGCCGCAGGGCTCTATGCCGCGCTGACCGCCGCGTCGGCAGGCGGCTGCGTCGCGCTCGTCAGCGCCACGCCGCTGGCGCAGTCGGCCAGCTACTGGGCGCAGGGCGGCCTCGCCGCCGTGCTCGCCGTCGACGACACGCGCGAGCGCCACCTCGAGGACACGCTGCGCGCGGGGCGCGGCACCGTCCGCCGCAGCGCGGCGGAGATCCTCACGAACGAGGCGCCGGCCGCCGTGCGCGACCTCGAACGGCTCGGCGTGCGCTTCGACGCCGACCGCCGCGGGCGCCTCGCGCTCGGGCTCGAGGGCGGCCACTCGGTGCGCCGCATCGTGCACGCGGGCGGCGCCGCCACCGGCCGGCGCATCACGCGCCAGCTGTCCGCGCTCGTCGCCGAGCATCCCCGCATCGCGGTGCTCGAGGACTGCCGCGCGACCGCGCTGCCGACCCGCGCCGGCCGCTGCGCGGGCGTGCGCCTGCATGACGAGCGGGTCCTCTCCGCGCGGGCCGTCGTGCTCGCCACCGGCGGGGCGGCGGCGCTGTGGTCGCGCACGACGAACCCGGCCGGCGCGGTCGGCGCCGGGATGGTGCTCGCCCACGCCGCCGGCGCCGCGCTCGCGGACCTCGAGATGATGCAGTTCCATCCCACCGCGGTCGCGGGGCTGAACGGCGCCGACGGCTTCCTCGTGACCGAGGCGGTGCGGGGGGAGGGCGCGCTGCTGCTCGACGCCGGCGGGGAGCGCTTCGTCGACGAGCTGGCCCCGCGCGACGAGGTCGCGCTCGCGGTCGCGCGGCGCATGCGCGACACGGGCGCCTCCTCCGTCGGGCTCGACATGCGCGCGGTCGACCCGGCGCTGTTCCCGAACGTCGTCGCCGTGCTGCGCCGCAGCGGGCTGGACCCGTCGCGCGAGCTCGTGCCGGTCGCGCCGGCGGCGCACTACACGATGGGCGGGATCGCGACCGACCTGGAGGGTCGCGCGACCGTCCCCGGCCTCTACGCGGTCGGCGAGTGCGCGTGCACGGGCCTGCACGGCGCCAACCGGCTCGCGTCGAACTCGCTGAGCGAGTGCTTCGTGTTCGGGCGGCGCGCCGCGCTCGCCGCGCTCGCCGAGCCGCTCCCCAGCGCGGCGCCCGAGCCGGGGCCCGGGCTGGCGCGCCCCGAGCTGAGCCCGGCCAGCCGCGACGCGCTCTGGCGCCGCGCCGGCATCGAGCGCGACGCCGAGGACCTGCGCACGCTGCTCGACGACCCGCACCCGCTCGTGCGGCTCGTCGGCGCCTGCGCGCTGGCGCGCGAGGAGAGCCGCGGCGCGCACCTGCGGCGCGACTTCCCGCAGCGCGATCCGGCGCTCGACGAGCACCACACGGTCGTCCGCGCGGACGACACGCCGGTGCTCGAGCACTGGGCCTGATCGCCCGGCCCGCCACCTGACGAACGACGGCGTTTGTTCGCATTCTGACAAGCGAACGCGAACGTTTCGACTTAACGTGCGGTTAATAGTCCAGAGCCCTGAGCTTCACAACCCGGTGAGATGCTGCGCCGGCCAAGGGGAGTCCGGCACGGGGAAATCGAAGGAGAGGGCAGAGCCGTCATGTATCGCTTCAGTCGGGCGATCTATCGCGAGCTGGCGAGCGAGATCGTCGAAGACAGCCCGGGCAGCATCACGGGCGTCACCAACCACGAGCGCGTGCTGCGCGCGTGCGAGGCCGCGATCGAGCGCCTCGCGACCGACCGTCACTACTTCGCGCGTCCGGCGAGGACGCTGTTCATGGACATCCGGCCCTACTTCCCCATGTCCTCTCAGGCCCGGATATACCGCGTCATCGAGCATTACGTCGCGCTCGCCGACGAGTTCCTCGCCCGCCAGCCGATGACCGGCTACGACCTCGCCGGCAACCCGCTCCAGTGCCGCGCGACGACCCGCAAGGGCACGCCGTGCCAGCGCATGCCGCTGCCGCACAACGGCTACTGCCCCTCGCACCAGCACCTCGCGGAGACCGAGGAAATGCGCGAAGAGCGGGAGCTGGCGGCCGCGTAGCCGGGCGGGCGCACGCGGCCGCGTAAGCTGGCGGCGTGCTGCTGGGAGTCGACGTCGGCGGGACCTTCACGGACGCCGTCCTGCTCGGCGACGGCGTGTTCGTCACGGCGAAGGCGCCGAGCACGCCCGAGGACCAGTCGCTCGGAGTGATGGCCGCGGTCGAGGCGGCGCTCGCGCGCGCGGGCAGAGCCCCCGCCGACGTGCGCGTGTTCGCCCACGGGATGACGGTCGCGACGAACGCGCTGCTCGAGGGCAGAGCGGCGCGCACCGCGCTCGTCGCCACCGAGGGCTTCACCGACGTCGTCGAGCTGGGACGCCAGGCGCGCGCGCAGCTCTACCGCCTGTGCGCCGCGCGCCCGGCGCCGCTCGTGCCCCCCGAGCTGCGCTTCGGCGCGCCGGAGCGGATGACGCCCGACGGCCCGCTGCGCCCGCTGACAGCCGACGGTGCGACCGCGCTCGCCGAGGACGTCGCGGCGGTCGCCCCCGAGGCCGTCGCCGTCGTGCTGCTGCACGCCTACCGCCACCCGCGACACGAGATGGCGATCCGCGACGCGCTCGCGCAGGCGCTGCCAAACGCGCACGTCTCGCTCTCGCACGAGGTCGTCGGCACCTTCCGCGAGTACGAGCGCGCCGCGACCACGGAGGTCGACGCGGCCCTCTCCCCCCTGCTCGGGCGCTACCTGCGCCGGCTCGCCGAGCGGGCGCGCGCCGCCGGCCTCCCCGAGCCGGCGATCATGCAGAGCAGCGGCGGCCTTGCCGACGTCGCGAGCGCCGCCGCGCACGCCGCCCGCACCGTCCTCTCGGGGCCGGCCGCGGGAGCCGCCGGCGCCGCCTTCGCCGCGCGCGCAGCCGGGGCCGAGCGCGCGCTGTGCCTCGACATGGGCGGCACCTCGGCCGACGTCTGCCTCGTCCACGACGACGCGGTCGCCGAGACGGGCACGAGCGAGATCGCCGGGCGTCCGGTCGCGCTGCCGACGCTCGACGTCCACACCGTCGGCGCCGGCGGCGGCTCGATCGCCTGGCGCGACGCCGGCGGCGCGCTGCGCGTCGGCCCGCGCTCGGCGGGCGCCGTGCCCGGACCGGCCTGCTACGGACGCGGCGGCGCCGAGCCGACCGTCACCGACGCGAACCTGCTGCTCGGCCATCTGCGCGACGACGTGCCGCTCGCCGGCGGGATCGTGCTCGACCGCGCCGCCGCCGAGCATGCGGTCGGCGCGCTCGCGCGCGAGCTGGGGCTCGATCGACTCGAATGCGCTGCGGGGATCGTGCGCGTCGCCAACGCCGAGATGACGCGCGCGCTGCGCGTCGTGAGCGTCGAGCGCGGGATCGACCCGCGCGAGCACGCGCTGATCGCGTTCGGCGGCGCCGGCCCGCTGCACGCGGTCGCGATCGCGCAGGAGCTGGGGATCGAGCGCGTGATCGCGCCGCGCAGCTCGGGCGTGCTCGCCGCGCTCGGACTCGTCGTCGCCCCGCACCGGCGCGACGCGCAGCGCAGCGTGCTGCGCGCGGGCGCCTCGCTCACCGCCGAGGCCGTCGCGGCCGACGTCGCGGAGCTGGCGGCCGCGGCGCGCGCGGCGCTCGGCGAGCCGGACGCACAGGTCGCCGCGACGTACGAGCTGCGCTACCGCGGCCAGGCGTTCGAGCTGGCGATTCCCTTCGCCCCCGACGCGCCGCCGGCCACGCCGGAGGTGCTGCGCGCCGCGTTCGAGGCCGCGCACGAGGAGCGCTACGGATATCGGGACGCGGAGGAGCAGGTCGAGCTGGTGACGGTGCGCGTGAGCGCGACGACGCCGGCGCCGCCGAGCGCCGCGCCCGCACACGGTGGACCGCCTGCGGGCACGACGCTGAGGGGACCGACCATCGTCCCGCTGCCCGAGTCGACGCTCGCGATCCCTCGCGGCTGGACCGGCACGGTGCGCGAGGACGGCGCGATCGACGTGCGGCGGGACGGCGGAGGCGCAGCGGGGTGAGCGTCGACCCGGTCGAGCTGCAGGTGATCCTCGGCGCGCTGCGCGCGACGTGCGAGGAGATGGGCGCCGTGCTGATCCGCTCCGCGCACTCGGCGAACATCAAGGAGCGGCGCGACGCCTCGACCGCCCTCTTCGACGCCGCCGGCGAGATGGTGATGCAGGCCGAGCACATCCCGGTCCACCTCGGCGCCATGCCCGCGGCCGTCGCGGCCGTGCGCGACGCGGATCACGCGCCGGGTCGCGCGTGGGTCCTCAACGACCCCTACAGGGGCGGCACGCATTTGCCGGACATCACGGTGATCACGCCGGTCTTCACGACCGACCGCGGCAGCGGGGAGCTGCTCGGCTTCGCCGCCTGTCGCGCCCACCACGCCGACGTCGGCGGCCCGACGCCGGGCTCGATGCCGGCCGACAGCCGCACGCTCGCCGAGGAGGGCGTCGTGATCGAGCCCCAGCCGCTCGACGACGCCGCGACCGCGCGGCTCGTCGCGCAGATGCGCCAGCCGGCCCAGCGCCGCGCCGACCTGCGCGCGCAGCTCGCCGCCAATCGCGCCGGCGTGCTCGGGCTGCAGCGACTCGCCGCGCGCAGCGGCACGGCGACGCTGCGCGCGGCGATGGCGGAGGTGCTCGACTACGCCGAGCGTCGCACGCGCGCGTGCCTCGCCGCGCTGCCCGACGGCGCGCGCAGCGCGCGCGACGTGCTGGAGGCCGTCGAGGGCGACCTCGAGCTGCGCCTTGCGGCGACGGTCGAGGGCGAGCGCCTGATCCTCGACTTCGCCGGCAGCGCCGCCCAGCACGGCGGCAACCTCAACTGCCCGCTCGCCGTGACGCGCTCGGCCTGCTACTTCGCCGTGCGCGTGCTGACCGACCCCGACATCCCGCCGTGCGCGGGCGCCTACCGGCCGATCGAGGTGCGCGCGCCGGAGGGCTCGCTGCTGAACGCGCGCTCGCCCGCGGCAGTCGTCGCCGGCAACGTCGAGACCTCCTCGCGCGTGGCCGACCTCGTGCTGGCCGCCTTCGGCCGCGCGCTCGGGCAGGGGACGATGAACAACGTCACGCTCGGCGACGAGCGCTTCACCTATTACGAGACGATCGCCGGCGGCCAGGGCGCCTGCCCCGACGCGGACGGCCCGAGCGGCGTGCACGTCGCGATGACGAACACGCTCAACACGCCGGTCGAGGCGCTCGAGCTGGAGTTCCCGCTGCGGGTGGCGGAGTACGCGCTGCGGCGCGGCTCGGGCGGCGGCGGGCGCTTCCGCGGCGGCGACGGCGTCGTGCGCGAGCTGGAGGCGCTCGCGCCGATGACGTTCTCGCTGCTGACCGAGCGCCGGCGCCACGCCACGCCGGGCGCCGGCGGCGGCGAGCCCGGCGCCCCCGGCCGCAACCTGCTCGACGGTCGCGAGCTGCCCCCGAAGGCGTCCGGGACGCTCTCACCCGGCCAGCGCCTGCGGATCGAGACGCCCGGCGGCGGTGGGCAAGGCTAGCGGAACTGACCGCTCCATCGCGCCAGGATTTTCCGCAAATAGCAGGGAAATTATGGAAATCCCTGGGGTTCGCGTAGAATGCCTCTCCCGTGCGCGGTCGCATTCGCACCGCGGTTTCACACGGCCGATACGCACCTTCTCCCCTCCCGGAATCTATGCCGATTGCTTTCAAAGAATGGGCCGTCACCGTGCGTGCGCTCGCCGAAGGCGAGCAACTCATCACGCTGCGCAAGGGCGGCATTCGCGAGCCTGACAAGCACTTCGCGCTCGAGCACGAGCGCTTCTTCCTGTATCCGACGTTCGACCACCAGCGCGAGGACCTCGTGCGCGAGTCGCACCAGCCCGAGCTGCTGCGCGCGCTCGAGGAGGGCGTCTGGCCCGAGGGCGACCCGCCGTTGCATGCCCTGACCCGCGACGGCGAGATCCCGCAGCCCGACCGCGTGCGCATCCGCGCATGGGCGGAGGTCGCCGAGCACTGGACGATCACCGACGCGCGCGTCGTCGACGCGCTCTCGCCGTTCTACGTGTGGACGCCCGACTACGCCGAGAAGCGCCTGGCGTGGAAGCGACGTCACCCGCTGCACGTCGTGCTGCTGCGCACGTACCGCATCCCGCGTCCTGTCACCGTGAAGGTGAGGGACGAGTTCGGCGGCTGCCGTTCGTGGCTGGAGATCACGCGCGACCTCCCGTTCGAGGGCACGCCGGTGCTCTCCGACGACGAGTTCGAGCGCGCCTCCGAGGAAATCGCCGGAATCGTCTCCGGCGACCGCACGCCCGTCCTCGTCTGATCCGTCCGCGACGGCGCGCCGCAGCGGCGCCGTCGCGGGCTCACTCCCATGGCCTGGGTCGAGACCGTCAGCGCCTCGTTTCGCGCCCGTCACGAGTCCGCCGACACGGACGACGTCGCGCGCGCGCTCGACTCGCTCGAGGCCACGCGCGGCCGGCTCGAGATCGTCTTCCCGAGAACGGCGGCCGACGTCACGGTCGTCTTCCACCGCTCGGCCCCGCTGCTCGACCTCGCGCACCCGCTCGTGCTGCTCGAGCGGCGGCTGACCGCGCCGGCCGCGCGCCGCTACGTCGTCGGCTCGACCGTCGGCGCGCAGACGATCCACGTGCTGGCGCCGCGCGCGCTGCGCGCCCGCGCATCCGCCGTGCCGGGCTCACGCGAGCTGCTCGAGCGCGCGCCCGACGTGCTCTACGCGCGGCTCGTCGTCGGGCTCAACAACCGCCGCCTGCCGCCGCCGGCGCGCCCCCGCAGCCTGCTGCACCGGCTGCGCTGGGCATGGGCGGTGGAAGGCACGGCGCGCTACTTCGCCGGCCAGGTCGAGCACGCCCGCCCCGCGATCGCGCGGCGCCTGCGCGAGGGCGGGCGCCCGGACTTCCCGCCGAGGCTGCGCGACGCGGCGCTGCTCGGGCCGACGCTGATCGACCTGCTCGCACGCGAGCAGGGGCCGGAGGCGGCGATGCGACTCGCCTGCTACCTCGACCCGGCTGGTCCCGAGCGCGCGCTGCGCGAGGCGTTCTCCGGCCGCTCGCTCGTGCACACCGAGGGCGCCTGGCGCTCACACCTCGCCCGCATCGCCTCCGCCTGAGAGCAGCTCCCGGGCGACCTCGGCCCCGCTCTGCGGCACGAGCACGTCGCGCGGGCCGGCGGCGAGGAAGTCGGGCACGTCGAAGCCGCCGCTGCGCTTGGTCATGCTCGGGATCCCCTCTTCGAGCAGCAGGTTCTGGATCAGCTCCGCCTCGGCCTGGTGGCGGGCGCGGGCGACCTTCACGAGCGCGCCCTCCGCGTACTGCGGCTTGATCTTGCGCGCGCGCTCGCGCAACCGGCTCGGCGACGACGGCTCCTCGCCGACCGGCACGAGCGGCACGCCGCAGCGCGTGCAGAAGCGCCCCTCGTCGCCGAAGACCTCGCCGCAGGTCGGGCAGGCGAGCCGGCGCATCGCGCTACTCGACGCTCAGCTCCACCTGCGCGACGCGGCCGTCCTCGATCGCCCACGTCCGCACGTCCGGCTCCTCGCCGGCGAGGCCCACGATGATCCACAGCGCGCCGGGCCACTGCGCCGCGCCGTTGACGTCGGTCTGCGACGGCTCCGGGGGCGTGCGCGTGTGCGAGTGGTAGATCGCGCCCAGCTCGTGGTCGTCCGCGTCGATCGCTCTCCAGATGCGGATCAGGTCCTGCTCGTCGATCTCGAAGCGCAGCGGGCTTGCGAACTTGTTCGTCGCCGGGTAGACGCGCTGCGCGCTGCCGTCGCCGTTCGTCGCGACGATGCCGCAGCACTCGTTCGGCGCCTCGGCGCGAGCGTGCGCGACGATCTGGTCGTACAGCTCGCGGGCGATGCGCATCGTGCGACGGCGCGGCGCCTGCTACGCGGTCTCGCGCTCGGGCGCGGCGGCCAGGTCCTGCCGCTGCTCGTCCTCGCCGATGCCCGAGATCGAGTCCTTGAACTCGCGGATCCCCTTGCCGATCGAGCGGCCCGCCTCCGGGAGGCGCTTGGGCCCGAGCACCAGCAGGGCGATCACGAGGACGAGGACGATCTCCATCGGTCCGACTTGAGAGAACATGGCGCGGCTCCTTGCTCGAAGGTCGTCAGGCGATGGTAGCGGTCGCTCCGTATGCGCGGAGAGCGCCGCGGCGGATCACCACCACACGGTCGAGTCGAGGTTCTCGACCTCGTCGACCGGCAGCGTGTAGATGCCCGAGGAGAGGTACTTCCAGCCGTCGTCGGCGACGATGAAGACGACGTTGCCCTCGTCGAGCTCGTT
>Ga0207664_10002190_pt1 | contig 12866 bp, 11 predicted proteins | sample LARL83metaG_FD_184349 | JGI IMG/M metagenome (GOLD analysis project Ga0207664, IMG submission 184349) | Corn, switchgrass and miscanthus rhizosphere microbial communities from Kellogg Biological Station, Michigan, USA - LAR L8-3 metaG... | ecosystem: Host-associated > Plants > Roots >...
GTCCGGCCGCAGGACGTCGTCCTGCCGGACCACGAACCACGGCGTCGTGCGCAGCAACCGGCTGGACAGCCGGCGCCACGGACGCGTCGAATTTCGGCCGTACTCGGCCAGCGCCTCATCCCCGGACACGAATCGTTTTTACCAGACGGATCGTCCCAGGTGCTATGTTCGTTGGCAGACTGAGATGCCTCGAAGTTGTCCCTGGCAAATGCCGGACACTTATCGCCTTATAGTTGAATACCAGGGCATAATGACGGCATGGCGGGTCAGGTGACCTTCGGGGCTGAGCTGCGACGTCGACGACAGCTCGCGGGCTACTCGTTGGCTAAATTCGGCGAGATCGTGCATTATACCAAAGGGTATCTGAGTAAAATAGAGTCCGGTACCCAGACGGCCCATCCGGCATTGGCGCGGCAGTGCGATGCGGCACTGAAAGCTGACGGCGCGTTAATCGCATTGGTGGCGACCACCCACAAGGACGAGCCGGACGTCGACGAGCCGAGCACCGGCTACTGGCACATGAGCCTCCAGCCCAACGGCAGCGGGCATTTCGCCCCGATGCCCGGTCCGTCCGCGGACCTCGGGATCGGGCTGAGCATGGACGCCGGCCGGCAGTCGGTCGATCCGGACGTCGCCGTCGCGCTGTTCGAGGCACGGTTCCTGGCCAACCGCGCGTTCGGCCAGCGGGTCAGCGCGCAGCTCGTCTTACCCATGCTGATCGCGGAGACGCACACGCTGCGCAGCCTCGCGATCAGCACACCGGACGGGGCGGGACCGTTGTGGCAGATGGCCGCGCGGTACGCCGAGTACGTCGGCTGGCAGTGCCAGGACGGCGGCAATGCCCAGCAGGCGGTCTGGTGGACCCGGATGGCGGCGCGGATGGGCGAGCGCGGCGGCGACGAGTCGTGGCGGCCGTTCGCGCTGGTGCGTGAGGCCGAGATGGCCATGTACACCGACGACGGCCGGCGGACCGTGGCGCTGGCACGGCAGGCGTTCGCCGACGACGCGGCGACGCCCCGCGTGCGCGGCCTCGCGGCGGAGCGGGAGGCGCAGGGCCACGCGTTGCTCGGCGACCGGGCAGCGTGCGAGCGGGCGCTGGAGGCGTCGGCCGAACTGCTGGCCGAGGCCGCGCGCGGATCGGCCGCGCCGATGCAGGGCACGTGGACGACGCCGGACACCACGCTGATGGCCCGCGGCTGGTGCCTGCTCGACCTGGGCCGGCCCGGAGAAGCGGCCGACGCGCTGGAGACGGGCATGCGCGGGTTCTCCGACGGCGCGCAACGCAACCGTGCGCGCTGGGCCGTGCGGGCCGCGCTCGCGCACGCCATGGCGGACGAGATCGAGCGGGCGTGCGAGATCGTCGAGGCGTTCGCGACCGACCTGCGGCAACTGGACTCGGCGGCCATCCGGTACAACATTCGCCTGCTGCAGCGCGAATTCCGGCGTCGCGGCACCATGCCGCGGGTGCGCGACCTGATCCCGGTGCTGGCGGACCTCTAAGAAATCTCCTAGATCTCCTAGATCCAGCCGCGTTTCGCCGCGACCATGCCGGCCGCGAACCGGTTGTTGACGCCCAGCATCAGGTACAGCGACTTGATGTGCCGGCGTACCGTGCTCACGCTCAGCCGCAGCCGGCGCGCGATCGCCGCGTCGTCGTCGGTCGGCATCAGTCGCAGCACCCGCAGCTGGATCTCGGCCGGCGCCGCGTCGCCGAATCCCGTGACGCCGTTGTGCTCGCCATCGGAACCGCCGAAACCGCCGGGACCGCCGGAAAAGTAGGCGTTGGGCGCCAACATCGCGGTCAGTTTGCGCCAACCCTCGATGATCTGGTCCTGCCGGTCGACCAGTTCCCGTTGCCGGCGGCCGATCAGCAGCCGCAATGCGGTGGCCGGGTCGACGCACCTGATGATCGCCTCGTCGTCGCCGGACCGAAACGCGATCCCGGTGTCCACGAGTTCGGCCGCCGCGCCACCGAGATCGTGGAACGTGGTGGCGCCCATCGAGCCGGCAGCACGTAACCGCAGGTACAACGTCTCGGCCTCGTGGCTGACCAAGCCAGCGAGTGTCAAGGATTTGTCTCCTTCGGTCATCACCTTGTCCACTTTCCGTAAGCACCTTTCGCGTTGACGATTATGTCCTGCGAAAGGCCCGACGCGTTACCTTTTCGGTCAGAAAGGTCCGCATTATGCGAGGACGACCCGCGGCCCGGCCGCCGCGAAGTCCGCGGCCACCCGTTCGTTGATGCCGGTGTCGGTGATGAACGTGTCGATGTCGGCGACATCGGCGAAGCGGGCGAAGCAGTCGTTGCCCACCTTGGTGTGGTCGGCCAGCAGGACCGTCCGCTGTGCACTCGCGATGGCGGCGCGCTTCACGGTCGCCTCAGCGGTGTCCGGGGTGGTCAGACCCCGTTCCGCGGAGATTCCGTTCGTCGCGATGAATGCGACCTCGACGTACGTGTCGTGCAATGCGCGCAATGCCCATGCGTCCACCGTGGCCAACGTGCGACCGCGCAATCGGCCGCCCAGCAGCATCAGCGTGAGGTTGGGCCGCGCGGACAGTGCCATCGCGATCGCCAGGGAGTGCGTCACGACGGTGAGTTCGCGATCGACCGGCAGTGCGTCGGCGAGCCGGCCGGTGGTGCTGCCGGCGTCGAGCAGGATCGCGCCCTCGGGTGGGACCTCGGCCAGCGCGGCCTTCGCGATCCGGTCCTTCTCGGCGGTCATCGTGACGTTCTTGGTGGCCAGCGCGGGCTCGAAACCCAGGCGCTCCACCGGGATCGCGCCGCCGTGCACCCGGCGCAGCAGGCCGTGCCGCTCCAGGATGGTCAGGTCGCGCCGGATCGTCTCGGTGGTGACGGCGAGGTCGACGCTCAGGGCGGCGACGTCGACACGGCCCTGCGACCTGGCCTGCGCCAGGATGACCCGCTGCCGTTCCTCGGCGTACACGGCCGGCCCGCGGAACTCAGTGGCCCATGCCGGGCATGGTGGTGGTCGGCGGCGACCCAGACATCCCCGGCATGCCCGACATGCCCGGCATGCCTGACATGTCACCCATCCCGGGTTGGCTGCCGCCCATGAACCCGTAGGTCATGATGTCGTTCTCGGTCAGGTTGGCCGCCGAGCCGACCGGCGCCAGCACGTGCAGCACGCCGGACCGCTGGAACGTCAGCGTCAGCTGCAGCGGCGGATTGCCGGTGGCCAGCGCGCCCATGCCGTGGACCACGATGTGCGGGCCGGTCGCGTCGAACCGGAGGCTGGAGTGGGCCGGAATCGTCACCGTGCCATCACTCGCGCAGGCCGCGTCCGCGCACACCATGACGCCCTTGGCCTTCGTCGCCGTCTGGAACTCGGTGCCGGCCGCGGTGAGCGTGTCCGGTCCGTCGCCCTTGTTGGTCAGCTCGAAGTACACCTGCCCGCCGTCACCGACCGGCGTGTAGGCACCGGTCAGGGTCAGCGACGGCGGCGGGCCGGTCGGGGCCGGCCGCGTGTTCACCCACAACAACAACCCGACGCCGACGACGGCCACCGCCGAGACGCTGGCCAGCACGGTGCGCCGCGCGTCCGACGTGACGGTCGCCGGCGCCACACCGAGCAACGCCACGCCCAGCAGCACCAGCAGCGGCCCGCTGTTCGGATCGGTGGCCTGGCCGTTGAACAGGTTGGCGAAGCCCTCGCCGAACACCCAGATCAGCGCGCCGAGCACCATCCCGGCCCACGCCGCGATCGTCCGCGTCCGGCCGCCCAGCAGCCCGCCGACGCCGACCACGACGAACACCGCGACAAGCAGCCACAGCGCGACCGACCCGAGCTTGGTGAACCCGTCCGCGATGCCGTTGACCGAGCCCGTCAGCCAGCTCGGCATCGTCATACCGGTCAGCGTGTCGGCCACGGCGCCCGCGGTGTTCTGGCCGGGCAACGCCTGCAACACCGCGCCACCGACCCAGACCACGGCCCACGCGACCGGCGTCCACGCGGCCGGCGGCGCCGAACCGTCCTGTTTCAGCCACCCACGCCAACCAGCCGGCGCATCCGGATCCGGCAGTGTTGGATTGGACAGCTCAGCCTTCGCTGTCTGCGGCCACGCCAGAAGCGCCACGGCGACATACAGCAGCACAGCGCCCGGCGCGCCGGTGAGCAGGCTCGCGTGCCCGCCGGCGATCCCGCCGATGCCCTCGCCCAGGTACCAGACCCCGAGGCCCCACGCGATCGAGCCGAGCAGCGCGACCCGGACCAACGGCCGGATGAGCAGGCCGAACCCGATCGCCAGCTGCACGCCCGCGAACACCGCGTTCCAGGCCGTAGGGCTCGACCCGATCAGGCCGGCCGCCCAGTGCACGGCGCCCGCGACCCAGCCGGGCTGCCCGTCACCGGCCGGCGCGATGACCTGGCTGGCGAACCCGGACCCGAACATGAACGGCTGGAGCTGCAACGCGCCGTCGAGCACCCAGATGACACCCAGCGCGATCTGCAATCCACGCCGCGTCACCGTGAACCGCCGGGCCTCGACTTCCGGCTCCGGCTCGGGCGGCGCGTCGGTCAACAGGTCGGTCATGGCGGCCTCTCGGGGTTCGTTGGCCCCTCTATCGATCCGATACTTACGCTGGTTACTCGCCGTTCGGGAACGTGTAGTTCGCGAACGCCGGGGTCGACGTGCCCAGGTCGAGCTGGATCACGTTGTGCGCCGTCAGCGGGATGTCCCTGGGGTTGCCCGGGTACGACTTCCCGTTGACCCACGCCGTGATCTTGCCCTTGTTCGGGCCGATCTGGTCCGGGCCGAGCTGCTGGCCCCACTCGTCGAAGAAGTTGCCCAGCGTGTACGTGCGCTGCACCGGCGACTCGATGTGGATCACGCCGGACTCGTCGTGCGTGTGCAGCCAGTAGTACTTGGTGCCGCCGGCCACGAACGGGCCGTCCGCCGTCTGCTGCAACTGGTACGGCGGCACGATGCCGACGCCGTAGGGCAGCAGCTTCTGCTGGCCGTTGATGTACATCGCCAGGTGGGCGTGCACGTGGAACAGCACCTGCTCGTTGCTGTTGCTCTGCACGCCGTCGACCGGGTCGCCGGTGGCCTGCTTGGCCGTGTTGGCCAGCAGTTGGGTGCTGGTGTCCGCGGTCGGCGGCAGCGTGCCGCCGTTGGCGCTGTTGTGCTTGCTCGTCAGGACCACGCCGACGATCACGGCGGCCGCGACGATCACGACCACCAGGATCGGCAGGCCGACCCGGATCAGGCTGTTCCCACCCCGGGCACCGCGGATGGCCTTCTGTGCCGCGGCCGCGCTCTGCTGCCGCGCCTGCTTGTTGCCGCCCGGTTTGCCCCGATTCCCGCCGGCGTTGCCGCGTCCGGAGGATGAGGATGCGGCGCGGCCGGCGGGCCGTGCCTTGCTGCCGCTGCCGGACCGGCCAGAGCCACGTTGAGCCATCGTTATCGGATTCCTTGTCTCCGCGCGGCGGTGCCGCGCACGCGCACGACGGACCATCCCGCGGACCCACCACGGGCTGCTACAGATCTAGCGTACGGGCCGTCAACTCGCCGTTTGCCGGTGCTCCCCGCCGGATTTCCCGGTCAACGTGATTCCGGTCAGCGCCCGGACCTCCATCTCGGCCTGCTTGACCTCGTCGGCGGGCTCCTTGGACAGCCACGTGCCCAGCCAGCCGAACGCGAACGACAACGGAATGGACACGATTCCCGGATTGCTCAGCGGGAACCAGTGGAAGTCGACGTGCCGGAAGATCGACGTCGCCGTGCCGGACATCAACGGCGAGAACACGATCAGCAGCAGGCACGAACCGAGGCCGCCGTAGATGCTCCACAGCGCGCCGGTCGTGTTGAACCGTCGCCAGAAGATCGTGTACAGCATCGTGGGCAGGTTCGCCGACGCGGCCAGCGCGAGGGCCAGCGCGACCAGGAACGCCACGTTCTGCCCGTTCACCGCGATGCCGCCGAGGATCGCCAGCGCGCCCACGATGATCGCGGTCAGCCGGGCCACCCGTACCTCGGTCTTCGGGTCGGCCGTGCCGTTCTTGATCACGTTGGCGTAGATGTCGTGCGCGAACGACGCGGACGCGGCCAGCGTGAGCCCGGCGACCACGGCCAGGATCGTGGCGAACGCCACGGCCGCGACCAGTCCGAGCAGGACCGGACCGCCGATCCGGAACGCCAGCAGCGGCGCGGCCGAGTTCGCCGCGCCCGGCGCGCTCAGGATCGTGCCGGTGCCCACGAGCGCCATCGCGCCGTAGCCGACGACCAGCGTGCAGAGGTAGAACACGATGAGCACCCAGGTCGCGGACACCACCGACCGGCGGGCCTGGATCGCGTTGGGCACGGTGTAGAAGCGCATCAGCACGTGCGGCAGGCTGCAGATGCCCAGTACCAGCGCCAACGCCAAGGACACGAAGTCCAGCCGGGTCGTGGCCGACGCGCCGTACTCGGTGCCCGGGCCGAGCACCGCCGCGCCCTTCGCGTTGTTGTCCGCCGCCGTACGCAGGATCGACGACAGGCTGAAGCCGAACTTGCCCAGCAGGAACACCGTGATCATCGTGATGCACACCATCAGCAGGGCGGCCTTGATGATCTGCACCCACGTGGTGCCCTTCATCCCGCCCACCAGCACGTACAGCACCATCACGACGCCGACCACGACGATCACCAGCGACTGCCCGGTCCGGCTGTGCACGTTGAGCAGCAGCGCGACCAGGCCGCCGGCGCCGGACATCTGCGCGAGCATGTAGAAGAACGAGATCACCAGGGTCGCCGTGGCGGCGGCGGCGCGGATCGGGCGTTGCCGCAGGCGGTAGCTCATCACGTCGCCCACCGTGAAACGGCCGGTGTTGCGCAACCGCTCCGCGATCAGCAACAACCCGACCAGCCACGCCACCACCCAGCCGATCGAGTACAGGAATCCGTCGTACCCGTACACCGAGATCAGGCCGGAGATGCCCAGGAACGACGCGGCGGACAGGAAGTCGCCGGACAGGGCGATGCCGTTCTGCACGCCGGTGAAGTTGCCGCCGGCCGCGTAGTAGTCGGCGGCGGTGGCGTTCGCGTGGCTCGCCCGGTACACCACGAACAGCGTGATCACGATGAACGCCAGGAAAACGACTGTGTTCAGCGTTGGATTTCCGGTCATCCGTCGGCCACCTCGGACTCGACGCTCTCACGGATCCGGTCACTGACCGGATCGATCTTTCGGTGGGCGAATCGCACGTACCAGATCGTTATCGCGCCGGTCGACACGAACTGGAGGAAGCCCAGCAGCATGCCGACGTTGATTTCGCCGAACAGTTGAATACTCATGAATGACCGTGCGTAAGCGGCCAGCAGTACGTAGGTCAGATACCAACCGAGGAACAACGCGCTCACCGGGAAAACGAACCGGCGCAGCCGCATCCGCAGTTCTCTGAATTCGGCGCTGTCCTGTATCACGGCGAAGTCGACCTCGCCGTCGCGTGTCGCCGGCATTACCGGCAGTGCCCTTGTCGATCCCCCGAACGGATGAGTGAGGTGATCGGTCGTCATCGGCGCATGCGCCGCCTCGGGTGTCCCATTTGAGACCTCCTCCAGGGTTCCGACCTGCGTCCTCAGGCCGGGCAGAGGCAAGCAGCGTAGCGGCGGCGAGGTCCCTGTCAACGGTTCACTGTTGGCGAGGGTGGTAGTCGGTTCATACCCAGACCGGGTACCAATGCGCTGTTCGGGTGCTACTTGGATCCCCTGACCGGGTGAGATGTACCGAGGGTGTTCCGATGTCCGGTTGACGCGCGCGCGATCGTGATGGACCGTTGTCAGTTCCAATTCCGTGTCCTAGCATCACGCCCGCCGGCCGTACCCGACGATCGCGGGGAATGCCGGCTCGGCGTTGATGTGCGGGCGATCTTGGGGCGGCAGGAGGAATCGATTCGTCGATGTGCCGCTTGGTTGATCGGTCCAGGTAACGGTGTGTGCTCGAGCGCGAACTGAATGGAAAGCGGGAGTGTCGATCAGGTCTGCGGTGCCGGTAGATCGGGGATGCCGGCGCGACCGGGTCGGGAGCGAAGCGTGACGGGGCGCCTACCGGCCGGTGTGCTCACGTCCCGCGGGAGGAGGCACGTCGTGCCCGTCGATGTCCGGCGCACGTCCCCGGTGCGTGTGCGATGACCGAGCCTGAGATCAGCGTGCCGCGCCGATCCGCGCCGGCGCACTCGGCGCACCGGCAACGGGGCCTGCGGTCGTTGTGGGCGTCGATCGCCGAGTGGCGCAACTGGCGGCTGCCGATCAAGGTCGCCGCGGTCCTCGCGGTACCCGCCATCGCCGCCGTGACGCTGGGTGCCATCCAGGTCCGCGCCGACATCCAGCGGGCCAGCTCGTTCTCCGACATCCAGAAGCTGATCGAGTTACGCAACGCCCTGATCCCGCTGACCGATGACCTGCAGACCGAGCGGTGGGTGGCCACCCGGAAGGTCGCCGACCACGCCCCGTTCAGCGCCACCACCGTCGACCGCGTGGCCGCCCAGGTCGACCGTGACGCGGCCACCGTCACCAGCCTGGGCGCGCGACTGGACCCGATGAGCCCGGCCGGCATCCGCTACCAGGCCCTGGTCGGCCAGTTCGGCGGCTTGCCGACACTGCACCCACAGGCGGCCAGCGGCACCGCCGACGTCGTGACCCTGATCTCCAGCTACAGCCAGGTGATCAACACCGCGCTGGACCTCGAGAAAGCGCTCGTGCCGCAGCTCGCCGACCCGCAACTGACCGGGCTCGCGCTGTCGCTGGACGACCTGGAGGTGGTGCAGGAACAGGTGCGGGTCGAGGAGGCCACCGGCACCGTCGCACTCACCAGCGGCACCATCTCCGACACCCAGCTGACCGACCTGCAGACCTCCGAGGTGCGGCTGACCGACCGGCTGGCCGACTTCCAGATCGGTGTGACGCCTGCGCAACTGGCCCAGTTCCAGCAGCAGGAGATCACCGACGACCTGGGCATCCGGGAGCAGACCGCCCAGCAGATCCTCACGCTCGGCAAGATCGAGCAGGTGGCCGGCGGCGGCCAGGGCATCCTCTCGTTCGGCGTCACGCCGAACGCGTGGGTCGCCGCGTCGGACAGCGCCGTCAACCAGCTCAGCCACATCGCCGGCCAGTTCGCCGACGACCTGCGGACCACGTCGGCCAGCCTCCAGGACCAGGCGAGCAGCGCGGCCGGGATCGAGTCGGTCGTCCTGTTCGCGATCCTGCTGCTGGCCGTCGGTTTCGGCGTCATCATCGGCCGGCACCTGCTGCGCTCGCTGGGCATCCTGCGGCGCACCGCGCTGGACGTGGCCGAGTACCGGCTACCCGAGGTGGTGGCCGCGATCGACCGCGGCGAATTGTCCGAGCACGGCATCGATCCCGTGCCGGTGCACACGAACGAGGAACTCGGCCAGCTGGCCCGCGCGTTCGACGCGGTGCACGGCCAGGCCGTGCGGTCCGCCGTCGGCCAGGCCACGCTGCGCAGCAACCTGCGCAGTGTGTTCGTGAACCTGTCCCGCCGCAGCCAGAGCCTGGTCGAACGGCAGCTGCGGCTGATGGAACGGTTGGAGCGCAACGAGGAGGACCCGCAGCAGCTGGCCAACCTGTTCAAGCTCGACCACCTCGCCACCCGGATGCGCCGCAACAACGAGAACCTGATGGTGCTCTCCGGCGACGATCCGGCCCGCCGCGCCGGTGGCCCGCTGCCGCTGGCCGACGTCGTGCGTGCCGCGGTGTCCGAGATCGAGCACTACCAACGCGTCGTCGTGCGGTCGACGCCGTCGGCCGATGTGCTCGGCTACGCGGCCGGTGACCTCACCCGCCTGCTCGCCGAGGTGCTGGACAACGCGACGTCGTTCTCGCCGCCGCAGGCCCAGGTGTTCATCGGCGGCCGCAGCTTCACCGACGGCTCGGTACGGCTGGAGATCCGCGACGACGGCATCGGCATGGCCACGGCCGAGCTGATCGAGGCCAACGCCAAGCTCGACGCCGGCGACAGCCCGGACGTGCCGGTCTCCCGGCAGATGGGCCTGTACGTGGTCGGCCGGCTCGCCCGCCGGCACGGCATCCGCGTCGTACTGGAGGCACCGCCCGACGGTGGCCTGCTCGCCGTCGTGCAGGTGCCGACCGAGCTGGTCAAGCTGGGCCCGGCGCCGCGCCAGTCGCCTGCCCTGCCGATCGAGACGCCTTCCTTCGCCGGCCTGCTGGACACGCTGTCCCCGCCCCAGAACGGTTCCAACGGTCACGCCACGAACGGCGGCAACGGCGCGAACGGCCACACATCGGTCGCGGCCGAAGTGCTCGGCACGCCGCTCGTACCCGAAGGCGGATCGGAATGGGCCGCGTTCCGCGGCTCGACCATCCGTGACCTGGACGCCGACCCACATCTCGCCCCGACCGACTTCACCTGGTTCATCCCCGAGTTCACCCCGGACGAGGCCGAACCGTCCCGCTCCCTCCCACCGTCACCCGCCCCGCCACCGGCCCAAGAGGCGGAGCAGCCACAGTCGGCACCGATGGCCCCGGCCGCCGACGGATCGGCCACGTACGCCTACACCGGTGCGGGACTGCCCCGCCGGGTGCCGCGCGCGCACGCCGTACCCAGCCTGGCGGAACGGCCGGCGCCCGCGCCGGAGCCTGCCGCCGCGCCATCGGCGCCCAGCCGGCCCGGGCAGCGCAATCCGTCCCGTGCCAGGGGATTCCTGAACGACTACCAGTCCGGTATCCGCCAGGGCGCCCGGACACGGGAGGAAACGCCCGAGACGGCAGAGCCGAACGAAAACGGGACAGGGGAGGGCCGATGACAACAGCGGGATCGCGGCAGGTCAACCAGTTCGGCTGGCTGATCTCCAACTTCACCGACCGGGTGCCGGGCGTGGCGCACGCGGTGGTCGTGTCCGTCGACGGGCTGATGCTCGCGGCGTCGTCACGGCTGCCCCCCGACCGCGCCGAGCAGCTGTCGGCCGTGGCGTCCGGCGTCGTCGGGCTCACCCACGGCGCGGCGCGGTGCCTGGAGGGCGGCAGCGTGCTGCGCACGGTGGTGGAGATGGAACGCGGCGTGCTGTTGCTGATGTCGATCCGCGACGGGTCGTGCCTGGCCGTGCTGGCGTCACCGGACAGCAGCGTCGGCCAGGTCGCGTACGAGATGACTGTGCTTGTCGACCAGGTGGGCCAGATCCTGACCCCGGAACTGCGTGCGGAGCTCCAGGTGCTCAAGAGATCGGCCACGCGCCAACCGGCGTAGACGACCATGGCTCAACGACCCGACCCGGCGCGGCGCGATCCGCGGCTCACGTCGTCCAATCCGCGGGAAGTTCCGCCGCCCGCCGAGGAGGCGACCTTCGGTGACCTGCTCAACGGATTCACCCTGGACAGCCATCGGCCGCCGCACCGGCCACACCACGACGTGCACGAGGGCGACGTCCCCACGCTGCTCGGCGAAGCGACCGAGGCCGACCTGAACACCCGGCCCCGGGGCGCCATCACCCGCGACCTGGAAGACGTCGACGAAGCAGCACCGTCCGCCGTGCGCGCCTATGCGTGGACCGCGGGCCGCACCACCCCGCAGTACCGGCTGGAACTGGAAACCCTGCTGTCCACGACCGGCCGGTACCGCGAGCACGACGACGCGATCTCCAGCGAGTACCACGCCGTCGCCGCGCTGTGCCACCAGCCGGCGTCGGTCGCCGAAGTGGCCGCGCTGCTGAAACTTCCGCTGGGCATCGCCAAGGTCCTCACCGGCGACATGGCCGCTACTGGCCTGCTCGCCGTGCACGAGACAGCCTCGACGAACGGTGAGTCCCCGGACCTCAAGCTCATGGAGCGCATATTGTCGGGCCTGCGCCGGCTGTAGACCCGCTTGGCGCATCCCGTCGGAATCCCGTTGGACACAGTGCTCCCGTTTGCGCAGGCTGTGGAGAAGGACATCCCCCGCAAACCCGGAGGTTCACGCACCATGCGAACCCGCCGCATCGGCGACATCGACGTCAGCGAGATCGGCCTGGGCGCGATGCCCATGTCGATCGAGGGCCGGCCGGACGAGACCCGCTCCATCGCGACGATCCACGCCGCCCTGGACGCCGGCGTCACGCTGATCGACACCGCCGACGCGTACCACCTCTACGCGAACGACGTAGGACACAACGAGTCCCTGATCGCCAGGGCACTGGCCAGCTACGGCGGCGACACGTCCGGCGTGCTCGTCGCGACGAAGGGCGGCCACCTCCGCCCCGGCGACGGCCGTTGGACGCAGGACGGCTCACCCGAACACCTGCGCGCCGCGTGCGACGCTTCGTTGGCGCGGTTGGGTGTCGACGCGATCGGTCTCTACCAGTTCCACCGACCGGACCGGCGGGTGCCGTACGAGGACTCGGTCGGCGTGCTCGCGGAACTGTTGACCGCCGGCAAGATCCGGATGGCCGGCATTTCCAACGCCAACCCCGAGCAGATCCAGTTGGCGAACAAGATCCTCGGCGGGCGGTTGGTGTCGGTGCAGAACGAGTTCTCGCCCAGCTTCCGGTCCAGCGAGCCCGAGCTGGCGCTGTGCCACGAGATGGGCATCGCGTTCCTGCCGTGGTCGCCGCTGGGCGGCAGCGGTCACGTGAAGCGGCTCGGCGAGCTGCATCCCGCGTTCGGCGCGGTTGCGAAGGAACTCGGTGTGAGCCCGCAACGGGTGTGCCTGGCGTGGATGCTGGCCAAGGCACCCGAGGTGATCCCCATCCCCGGCGCGAGTCGGCCGGAGTCGATCCTCGACTCGATCGCCGCGTCCGACCTCACCCTGACCGCCGATCAGCTCGCGACGCTGGAGGCCTGATGCGGTATCGCGAGTTGGGCAAGACGGGCCTGTCGGTCTCCGAGATCGGTTACGGCGCTTGGGGGATCGGCGGCTC
>Ga0207664_10002195_pt1 | contig 12851 bp, 9 predicted proteins | sample LARL83metaG_FD_184349 | JGI IMG/M metagenome (GOLD analysis project Ga0207664, IMG submission 184349) | Corn, switchgrass and miscanthus rhizosphere microbial communities from Kellogg Biological Station, Michigan, USA - LAR L8-3 metaG... | ecosystem: Host-associated > Plants > Roots >...
TAGACTACGACGACAACTGGGGGCACCTGCACATTCACTTCACCGAAGGCATGCACCATATGGACGGCGATCAGGCCGTCGCATATGCGCGTTTCCGCCACGACTGGTGCAGCGACCCGTGCCGGATCATGCGCCAGAATCAAGTGATGCAGGCCGCGCTGAACAAACTGCGCAGCGACAAGTTCAATACGCTGGTGCACCTGAATGACGTCATCGGCGTTTTCCACCGCGACGTGGACACGAATCTCACGCAGCAAGAGGAACTGGCGCTCGCGACCAGTTTCGCCGGCATGCCGAAGAACGGACTGGTCACGGATACGATCAAGACCCTGGGCGACAAAGAGCTCACGTACGCGGGCGACGTGCTGATCCCGGATCAGTCCGGCATTGCCAGGCAAGTGCAAAACATGCTGCTCGATCCGCCGGTTCCGACGCCGTCTCCCGATGCGTCCGCTGTGGCGGCCATCAATCCGCTCAGCGTGCGCGTGGACGTAGAGAACGGCACGTCGATTCCCGGCGCCGCGCGCCGCGTCGCCGCGGTGCTCAAGCAAAAGGGCTTCACCATCGGCGAGGTCGGCAATGCGAGCAGCGAGGATTTTGCAACGACCGAACTGCACGAGCACTCGCAGATAACCTTTGCTGGACTGCGCGTTCGAGAAGCGCTCGGCAAGGCCGCCGCTGCGGCGCACGTGGTTGCGGATAGCGAAACGCCGACGCCCGATGCAACGGCTTCAGCGATGCAAAGCGACGTCACCGTCATCGTCGGCGAAGATCTCGCCTCGACGATCTCGCAGCAAGCCTCCACGCAGCCGTGAACGACAAGCGCTGGTTTGCGTTCGCGATTGTTGCGATTGCGGCGCTCTCATACGGCCTCTATCGGTTCTATCTGCACGAGGCGCGGCTCCAGCCGGCCATCGTCACGCCGCACATGGACGCGCAGCAGGCGCTCTCGCCTTCGCTGGGTGGCCACCTCAAGCGCCTGATCAACGAGCACGTGACGTACGGCAGTCGCGCCGGGCGCCCCAAGTTGATCGCGCTCACGTTCGACGACGGGCCGTACCCGATCTTCACCCCGCTGCTGCTGGAAGAGCTGCAGCGCCTGCACGTCCACGCCACCTTCTTCCTCATCGGGCACGACGCGCAGCAGTGGCCGGAGCTCGCGCAGCGCATCGAGGCCGGCGGCAACGAGATCGCCGACCATACCTACACCCACCCCGACCTGGACCAGGAGAGCCCCGCGCAGGTCCGCGAGGAGATTGTGAAGGGGCGGGACGTCGTGTACGGGCTGGTCCACGACCCCTCGCTGCGGGTCTATTTCCGTCCGCCGCACGGGCGCTACACCGTGCAGACGATTGAAGTGGCTCAGCGCCTGGGCTATCAGACGATCCTCTGGACGGACGACTCGGGGGATTGGCGAAACGTATCGCCGGACAAGCTCCGCGAGCACGTCGAGCGCTTCGCGACCGCGCCGGAGATCGTGCTGCTCCACAGCGGGAAGCTGGCGACCATCGAGATGCTGCCGCAGGTCGTGGCCCGGTTCGAGGCCGCGGGGTATCAATTCGTGACGGTCCGGCAGATGCTGGCGAAGGTCACGCCCGCCGAACTGAACCATCCCGCCAAACATCCCGTTTAGTGAAGAGGTCGAATGCCTAGACAGATCATCGACACGGAGTCGAGCCGGCCGCGGTACGTGCGCCGGCTGATCATCACTTGGGTGGTCCTGGCCATCGCCGTGGTGATTCTGGTCCTTCTCGCCATCGCCGTCTACGGCCGGTTCCAGCAGCCCGCCCACCCGCGGGCCGTTCCCACCGCCGCGGTCCAGCCCATGCTTTCCTCGCCCAAGCCTCCAGGAAAGTAGATTTCCGTGCGTGTATCCTGCCCAGCGGCTTATTTTAAGGAGAATCGATGCTGCGTCGCCTGACCCTTGGACTGTTCACTCTTGCCTGCGCTGCGGCTATCGCGGCTTGCAGCTCCGGGAACACCAGTCTGCCCTCGAGCGGCGGCGTTCCGGGCATCGGTCCCAACTTCCCGACCAATACGATCTACGTCTCGAACACCAGCCAGAACGCGATCGCGATTTTCCCGCCGTCTCCGGGTCCTAGCGCGACTCCGCAGTACCAGATCGGCGGAAACAATACGACGATGAACGGTCCATCGTATTTGGCGTTCGATTCGTCCAAGCGTCTCTACGTGACGAACTTCGGCGCCGCGAGCAACTCCGGGTCGCTGCTGGTTTTCCAGACGTTTGCCACCGGTAACGTGCTGCCGTTCGGGTCCATCGGATTTCCCGCGAACGTGCAGCCGCACGGCATCGCGATGCTTCCGAAGGACGCGGGCCTCGTCATCGCGTTCACCTATCCGGGCAGTTTTTTCCCGAATCTCTTGAACATCTACGGGCCGTTCGCCAACGGCACGGCCTTGCTCCAAAACACGATCGCGGGCAGCAACACCAAGTTGAACAATCCGATCGGCGTCGGCGTCGATTCGAATTCGAACATCTACGCCGCGAATAGCGGCAACGGCACGATCACCGTGTATCCGGTGCCGACGCCCAAGCCCACGCCGACCGGTACCGCGACGCCGACCCCGTCGCCGACGCCGAGCCCCACGCCCACGCCCACGGGCAGCGCGTCACCGAGCGCGAGCCCCTCGCCGACGCCCACGCCGGCCTCGCTCAACGTCGCACCGTCGGAAACGATCACGTGCGTCCCGGCGGGCGGTATGCCCTCGCCGTGCATGTCGCACCCGACGGGTCTGGTGCTCGACGGCTCCGGCAACGTGTACGTCACGGATCCGGATAGCGGCGCAGCTCCCGCGGTGTACGTCTTCACGGCCGCTCAGGTCGCGTGCGCGGTGCCGCCGTGTACGCTCAACCTGACGCCGTCGCGCTTCATCTCCGGCGCGAACACGAAGCTCGTCAACCCGACGGACGTTGCAGTCGACAGCACTGGAGCGATCTACGTGGTCGACGCCGGAACCGGACCGAACACCAGCATGCTGCTCGTCTTCTCGCCGACGGCAAACGGCAACGTGGCACCCACGACGGCGATCGCATTGCCGGCCGGAAGCGCTACGGGATTGGCGCTATCTCCATAAGTAACGTGCCGCCGCATGCGGCGGCGGATCGGTTTGCGTTACTGACGCGCCTGCCGTCACTGGCCTCTCTCGAAGAGAAGAGCCGGGCGCTGGCGGAAGCAGCGTATGCGACGACGGCGTGCACCAGCACGACCGTCGTCGTCTTTACCGACGAACATTCGCATTATGCCAGCGTGCCGGACACGGACGGTTTCACGCTGCGTGAAGGCACGCGCGGACTGCGGCGCCTGTTCTTGCCGGCACTCGGGAAGTTTGCAACCCCCGGCGGATATTACGTGCCGCACGATGCCGCGCGCTCGCTCAGCTCGATTACCGAGTATCAGCCGCGCGGGGACCTGCTGGTCGTGCCGCTGGAAACGGACGACACTCTTGTCGGCGCGCTCGTCTTCGACGTCGCCGAGCGTGCCTCCGAAGAGAGCGTTCGCGCACTGCGCGTATTTGCGGATATCGCAGCCTGGATGATCGCGCACGAGCGCGAGGTATCCGCGGCAGAGCGGGAAGCCAAACAAAGCGCGCTGCTCGCGCTCATCAACGAACGCGCCCGCAAATCGCTGGACCGTCAAAGCATTCTGCAATCCGTTTCGGAAGACGTGCGGGAAGCCTTCGGCGCGATTCGATGCGCCATCTTCGGACGCGATCCGCACTCGCCCGATCTGGTTCGCATGATCGCCTGCGCGCAGTCGCACGGCGCGCGCGGTCCCGTGCCGCCGGCCGTGAAACTAGCCGATACGTGGCTGGAGCGCGCCTTTGCCGGCTCGGTAGTCGGGCGCGATAACGTGACCACCGATCCGCGCGACACGTTTCTGCGTTCGCTGGAGATCGGCTCGTCCCTCATGGTGCCGCTCGTCATCGAGGGAAGAGTGGAGAACGCGATCGCTTTACACTTCGCAAAGCCCAATGCGTTCGATGAGATCGACATGGTGATGCTGCGTTCCGTGGCCTCGCACGTCGGTTTGGCGCTCGCAAACGTGCAGATCTACGATCTCGAGCGTTTGCGCCGCGCGCGCGCCGAGTCGCTCGAGCGCGTCGTGCGCATGCTGCGCGACACGCAAACGATGGAAGAGGTGCTGCTCGTTTTCGCCGTTACGGTCTCGCACGAAGTGAAGTTGACCTGCGCCGTCTACGAGATCGAAGGTGTAAACGCGACGCGGCGTGCCGTACGCGTGGTCGAGTCCGCGCGCGAAGGGCTGCCCGAGCAGGTGGAGGTTGCGCAGCTCGTTCCGGTGCTCGAGCGCGAAGACATCGTCCAGAGCAGCGCGCTCGCCCAGAGATTGCGCCACGCGATGTTCGCATCGAATGAAGGGCTGCTCGCCACCCTGCGCATCGACGGAAACCTGTGGGGCGCCGTCGTCTTTTCCGCCGCCCCGGGGGTTTACGATTGGACCGACGCGGAGCGGCGCGTCTACTTCCACATGCTTGCATCGCATTTGGAACTGGCCCTCTCCGGTGCGCTGGGATTCGAGCGCATTCAACAGCTCGCGCGCGCGCTCTCGGAGAGCAACGAGTTCAAAGACGACTTGCTGGCGATGCTCGCCCACGATTTCAAGGGGCCGCTCACCGTGATTCTGGGCTATTGCGAGCTGCTGCTCGAAAGCGCACCGCCGGAGTTGCAGGACGAACTGCAGACGATCTACTCGCAGACCAAACGCCTGGTGCGATTGGCCGACGACGCGGTCGCGCTCGCGCAAACGCAGGCTGGAGGGTTCTCACTCGATCGCGCGCCGCTCGACCTGCGCGAAGTCGTCGCGGAGAGCGTCAAAGCGCATAACCGCGGCGAGGAGCGCATCAAACTGCGTGCGCCCGGCGAAGCGGTCGTGGTCTCGCTGGATCCGGCGCGCTTCAATCACGTGCTCGACAATCTGCTTATGAACGCGCTCAAATACTCGCAGGACGAGATTGACGTGCGCATCACGTGCGGCGATTCCAACGCCACCATTGCGATAAGCGACCGGGGGATCGGCATACCGGCCTCCGAACTGGGCACGGTGTTTTCACGCTTCGGGCGCGCGAGCAATGCCCGGCGCAAAGGCATTTCCGGCTCGGGAGTTGGGCTCTACGTCAGCCGGAAGATCGTCGAAACGCACGGCGGCAGTATCGCCGTCCAGTCGAAAGAAGGCGAAGGAAGCACCTTCACGGTGACGCTGCCTCTTTCGCAGCGGTCAGCGGCGGAGCAACCTTCACTCTGAACGAACGGTAGTAGTAGAAGATATGGCATTCCTTAAGACGCTGTTTGACGGTAACGAGCGGGAAGTGGCCCGCCTGCGGCGCACGGCAGAGAAAGTCAACGCACTCGAATCGCAGATGGAGGCGCTCTCGGGCGATCAGCTCCGCGGAAAAACCCCGGAGTTTCGCGATCGCCTTGAAAAGGGCGAGTCGCTCGATGATATGCTGCCGGAGATCTTCGCGGTCGTGCGCGAGGCCGGCAAACGCACACTGGGAATGCGCCACTTCGACGTGCAGATCATGGGCGGCCAGGTGCTCTACGAAGGCCGTATCGCTGAAATGAAGACCGGCGAAGGTAAGACGCTGGTCGCCACGCTGCCGCTCTATGCGCGTGCGCTGGCCGGAAACGGCGCGCATCTCGTAACGGTCAACGACTATCTCGTGCGGCGCGACGCCGAGTGGATGGGCGCCATTTACGAAGCATTGGGGATGACCGTCGGGATCATTCAGCACGATATGGAGCCTGCAGCGCGCCGCGCCGCGTACAATTGCGACATAACGTATATCACGAACAACGAAGTGGGCTTCGACTACCTGCGCGACAACATGGCGTGGCAGGTCGAAGACATGGTCCAGCGCGAGCTCTACTTTGCGCTCGTCGACGAAGTGGACTCGATTCTCATTGACGAGGCGCGCACGCCGCTCATCATCAGCGGCCAGGGCACCGAACCGACCGAACTCTACGAAAAATTCGCGCAGATCATGCCGCGTCTGAAAAAAGACGAGGATTACACGGTCGACGAGAAGGCGCACGCGGTGCCGATTACGGAAGCCGGCGTGGCGAAGGTCGAAAAGATGCTGGGCATCCAGAATCTCTACGACCAGCGCAACATCGAGCTGGCGCACCAGTTGAACGCCGCACTGAAAGCCTGGAATCTCTTCCATCGCGATCAGCAGTACATCATCAAAGAGGGTGAGGTCGTCATCGTCGACGAGTTCACCGGCCGCTTGATGTACGGCCGGCGCTATTCCGACGGCATCCATCAGGCCATCGAAGCGAAGGAAGGCATCAAGGTCCGCAGCGAGGACCAAACGCTCGCGACCATCACGTTCCAGAACTACTTCCGCCTGTACGAATTCCTCGCGGGTATGACCGGCACGGCCAAGACCGAAGAGCGCGAGTTCCGCGACATCTACGGCCTCGACGTCGTCGTCATTCCGACGAACATGCCGATCCGGCGCAACGACCAGTCCGATATCGTCTATAAGACGGAGAACGCGAAGTTCGCATCCGTCGTCGACGAGATCATCAAGGAGCACCAGAAGGGCCGGCCGGTGCTCGTCGGCACGCGTTCCATCGAAAAATCCGAAATGCTGGCGGCGATGCTGCGCCGCAAGGGCGTCGAGTGCAACGTGCTCAACGCCAAGTATCACGAGCAGGAAGCGCAGATCGTCAAAGACGCCGGGCAAGGCGGCCAGGTCACGATTGCAACGAACATGGCGGGCCGCGGCACCGACATCAAGCTCGGCGACGGCGTCGCGGACCTGGGCGGCCTGGCGATCATCGGTACCGAACGCCACGAGTCGCGCCGTATCGACAACCAGCTGCGGGGCCGTTCCGGCCGTCAGGGCGATCCCGGCAGCACGCGCTTTTACGTCTCGCTCGAAGACGAAGTCATGCGTCTGTTCGGCGGCGAGCGCATGAACAACATCATGGAGCGCGTCGGTTTCAGCGACGAGGCGCCGATCGAATCGGGACTCGTCACCAAGTCGCTCGAGCGCGCGCAAAGCAAAGTCGAGGCGCACAACTACGAGATCCGCAAGCACGTTCTCGAGTACGACGACGTGATGAACAAGCAGCGCGAGGTGATTTACGGCGACCGACGTGCCATTCTGCGCGGTGAGTTCGACTCGCGTGAATTCATGCTGCAGACGCTTGAAGCCAAAGTCGATTCCGCGGTGCAAGAGAACGCGCCGGAGAACGCGCATCCCAGCGACTGGGATCTCGAGGAGATGCTCAATCAGCTCGAGATGATCTTTCCGATCAGAGAAAAAGTGAAGGTTGAGGATCTCGAGAAGAAAGATCGCGAAGAGATCCGCCGGATTCTCCAAGACGTCACGCTCAAGGCGTACGAGGCCAAAGAAGCGGAGGTCACGCCGGAGATTCTGCGCATCGTGGAGCAGCGGTATCTGCTGCTGCCGATCATCGATCGCATGTGGGTGGACCATCTCTACATCATGGACCACCTCAAGACGGGCATCGGTTTACGCGGTTACGGGCAGATCGACCCGCGCGTCGAGTACGAAAAAGAAGCGTACGAAATTTTCGAGGACCTCAAGAACAATATCGCCGACGAAGCGATCAAGGGCGTGTTTCGCGTCGTCATCGAGCACCAAGCCGCTCCGCCTGCGCAGGCGCAGCCCTCAGTCGTCCCGGAAGGCGCCCCCGCGTTCGAGCCGATTCCAAGCGGTCAGCTGCTGCCTCAGGCCGCGCCCGTGCAGCGGCGCCCGCAGCAACTGCATACCAATCGCGAGGACGGCGAGCCGGCCAAGCCGATGCACCGCGATCAGCCGAAGGTGGGGCGCAACGACCTCTGCCCGTGCGGTTCCGGCAAGAAGTACAAGAAGTGCCACGGAGCCGCGGCGGTATAACGCGGTAGGCCTTTAGGGAAGGTTCAATGACCGAACGGCGGTTCCGAAAGGAGCCGCCGCTTTCATAGCATGGCGTTATGAGAGTTCTCGGAGCCGTGCTGGTGGCGCTGTTCGCGATTGCGATCGCGTTCGTCTCGGTCCTCAAGCATCCAACCTACACGCCGGACGGCATCGTCTACGCGCGGTTTGCCGCGCGCGACGCAGGCTATTCGGAGCGCGATGCGACCCTCGCCGCTCGAGCGTTCTACGACCATACGGAGATGATGAGCAATCCGCGCTATCGCGCGCTCATCGATCTGGATCCGTCGGTTTCGTTCGCGAAGTCGAAGGTCTTCGAGAACCGCGTTCTTTATCCGTGGGTTGTCGGCATGGCGCTCGGTACTGCCGGATTCCGCGCGCTGTTCTTGGTGAACGCGGCCGCGTACGTCGCATTCGGGTTGGCGCTGTTCTGGATGCTGGGTGCGTTCAAGCGTCCGGTGTTCGCGTTCGTGCTCGCGCTGCTCGCGCTGGCGCTTCCGGTGACGCGCGCGAGCGCATCGAGCGATCTCACCGACATGCTTTCGATGATTTGGTGGGCGCTCGCGCTCGGCGCGCTCTTGCGATTGGCACACCAGACGCGTCCGGCCACGCTGGCACTGCTGGCGATCTCGGGCATCCTGCTCGCGCTGACGCGCCCGACGCCGTATCTCATCGTGCTGCCTGCCCTTGCAATCGGCATCGTGCGCGCATCGTGGGCGCCGCTTGCGGCATCACTCGGCAGCGTTGCGGCGTACGCTGCCGTCGCGATTGCGACGCATGCGTACGGGATTTCCGAACAACTGCATTGGGTGTACGATCATCGCCCGACAATCACGAACGATTCTTTCCGCGCCTGGTACGAGAGCGCGCTGCTTTCGTCGATCCGCTACGTCATAGCGGAAGCCGTGCGCACCGTCGTGCCGCTGCTGATGATTGCCGCGGCAGCTTACGGGTTGTGGCGCACGCGCACGCGAGCGGAGATGGCGGTGCTCGCCGCCGGCGGAATTGCATGTCTGATCGCGGTGCCCTTCAATCCCGTTCCCTCCTCGTTCGAACGCGTACTGCTGCTGCCGCTCGTTCCGGTGTTCTGCGCGATCGCTCAGTGCACGGCCGAAGCGCTGCTCGTCAAGCGCGTTCCAGCGGAATTCGGACCGGCAGCGGCCGCCCAATCTGCTGCGGCGGCCGATTGAGAAGATCGCCGCCCAGATCGACGTTGCTCGCCTGCACGTTGACGTCGACGCCCTGACCGTTCTCGCTCAGCGTTGTCGTAATCGCTCCGCCCAATCCGTTATCGTCGCGGATCGCTACGGAGCCGTCGGCGTTGCGGGTGACGACCTCGCCGTTGCCGAGATCGATGCTTTGCCCGTTTGCTAATGACGTCGTTTGGCCGTCGCGCAGAATCGCTGCGTTGCCGCTGCGGTCCAGCGAGACTTGGGTGGTGCCGAAGTCGGTGGAGACGGCGGCCTGCTGATTGTACGTAACACCGTTTGCGCCGGGCTGCGTGACGCTCGTCGAGATTTGGTAGCCCCCCGCGAACGATGCGGAGTCGAGCAGATCGCTGTGGCCGGTCATGCTGTCGTAATGCGTCTGCGCATGTGAGCCGTCGGCGCTCGTACCGGTGAAACTTAGGTGCGGATCGCCGGTGGACGAGGCATTCGCGCTCGCGAAGTATTGCTGGCCGCTTTGCGCGCCTTGGAGCCCGAGCATCGAGAGCAGCTGCTGCACGATGCTGCGCAGCTGCGCGAGCATCCCGTCCCAGCCCGATTGCAAGCCGCCGCCCTGCGGCGGCATCCAGTACTGCGGACCGGTGCGGCGAATGAAGTCTGGGCGCATGCCCGTCTCATAGCCGCCTGCCGTGAATACGCTGCCTTGGAAGCGGCTCGGTGCCGAGATCTGCGCCGGCGCGATGCCGGCGGCGCCGCGTTCCTGTACGTTCGTCATACGTGCCTCCATTCGTCGCCATACACTCACGCGAACGCGGTTGGCCGGAAAGGGCGCCTCGAACGCTTCGAGAACGTTTGCGCCGAAATGAGCGACTCGCAGTTGACAAGCCTTGCCCGCCTCTCCGACCGTTTGGTGACGCTCAAGGAGCGTCTTTGACTACGCCGGTAAGACGCGCCTGATCAGCGAGCTCGACAGCCGCTCGCGCACCGATACGTTTTGGAATGATGCCGACGCCGCTCAGCGCGTGATGAAGCAGCTCGCGGAGCTGCGCGCAGACGTCGATGCGATGGACGGCATTTCACGCGCGCTCAACGACGCGCGCGAACTGCTCACGCTCTTCCCCGACGACGCGGCGGCTTCGTCCGAAGTCGATGCGAATATCGCACACGCCGAAGAGCAGCTCGAGCAGCTCGAGATGGCCGCGACGTTCGATGGCGAGTTCGACGCCCACAACGCCATCGTCAGCATCTACGCGGGCGCCGGCGGCGTGGATGCGGCGGACTGGACGCAGATGCTCACGCGGATGTATCTGCGTTGGGCGGACGGTAAGAACTACGTCACGCAAGTAGTCGATGAATCGCCGGCGGAAGAAGCGGGCCTCAAGTCGGTGACGTTCTTCATCCGCGGCCGCAATGCGTACGGCATGTTGGAAAGCGAACGCGGCGTGCATCGTTTGGTTCGCATCTCGCCGTTCGATGCCGCGCACCGCCGCCACACCTCGTTCGCCGCCGTTGACGTGATTCCGGAGATCGAGGCCGGCGAGAACGTGCAGGTCGAGATCAGGCCCGAAGACCTGCGCATCGAGACGTTTAAATCGGGCGGCGCGGGCGGTCAGTACGTCAACAAGACCGAGTCGGCCGTGCGCATCATCCACGAGCCCTCCGGCATTATCGTCGCCTCGCAGCAGGAGCGCTCGCAGGCGCAGAACCGCGACGTCGCGATGAGCATCCTGCGCGCGAAACTCGTTCAGCGCGAGCTGGAAATGCGTGGCGCGCGCCTGGCGGAATTGCGCGGCGAGCGCAGTGCGAACGAATGGGGATCGCAGATCCGCTCGTACGTGCTCAACCCGTATCAGCTCGTGAAAGATCATCGCACCAACGTCGAGGTCGGCAATACCGCCGGCGTGCTCGACGGCGAGATCGACGCATTCATTTGGCCGTACCTGCAGCAGCGGCGCGCGACGATCTAGCGCGCTCCGCGTTCGCCGACGCGTGGCTGTGGTTTGGAACCGCGGCCTACGCCGCGATCTACTTCATCCTCGGAGCGATCCGGTACGGGGCGCATCGGAATTTCGTCGATTTGGGCATCTTTGCCCAGACGGCCGCGAGCGCGTTCGGATGCTTCTGCAACACCATCGAAGGCTCGCACTGGTCGTTCCATTTCTCGCCGGTTCTCTACCTGGCCGGCGCGCTGATGCGTGTATGGCCGTCGGCGCTCTCGCTGATTGCGCTGCAGGCGGTCGCGGGTGCGCTCGCGATTCCGCCCGTGTACGCGCTCGTGCGCGCGCATGCCGATCGCCGCGCTGCACGGCTCGCAGCGCTCGTCGTATTTCTGTACCCGCCGCTGGCGGGCGTCGTCTTCAACGATTTTCACGAGAACGGACTGGCGCCGGCGGCCGTGGCGTGGATGCTGTGGGCGTTCGATGCACGGCGCGCGGCGTGGGCGATCGTTTTCACGCTGCTCGCGCTCAGCGTGAAGGAAGATCAGGCGATCTTCGTCGTGATTGCGGGCGCAGCCGGAGCGATTGCGTACCGCGGAGATCGTACGCGCCTAGGACTTGCGCTGTTCGCCTGCATTGCGGGCGCGGCGGTGGCGGCGGGATATTTTGCAATCGGGCACCCGCACTCGGCCGGGCGCTTTTATGCATGGACGCCCGGCGACGTCTCTGCATTGGTGCCGCGAGGAGTCTTGGAGCGCGTGGGCTTCGTGCTGCTCGCGTTCGTGCCGCTGCTGTTTTTGCCGTTTCGCACGCCGGCATTGCTCGTTACGCTGCTGCCTTTGGCGGAAGTGCTGGCTTCGCGCATGCCGACGACGTACACGATGGGATCGCACTATGCCGGCGCGTGGGCGGGTTGGGTGTTTTACGCCTTCGCAATGGGCATCGCGCAGCTGTGGTCCCACGATCGCCACAAAGCGCATCGTGCGCTGTACTGGTGCGTTGCATTGTGCGTCGCGGAGTTTGCCGCGGCCGACCCGCTGCATCCGGGCTATTTCTTGCATGCGCGGGCCGCGCGCGACACCGCGCTCGATACCTTCATCGGGACGCTGCCGCGCGACGTTTCGCTCGCAACGCAGGAAGAAGTTTATACGCACATGGCGGCAACCGATCCGAACGCTGCGCTGCTGCCCGAAACGCCCGAGCAGCCGGTGAGCGCATGCGCGATTCTCACGGATGCCGACTTTCCTGATTCACCGCGGCTGCAGGAGTCGAAATCGCTCGTTACGCGGCTGGTGCGATCCGGCGCCTATCGCGTGAGCGCGCAGCGCGGCGGCATCATCCTGTATACGAAAACCGGGCGCTGTCCGTAAGCAGATCTTCGAGTGCGTCGGCCGCCACCAGCGGCCACGATGCTTCCAGGCTCACCACGCGGTGCGGTGCCGCCCACGGTGCCCAGCGGCGGGACTGCAGCGCGAAATGCTCGGCGGAGAAGCACGCGACGACCGGCGTGCCGGCCATTCCCGCCACGTGCACCGCACCGGAGTCCGGCGCGACGATCGCGCGCGCGGCCGCTACGGCGTTCTTCCACGGTTCGAGCGACTCGAAGCGTTCGATCTGCACGCCGGCCGCTTGCGCGAACGCGTCTGCATAGTCCGCTTCGTGCTGTGCCGCGATAAAGCGCACCGCGCGCCGCTCGCCGATACGCCGTGCGAGCTGCACGACGTCTTCGAGCGATGCGCCCAGGCGCTCCCATTTATCGGTGACTTGAAAGGCGATGCGCTCGTCGGCCGGCGGTTCTTCGTCGATCACGTATTGCCGC
>Ga0207664_10002196_pt1 | contig 12850 bp, 12 predicted proteins | sample LARL83metaG_FD_184349 | JGI IMG/M metagenome (GOLD analysis project Ga0207664, IMG submission 184349) | Corn, switchgrass and miscanthus rhizosphere microbial communities from Kellogg Biological Station, Michigan, USA - LAR L8-3 metaG... | ecosystem: Host-associated > Plants > Roots >...
GGCCTCGCTGTTCCTGCCGGGGAGGCGGCGCACCCGCAAGGCGGGAGCGTGGTCAGCCATCCGCCGGCTGGTGCTGGCGGTCGTGGGCACCGTCATCCTGGCCGCGGTGGTGGCCGGGGGGCTGAAGCTGCTCGGGGTGTCGCAGTCCAACCTGATTGCCGCGATCGCGGGCGTGGTGTTCGCGAGCCTGGTCTGGCTCCCGGTGACGCGGCGGTGGAACGCCCGCGCCCACCTGGCCTGGGCATCCACCGTCTTCCTCTTCATCGTCTACCTCGCGTACGCGCTGGACTGGACGTTTAACAGCCACCTCGGGGCGGCGAGCACCGTCGGCGGGCTGCTGCTGTGGGTATTCGAGGTCTTCGCCGCGCTCCTGTGCTGTGCCTACCTGTGGGAGATCTGCGACGCGCTGGGCACCGAGCACTGGCGCAGGCGGATAACGCCGCAGGTGTCGTTCGGCACCGACGTCACCAAACTGCCGATGGTCAGCCTGCATGTTCCCGCGCACAACGAGCCGCCGGACATGGTCATCGACACGCTCCGCGCGCTGCTGCGGCTCGACTATCCCAGCTACGAGGTCATCTGCATCGACGACAACACCGACGACGAACGGCTCTGGCGCCCGGTCCAGGAGTGGTGCGGCCGGCATGGCGTCAAGTTCGAGCACCTGGAGAACTGGCCGGGGTACAAGTCCGGGGCGCTGAACTACGCGCTGCGCAACATGACCGATCCGGGCGCCGGGATCATCGGCGTGGTCGACTCCGACTACCAGATCGAGCCCGGCTTCCTGCGCCGCTGCGCCCCGGCCTTCGCCGACCCGTGGATCGGCTTCGTCCAGTCGCCGCAGGACTACCGCGGGTGGCAGGAAGCGCCGTACTACCGGCGGCTGTACTACTCCTACAAGTACTTCTTCGCCGTCTCGCAGCCCGCCCGCAACGAGCACGACGGGGCGATCTTCGCCGGCACCATGGGGCTCATCCGGCGGGTCGCGCTGGAACAGCTCGGCGGCTGGGACGAGTGGTGCATCACCGAGGACGCCGAGCTGTCCCTGCGCCTGCTCCGGGCCGGCTGGCACGGGCTGCACGTGGACCAGTCCTGGGGCTACGGCATCATGCCGCTGACGTTCGAGGCGCTCAAGGGCCAGCGGTACCGGTGGTGTTTCGGCGGCATCCAGATCCTGCGCATGCACTGGCGCTCGCTGCTCCCCGGCCGCTCCACCAGGGCCAACCACCTGACCAACGGCCAGCGATGGTCGTACCTGGCGGGCGGCATCCAGTGGTACGGCGACCTGCTCGGCCTGGTCTTCTTCGTCTTCCTGCTGGCCGGCGCGTTCAACCTGGCCACCGGCGGGGGGGAGCTGTTCCGCAAACTCACCATCTTCCTGGTCGCCGCGGTGCCGGTGATGGTGGGACTCGGGCTGGTCCGCGCGATAACGCTGCTGCGCCGGGGGACGGGAGCGTCGTGGCGCGATGCGATCGGCGCCTTCTTCATCTGGCAGTCCACCTCGGTGGTGGTCGCGCGGGCGTCGGTCCTCGGCCTGTTCGCCCGCAAGGCGGCGTTCCTGCGGACGCCGAAGACGAGCGAGCGGGCCAAGTGGTGGGAGGCGCTGCGCGCGAACTGGGCCGAATCATCGCTGGCCGTGCTCGGCCTGGCCGGCATCGCCGGCGCGCTGACCAAGTGGTACCAGCTCAGCGGGCCGCTGCTGGCCGCGCTGCTGCTGTTCCCGACCCTGGGCTTCGCGGCGGCGCCGTTCAACAGCTGGGCCGCGCAGCGGGCCACCCTCCCGGCCTGGCTGCGTGAGCGGCGGCGTACGGAGAACCGCCGGGACCGGCGGGCCTTCGCGGCGGGCGCCGCCACCGGCGGCGCGGTCGTGGTGGCGGGCGTGGTCGTGGCCGCGGCCGCGCTGCTGCTCTGGCCGAGTCACAACCCGGTGCAGTCGCCCAACCTGGTGGGCCCCGCCCAGGGCACGAGCTCGGCGCCGGCCCACCCGAAGCCGTCGCACTCCCCGTCGCCCTCCCCGTCGCCCACCCCGACCCCGTCGCCCACCCCGACGACGGTGTCGCCCAGCCCGTCGGTCTCGCCTACATCCAGCGCGCCATCCACGCCCGCATCCACCCCACCGGCCACGCCGTCGGCGGTGCCGTCCGCCTCCGCGGCCGGCTGACGGACCAGGACACGCCCTGCTCCTCACCCGGCGCGGGTGATGCCGGCTGCCCGCCGGTGTCCTTGAATCTGTATGCTCGGACGAGAGGAGGTGGCCGGCTCATGACCATTGGCGGAAGCATCGCGCTGATCATCATCGGCGCCATTCTGCGGTTCGCTGTGACCTGGACTCCCAACGGCATCGACCTGCAGATAGTCGGTGACATCCTGATGGTCGGCGGCGTGGTCGGCCTGATCATCTCCCTCTCGTTCCTCATCGCACGACGGCGCCGTTCCACCTCGACCCAGGTCTACGAGGAGCGCCGCTACACCGAGCCGCCGGGCGGCGGGTACGGTGGGTCGGCCGGTGGCGGGTCGGCCGGCGGCGGGTACACCCAGCCTCCGGGGCGCTACCCCGACTCGGGGGTGTGAGGGTCCGCCCGCGGGCACGCCGGGCGAATGTGACAGGGGTTTGACCATGGGCATCGTGTCACCTGGTTTCTCCGGGCGCCGGCGGGACGCCAACCAGAAGCTCCCGCCCGGGCAGTATCTGGTCACCGACTTCCCGGTGCTTTCCGCCGGGCCCACACCCCGGGTCGACACCGGCAGGTGGGAGTTCTCGATAACGACCGAGACCGGGAAGGTACACCGCTGGGACTGGGCGGCCTTCCAGGCGCTGCCCATCGAGGAGCCGACCGTCGACATCCACTGCGTGACCAAATGGTCCAAGCTCGGCACCCACTGGCGGGGGGTATCCCTGGACACGCTGCTGGCCGGCGTCGACACCAGCGCCGGGTTCGCGGTGGCGCACTCCTATGGCGGCTACACCACCAACCTGCCGCTGGCCGACCTGGTCGACGGGCAGGCCTGGGTGGCCTTCGGCTTCGGCGGCGAACCCCTCGAGGCGGAGCACGGCGGCCCGGCGCGCCTGCTCGTTCCGCATCTGTACTTCTGGAAGTCCGCCAAATGGCTCCAGGGCATCACCCTGTCCGACCATGACGAGCCTGGATTCTGGGAGAGCCTGGGCTACCACAACTACGGAGACCCGTGGCGCGAGCAGCGGTACTGGGGCGACTGACCTGGCGGGTGGGCACCGTGGCGGCCACCCGCGACGAGACCGCCACCGCCCGCACGATCGTGCTCGACGTTCCCGGCTGGCCGGGGCACCTGGCAGGCCAGCACGTGGACGTGCGGCTGACCGCCGGGGACGGGTACTCGACCGAGCGGTCCTACTCGATCGCCTCCGCCCCCCCTGACGGCCAGGCCGACCCGCCGGTGGTCGAGCTCACCGTGCAGCGGCTCGCCGACGGGGAGGTCTCCCCGTACCTGACTCAGACCCTGGCCGTCGGCTACCCGCTGGAACTGCGCGGCCCGGTCGGCGGCTGGTTCGTCTGGAGCCCGGACGGCCCGGCCAGCACCAGGCCGGTCCTGCTGGTGGCAGGCGGGAGCGGTGTGGTGCCGCTGATGGCGATGATCCGCGAGCGCGCCGCCGTCGGCAGCCGCGCGCCGTTCAAACTGATCTACTCGGTCCGGGATCCCGCGGCCCTGCTGTATGCCAGTGAGCTGGAGCGGCGGGAGCAGGCCGGTGACGGCGTGGAGGTGACGTACGTGTATACCCGTACCGCCCCGCCGGGCTCCAGCCAGCCCACCGGGCGGATCAACGCGACGATCCTCGCCTCGGCCGGGTGGCCGCCGGAAGAGTCCCCGGCGGTGTTCGTATGCGGCCCGACCGGGTTCGTCGAGGCCGTCGCCGACCTGCTCGTGCGCGCGGGCCATGGCGCGAGCGCCATCAAGACCGAGCGTTTCGGTCCCTCCGGAGGCAAGCCATGAGCGACTACATGGACGGGAACATGCTCGGCGGCACGCTCGGCGAGCTGTTCAGCATGGACGTCACCAGCGCCATGCTGACGTGCGTGTCGTGCGGCGCCAGCTGGGCCGTCGCGCAGACACGCGTCTACCCGCACGCGCCCGGGATGGTGGCCCGCTGTCCCACCTGCGACGCGGTGCTGCTCCGGCTCGTCCGCGGCCCCGACCGCGCCTGGCTGGACCTGCGCGGCATCACCTGCCTCGAGGTGGCGGTCCCCGACCAGTGACCCGGCCGCGCTGCGCGCGGAGTCAGCCCTTGAGCAGCAGCGTGTAACGGAGGGTCTGCACCCGGATAAGGCCGTCGCGGAACACGAACGTGTCGATGCCGTCCTCGACCCTGGTCCGCGCCGCGTCCGCGGCCCACTCCAGGAAAAGGACGTCGTCCACATAGATCAGCGTTTCAGGTCCCAGTCCGCGTTCGGCACGTCGGCCAGCAGCCTGGTGAACGCCTCCCGGATGCCGTCCTTGCCGCGCAAGACCCCGGTGGGGGTGATGAAGATCGCGTCGTCGGAGTAGTCGGCGACGATCTCATCCAGATCGCCGGCGCCCAGCGCCTGGGCGTGGTGGGAGAACACTTCCTCGGGCGTGCGGGCCATCGCTGTTCCCTTCGTGCCTCATGGGACCGGTTTGCGGTAATTAAACCTCCGGCCCCGACGACACGAGCATCGGGCCCGCCGCCAGCCGGCCCACCGCCAGTCGGCCCCCACCGCCAGTTGGCCCACACCGCCAGCCAGCTCAGTAGGCACGTGCCCTACATCGCCTTCATGAGGCCGATGCGGTCCTTCGTTGCCGTCCGCCCCGCCGGGCCATGGTGCCGTCCGCCTCGGTTTGACCGGCCTCCTAGCATGGGGGCATGTGGTGCCCCGGCCCGGTGAGGTGGTGCGAATGACGACGCCGGAAAGCGCGGCGCGGAGCGCGATCGTCACGGTGGACGACGACGCCGGCGTGTCCCGGGCCGTGGCCCGTGACCTGCGGCGCCGGTACGGCGAGCACTACCGGATTGTGCGCGCCGAGTCCGGCGACGCCGCGCTGGACGCGCTGCGGGAGATGAGGCTGCGTGGCGACGAGGTCGCCGTGATCGTGGCCGACTACCGGATGCCGGGGATGAACGGGATCGAGTTCCTGGAGCGGGCGATGGACCTGTACCCGGCGGCGCGCCGGGTGCTGCTCACCGCCTACGCCGACACCGGCGCCGCCATCGACGCGATCAACGTGGTCGACCTCGACCACTACCTGCTCAAGCCGTGGGACCCGCCGGAGGAGAAGCTCTACCCGGTGCTCGACGAGCTGCTCAGCAGGTGGCGGGATGAGGAGCGGCGGCAGGTCCACGTGACCAAGGTGGTCGGGCACCGCTGGTCCGCGCGCTCCTCCGAGGTCCGCGAGTTCCTGGCCCGCAACCAGATCGCCTACCGCTGGTTCGAATCCGAGGCACCCGACGGCCAGCGGCTGATGCAGGCGGCCGGGGCCGACGGGCTCAGGCTGCCGGTGGTGATCACCCCCGATGGCAACGCGCTGGTCGAGCCGACCGACGCCGAGCTGGCCAGCTGCGTCGGCCTGGCCACCACCCCGTCGAAGGACTTCTACGACCTCATCGTCATCGGCGGCGGGCCGGCCGGCCTCGGCGCCGCGGTGTACGGCGCGTCCGAGGGGCTGCGCACCGTGCTGGTGGAGCGCACCGCCACCGGCGGCCAGGCGGGCCAGAGCTCGCGGATCGAGAACTACCTCGGCTTCCCGGACGGGGTGTCCGGATCGCAGCTGACCGAGCGGGCCCGGCGGCAGGCCACCAGGTTCGGGGCCGAGCTGCTCACCACGCGCGACGTGGTCAGCCTCGACGTCAACGGCTCGGCGCGCACCGTCCGCTTCGCCGACGGCGGCACGATCGACGCGCACACCGTCATCCTCGCCACCGGGGTCTCCTACCGGCAGCTCGGCGCGCCCGGGCTCGACGACATGACCGGGCGCGGGGTCTACTACGGATCCACGCTCACCGAGGCGGCCGCCTGCACCGGCCAGGACATCTACATCGTCGGCGGCGCGAACTCGGCCGGGCAGGCCGCCGTCTACCTGGCCAAGCACGCCAAGTCGGTGACGATCCTGGTCCGCGGGGCGTCGCTGGAACGGTCCATGTCCTACTACCTCATCCAGCAGCTCAGAGAAATCGGCAACATCTCGGTCCGGACCTGCACCGAGGTCATCGCCGCCGAGGGCAGCGACCACCTGGAGCGCATGACGCTGCGCGACACCTCCACCGGCGCGACCGAGATCGTCGACGCGCAGTGGCTGTTCCTGTTCATCGGCGCGGCGCCGCTCACCGAGTGGCTGGACGGCGTGGTGGACCGGGACGAGCGCGGCTTCGTCGTCGCAGGCCCGGACCTGTCCGCGTCCATCGACGGCGACCGGCCCCCCGGCTGGGAACTGGACCGGGCGCCCTACCACCTGGAGACCAGCGTGCCCGGCGTGTTCGTGGCCGGCGACGCCCGCGCGGAGTCGGCCAAGCGGGTCGCCTCGGCCGTCGGCGAGGGCGCCATGGCCGTCATGCTCGTCCATCGCTATCTGGAGAAGCTATGACCAGTCAGGCGCAGCCGGCCAGCTGCAGCGCAGACGAGCTGCGGGCGCTCTTCCTGTTCGAGAAGCTGTCCGATTCCCAGCTCGCCTGGCTGTGCCGTGAAGGCCGGGTGGAGGTTTTCCCGCCCGGCCCGGTGTACGCCGAAGGCGACCCCGCGACCTGCTTCTACGTGCTTCTGAGCGGCACGCTAGTGATGTCGCGCAAGGTCGGCGGCGACGACGTCGAGACGAACCGGACGTCCGCGCCCGGCGTGTATGCGGGCGCCTTCTCGGCCTACCTGGGAGACCGGGTGCCGCAGATCTACAACACCTCGGTCCGGGTCCCCGAGCAGTCCCGGTTTTTCGTGCTCGACGCCGACAAGTTCGCGGGCATGATCAACGCCTGGTTCCCGATGGCGGTCCATCTGCTCGAGGGAGCGTTCCTCGGGGTCCAGAACACCCAGCGGGTGGTCGGCCAGCGGGAGCGGCTGCTGGCCCTGGGGTCGCTGTCGGCCGGCCTCACCCACGAGCTGAACAACCCGGCCGCCGCCGCCGTCCGCGCGACCGCGGCGCTGCGGGAACGGGTCGCCGGGATGCGGCGCAAGCTGAACTTCATCGCGAAGGGCCCGTATCAGCCGGCCACCCTGGAGGCCCTGATCAAGCTGCAGGAGCGCGCCGCGGAGCAGGTGGCGAAGGCGCCTACGCTCACCCCGATCGAGGCCTCCGACCGCGAGGACGCCGTGGCCGACTGGCTCGACGACCACGGCATCGACGGCGGCTGGGATCTCGCGCCGGTATTCGTGCAGGCCGGGATGGACGCCGCCTGGCTCGATCAGGTCGCGGCCTGCGTGGACTCCGACGCCCTGGACGGCGCGGTGCGGTGGCTGAACTACACCGTCGAGACCGAGATGCTGATGAACGAGATCGAGGACTCGACCACCAGGATCTCGACGCTGGTGGGCGCGGCCAAGCAGTATTCTCAGATCGACCGCGCGCCCTTCCGGGTCGTGGACGTGCACGAGCTGCTCGACAGCACCCTGGTCATGCTGTCCGGCAAGTTCGGTGACGGCGTCCGGGTGGTGAAGGACTACGACCGCGGCCTGCCGCCGATCCCCGTCTACGCCGCGGAGCTGAACCAGGTCTGGACGAACCTGATCGACAACGCGGTGTTCGCGATGGGCGGGACCGGCACGCTCACCGTGCGGACGGCCCGGGACGGTGACCGGGCGCTGGTCGAGATCGGCGACACCGGCCCGGGCGTGCCCGCCGAGATCCGGGACCGGATCTTCGAGCCGTTCTTCACCACCAAGGACGTGGGCGAGGGCACCGGCCTCGGGCTGGACATCTCCTGGCGGATCGTGGTGAACAAACACCACGGGGACCTGCGGGTGGAATCGGAGCCGGGTGACACGCGTTTCCAGGTACGGCTACCGCTGACCGCCCCCGATGCAGAACGAGAGGACCCCGCATGACCGCCATGGCAGGGATCGACCCCATCGTCGAGCCGACCGGGACCGGCTGCGCCGAGTGCGAGGCGGTCGGTGGCTGGTGGCTGCACCTGCGCCGGTGCGCCCAGTGCGGGCACATCGGCTGCTGCGACACCTCGCCGTCACAGCACGCGAGCGCGCACGCGGCCGCCACCGGGCACCCGGTCATCCGCAGCTTCGAGCCGGGGGAGGACTGGTTCTGGAGCTACGAGACCAACGAGTTCTACGAGTCTGGGCCGGCGCTGGCCCCGCCGGAGAACCATCCGGTCGACCAGCCCGTCCCTGGCCCGGCCGGCCGGGTGCCCCGCGACTGGCGCACCCACCTGCACTAAGGGCATGCCCTAGACGTCAGGGCCGCTTAGCTGCCCAGCCGGCGGCTGGTCACCGCCTGCATAGCCCAGCGACCGGCTGATGGCCGCCGCCGCCTCCATCACCTCCTTGCCCCACTCCGCCTCACCGCTGTACTGGAAGCGGCTCAGCGGGATCGCGATGCTCACCCCGGCGGCGGCTTCACCGCGCTGATTGATGATCGCCGCGCCAATCCCCATCACGTCCCGGTCCCAGCCCATGCGGGAGCTGTACCCCTTGACATGGACGGCCGCCACCTGCTCCCGGGCCTTCTCCAGGTCCTCGCTGGTCGGTGCGTCCGCCGCCTGTGCGGCCTCGGCGATCGCCGCCTCCACCTGCTCGTCGGGACCGCGCGCGAGCATCGCGATGCCCGCCGAGCTGGCCACCATGGGAAAGACCGTGCCCAGCGGGATGATGGTGCGGACGTTCCGTCGGGAATCGACCCGCTCGATGGCCACTACCCGGTAGGACCCGGCCGGCACGAACAGGTGGGCCGTCTCCCCGGCGATGTCACGCAGCTGCTGCATGGGCAGGAGCGCCGACTCGCGCAGGTCTTCCTCGCCGCCCGAGCGCAGCACCACGGACCGGGCCCGGGACGTCAGCGCCCACCGGGTGAGGTCCCCATCGACCGGGCGCAGCCAGCCGGCCTCGGCCAGTGTCTCCAGGCTCCGCTGGATCGTCGACTTGGGCAGCCCGAGCAGCGGTGTCAGTTCGCCCACCCGGACGGGCTGGTGCTCGGCGACCGCCTCAAGCACCAGGAGGCTCCTGAGCACGCTCTGCATCGCCATGGACGGCACGCCTCATTTCGTCCGGCACCCGGGGCTGGGGTTTCCCCGGCAGACCTTCATCATGCCCGACGGGCACCCGCCCGTGCCGGTGACTGGGCCCAGGTCCGGCCGCCACCTGGTCGTGCACGGCCCGCACGCCGGCGGCTGCACCGTTGACCAGCCGGGGTACGGCTCCGCCATGCTTGGTCATGGATGGCTGCACCTCTGGACAAGGAGTCCCCAAGATGATCATCGACTGCGCTCACTACAAGGACGGCGTCCGGGGCGATGAGGGGCCGGTGCCGCTCGAGGAGGCGGCGGCCAGGACCACCGAGGGTGGCTTCGTGTGGCTGGGGCTGTTCGAGCCCGGGGAGGAGGAGCTGGCCGAGGTACGCGACGCCTTCGGCCTGCACGAACTGGCGGTGGAGGACACGCAGAACGTTCATCTGCGGCCGAAGATCGAGAGCTACGAGAACGACGTTCGACTGGTCATCCTGCGTACCGCGCGTTACGACGACGACGCGGAAGAGGTCGACTTCGGCAACATCGCCATCTTCGTCGCGCCGACCTTCGTGATCACCGTGCGGCAGGGCGTGCCGAGCAAGCTCCACGAGGCCAGGCAGCGGCTGGAGCAGCGGCCGGAACTTCTGACGGCGGGCAGCTCATCCGCGCTGTGGGCGATCCTGGACGAGGTCGTGGACGACTACGCGCCCGTGAACGCCGGGCTCGAACGCGACATCGACGAGATCGAGGCCACCGTGTTCTCCGGCAGCGTCGCGCCGACCGAGCGGATCTACTCGCTCCGCAGCGAGGCCACCGACTTCTACCGCGCGGTCCACCCGCTGCTCGCCGTGGTGGCCACGGTCGAGCGCACCGCGCCCAAGAAGCTGCGGCCGTACCTGCGCGACGTCCAGGACCACCTGCTCCTGGTCGATGAGGAGGTCGCCTCCCAGCGTGACCTGCTCGGCACGGTGCTGCAGGCCAACATGGCGGTGCTGTCGGTCGAGCAGACCAGGGTCGGCGTCCGCCAGAACGCCACCATCGAGCAGCTCACGGTCCTGGCCACGGTCTTCCTGCCGCTGACCTTCATCACCGGCTTCTTCGGCCAGAACTTCGCGTGGCTGGTCCAGCACATCAGCAGCTACACCGCTTTCATGATCTACGGCCTGGGCGGTCTGATCATCCCGCTGGCGCTGCTGTTCTGGTGGCTGCGGGCCCGCATGCCGCACGCGGACACCAGTGCCGCGGCCGGAGAGCCCGCCGGGGCCGGGCGGCGCTAGGGCGGCGCTTGAGTCTGCATCCGCCGACGTCGCGGTTAGTCGTCGGGCCCGGCGACGAACGTGCCCCAGCCCGGCACCGAACGGGTCAGGCCCTCGCTGCGCAGCTCCTTCAGCGCCTTGCCCGCCGTGGCCTTGCTGACGCCCCACTCCTGGCAGATGCGCGTGATCGACGGCAGGATCTCGCCGGGCGGAAGCTCGCCCGAGTCGATGCGTGCCCGCAGCGCGGTGGCTATCGCCAGGTAGGGCGGCGTGTCCTCTGGCAGTTCCCCGGTCACCAGATCACCTTAGCCGAGCGCGGTAACCGGCAGTTCCGACGCGGCTGCCCGATCAGGCAGGAGGATGATCGGCGAGAGCTTTCGCCTTATATGGGGAAAGTTCCGCCGATCATGGCCGGACGATCGGAGCCTGAGATGGACCTCGAGTCCCTGGTTGCCCTCGACGTGCACGCCCACGCCGAGGTTTCCTCCCGGGGCGGCGCCTCCCTGGACGACACGCTGAGCGAGGCGTCCGCCGCCTATTTCAAGGTCGACGCCGCGCGCCGCGCACCGACCCTGGAGCAGATCGCCGCGTACTACCGGGAGCGCGACATGATGGCGGTCGTGTTCACGGTGGACGCCGAACATGCCACCGGCATCCCGCCGGTGCCGAACGAGGAGGTCGCCGAGGCGGCCGCGGCCAGCGGCGGCGTGCTCATCCCGTTCGCCTCCATCGACCCCTTCCGGGGCAAGGCGGGTGTGGCACGGGCGCGCGCGCTGGCCGAGCGCTACGGCGTGAAGGGGTTCAAGTTCCACCCCAACGTCCAGGGCTTCTACCCGAACGACCGGATGGCCTACGGCCTGTACGAGGTGATCGAGGAACTGGGTGCGATCGCCCTGTTCCACACCGGCCAGACCGGCATCGGGGCCGGCGTGCCCGGCGGCGGCGGGATCCGGCTGAAGTACTCCAACCCGCTGTACATCGACGATGTGGCGGTCGACTTCCCCGGGTTGAAGATCATCCTGGCCCATCCGTCCTTCCCCTGGCAGGACGAGGCGCTGAGCATCGCCACGCACAAGCCCAGCGTGTATATCGACCTGTCGGGCTGGTCGCCGAAGTACTTCCCGCCCCAGCTCGTGCAGTACGCCAACACCCTGCTGCAGGACAAGGTCCTGTTCGGGTCGGACTTCCCGCTGCTCACTCCGGACCGCTGGCTCGCCGACTTCGCCAAGCTGCCGATCAAGGACGAGGTGCGGCCGAAGATCCTCAAGCAGAACGCGGCCCGTCTGCTGGGCCTGCTGCCGGCGGCCGACCCCTGAGCAGGCGACGCCGCGGTCAGCTGGCGGGCACCGGCCGGTGCAGATGATCAAGCAGCGCCGCGCCGTCCGGGGCGCCGAACCAGCGGGTGTGGCCGATCAGGTAGGTGTCGTAGGCAAGGTCGGCGAGCCCGGGCGAGGCCACCACGTCGGCGAAGTACTCGACCTCGGACAGCGCGTACTCGAGGTGAACGACCGGGAGCACCTCGGGCAGGGCCCGGGCCTCGGCCGGGCTCAGCGGCCGGGCCGCCTGATAGCCGCGGAGCAGCGCGTCCGCGGCGCCGAGGTCCACCTCGGCCACGCCGGACTCGGCGAGGTCGAGCCAGGCGATGACGCTGCGCTCCAGCGCGACCGCCAGGTCGTGCACGGCGAAGGTGCGGTTGGCCAGGCCGAAGTCGAACACCGCGGCAACCTCCGCGTCCGGGGCGGCGGAACTCCAGGTGAGGTTGGAGGGGTGCCAGTCTCCGTGCCCCCACAGCGGTTCCAGACCGGCGAGCAACGGCGCGGCGCGGCGGATCGCGGGCAGATGGTCCCGGGTGAGGTCGCGGCGCCAGTCGCGGCCGGCCAGGTAGCGGGCGAGGCCGGGGCGCCGGCGGGCGATCGCGTCCACCTCGGCGAGCGGGTCCGCCGCGGTGATGACGCGACAGGAACTGGTGAGCACCGCCGGTGGCCGGGCCGCCCGGGTGAACCCGGCCGCGGCCCGGTGCAGCCGGGCGAGCGCGGCCCCCGCCGCCCGGGCGTGGCCGGTGCTCAGGTACGGGGTCCACGACATCGCGTCCCGGTACAGGTCGACGCCCGGCGCCACCTCGTGCACCTCGTACACGAAGTCGCCGTCCCTGACCACGGTCCGGCCGGCCGCCGTGCGCCGGACCGCTGGCACCGGCAGCCCGCTGGCGCGCAGGTGCGTGGCGAACGCGTGCTCGGCGGCGAGCTGGGCAGCGGAGCGGACGCGCACATGATGGCGCTTAACGAAGACGGTGCCGGTGCCGTGGCGGACCAGGCCTGCGGCCGACATCGGCCGCGGGCTGCTCCACGCGACGACGGTTCCGGTGCGCGGCGCGGCGGCGCGCCCGGCGCCCAGGCCGTACCGGGCGAGCACCTCGCCCACCTCGTCGCCGGTGAGCGGG
>Ga0207664_10002198_pt1 | contig 12845 bp, 13 predicted proteins | sample LARL83metaG_FD_184349 | JGI IMG/M metagenome (GOLD analysis project Ga0207664, IMG submission 184349) | Corn, switchgrass and miscanthus rhizosphere microbial communities from Kellogg Biological Station, Michigan, USA - LAR L8-3 metaG... | ecosystem: Host-associated > Plants > Roots >...
CTCCCCGCACGGCACCGTCGTCGGCGTCGCCTGGGACGACTCGACCGGCGACGCGCGCGGCTTCGTCCGCGCCCACGGCGTGCGCTACCCGGTCCTGCGCGACGTCGACGGCTCGTTCGCGAGAGCGTACGGCGTCACCGCCGTGCCGGAGACCTTCGTGCTCGACCGGCAGGGCCGCATCGTCGCGATCCAGCGCAACCAGCTCACCTCGGGCTGGATCGCGTCGGCGATGGATCCGCTGATCGCGCAGGCCGGGCAGCGCGGATGAGCCGCCGGACCCGGATCGCGCTGACGCTCGCGGCGCTCGCGGCGATGCTCTTCGCCGTCCCCGGCGCGGGCGCCGTCCAGCCACGCACGACGCTGCCCGCGATGGAGGAGCAGCTCATGTGCGTCGTCTGCAGAACGCCGCTCGCCGTCGCGAACGGACCGCAGGCCGACGCCGAGCGCCAGCAGGTCCGCGAGCTGATCGCGCAGGGCAGGAGCGAGCAGCAGATCAAGGACGCGATGGTGGCCCAGTACGGCACGCGCGTGCTCGGGCTGCCGCCGAGCGGCGGCTTCGACCTCGCCGTCTACCTCGTGCCGGCAGCGTTCGTGCTGCTCGCGCTCGCGGTGCTCGCGGTCGCGTTGCCACGCTGGCGCCGGCGGGCGCGCGCGCACGCGGTGGCGCCGTCGACCGCGACGCCGACCGTCAGCGAGGAGGACATGCGCCGCCTCGACGAGGACCTCGCCCGCCGCGACTGAGCGCGAGCCGCGCGGGGCGCGGTTGACGCACCTCGTCGCACCGGATTACTGTGGAAGGCGTACGCGCGGCCGGCCGCCGGCCGCGCCCACAGCCGACGGCAGCAACGGGGGAAGCGCCGATGACACGGACCGGAGCGGAGTACGTCGAGGCCCTGCGCGACGGGCGCGAGGTGTGGATCGACGGCGAGCGGGTCGCCGACGTCACGACCCACCCGGCGTTCCGCAACACGGTGCGCTCGATCGCGCACCTCTACGACATGACGCACGACCCGGCGCACGCCGAGGTGCTCACGACCCCCTCCCCGGCCACGGGCGAGCCGGTCCACCGCTGCTACACGATCCCCCGCTCGCACGCGGACCTCGTCGCGCGCCGCGAGGCCACCCGCACGTGGGCGAAGGCGACCTTCGGCTACCTCGGCCGCAGCCCCGACTACATGGCCTCCTGCTGGGCCGGCTTCGCCGCCGCGCCCGGGATCTTCGCGCGTGGCGGGCAGGAGCGCGCCGACAACGTGCTCGCCTACTGGGCGCACATGCGCGACCGCGACCTCTACCAGTCGCACACGATCGTCAACCCGCAGATCGACCGCTCCAAGCCGGCCGCCGAGCAGGAGGAGCCGTTCCTCTACGTCGGCGTCGTACAGGAGCGCGACGACGGGATCGTCGTGCGCGGCGCGAAGATGGTCGGCACCGCCGCGCTGTTCGGCGACGAGATCTTCGTCGGCACGATCGAACCGCTCGGCCCGCAGGACCACGACTACGCGCTCACCTTCTCGGTCCCGTTCAACACGCCGGGCGTGAAGGTCATCTCGCGCGCCTCCTACGAGCAGGCCGCGCGCAGCCCGTGGGACAACCCGCTCTCCTCGCGCTTCGACGAGAACGACGCGCTGATGATCTACGAGAACGTGCTCGTGCCGTGGGAGCGCGTGTTCGTCTACAGAAGCGTGGAGCTGGCGTTCAAGCAGTGGTGGGAGACCCCCGCCTTCTCCTACTGGATCCACCAGGCGGCGACCCGCTACTGGACGAAGCTCGAGTTCCTCGCCGGGCTCGCGATCAAGGTCGCGAAGGCCAACAACGTGCTGAAGGTCCCGCTCGTGCAGATGCAGCTCGGCAGAGTGCTCTCCACGGTGAACCTCGCGAAGGCCGCCGTGCTCGCGATGGAGGACGGCTGCGAGCCGGTGCCGGGCGGCGAGGACGCCGTGCAGCCGAACCGCTCGGTCGCCTTCGCCCAGCGCGCGTGGGCGCCGAACGCCTACGTCGCACTGATCGAAGAGATCAAGTGGCTCGCCGGCGGCTCGCTGATACAGATGCCGGCCTCCTACCGCGACCTCGTCCACCCCGAGGCCGGGCCGCTGATCGAGCGCTACGTGCGCTCCCCCGGCCACACCGCCGAGGAGCGGATCAAGCTCTACAAGCTCGTGTGGGACGCGGTCGGCTCGGAGTTCGCCAGCCGTCACGAGCACTACGAGCGCTTCTACCACGGCGCCCCCTACGTGAACCTGCCGGCCGCCTACCGCGAGGGCGCGCCCGATCAGTGCGAGGCGCTCGCCGACGCGGCGCTCGCCGGCTACGCGCTCAGCGACCTGCTCGACGCCGCCGGCGACGACGCGCTGGCGCCGCTCACATCGAGTCCGGAGCGCTGACGCCCAGCAGCCGCAGCGCACTCGCGATCGTGCGTCGCGCCGCGACCGAGAGCGCGATGCGGAACGCTTCCACGCCCGCCGGCTCGGCCCCGACGACGTGACAGTCGCGGTAGAAGGCGGTGAAGTCCTGCGCCAGCTCGAGCGCGTAGGCGGCGACGCGGTGCGGCGCGCGCCGCTCGGCCGCCTCGGCGACCTCGTCGGGGAACGCGAGCAGCTTCTTGACGAGCGTGCGCTCGGCCGGCTCCAGCGACGCGGCGAGCGCGCGCTCGGCGCCGGCGCCCGCGAGCGCCGCGGCGACCCGCTCCTCCCCCGCCTTCTCCAGCATCGAGTGGATCCGCGCGTGCGCGTACTGCACGTAGTAGACGGGGTTCTCGCTCGACTGCTCGCGCGCGAGGTCGAGGTCGAGGTCGACGGTCGAGTCGTGCGAGCGCTGGAGCATGAAGAAGCGCGTCGCGTCGACGCCGATGTCGTCGATCAGCTCGTCGAGCGTGTTGAAGATCCCGCGTCGCTTCGACATCGCCGAGCGGTCGCCCGCGGCGATCAGGTGGACGAACTGCATGATCAGGATCTCGATCGCGTCGGGGTCGCCGCCGAGCGCCTGGAACGCGCCCCTCAGCCGCGCGACGTAGCCGTGGTGATCGGCGCCGAAGACGTCGACCTGGCGCTCGAAGCCGCGCGCCTGCTTGTCGAGCAGGTAGGCGCAGTCGGACGCGAAGTAGGTCGGCTCGCCGTTCGCCCGCTCGAGCACGCGGTCCTTGTCGTCGCCGAACGTGGTGGTGCGCAGCCACAGCGCACCTTCGGAGCGGTAGGCGTGGCCGCTGTCCTCCAAAGCCGCGAGCGCACGTCTGACCGCGCTCGGCTCGCCCTCGTAGAGCGAGCGCTCGCTGAAGACGCGGTCGTGCACGACGCCGAAGCGCGCGAGCGTCGCCTGGATCCGCGCGAGCATCTTGGCGACCGCCTCCTGCGCCAGGCGGTCGGGGTCGGCGCTCGCCGCGTCCGGGATCTCCTGCGCCAGCTCTCTGACGTAGTCGCCTTCGTAGCCGCCCTCGGGCACCGCCTCGCCGCGGGCGCGCGCCTGCACCGACTCGCCGAGCTTGCGCACCTGCGCGCCGGCGTCGTTGAGGTAGTACTCGCGGGAGATCTCGTGGCCGTGGAAGGCGAGGATCTCCGCGAGCGCGTCGCCGTAGGCGGCATGGCGGCCGCTGGCGGCGACGAGCGGGCCGGTCGGGTTCGCGCTGACGAACTCGACGAGGATGCGCTCGCGCCGCTCGGCGCCGCCCGAGCCGTAGGCGTCCCCCCGTTCGAGCACGTGCCCGAGCGCCTGGGCGTACCAGGAGTCGGCGAGGAAGAGGTTGAGAAAGCCGGGGCCGGCGATCTCGAATCTGGCGAGGCCCGCGCCCAGGCGCTGTTGGAGGTCCGTCCCCAGCCGCTCCGCGATCTCGCGCGGCGGCGCGCCGACGCTCGGCGCGAGCAGCATCGCCGCGTTCGTCGAGTAGTCGCCGAAGCCGTCGCGTCTCGGGCGCTCGACGGTCGGAGCGGTCCCGGCCTCGCCGCCGTCGCGCAGCGCGGCCGAGGCCGCCTCGACGGCGGCCCGCAGGTCCTGCAGGGGGGTCACGGCGTCGGAGGGTAGCGGCGGCCGCGCGCCAGCGCCCTCGCCACCCGCGCCGGTCATCGGGCATGCCCGCCAGGTTGGCAGGCCGCCCGCGACGTTCCAGGACGCGTTTGCGTCAGTAGTGGTACGGCTCTCCGGCGAGGATCTTGTGGCCGCGGTAGATCTGCTCGAGCAGGACGACGCGGGCGAGCTGGTGCGGGAGGGTCATGGCGCCGAGCGACAGGCGGTGGTCGACGACGTCGAGCGAGAGCCCGAACGGGCCGCCGACGACGAAGCAGAGGTCGCGGCCGGCCTGCCGGCGATCCTCCAGGAAGCGGGAGAACGCCTCGGACGAATACTGCTCGCCCTCGGCGTCGAGCAGCGAGACGAACGCGCGCTCGGGGATCCGGCGCGCGACCTGCTCGTCCTCGCGCACCTCCACCAGCTCGACGCGGGCGTGGCGGGCGAGCAGCTTCTGGTAATGCTGGACGTCGTCGGCGAACGGCGGGCGCAGGCGGCCGACGGCCAGGACGACGATCTTCACGGCTGCGATACTAGGCCCCATGGACGACGAAGACCGCGAGCGCCACATCAACATCCACTTCTCCCCGGAGATCATGGCCGGGGTCTACGCGAACTTCGCGAACGTGAGCCACTCGGAGTACGAGTTCACGATCACCTTCGCGCGCGTCGACCACGAGGTGGAGGACGACGAGATCCCCGGCGTGGTCGTCTCGCGCGTCAACCTCTCGCCGCGCTTCATGCGCGAGCTGATCGACGCGATGCAGGACAACTACTCGAAGTGGCAGACGAGCGAGGGGATCAAGAACCTCCCCGAGTTCGGCGGTCCCGACGAGCCGCAGGCGTAGGCGTGACGCAGTCCGCCCGATGACGCTCGCGCTCGGCTGGAGCGGCGGCAAGGACTCGGCGCTCTCGCTGCATGCGCTGCGGGCCGCCGGCCACGAGCCGGCCGCGCTGATCACGACGGTCACGGAGGGCGTCGAGCGCATCAGCATCCACGGCGTGCGGCGCGAGCTGCTGCGCGCGCAGGCGCGCGCGGTCGGGATCCCCGTGGTGGAGGTGCGGATCCCGCTGCCGTGTCCGAACGCGGTCTACGAGGCGCGGATGGAGGCGGCGCTCGCCGCGCCGCCGCTCGACGCGGTGACCGAGGTGGCGTTCGGGGACCTCTTTCTCACCGACATCCGCGCCTATCGCGAGGAGCGCCTGCGGCCGAGCGGCCGCAGAGCGCTCTTCCCGGTGTGGGGCCGGGACACCGCCGCGCTGGCGCGCGAGTTCGTCGCGCAGGGCTTCGAGGCGATCGTCGCGACCGTCGACCCGCGCTCGCTCGATGCCTCCTTCGCCGGCCGCGCCTACGACGCGGCGTTCCTCGAAGACCTGCCGGAAGGCGTCGACCCCTGCGGCGAGAACGGCGAGTTCCACACGTTCGTCCACGCGGGGCCGATCTTCGATGCGCCGATCGCGGTCATGACCGGCGAGCTGGTCGAGCGCGACGGCTTCGCCTACCGCGACATCCTGCCCGCGTAGGCATGCGCGTCGCGGTCGTCGCCGACGTCCACGCCAACCGCCACGCGTTCGAGGCGGTGCTCGACGCGGTCGAGGCCGCCGGCGCGGAGGAGCTGTGGTGCCTCGGCGACCTCGTGGGCTACGGGGCCGAGCCGGACGCGTGCGTCGAGCTGGCGCGCCGGCACGCGGCCGTCTGCCTCGCCGGCAACCACGACCTCGCCGCGTGCGGGAAGCTGCCGCTCGACCAGTTCGTGCGCGGCGCGGAGCTGTCGATCCGCTGGACGGCCGAGGCGATCGATCCGGGGCTGCTGGCATGGCTCGCGACGCTCGAGCCGCAGCAGCTCGACGAGGCGGTCGGCCTCTACCACGCCTCGCCGCGCGATCCCGTGTGGGAGTACGTCCTCTCCCCCTTGCAGGCCGAGCTGTGCTTCGACCGGATGGCGCACCGCGTCGCCTGCATCGGCCATTCGCACACGGCGCTCGCCTACCGCCGCCTGGAGGGGTCTCCGGCCTCGGGCGACACCTGCCGCGACGGCGCCGAGCGCGACCTCGCCGAGGGCGTGTGGCTGCTGAACCCGGGCAGCGTCGGCCAGCCGCGCGACGGTGACCCGCGCGCCGCCTGGCTGCTGCTCGACACGGACGCCTGGACGGCCGCCTTCCACCGCACCGCGTACGACGTCGCCGGCGCGGCGGCGGCGATCCGCGCAGCGCGCCTGCCGGACTCGCTCGCCGAGCGGCTCTCGCACGGTCAGTAGCCTGTTGGGCTTCATGCGCTTCGCTGTGAAGGTCGTCCCCCTTGGCCTGCTCGGGTTCGCCGTCGCGCTGCTCGTCGCATGCGGCAACTCCAACGGGCTGCTGTCCGGCTCGCAGGCGCAGCAGCTGCAGGCGGCGCTCTCCGACGCCCAGTCGGCCTGCGCGAACGGCGACGCGGCCGGCGCCGCGAGCGCCGCCCGCAGCTTCGGCGCGCGCGTCGACGCGCTCGGCTCCGGGGTCGACGCGCAGCTCGTCGCGAACCTCAGGCAGGGCGCCTCGACGCTGCAGGAGCTCGTGCCGCAGACCTGCACGGGCACGACCGTGACGACGACCACGACGCCGACGGTCACGACGACGACCGCGACGACGCCGACGACGGTCACGACTACGACGACCGCTCCCACGTCCCCGACCACGCCCACCACGCCGGCGACGACGCCGACCGCGCCCACCACGCCGCCGAGCAACGGCGGCGGCACGCCGGGGAACGGCAACGGGGACGGAAACGGCAATGGGAATGGGAACGGCAACGGAAACGGGAACGGCAACGGCGGCGGCGACTCGGGCGGCGCCTCGCCCGGTCAGGGCGGCGGGCAGTGAGCGAGACCGTGATCGCCGGCCGCTACGAGCTGGGGCGCCGGCTCGGCATCGGCGGCATGTCGACCGTGCAGCTCGCGCTCGACCGCCGGCTCGAGCGCAACGTCGCCGTCAAGCTGCTCGCCGAGCACCTCGCCGACGACCCGGCGTTCGTCTCGCGCTTCCGCCGCGAGGCGCTCGCGGCCGCGCGGCTCGTGCACCCCAACGTCGTGCAGGTCTTCGACTTCGGCTTCGACGAGGCCGCCCACCACCACTTCATCGTGATGGAGCACGTGCCCGGCCATTCGTGCGCCGAGCTGCTGCGCGACCGCGGCCACCTCGACGTCGACGAGGCGGCCGAGATCGTCGCGCAAGCCTGCCGCGGGCTCGACTACGCGCACCGCAACGGCGTCGTGCACCGCGACGTCAAGCCCGGCAACCTGCTCGTGACCGACGACGGCGTCGTCAAGCTCGCCGACTTCGGGATCGCGAAGGCGACCGAGCAGTCCTCGATCACGCAGGTCGGCTCGGTGCTCGGCACCGCCTCCTACCTCGCGCCCGAGCAGGCGCGCGGCGAGGAGGCCGGCCCGCGCTCGGACCTCTACTCGCTCGGGGTCGTCGCCTACCAGCTGCTGTCCGGCTGCCTCCCCTACGAGGCGGCGTCGCTGTCGGAGCTGGCGCTCAAGCAGCAGCAGGAGCTGCCGGCCCCGCTCGAGCAGCTCAACCCGGCTGTCCCGCCCGAGCTGGCGCAGGCGGTCGCGATCGCGCTCGAGATCGAGCCCGAAGCCCGCTACGAGAGCGCCGCGGCGATGGAGCGGGCGATCCGCGACGGCGCCGGCGGGATCGCGCCCGCCGGACCGCCGACGACGCGCACGAGCGCCGCGACGCGCGTGATCGCGCCGGCGGCGGCGACGAGCGAGACGCGCGCGCTGGCCTCCTCGCGCCGTCCGCCCCAGCAGGTTCCCGCGCGCCGGCCGGCGCCGCCCCCGCCGCCTGCGCCCGGACAGCGCGCCGCGGTCTCCGACGACCGCAACCGCGGACTGCGTCGCCTGGGCGTCCTGCTCGCGGTGCTGGCGGTGCTCGCCGCCGGCGTCGCGATCGTGGCGCTGAGCACGAGCGGCGGCGGCGGGACGAGCCTCAAGCCGGTCGTCGCACGCGACGCGCAGAGCGCGGTCCAGCAGCTGCAGGACCTGATCGACTCGAACACCAGATAGCGCGGTGGCAGCGGCCGATCGCTACGCGAGCGCGCCCGGCGCCGCGCCCCCGCGCACCGCCGCCGCCACCTTCGCCAGCGTCCCCGCCGCGATCGCCGCACGCAGGTCGGCCATCAGGCGCGCGACGTAGGCGAGGTTGTGGAGCGTGACGAGCCGCAGCGCGGTCAGCTCGCGCGCGCCGAACAGGTAGTGCAGGTAGGCGCGCGAGTAGCCGCCGAGGCACGCCGGGCACGGGCAGTCCTCCATGATCGGCTCTCTGGCGTGCTTCCAGCGGCCCTTCGTCAGGTCGACGCGCCAGCGGTGCTCCGGGTCGGGCACGATCGCCATGCCGTGGCGGCCTAGCCGCGTCGGCATCGCGCAGTCGAAGGTGTCGATTCCCAGCTCGACGCCGCGCACGAGGTCGTCGATCTCGCCGATCCCGAGCAGGTGGCGCGGCTTGCCGGGCGCGACGTCCTCCAGCTCGGCGGTCGCCCATTCCACGACCTCGTACATCTGCGCCTTCTCGGCGCCGAGCGAGCCGCCGATCGCGACGCCGGGCGCGGCGCTGGCGCCCACATGTCGCGTCGAGCCGCGCCGCAGGTCTTCGTGGACGCCGCCCTGGCCGATGGCGTAGAAGGCCTGGTCGGCGCGGCCGTGGCGCTCCTGCCAGGCCAAGCAGCGGTCGAGCCAGCGGTGCGTGCGCTCCGTCGAGCGCGCGGTGTAGTCGCGGTCGACGTGGAACGGCGTGCACTCGTCGAACGCGAGCGCGACGTCGGAGCCCAGCGCCGCCTGCACCTCCATCGAGGTCTCCGGCGCCATGAAGCGCTCGCCGCCGTCGACGTAGGAGCGGAAGCGCACGCCCTCCTCGTCGATCGCGAGGATCGCGCCGGCGCGGTCCGCACCGCTCGGCGCGCGTCCCTTGATCTCGTCCGCGACGGTGCCGTGGCCCATCGAGAAGACCTGGAAGCCGCCGGAGTCCGTGATGATGGGGCCGCTCCAGCGCATGAACTCGTGCAGCCCGCCCTGCTCCGCGATCAGCTCGTGGCCCGGCGTCAGGAAGAGGTGGAACGTGTTGCCGAGCACCATGTCGTAGCCGAGCGCGGCGACCTCGCGCGGCTCGATCCCCTTGACCGTGCCCTTCGTCGCGAGCGGGACGAACGCCGGCGTGCGCACCTCGCCGTGCGCCAGACGCAGGACCCCGGCCCGCGCGCGCGAGCCGGGGTCGCGGTGATGGATCTCCAGCAGGTCGCTCACGGCGCGGGACCCTAGCGCCCGCGCCGCGGCAGGGAACCTACGACGACTGCTCGCCGCCGGTCTCGCTGCCCTCGATCGTGCTCGACGTGCCGTTCGCGCCGACGACGCCGATCTCGACGCGCCGCGGCTTGCGCTGCTCGGGCTTGGGGATGCGCACCTCGAGCACGCCGCGGTCGAAGCTCGCCTGGACCGCCTCGGGGTCCACGCCCTCGGGCAGCGTGAGCGAGCGCGAGAAGGCGCCGTAGGCGCGCTCGAGGCGGTGGTAGCCCTCGCCGCGCTGCTCGTGCTCGGCCTTGCGCTCGCCGGAGACGGTGAGGACGTCGTCCTCGACCTCGATCTTGACGTCCTCGACGGAGAGGCCCGGAAGGTCGGCGCGCAGCACGTAGTGGTCGCCGGCCTCGACGAGGTCCATCGCCGGAAGCCACCGCCGGCCGGCGCCCTCGCCTGTGCTGACGGGCGTGTCGAAGAAGCTGTTGAACAGCCGGTTGATCTCCCCCTGGATCGTGTTGAGCTCGCGGACCGGCTCCCATCGCACGAGTGCCATCTGACACACACCTCCATACGAAAATCTAAGTGGACTTGCATCAAGTCTAGCAGCGCTTGCACGCAGCGCAAGGGGTCCATGGACGCGGGCGCGACGGGGACGCGGGGGGTGTCAGACGGCCGACGCGGGGACCAGCCGGTCCCAGTAGACGCCCAGCAGGCGCAGCTCGTCCTCGGTGAACTGCGCGAGGAAGCGGCGACGGATGCCGGCGACGTGCGTGGGGCGCGCCTGCTCGAGCAGTTCGAGGCCGGCCTCGGTGATGCAGGCGAACGCGCCGCGCGCGTCGTGCGTGCAGGCGCAGCGCACCAGCAGCCCGTCGCGCTCGAGCCGGTCGACGAGCCGGCTCATGCCGCTGCGGCTCAGCAGCACCGAGTCGGCGAGGTCGCACATGCGCATGCGCCGCTCGGGCGCCTCGGCGAGCTGGATCAGCACCTCGTACGAGGTCAGCGGCAGCCCGTGCGCCGCCTCCATCTCGGCGTCCAGCGCCTTGAGGACGCTCGCATGGACGCGCAGCAGACCTCGCCACGCGGCCAGCTCGGCTGGGCACAGTCCCTCGACGGCCGCGGCCGGAGGGCTCGTCACTGCCATCGGTGTCTCCGTCATGAGCGACACGTTCGGAGCCTCGGGGCGAAGATAGCAGCGCTCGCCCCGCCGGAACGCAGACGGGCGCCGTCCAGACTCACCCGCGTTCCAGCTCGCGGCGCAGCAGCTCGTTCGCCTTCGCGAGCTGCTCGAGCGTCGCGTCGGCGACGGAGCGCACGCCGACGGCGCGATTGACGCGCGCGTTGATCTCGCGGTGCGTCTCCCGCGTCGCGCGGGCGCGCTGCGAGACGAGCTTGGCGCGCTCCTCGCGCAGCCGCTCGCGCCGCTGGTAGCCCGAGCCCGGGTCGCCGGCCGCCGTGGCGATCTCGAGCGATCCGCTCGCGACCGCGGCCGTCCCGCCGGTGAACGCCGCGAACGCCGCCGAGGGCGCCGGCAGCGGGTCGCCGAACAGCGACAGGTTCTCCCCCACCGCGATCAGCTCGTCCGGCCGCGCGTCCGAGGAGAGCGCCTCGAACCCGTCGCCCGGCTCGCTGCGCACGCGCTCGGACGGCTCGTCGAGCAGCCCGTCCTCGACGGCGGGCTTGAGCTCGATGGCGTGGTTGCGCTCCTCCTCGATCCGGTTCGCGAGCGTCTTGAGCGTCAGGTCGGAGGGCAGGAAGAGGTAGCTGACCTGTCTGCGCGGCGTCGGCGAGCGGCGGATGAAGCGCCCGACGACCTGCGGAAGAACAGCTCGGTGCGCGCCGGTCGTCGCGTAGACGCCGACGCGCAGACGCGGGATGTCGACGCCCTCGGAGACCATCAGCACGGAGACGATCCAGCGCTGCGTGCCGGTCGCGAAGCGCGCGATCCGCTGCGAGGCGTCCGCCTCGTCGCTCGTCACGACCATCGGCGGCTCGCCGGAGATCGCCTCCAGCCGCGCCGCGAGCTGCACCGCGTGCCGCTTGTCGATCGCGACGACGAGCCCGCCCGCGTCGGGGTGGTCGCCGGCGCGGATCTGCGCGAGGCGCGCGTCGGCGTCGCGCAGCACGCGCCGCACCCAGTCGCCGGAGGCGTCGAGCGCGGTGCGCAGGCGTCGCGCGTCCTCCGCGCGCGGGAGCGCCACGGTGAAGTCGGCGCGCCGCCGCCGCCCGTCGCCGATCCACTCCATGTCGCCGTCGTAGGGGACGAACGTGATCGGGCGGCAGACGCCGTCGAGCAGCGCGTCCGTGTACGTGTAGGTGTAGTCGGCGGAGCTGAAGCCGTCGGCGTCGTACTCGATCCACGGGATCGGCGAGTTGTCGGAGCGGAACGGCGTGCCGGAGAGCAGCAGCCGCAGCTCCGCGCGCGCGAACGCGTCCATCGTCGTGATCCCCCAGCTCGCGTCCTCGCCCATGTGGTGCGGCTCGTCGGCGATCAGCAGCGTGCGGCGCGCCGCGCACGCCTTGCGGTGCGGCCCCGGCCCGGCGACGACCGCCTGATAGGTGACCGCGACGCCGTGGCGGTCGGACGGCTCCGGCCCCTCGGCGTTGGGACGATTCGGCTCGAGGTCGATCCCGTAGCGGGCCGCGTCGGCCGCCCACTGGCGCGCGATGTGCGCGGTCGGCGCGAGGATCGCGACGCGCCGCACGCGGCCCTCGCTCAGCAGCTCGTAGGCGACGCGCAGGCCGAAGGTCGTCTTGCCGGCGGCCGGCGTCGCGGACGCGAGGAACGCCTCGCCGTCGTGCGCGCAGAGCGCCTCGAGCGCGCGCTGCTGCCACGCGCGCAGCGGCCGGCGCGCCGGCCAGGGCGGCAGCGATCTCCTGCGGACGGCGGCGACGCCTGCGCTCACGCGCGACTCCTTTCCATGAGCGGGATGACTTCGCGAGGGGCGCAAACGGTAGGCGACCCGGCGGACGTCCGAGGGCCGCCAGAGTGCGCATTTATCTTGTGTATCGTTTTGCCGGATGGGGGAGCCTCTCGTGGGGGTCGGGGCTCGGCCACGTCCGGCCAGCGCCGCCGAGATCGCGTGGATCGCGTTGCTGCCGTGCGCGCTCGTCACCGTGGCCGCGATCGCGCTGCTCGGCCCTCCGCTCGGCCACGTCCTGTTCGCGCGCGGATCCGACCAGCTGTGGCCGCCGCGGTGGTGGGAGGCCGCCGGCCGCCCCGAACCGGTCAAGCAGGCGCGCTACGTGCTCGCCGCGCTCGCGCCCTTCGCGCTGGCCGCGGTGGTGCTCGCGGGCTCGCGGCGCCGCCTCGCAGTGCGAGCGCGAACGGTGCGCGCGCTCGCCTGGACGAGCTACGCGGCCGTCGCGGCGCTGGTGGCCGTCGCGCTGCTGGAGCAGCGTCCGATCATCTCGCCGAGGGTGCCGGGCAGGGCGGTCTTCGGCCTCGCCGCGGTGCTCGCGGCCGGCGCCTTCGCGCTTGCAGCGGTGCTCGCGCCGCGCCGGCCGGCGATGCGCCGCCGGCTCTCCGAGCTTGCGCGCGAGACGCGCACGCGGCGCGCCGCCTGCTTCGCGATCGCCGTCGCG
>Ga0207664_10002206_pt1 | contig 12833 bp, 9 predicted proteins | sample LARL83metaG_FD_184349 | JGI IMG/M metagenome (GOLD analysis project Ga0207664, IMG submission 184349) | Corn, switchgrass and miscanthus rhizosphere microbial communities from Kellogg Biological Station, Michigan, USA - LAR L8-3 metaG... | ecosystem: Host-associated > Plants > Roots >...
TGGTGATCTGGACGGCGCCGTTGGAGACGATGCCGGCGAAGAAGAAGCAATCGGCTCCCTGGCCCTTGATCGTCGAGGCGTAGGAGCGGAAGTTGGGCGAGGTCGGGTCGATCCCGGTGTTGCTCGCTATGTTGACTCCGTAAAAGCCCTTCTCCAGCCCGAGCAGGGTGGCCAGGCCCTGTCCGTACGCCTCCTTGTCGTTGGCGACGGCGACCTTCGTGCAGCCCGCCTCCTTCATCGCCATCAGGTCGGCGGCGGCCTGGATCGAGTCGATCGGCACGATCCGCAGGTAGGTACGGTTCCCGGACGGGTAGTACTTCTGCGGCTCGCCGGGAGCGCTGCCCGGCAGGTTAGTCGTCAGGCCCACGTACGTGTTCGCCGGGCTTACCTGCGGGATTCCCGCCTCGTTGAGAATCGGGATCGACACCTCGCTGGCGCCGGAGTTGAACTCGCCCATGTAGTAGACGGCCTTCGAATCCGAGGCGACCTTGCGCGCGTCGGCCGCCGTCTGGCCCGGGTCCCACTTCCCGGCTGCCGCGGTGGAGTCATCGAGCACCTGGTAGTTCACCGTCCACTGGCCGGCCTTGTTGTGGGCCTGAGCGAGCGCGAGCTTGATCCCGTTGACCAGCGGGATGGTCTGCGCGCTCGAGGCTCCCTGCATCGGGAGGCTCGAGTAGAAGTCGACCGTGCCGCCGCTGCCGGACGAGCTGCCGCTGCTGGTGGTGGACGAACTGCCGCTGCTACTGCAGCCGGCAGCCGCCATGGCGATCACGGCTAGGCCTGCGATCGCAGTGGTCCGTTTCATTTTCGTCATCTTCCTCTCGTTGATCCGGTCATCCCGCTGCCGTGAAGCACGTATTCCGGCCCGTTTCAGGGCCGCATGGCCCGCGGCAGCTGATAGATGGGCGGTTTGATCAAGTCCTTTGGGACGGCCGAATTGGGCTGGTTATCGATTCCCGTCAGTGTCCGGGCCAGGGCAAACATCACTGTGGGCACCTTGGTCGAAGATCTGCGGCCATTCGGGACAAACGTCGTCTCGCTGCCCGGAAGCAGTCGTGCCGCAGCGAGCTCGCTCGATTCTGACCGTCCTAGCATTTGACGAGCATGCCAGAATCCTGTCTCGCGGGCACCAAACGAAGGTAACGAAGCAATCAAGGGCTGGCGGCGGTCCCGCTACCAGCGGCTTCTATCCGTTCAGGACGACAACGTTGTCGGCTTGATCGATCACAGCCGGTTCGTGTGTCGCGCAGATCACCGTCTGACCTTCGTCGTGAGCGGCGGTCGCTAGCAGATCCGCGATAGCCCGGGCGTTGTTCTCGTCTTGCCTGGACGTCGGCTCGTCGATGACCAGCAGGCCTCGCGCACTCGCCAGCGCCCGGGCGAGGGCCAGGCGCTGGGTTTCCCCGGCTGAGAGCCGGTGGACGCGCTGGCTGGCTCGGTCCGCGAGCCCAGCCCGGATCAGCGCCTCAGCCGCGCGCTCGGCGGCGGTATCCACGTCCCAGCCGCGTATCCGCAGTGTGAGGACCGTGTTCTCCTCGGCGCTCAGAAACCCGATCGGTGCGGGCTCTTGCGAGAGGTATCCGATCCGCTCACTACGCAGGCTCGCGAGCTGCTCATCGCTGCGGTCGCCGAGCGGACGCCCGTCGAGAATGACCTGGCCTGAACTTGGGCGTTCGAGCCCGGCGACCAGTTTCAGCAGCGTCGTCTTCCCCACCCCCGAACGACCCGTGATCGCGGTCACCTGGCCAGGCGCGAAATCATGTGTGAGCCCGCCCAGCACGTGGCGCCTTACGTGCCCGTGCCCATAGGTACGCGCCACGGAGCGAAGCTCGACCCGGACAGGAGCCCAGCGTGCCGTCGGCTGCGGCCGGGCCTTGGCTGCCGCCGTTGCGATCGGTCCGGAATCGCTGACCGCCCGGGTCACGATCACCCCGTCCGGGGCCGGCTGCACACGGGCGCGGCGCCAGATACCGGCCTGAGTGAGCAAGTCGGGGGGAAGCCGCAGCCAGCCGTCGTTGACCACGAGTGCATCTTCCCCGCCGCGCCGGTCGCCGACGATCCGTCCGTCCCTGATCCGGAGCGTGCGGTCTGCGACCTCAGCGGTCGCCGGATCGTGAGTCACGAGGATGATGCTCGTGCCGTTGGCGCGGGCGAGCTCGACTATCAGCGCACGAACGGCATCGGCGCTCGCGTCGTCGAGTTCGCCGGTCGGCTCATCGGCGAGCAACAGCGCCGGCCGGTGGGCCAGGGCGGCGCACAGCGCGAACCGCTGGCGCTCGCCACCAGACAGCTCCCTGGGCAACGCGTCAGCCCGGTCGGCCAACGCCGCGGCCTCGAAGAGTTCATCGACTCGGCGGTGGCGCTCTCGTCTCGGCATGCCCCGCAGCGCAAGGGGCAACCCGACAGCGTCACGCATAGGAAGATCCGGGCTCAGTGCCGTCTCGGTGTGCTGTCCGAGGAATCCCAGCAGCTCGTGACGGAGCCGCGACCGGGAGCGCGCAGGCATTCGCCCGATGTCGTCGCCTAGCACCCGGACGACCCCGGCCGACGGCGGCTGGATTCCGGCGATTACGCGCAGAAGCGTGCTCTTGCCGGCGCCGCTCGGACCGAGCACGCAGAGCACCTCGCCGCGGCCCAGTTCGAGGTTCGCCCCCTGCAGGGCCGCCGCGTCTCCCTCGTTCGTTCGGTGGACGCAGAACACGTCGCGCAGTTCGATGACCACTTCGCTCATCGGACCACGCTCTCTTGCGGTGCGCCGCCGCCTTCGGTAACGCGTTTCCTTGACGGTCGGCCCGCTCGCCTGCTTCCGATCAGTGCCCGGGTCGCCAGCCAGCCCGCGAGCGCGAGCACCGTGACCATGCCGGCCCCCCAGGCTGCCAGCGCCGCCCATGGCACTACCGTCACTACCGGCGGGCGGGGATCGGCGACAGTACCCGCGGCGCGGACGCTCGCGACAGCCAGTCGTGTCAGCAGCGCGGCGATTCCGAGGCCGGTGATCACCCCCAGCATGCTCACGAGCGCGAGCCGGACTCGCAGCTCAGCCCGGAGCCCGCGCGGACCGACGCCCTGCTCGTCGAGGTCTGACTCGATCCGTTCGTCGCGGGTTCCTCCGAGCAGCATCGTCAGGAACCCGGCGGCCGCCAGCAGCACGGACAGCGCTGCCGCCGCGATAAGCGTCCCGAGCACCCCGTGTGCGACCGGCGCGTCCTGCAGCTGATGATCGATGTCCGCGCGGAACGAGGAGTCAAGCTGGGCGAGCGCCCCGCTTGCGAGCGCGGCGCGCAACCGTGCGAGATCTCCGGTGCTGATCCACAGCTCATCGGCTCGCCCCTGGCCGGGAAGCTGCGCATCCAGGGCCGCCGCGAGCGTGGGCTGGTCGGCGATGAGGAAGCCGGCCGAGTCGGAGGGGAGTGTCGGGAAGCGGTTGAGGACCCCGACCACGCGCGCGATCACCGGGAGGCCGTCGACCGTCAGCGCGATGCGACCACCGGGCCCCGCGGAGGCGGCAGTCTGCCGATCGGCGAGTACCGGGATCGGTTTCGTGTCGGTTGGCTGGGCCGGCCGGAGCACGCCGGGTGTTCCGCTAGTGGCGAAGCTGATCATCGCGACAGTGCCGCCTCCTCCCGGCGCATTCGTCGTCGCGGCGCCTACCCCACGCCAGGTGCCGACGGGTACGTGCAGCAGTGATCGCCCGCTGGCTTGCAACGCGAGTAGCGGTCCGAGCGCAACGCGCGTCGAAGACTGAGTCGCGGCGGCCGGGTTCTCGCCGTTCTGGTGGCCGTTCGTAATGGCGAGACCCGTGGGTTCGTCGAGCTCCAGAGCCTCGAGCTCCCACCGCCCGCGCGGCACGGGGGCACGCAGGTATGCGACATCAGCGCCGGCTGATCCGAACGCGACTTGCCGGATCGCTCCTCGGGGATCACGCAGGTCCGCGGTCACGCCGACCGCGAGACTCTGCGACGAAGCTCGCAGTGACAGCCATTTCGTGCCAGCCGGAAGCGTCGGTCCGGGCACTCGGACCGGGCCTGTCGGCTCGAGGCGCCGGGCGAGTACGGGCAACGGCGCCGATCCGTCGCTTTCCCGCCAGCCGTGGATCCGGGTCAGTCCGTCCGCGGGAATGCCGAGAGCGGGAACCGTGCGGGTCCCCCCGCCACTCGTGTAGTTCGCGTCCGTCCGGCGGATGGGCAGCACCGCACCGGACGCGAGCGCCTGCCAGCGCTGAAGCGGAGCCACCTCGAACGGGGTGCTGAAATCAGGCCCCGGCGAGACAAGTGCGTCGAGCGGGACGTGGTCGGCCGCCTGGTCTGCCGCGCTGCGGATCAGCGTCGACCGGTAGCCGAGAGCGAAGCCCCCGAGACCAGTGGCGACGGCGATGAACGCGATGACCAGCGCTGGCACCCCGGGGGAGCGGGCGAGGTTGACGAGCGCGAGGCGGGGGAGCACCGGGCCGCTCCGTGCCACGCGCTCCGCTCCCTGCAGCACAACCCCGGCGGCGCGAAACGTCACCACCCCGACAGCCAGACAGCACAGCGGCGCGAGCAGCAGCGCCATCGCGTGATCGCTGCCGGCGCCCCCAGCCAGCGCCGCGACCAGGGCGGACGCCGCCGCGACCGCGAGCACGTCGATCAGCCTCGCGCTGCGCACCAGCACCAGCGCGCCGAGCAGCACGGTCGCCGCCAGCCACCCGATTCCGAGCGTGATCACTCCGGCGGGGGTGATCACGCTATGCATCAGGATGGCGCCAGCTGGCTCTCCTTCACCCCTCGCCAGCAGCGCCGCGGCCCCGGTACCCACCACCGCGCCGACGCTCAGTGCGACGGCGCACAGCCACCCGCACTCCGCCGCGACGAACAGGAAGCAGTGGCGCGTACGGGCCCCCGCGTTGCGGAATCGGTCAAGCTCGGCCTGCTGGTCGCGGCGAAGTCCGCCGCCAGCGAGGACGATGAACAGCGCCAGCGCGGCGATCGTGCCCCCGCCCGCGAGCAGCAGCCGCTGTGGCGCCAGGCCTGCCTGGGCCCGTGCTTCATCCAGTGCGGTGAACGGTGCGCTCAGGCTGAACTGGCTCCCGCTCAGAAGCAGGTGAGCCTGCGAACGGGACAGCCGGTTCTCGGCGTCGGCAAGCTGCCAGGCGCGCAGCCGCGTAGCCGTGAGCGGTGCCTGCCAGTTGCTCGTGCGGTAGAGGCCGCTCAGCCCCGGTAGCGATTCCAATCCGTGGGCGTCCCAGGTGACGAGCACCGGCGTGGCACCGGCGTTTGACGGCACGAACCCGAGGGGAACCGCCGAGCGCAGCGACGACGAGCCCGCGACCTGGATACGGACGCCGATCGCAGCCAGGGTCGAGGGAACCAGGCCGCCGCCGACGAGAAGCATCGGGCAGCGCTCCGGGCGGCAGGAACCCAGCCGAGCCGGCGCGCCGCCGGAAAGCCACCGGTCCAACGGGGCAATCGCGGCCGGACGCACGACCACTCCTCCCAGGCGTACCGGGTTCATCAGCACCACCTCGGTCGGTGACCCCAAGCCGAGCCCGCGTATCAGGGCCCGAGCCTGGGCCGCCACGCTGGGGGTGACTGGTCCCTGCCAGGTGACGCGGACCTCCTGGTCCAGGGGGGATGTCTTGTCGAGTACCGAACGGGCGGCCTGGTCGCCCGCGACCTGGGACTGTGCCGCTACGCCAATGGCAAACGCCGCCGCGAGCGCAATGCCCAGCGCGGGCAGCAACCACCGCACTGGGCGTCGCCGACCCCGCGCGGCGGCCAGCATCAACGGCGCACGCCAGCCCCTCACGCTATGGAGCGACCCCCGATGGCATCATTCGGCTCGGCAGCGACGGGACATCGCACGACGCCATTGTCGCACGGACGCGGACGCCAACGGCGTGCCGCCGAATGCCGGCTTTCAGGAGAACAGCGCGCTGTAAGCGTTGAGCGCGGGCTGGCCGCCGAGGTGGGCATAGAGCACCGTGGAGGCGGGCTCGATTTCGCGGCGGCCGATCATGTCGATGAGCCCGGCCATGGATTTGCCCTCGTAGACAGGGTCGGTAATCATGCCTTCGGTGCGGGCGGCGAGCCGCATCGCATCGAGGGTGGCATCATCGGGGATGCCGTAGGTGCCCGCGTGGTAGCGCTCGATCAGCTCGATCTCCTCATCGCCCAGCTCACGCTCCACGCCGATGAGCCGGGCGGTGTGACGCGCGATACGGGTAACCTGACCGCGAGTTTCAGTCGGCCTGGCCGACGCGTCGATGCCGATGACGCGGCGTCCGCGTCCTCCGGAATCGGCCAGCGCGGCGAAGCCAGCTACCATGCCGGCTTGGGTGCTCCCGGTCACCGAGCACACGACGATCGTGTCGAAGAACACGCCACGTTCACGTTCCTGTTCGGCGACCTCAAATGCCCAGGCTGCGAAGCCGAGGCCGCCGAGGGGATGGTCGGAAGCGCCCGCTGGGATGGCATAGGGCCTACCGCCGGATTCTTCAATCTCGCGCAGCGCCTGTTCCCAGCTCTTCTTGAAGCCGATGCCGAATTCAGCGGGTACGAGCCGCACATCCGCCCCGGCTAGCCGGCTGATCAAGATGTTGCCGACCTTGTCGTAGACCGCATCTGGCCAGTTCACCCAGCTTTCCTGGATGAGCACGCACTTGAGGCCTACCCGGGCCGCGACCGCCGCGACCTGGCGGGTGTGGTTGGACTGCACGCCGCCGATCGAAACCAGCGTGTCGCAGCCTTTGGCCAGGGCATCGGCGACCAGGTACTCCAGCTTGCGCGTCTTGTTGCCGCCGTAGGCGATGCCCGAGTTGCAATCCTCACGCTTGGCCCAGACTGACGCGCCGCCCAGATGTGCGGACAGGCGTTCCAGCGGGTGCACCGGCGACGGGCCGAACAGCAGCGGGTACCGCTCAAACGAGCCGATCGACATCGCATCCTCCCGATCCTTCACCGAGTTACCACAGGTTCTAGTGCCCTGTAAACAGCGAAGGTTCAGCCGCCAAGGCAATGTCAAGACGCGATTGACGACGTTACCGACGCCTCGGGACGCTGGGGCAACGAGCGGGTCAGCGAGTCAAGCAGGAGGCGGCCAGCCCGGAAATAATCCGCTGTGGGCCGGACGAGCCTGTCGGGAATGAGCTCCAATGCGGTGGACGATGAGGACCAGCGGTCGATTTCCAGTCGCATACGCAGCATCGAGTACATCGGTCCCCGGGCCAGGCGGACCTGGATCCGGCGTGTACCCAATTCGCGATCGTGCTCTATCGGCCCGAGCAGCCGGCTTCCGCCGATCCGGAGTTCGCCACCGCTCATCGTAGGCAGCCAGCTGTCGAATGCGGCCACGCACGTCTCGAAGGGGACGTCCACGACCCGCCAGAATGACAGCGACCCGAGCTCAGGGATCATGCTCGTACTCATGCCATCTGCTCCTCCCCGGCCCCTAGCGGGCGCACGGTTCCTCCTTGGCCCCGGGAACCATGCCTGGTTCCCCTCCATTAAGGTTCGCCGTAAGGCATCTGCCGCCGCATCGGATGAACGCCCTATATTCGGGCTCCTCAGACGGCTTAGGCGCATCACCAGGCGCTAGGTGGGATACGTCTGAGACGGCTGGAAGACACGCCAGGCCAACCGGTGATGAGCGTTACCTGCGACTAGGTTCCAGGCGAACAGTACGACGACCGCGCCCCGAGGATGACCGGGCTCAACGCAGGGTTATTCATGGCGGCGCTGTGCCTTGGACGCGAACAGGCTCAAGCCGAGCGTCCTGGACAGATGGCGGGCCGCTAGCTGACCCCGCACGCTGTTCCCCGCCGGGTCGAGGAGCGGGGAGAAGGCCCCCAGACCGCCCTTGCCCGGCGAGACCGCGATGACCCCGCCCCCGATTCCGCTCTTGCCGGGCACCCCGACGTCGAAAAGCCAGTCGCCCGAGGTCTCGTACATCCCGGCGGTGGCCATGACGGCCAGCGCGTGCTGGCAGGCGTCCGGGGTTACCGCTCGCATGCCGGTCACGGGATTGACCCCGCCGTCGGCCAGTGTCGCGGTCATGACCGCGAGATCCTCGGCGCTGGTGAGCAGGCAGCTCTGCCGGGTGTACAGGTCGACTGTCTCGGCCGGGTCCCAGTAGATCCGGTTCCGGCTGGCGAGAAGGTTTGCGATGGCACGATTGCGGTGGTTGGTGGCGGACGCGGAGGCGTAGGTCTCATCGCTCAGCCTCAGGTCACGGCCGGCGAAACGGGACAGCCCATCGGCGAGGTACTCCCACTTGTCGTTGCTGCTCTCACCCTGTACCAGGCTGGTGGCGGAAATAGCTCCGGCGTTCACCATCGGGTTGGACCTGCCGTCCGCGCTGCGCTCGACAAAGGACAGCGAGTCAAACGCCAGCCCGGTCGCGTTCACTCCGAGCTTCTGCCTGGCCTGTTCGGCCCCGAGAGTCTCGCACACCAGCGCGAAGACGAAGGGCTTGGCGACGCTCATGATCGTGAACTCATGCCCGCTGTCTCCGGCCCGGTACATGCTGCCGCCAACCCCGGCCACGCAGATGCCGAACAGGTGCCCGGGCACACGCGCCAGTGCCGGGTAGGTCTGCGAGGTTGTCCCGCTCGCCTCCGCGCGGTACAGCCGGTACGCCTCGTCCACGGCCGCCTGGACCTGCCGGGGTGATGGCAGGTGACCTGTCGATACGAACTCCCGGCTGACCTTCTGATCGGTCACGGCTGCGCGCCTGGTGTGATTGCCGCCGTGGCTGGGTGGCCGTCGCTGGTGTGATCAAACGAGACGAAGTTGCCTGGTTTCTCGGTCAAGATCAGTCCTTGCCATTGGACATTGCTGGTAGCCGGCTGGCCGCTGATGTTGGTGATCATGTCATCGGCCTGCGGCCCGGCGGAATCCGCCGCCCGCCACCCCCGCCAACCAGCACGGTCCCATGAGAGCCTGGGTATCCATCTTGTAACACTGTGTCGTCGACCGCCGCGGGAGAACGCGCACGGACCCACCGTTATACGCGGCCCAGGGCATCATCGCCGCCCGCCGTTGAGGTGTGCAGATCAGGTCGGTCTGGCGCGGCACGGGGACAGTCCCCCGGTTCGGGCTGCGGGGTTCAGACGTGGTCGTTCTTGTTCCACAGCTGGTGAGTCAGGCCGCTAGGCGAGGTGACCGACTCGACGGTGAAGCGGTCTTCGAGGCCGCTTGATCCCTCCCAGAGGGATACGCCGCGCCCGAGGGTTACCGGCACGATCACCAGGTGCATGAAGTCGACCAGGTCGGCCTGGAGGAACTGACGCACGGTCGAGGGTCCTCCGCCGATGCGGACATCGCGACCACCCGCAGCCTCCTGGGCCAGGCGAAGCACCTCCTCCGGCGGCCCATCCACGAACCGGAAGCTCGTCCCGTTGGGAAAGTCAATCGTGGGGTGCGGGTAGTGGCTCATGACGAACACGGGTGTCTCGAATGGCGGCTCGTCGCCCCACCAGCCCCGCCACCCGTCGTCGGGCCAATCGCCAGCCTGGGGACCGAACTTGCGGCGTCCCATGATCTCGGCGCCGATGCCCTGGCTCCACATACTGGTCAGGGCACGGTCCAGCGTGACGGGGGCATCGGCCTTATCGACGCCATGGATTACCCGGCCGTCGAACCACTTGAACAGCCGCTCGGCGCCGCCGATCGGGGCGTCGAACGTCACATGCTCGCCGGCGGCGTAGCCGTCGAGGGAGATGTTCATGTTGTGGATCCGGGTGCGGGACATCACGACTCCTTCTGTGATCGGGCGCAGCGTCTGACATAGAGACCAGCGGGATGGCCGGGCTCATCGCTGGCGCTGACATCATGTTCGGTGGCCGAACCCCACACCCGTATCACACGCGACCCGGCATGGTCAGCCGGAGCAATGACGGCGATCCTCACGGCAAGGCCCCATCCGGTGTTCCAGGGAATGATCCGAAACGCCCCGGGCGGACCGTCAGTTCCGCGGGGACGCCGCTGGTCAGGATCGGCCGCGGCGAGTACGTCCTGGCGAGCGCGACCGTGCCTGGAGGTGACAGCACAGGCCCGGGGCTGCTCTTGCCCGTGCCCGCCGCCGGCCGGGGCCGGGCGGCGTCCCTGTCCGAGGACGAGGTCAAGCAGGGCGCAAAGGAGTACCTCGAGGCGGCGGGGTTCCTGTCACGGTCGCCTGGGGCCGGCAGCACGGGATCGACATCAGGGCAGTGTCCGGCGCGGAGGTCATGTTGCTGGAAGCGAAGGGCAGCGCCATGAACCCGCCGCAGCAAGTGAACTACTTCCTGGGCGCCCTAGGCGAGCTGCTGCAGCGGATGTCTGATCCCGAAGCGACATAGGGGCTGGCCCTGCCCGACAGTCAGCAATACCGCGGCCTGGCCGCCCGCTTGCCCGCCCTCGCCTGGCAGCGGCTACGGCTCATGGTGCTGTTTGTCAGCAAGGACGATGCCGGGCAGTACACAGTGCAGCGCATCACCATGCCGTCATAGGTCACGACCTGCCGCCGTCTCGATGCTGCGCCATCCGCCGTTACGGGCCAAACTGATAGCTGCGCGACCCGCCGATATGCTCGGCGTCTCGACCTGCGGAATGAGCTGCCCGGACGCGTCCTGAACCGGGCGTTCTGCGCATTCGTGAAGCCGGTGGCCGTCTGTTGTGGTGCGCCGGGCCAGTGATGCTCACCTGGTTTTGCCGCTTTCGCTGGTGACGCCGCTGTTTTCTTCCTACGGCAGCACCGGGACGCGCGGCGGCGGGGAGACGGTCCGGCCGTCTGGAAGTAGCTGGTCGCCGTCATCGAGCACCACCACTCCGTTGCACAGCAGGCTCCAGCCCTGGTCGGGGTAACGAGCGGCCAGCCGGGCGGCGAGGCGGTCCGGTTCCAGCGGACCCGGGCACGGGGGCTGGTGCGGGCACTGCCCGTCTTCTGCCCGTCGTGCCGGACCCGGCGGCGTGATCGGGTTCGTCATGATTCCTCCGTGACGATCAGCCTGCGCCGACCGCGGCGACCGTCGCCTTCCCGCGGCGGCACAGTCTTTAGCGTGCCGCCCCGGGGAGCATGAGACATCCGCCATCCGGCGGATCCCGTCGTCAGCGCACGAGACCGGGCTGGGCCGTGGCCCTGAACCGCTGCTGTCGGCGGTCTGCTGCCGGGGGAGCGGGCAGTGCCGGGCTGGCGGACGCGGACACCAGGCGGTACGGGTGATAGTGCGGCTGACCGGTAGAGCTCTCTGAGCTGCAGCGTCTCGTCAGGGCTTCGAGGTGGGCGGATCGCCTGGTGGCGTGCTGCGCCGCTCCAGGAGCGTAAGAGTGGTGCCGGGCGCGATCAGGCGCGTGCCGGCGGGTGTGAATCCCCGCTGCTTGTAAAGGCCGAGGGCGGGATGGTTGGCGGTTCCCGTTGATACCACGGCTCGCCATGCCGGTTCGGCGCGGTCCAGGGCGTCGAGCAGCGCGGTGGCGATGCCCCGCCGGTGCGCGCGGGGGTGCACCATGAGCCGGCAGATGTCCAGGGTGCCGTCCTGGAGCCGGATCCAGGACACCGCGCCGGCCAGGCCGGTCTCGTCGTCGAGGGCGAGGAAGGATTCCCCGCAGTCGCGCAGTTCCTCAAGCGACTCGTGCAGGGCCGGGATGCCGTCGAATCCGATCAGTTCGGCCTCGACCGCATACGAAGCGCGCTGCAGATCCCGCAGCCGCCGAAGGGTGTCCGGATCGGACAGATCGAGTCGCCTGGCCTCGGTGGCGTGTGGACCGGTCATGCCGCCACGGTACCTGGCATGCCCGGTGCCAGCCTGACGTGTCCGGCGCGCGCGAACGCACGGCCCCCGGGGTTCCGGGAACATGGGTGCCGCACGCCTGCTCCGCGGACGGGATCAGCGCCAGGGCATGCCCGGTCTCGTGGTGGCGAGGGCCGCATGGCGCAATCTCATCTGACCGTGCCCGCTGGGATCGAGCCGGTGATGGCTTCCGCGGCTGGAATAGCACTGGCCGGACTCGCGTTCCACCCTCGGTCGGTGCGTTAGTGTCCCCCGGGCCTGACCACTGCCTTCATGGAATACCGTCCGGCTGGAGCCATGATGCGCCTTTCGCCGTGAGGCGACCTGCGCACCGGCTACGGCACGCCCTCGCGAGCAGACGCTCCGGGGGCGCTGTCATGCCCGGGGCCCGTCTTCCGCCGGCCGTGATTCAGCTGGTGTGCGCGTGTCCTCGGGGCCGGCCGGGCCGGGTGAGCTGCCCAGCTCATCCGCCAGGTCTTTATCCGGTGGCCACGGTCGGCGTGCCTCTTGGCTTGGGGGGCTGGCGGGTTTAGGCCGGTGGTATGAGGTATGCGGATGGTGGCGGGCTCCGGCGGGTTGGCACCTGTGCTGGTCAGGGCTGCGGCGTATGCTCCGCGCCATGACTGTCGATGTGACCGTGAAGACCATCGAACCGACGCCGACAGCGGTGGTAGCAGCGGCGGCAACGTGGGCGGAGTTCCCGGCGATCTGGGGGCCGATGCTGGACCAGGTGTGGAGCTTTCTTCGGGGCGGCGCCCCAGAGGGGCTCTATAAGCAGGGGCACAACGTCATGCTCTACAAGGACGATGTCCCCAACGTCGAAGTCGGCGTTCAGGTAAGCGGCTCATTCGGTCCCGCCGGTCATGTTGTCGCGTCAACGCTTCCGGGCGGGCTCGTTGCCACCGCGACCCACACCGGACCGATCGCCAAGATCGGCGACACTCATCAGGCGGTGCGCGAGTGGAGCAAGGCGAACGGGCACCGGCTGGCCGGCCCTCGCTGGGAGATCTACGGCGATCCCGACCCGTCGAGCGGAGATTTCAACGTGCAGGTGTTCTGGTCGCTGGTGGCGCCGTAACCAGGACGTTTC
>Ga0207664_10002208_pt1 | contig 12828 bp, 6 predicted proteins | sample LARL83metaG_FD_184349 | JGI IMG/M metagenome (GOLD analysis project Ga0207664, IMG submission 184349) | Corn, switchgrass and miscanthus rhizosphere microbial communities from Kellogg Biological Station, Michigan, USA - LAR L8-3 metaG... | ecosystem: Host-associated > Plants > Roots >...
GCGTCGAACGGCACGAGCGGACCACTGCCCATGCAAGTGCACGCTACCGCCTTTCCCGGCGTGGGGCATGGATGGGGCAGTCCTGGGTCACGCGGGCCGCCAGATGTTGCGGCGAGCCACCGACATCGCCGAGGACGCCAACGACATCCCGCTGCACGCACTGTGCCTGTTCAGGCCCCGGGGGCGGCGCGGCTCCGCCTCGGGCTCATGATGCAGCCCGGCGCGCTGCCCGCCCCCTCAGCCGCCGGCGCCTCCACGCGATCGGGAGGCCGCCGCACTACGCGGACACTACCGAGCACCGGTAAACGGTTGTCAGACGGTGATGAAGTGCCGAGCGGCCGGGATGGAGAGTGACCAGATGACCCTGGTCGGTTCGGATCCGGCCGACGGTGTCCGGCTGCCCGAGTTCATCGCCGTGCAAATACCGCCGTGGTCGGCTCGGCCAGAGCTCAGCCGCCGCCGTCGCCTGGGCATACTGGCCGTCTGCTGCTCGGCCGTGTTCATGGTCGGACTCGACAATACGGTCGTCAACGTCGCGGTGCCGTCGATCGGCCGCCAGCTGCATGCTTCCGTCGCCGGCCAGCAGTGGACGATCGCGGCCTACACGATCGTGCTCGCCAGCCTCATGCTGCTCGCCGGCGCGCTGGGCGACCGCATCGGCCGCCGCACCGTCTTCCAGGCCGGGCTGGCTACCTTCACCCTCGGTTCCTGGCTGTGCAGCCTGGCTCCCAGCCTCGGCTGGCTGGTCGCCTTCCGGGTGCTGCAGGGCGTCGGCGGGTCCATGCTCAACCCGGTGGCCATGTCCATCATCGCCTGCACCTTCACTGACCGGGCCGAGCGGGCCCGGGCTATCGGCGTCTGGGGTTCGGTGCTCGGCCTCAGCATGGCCCTCGGACCGGTACTCGGCGGCGGCCTCGTCAGCTCGGTCGGCTGGCGGGGTATTTTCTGGGCCAACATCCCGGTTGGCCTGGCTGCCATCGTGCTCACCGCGATGCTGGTGCCCGAGTCAAGGACTCCCCGGCCGCGCAGGCCCGACCCGGTGGGCCAGATCCTGGTCATCGTCCTGCTCGGGGCGCTCACCTACGCGATCATCGAGGCCCCGGTCGCCGGCTGGCACTCGGCGCGGATCTGGGGGCTGTTCGCCGTGGCGGCAGCGGCGCTGGTCACGCTGGCCGGCTACGAGTCGCGCCGCGCCGAGCCGCTGATAGACCCCAGGTTCTTTCGCAGCGTGCCGTTCAGCGGCGCCGTGCTGACCGCCATCTGCTCGTATGCGGCGCTGGGCGGATTCCTATTCCTCAGCCCGATGTACCTGCAGGACGTCCGGGGCCTTTCCGCCCTGAACGCGGGCCTGCTGCTGCTCGTCGCGGGCGCGGCGCTGGCGATCTGCGCGCCCGTCGGCGGGCGGATGGTCGCCCGCCGCGGAACCCGGATTCCCCTGCTGATCGCCGGCGTCGCGCTGACGCTGAGCAGCGCGGCCCTGTCCCGGCTGACCAGCGTGTCGCCGGGGGCCGGGGTAGAGCTGAGTTTCGCGCTCTTCGGCATCGGGGCGGGCATGGTGAACACCGCAATCACCAGTACCGCCGTAGCGGGCCTGCCGACGGCACAGGCGGGCGTCGCGGGCGGGATCTCCTCCGCCAGCCGGCAGGTCGGCCTGGCGCTCGGTGTCTCCATCACCGGGTCGGTCCTCAATTCAGGCCTGCACGGGCCCATCCGGGCCGGCTTCGTCGGCGCCAGCCACGCCGGATGGGGGCTGCTGGCCGGCTGCGGATACCTGGTTCTCATGCTCGGCCTCGTGACCACCAGCCGCCGGGCGCTCCGCACCGCGGCGCACCGCTCAGGGCTGGCCGGCCAGGCCGCCCCGGCCGCCAGACCGCCCTAGGGGTAACGAGGGCAAGTCCCCGCACCCCGTTCGTTTAAATGATTTTGAATTTGATGTGCCGGATCAGCGTGCCTGGCTGAATTGCCTTGACTGGGGTCGCAATGGATACGAATAGCAATCAGCTCGACTGGCGATGTCATCCAGATCCCTCAGAAGAACCGCCTCCTGAGCGTGCACCCGGCCGGGACGCGCCGGCCGACCCCTGGGTAATGCGTCCAGCGGACTGGTTTCTCCGCCAGCTCGGGTTGGCCTGGCGAGGCGCGGGCCAGCCGGACGACGCCGGCCCGACCAGGACCGTCGAGGACGACCGCTCCGGCCAGCCGTTCGTCCCGCCGCCCGGGAGCCAGAACCCGGATTCGGCCGCCGGTGACTGGCATATGCCGGAGCAAAGATGGACCTACGCGGGATTCGAATGGGAGAAGGCGGACCCGGCGGGCAGCCGCGAGGGGAGTGCCAGCGGGCAATCACCATCGGCCCCGCCCGCGTCCGGATACTCTGCTGACCGGTGGTCTGACGACCGCCCGCCGATCTGGCCGCGTCCGCCCGGCCTGGTCGGGCCGCCCGGGCCCGGAGGTGCCGGGCTCGGGCCGCCCGGGCCCAGAGGTGCCGGGCTCGGGCCGCCCGGGCCCGGAGGTGCCGAACGGACGCCGGCGGGCGATACCCGGCTGCTCACCCGCCCGGCGCCGGGTGGCCCTGGTCGGCCCGGCCGCCGCCAGCGGCCCGGCCGCCGCCAGCGGCCCCGCCGCCGCCAGCGGCCCCGCCGCCGCTCCGGCCGCATGATGATGGGTGTCATGCTGCCGGCTGTGCTGCTGACGGCAGTGGCGGCCCTGGCGGTCGCGCTCTTTACCGGCGCCTGGCCGAGGTCAGGGCCGCTGGCCGGGAATGAGCAGCAGGCTTCGGGCGCCGCGAGGATGCCGGCCGCGGCTTCCTTCGGCATCTATCCCGGGCAGCAGCAGCGCGGAGTGGTCCAGGCGATCACCCGCGTCGTGACCGTGGGCAGGACGATCGTAGCGACGGGATCCCAGGCGAGCGACGGGGTAGTCCGCCCCCAGTTCCTGGTCTCGGCGGACGCGGGCGCGAGCTGGCAGCTCGCCCCGGTCGACGCCCCGGGCGGTGCCGCGGCCGCACTCGGCCATCCGGCTACCCTGCTGGCCGGAAGCCAGGGCGGCTGGGCGGCGGTCGGCCCGCATGCCGTCTGGACCAGCCGGAACGGGCTGGCCTGGACCTTGGCCTCCGCACACGGGATCAGCCCGCAGCAGCCAGGCGACTCGGTGTGGGTGATGACCCGGACGGCCGACGGGTTCCTGGCCGCCGGCGCGAACGGGAGCATTGGGCAGGGGGTCGCCTGGACGTCGCCTGACGGGGCGCGATGGCAGCGGATGACGGCTGCTCAACTAGGCCTGGCCGGTCCGGGCGAGACGGTGCTTAACCTCTCCCACGCTGCCACCCACGGGAACGCGACGGTGATATCCGGCACGGTCACCAGGGGCGGTACGTCCTACGACGCGGCGTGGCTCAGGACGGCCGGCCGTACCGCATGGACCCGGATAACGATTCCGGCCGGTCCTGGCACCGGACCCGTGATCACCGGACTGGGTTCTGACCGGGCCGGGCTGCTCGCGGTACGGCCGGGCCTGGCCGTCGACGGGGCCGCGGCAGGCGTGGCGTACTTCTCTCCGGACGGGCTGACCTGGCAGTACGCCGCGACGATCGGCGCGGCAGGCGGGTGGAGCCCGGGCGTGGTCAAGGGCAGCGACTCCGGCCTGGTGGTCACCGGGACCAGCGCCTCCGGTCAGCTGACGTCCTACACCAGCGACGGCTCAGGCACGGCCTGGCGGCAGGCCGGCCTGCTGGGCGAGGCGGCCGCCGAGTCAGTGGACGGTGCGACCGTCGCCCCTGATGGCACCGTCATCGCCGTCGGCCATACCGCCGCCGGCCCGGACGGCCAGCAGCCTGTCCTGCTCAAGGCGGGTACCGACGGCACCGTCCGGCCGGTCTCGCTGGCCCGCATCCCCGGTGCCACCGTCCCGGAGATGCGGATCAGCGCCACCGCCGTGGCCGGGGGACTGCACATCGCGGTGGGCAGTGTCAACGGCTACCCGGCGGTCTGGCGCAACCGCGGGGGCAGCCACTGGACCCTGGTGTCCTCGCCGGTGCCAGACGGCGCCGGCCGGGGCCTGCGCGCGCTGACCAGCGTGGCGCACGGACCGGCCGGCTGGCTGGCCGTGGGGGTACCCGGTCCTGTCGTCCTGACCTCGGCCGACGGAACCAGGTGGACGGTCGTCGCCGGCGGCATCACCGGCTCCGGCCAGGTGCTCGCGGTCGCCGCCAGCGTGCATGGCTTCGTCTCGGTCGGCGCGCGCGGCGGTCACCCCGCGATATGGACCACCGCGGATGGACGCTCCTGGGACGCCACCGTCCTGCCCGTGCCCGGCGGCGCCAGGACCGCCGTCCTCCGGCAGGTCGCGGTCAACGGTCCGACCGTGGTCGCCCTCGGCCAGGCCGCCGTGCCCGGCCAGGCCAGCACCGTGCCGTTCGTCGAGCTCTCCGCCGACGGCGGCCGGACCTGGCGGTGGGCGCCGTTCGGCCCAGCCGGACCGGGCACCACCGTCACCGCCCTGACCGCGGGCCCGGCCGGCTTCGCCGCCGGGGGACTGACCGCCTCACACGAGGTCGTCATCTGGACCTCTGCCTCCGGCGTGAAATGGAAATCGTTGTCAGCGGGGGGCGTCAGGGGATCCGCGATCTGGCAGGTCGACGCGCTGGCCCCGGATGGCCCGGCCGTGAGCGGCATCGGCACTGTCGTTACCACGCGAGGCCAGCAGATCGTGACCTTCACCATCCACCCCTGACGGTTCGTGATGGCGGGGGTTACGGTCATTCCTGGTCCCAGCCGTCGCTGTGGTCCCGGTGTCACCCGGTCCTGGCCTCCGGCAAACGACATGGATGTGGCAGCCATGTCGCAGGAACGACATGGATGTGGCACTCATGTCGTTCGCTGTTGAGATCCCTCAGGCGGATCGTGACCGGGTTACGGCGGTGATCAGCGGGATGGCTCCGGCCCTGCGCTCTGTGTCCTGACTGGCGGCCCGCACTGCTGCCGGGGCGTCGTCGTCGGCCAGGATGCGCTGGTACAGGCCACGCAGCCAGGCACTTGGCTGCGTGCCGAGTTCCTGCCCCATCGCCTGGTAGCCGACCCGGTAGAGGCCGAGTGCGTCGGCCCGGCAGCCGAGGCGGTGCAGGGCCAGCATCGTCAGTCCGAGCGACCGTTCCCGGAGCGGATGCGTGATGAGCCAGGCGGAGAGTTCCGTCACCACCGTGGCGTACCGGCCGAGCACGAGATCTGTTTCTGCCTTGGTTTCCGCCGTCAGCAGGCGCCGGGAGTCCAGGTGCTCCGCCGCGGTCCTGAGGGATCCGGACCTGGCGTCGCCCAATGCCGGTCCGCGCCACAACGCCAGCGCCTCGCCCAGCAATGCCGATGCGACCGCCGGCTCCCCCCCGTCGGCGGCCTGCATCCCTCGTGCCGTCAGGTCGTCGAATTCGGCCAAGTCAATTCCCACCTGGTCCGGGGACAGCAAGTACCCGGGGGGGACGGTGAGCAGCGCGCCGTCCGGATCCCGCGCGCTGCAGTTCATCGCTTGGCGAAGTACCGATATATGCGCCTGGATCTTGGTACGCGCCGTCGCTGGCGGCGTGTTACCCCAGAGGACCCGGATAAGCGTCGCTACCGGCACGACCCTTCCATGTTCGAGGGCCAGGGCCGCGAGCAGCGACCGGAGCCCGGGCCCGGCCAGGTCGATAAGCCGGCCTTCGTCGTTCGTCATCTGAATGGGGCCGAGCACATTGACGCGCATAGTTCCCGTTTCCTATGCCGACTGCCCTGCCAGGCGGTACTGTAACCCCATTTAAACTTGAACTAGCCCGGTACTGCGCCCGTAGTATTTGAGTAGGGGCGCAGTAGGCAGCCGGAGTGCCCGCGGCGCCGCCGTGGAGGCAGGCATGTGGCTGGCCGTGCTTGGCCCGTTGCATATTTGGTCCGAGGACGCTGAGGTAGCTATTCCGGCGGCCAAGCAGCGCGCGGTTCTCGCGGCTCTGCTGGTGCGGGCCAATCAGGTGGTGTCGTTCGGCGAACTCGCCGAGAACGTCTGGGACGGCGCCCCGCCGCCGACCGCGCGCGTGACCCTGCGGAACTACGTCAAATGCCTGCGCCGGCTTCTCGGTCCCGCGGATGGCGCGCGGATCATCACCCGGGATCCCGGCTATCTGCTCCGGGTCCGCGAGGACGAGGCGGACCTGCTCCGGTTCGGCAGCTTGTCCCGGCAGGGCGCCGAAGCGATGCAGGCGGCCGACTGGCCCCAGGCGGCCGGGATCCTCGCCCAGGCGCTGGCGCTGTGGCGGGGCGAACCGCTGGCCGATATCCCCTCGGACACGCTGCGGCGCGACGCCGCGCCGCGCCTGGAGCAGTTGCGCCTGCAGACGCTGGAATGGCGGGTCGATGCCGACCTGAACCTCGGCCGGCACGCCGACCTGGTCCTCGAGCTGCAGGCTCTCGCCGCCGAGCAGCCACTCCGCGAGCGGTTCCACGCACAGCTCATGCTGGCCTTGTACCGGTGCGGCCGCCCGGCCGAGGCCCTGGCGGCCTACGACCAGGCTCGCAAGCTGCTGGTCGGCCAGCTTGGCGTCGAACCGGGGCCGGAACTGCGCGACCTGCACATGCGGATCCTGCGGGCGGACGAGGATCTGGCCGTCGGCAAGATCACGGCCGGGCCGGCCGGACCCGGCCGCCTCCCGGGAACCGCCGGCGCCGGGGAAGCCGCGGCGGTGGTACCACGGCAGCTGCCGGCCAGCGCCCGGCACTTCGCCGGGCGCGTACGCGAGCTGGATACGCTCACGGCGGTTGCCGACAGCACCGACAGCACCGACGGCGCCGCCGGAGTGGTCGCCGTCTGCGCCGTCAACGGTCCCGCCGGGGTGGGTAAGACGACGCTGGCGATCCGCTTTGCTCATCAGGTTGCCGACCGGTTTCCTGACGGGCAGCTGTACGTGAACCTGCGCGGGTTCGGGCCGGCCGGACCGCCGGTCAGCCCGGCCGAGGCGATCGAAGGCTTCCTCGGCGCCCTCGGCGTGGAGCCCATGCGGATCCCCTCCGACCTGCCCGGCCAGGCGGCCCTTTACCGGAGCCTGCTCGCGGGCCGCCGCGTCCTCATCGTGCTCGACAACGCCCGGGACAGTAGCCAGGTGCGGCCGCTGCTACCGGGAAGCCACGGCTGCCTGGTGATCGTCACCAGCCGGAGCCAGCTCGTCAGCATGCTCGCGGTCGAAGGAGCTCATCCGGTTCCCCTCGACCTGTTCACTATCAGTGAGTCACGGGAACTGCTGGCCCGGCACCTGGGAGCCGGACGCATCGCGGCCGAGCCCGGGGCGGCCGAGGATATCGCCCGGCTGTGCGCGCGCCTGCCGCTGGCACTCAGCGTGGCAGCGGCCCGGGCCGGCTCACGCCCCCGGCTGCCCCTGGCCGCCACGGCCGCGGAACTCCGGAGCGCCGCCAGCCGGCTGGATGCGCTCGGCGACGGGGATCCGCTCACCGATTCCCGTACCGTGTTCTCCTGGTCTTACCTGCAGCTGGAAGCGCGCGCGGCCCGGGTATTCCGGTTGCTCGGCCTCCATCCTGGCCCGGATATCTCAGTCAGCGCCGTCGCGAGCATGGCAGGAGTCCCGCGCGACGAAGCTCACCGGATCCTGGACGAACTAACCGGGGTGCACCTGGTAGCCGAGAGCGCGCCGGGCCGGTTCACCCTCCACGACCTGACGCGTGCCTACGCCGCCGAGCTGGCCTGGTCGCACGACGACGTGCGGGCAGGGGCGCGCCGCTATCTTGACCACTACCTGCAGTCGGCCTACGCCGCCGACCGGATCCTCGCCGCCGCCAGGGACGCCATCACGCTGCCGCCGGCCGCGGCCCGGGTAGTGCCGGAGGAGGCAGCCGACGCCCGCCAGGCGCAGGCCTGGTTCCTCGCCGAGCACCAGGTGCTCCTCGCCGCCGCCAAGCAGGCCGCGGAACTCGGATTCGACGAGCACGCATGGCAGATCCCGTGGACGCTGGTGACGTTCCTCGACCGGCAGGGACACTGGCGCGACTGGGAGAGCAGCCAGCAGGACGCACTGGCCGCTGCCAGCCGCGCGGGTGACGTGACCGGCCAGGCTCATTCCTATCGCCAGCTCGGCCGGCTGCTTATCCGCCAGGGCCCCTACGCCGAGGCGGAAAGCCCGCTGACGGCGGCGCTCGACTGTTTCCGGCAGGCAGGTGACCCGGTGGGTGAGGCACGGGTCCGGCTGGATATCGCTCAGGCGATGGAGCGGCAGCGCCGTTACCGCGACGCGATCACGCACAGCATGGAAGCGCTGACGCTCTTCCGCGCGACCGGCCACCAGGCTGGGCAGTCCAGGGCGCTCAACGGGATCGGCTGGTGCCACGCGTGCCTGGGCGAAGCCGAGCTGGCCCTGCCCTATTGCGAGCAGGCTCTGTCCCTGGACCGCGCTCAGGAAAATCTTCAGGCCGTCTCGTCCAGCCTGCACAGCGTGGGTTACATCCACCAGATCCGCGGCGACCACCGCCAGGCGGTCACCTGCTACACCGAGGCCCTCGACCTGTCCTGCCGGCTCGGCGACCGCTACGGTGAGGCCGACTCCCAGGCCTCTCTGGGCGACACCTACCACGCCATGGGCAACCTGCCGAGGGCACGGTCTTCATGGCAGCATTCGCTGGTCATTCTCGACGAACTGCGCCATCCCGAGGCGAGCGCGATCCGTAGCAGGCTGGGTAACGCCGAGGCGCCGGCCGGCGCCCGGACCGGGTGAGCCGGGCCGAGGCGCCGGCCCTGACGATCAGCCCGTCACGTTGGTAACGGGGCCGGTGGCATCGGCTATCGCGACCATCGTCGGGGTGTCGGCTGGCTGGGCGGTGTCGGCGGGCTGGTCAGGACCAGCCGTCTGCACGCTGGCCGGCGCGTCCGCGGGGGCCGGGTCTGATACCGCGGGCGGCTGGGCCGGCGGCTGCTGAACTGCCGCCTGCTGGTCCGCCGCCTGCTGGTCTGCCGCCTGCTGAGCCGGGGGCTGCTGAACCGGGGACGTGACCGTGGCCGGATCGGCGGCTGCCACCGCCGTGCCGGTGTCGGCCTGTCCCTGCTGTCCAGGTGGGACCGGGGACGGCGCGTCCGTGGGCTGCGTGGCCGGAGGCTGCCCGGCCGGAGGCTGCCCGGCCGGAGGCTGTCCCGCCGGGGACGGCGTCGCCGACGGCTGGCTGCCCGGTACGGTGGCGTCCCAGGCGGCCGGGGTGGCCGATCCCAGCACCTGGCCGTCCGCGGTGACCCCGAACCGGTTGAGGATGTCCTGCATCGACGAACCCGGTGCGGCCGCGCCGGCCAGGCTCGGCGGCGGGGTCCCGGTGCCTGCCAGACCGGTAACCTGGCCGGCTCCGTCCTGGGCCGCCGACGGCATGGTCAGGGTCTGCCAGGTCGGGGCGGTGACCAGGCCGTGGATGAAGCCGGCGGCTGACCCGATGCCGGCGCCGCCGATAAGGCCCAGCTCACCGCCGACGTAACCGCCGCCGACAAGGCCGGTCCCGGTGCCGACTCCGGGGAAGGCCACCGTGCCGCCTGCCGCCCCGACGGCGCCTCCCACGACGACGCCGATGCCGGTGCCGGCCGCGATGCCGGTCTCGAAACCGTCCTTCATTCCCTGCACGGCGTACGGGAACGCCTGGACCAGACCTCTGGCCAGCATCTCGTTGGCCTGGGCGTTGGCGATCTCCGCCTCAGCCTGCTGGCTCATGGCGTTGCTGAAGCTAGTTCCCACCTGACTGGCGAAGTTTGAAACTGCGTTCGTTGACTGGCTGAAAAGGTTGTACACCCAGGACGCCGGGGCGACCACTGCAGGCGGTACCTGGACGTCGGCTGTCAGTACCGCGGTAGCGCTCGCCCTCGTGACCGGGGCGGGGCTTCCTGCCGTCACCGCGGCGGCGCCACCGGCGGGAAGCGCCGCCAGGGCTCCCGGCCCGCCGGAACCGGTAGCCGCGTTTGCCGTCGCCGGGATGGCCAGGACCGCGCCGGCCAGGCCGGCGGCGAGGATGGTCGCCCCCGTCTGGCTTCCGAGCGCGGCCGTGCGCGACGGACGCCGGTGCCGCCCGCGGGCGTGCCGGGTATACGTGCCCGGCTGGCCTCCCCGGGGAAGGCGTTTGCTGTTACTCATTTGCTCTGTTCTCCTCCTGAGAGTTAGCGATGGCTGGTCGCGCCGTTACGGGGCGCCAGCGCAGCCCGGCGTTCAGGCCGCCGGGACGGCTTCGGACCGCCCGGCGGTTTCCCCGGACCGCCACGAGGTGATGCCGAGCAGGTCAGCGAGCATGCTCATCCGGGTGGCCGCCGTGGTTACCGCGGTGGTACCGGTGTCGCAGTACCGCAGCTCGCGGCGGCGCAGCGCGACATTGAAGTTGGCGGTCCCGGCGATCACCCGTTCCCAGGTACCGGCCGACCCGGTGATCTGCCAGCTGAAGTTCCCGGCGGCGCCCACGTCGCCCTTGCTCGCGTCGACCAGCGTGACGGTCCTCGCGGCCAGGTCGACCCGCCACCTCGCCACGCCGACGTCACCCGGCGAGGTGGCGATGACCAGGAAGGATTCTGCGGCGTGGGCCGCCCATCGACGGGCGAAGCGCTCACTGACCCGGAACAGGCCGGCCTGGAGCAGGTCACCTAGTACCAGGTAGGCGCGGGGCATCTGGCGGGTGCTGTCCGCGGGAACGGCCCGCGGGGACTCTGGCTGCGCCCAGGAGCCAGGCAGGCGAAGATCGGGGGGCATGTCGGCGACGCTCCACCGCTCGTCGACCCGTACATAGCCAAGGCTGTCGGCCAGCTGGTTGACAGCATCGATAACGGCCGGTTCGATCAGGCTGGCCGGTATGGACCACCCCCGGCCCTGCGAATCGGCGGTAATCCGGGAGGTCTGCCAGATCTTGTAATCGCCTGGCCCGTTCCTCTCGCGGTCGGGCGTGAAGCAGGAAGCCGAAACGCCGGGCGCCGGCGGCACGCCGAGGAACCTGAAGATCCGGTCGGCAGTAGCTTCCGGATCGGCGACAAGATCTTCGTAGCGCACGCGGTGGCATCGCTCGGGAAAGCGCTCCTCGACGGAGCGGATCGCGGTGGTGTGATCCGCCCAGAACCGGGCGAGCGCGAGCACGGAGTTGTTCGGGGAATCGGCGGCGTAGGAATCGAACCCGAAGCCTTTAAGACCCCACGGGCACGCCTCGATTCCCGAGGCGATGACATCCATGGGGTGCCGGTACAGGCAGATGAATTTCACCCCCGGGAACAGCTGCAGCATCAGGTCCGCATGCCTGGCCGTGTACATGCTCTTGTCGCAGTAGCGTCGCTTGCCTCGCCGCTCCAGGTGCTGCCCGATCATCTGGTTCGCCGCGTTCCTGACGCCCGTGAGCACGGGCTCGGGAACCGCGGGAACCATGCCGCCACGGTCTTTCAGCAGCGGTGTCCCCGCCAGCAGGGACCACGTCCGCGCCAGCTGGGAGCACATCGCGGCCAGGTCGGTCTCCGGCGGGCAGGCCAGGTCCTGGTGGGCGTCCAGGAGGAACCGCAGCAGCGTGGATCCCGACCGGGCCAGGCACAAGACGAAAACCGGATCAACGAACGAGGCCCGGCTCACGCTGGCCCCGGAGGCGAGAGGAAACGATGGCGATCTCGCCTCCGGGAACCGCGGCGGCTCCATGGAGGGATCCGGCTGCGGGCTTGCCAGGCTGCGCATCAGGTCAAGCAACTGCGCCGCCGACTGCTCCATGACGACCAGCCTTTCCGGGCCCGGTACGGACCCTTGCCCAAAGGGATGTGCGGGTAGTGAACACAGGGAGGTCGAGCGCGTGCCGATCGCTCCGGATCGGGCCCGGGCTATCTAGGACTCAGCCCGTGGCAAAGCCGGTGGGACCAGCCAGAGTGCCGCTGAAGTCCGGGACCGCGACCATCACCGGCGCGGGGGCGGGGGCCGGATCCGGAGTCGCAACGGGGGGCGGATCCGGAGCCGGGGCCGGGGCCGGGGCCGGGTCGGGGGCCGGGACCGGGTCGGGGGCCGGGACCGGGGTTGGGTCCGGTGCCGGGTCCGGTGCCGGGGCCGGTGCCGGGGCCGCAGCCGGTGCTGGGTCCGGAACCGACGCCGCCACCTGTGCACCCGGTGCCGCCGCCTGATCGGGAACGGAGGCCTGATCCGGGGCGGACGGTGTCGTGGGGGCCGCCGTCATCGCCGGAGCCTGGGGACCCTGGTCGCCTACCTGGCTCGGAGGAGTCGCCTGGTTCTGCGGCGACGCGGGTACCGGGGCGGGCGGGGCGTCCGGGGACAGGCCAAGACCTCGGGTCTCATTGATGATGTCCTGGGCCGGGATCTGGATGTTCCCGGTGGTGGCGGGCGCGATAGCACCAGCTCCGGGGACGTCGCCGCTCACGCCCGGGGGCGCCGGAAGGAGCAGGACGCCCGCGCCACCGGGCGTCATGACCGGAGCGAAGACATTCTGCAGGCTGGAGGCCGGGACGGACACGCCGTCAGGGAAGGTGATCGCGGGCCCGGAGCCGAGCGGGGTGAACTGGATAGCCGGCTGGCCGGTGTCAGGGTTGGTGACTCCGCTGACGATGCCCGGCGGCAGGCCATAGCCGGGGATGCCCTGCGGTGTCAGCGACGCCACCTGCGTGTTCGAGTCGGCCGGCTGTCCTGGGGGAGTCAGCGCCGCGGCGATTTCGGGACTGCTGCCGAAGGCGCTGAGAAACGCCTGGGCCGGGTCGTCGGATGCCACGGCGACCGAACCCGCCGGCAGCTGACCGGGCTGGTTCACATCCCCGCGTACCTGGGAGGGGAAGACCTGTTCGATGGTCGGCAGCGGCGGAGGCTCGAAGGCCGGAACC
>Ga0207664_10002209_pt1 | contig 12828 bp, 16 predicted proteins | sample LARL83metaG_FD_184349 | JGI IMG/M metagenome (GOLD analysis project Ga0207664, IMG submission 184349) | Corn, switchgrass and miscanthus rhizosphere microbial communities from Kellogg Biological Station, Michigan, USA - LAR L8-3 metaG... | ecosystem: Host-associated > Plants > Roots >...
TTAGCCTGCATTTGACCCGCAAGTCGGGCAACGTGCTCAACGAGGCCGGTCGTGCGTCGGGGTCGCTGCCCGGTTCGGTCACGGCCACCTTCAACATCAGCCACATCACGCGCGTCACCGGAACCGTGACGTTCCACTCCGGCGCAGGCTCGATCACGATGACCGCGGTCGGGTACCCGTCGAGCACCGGGACCGTCGTACCCTTCTCCGGGAGCATCGCTGTCCGCAGCGGCACGGGGCGTTATCGCGCCGCGCTCGGCAGCGGACGCTTCAGCGGCAGCGTGAGCCGTCGAACGTGGTCGGTCCGAATCCGCAGCGTCGTCGCCACCGTCACGTACTAGGCCGAGAGCGAGCACCACGACGATGCGGGGACGAAGCACGCTCGCCGCGCTGCTTGCGGCGAGCGCGTTCGCCTCGGCCAGCGCGCACGCGGCCGCGCCGGTCAGCCTTCGCGCGTCCTTCGGCAGAGGCGCGCGCCTGGGCGGCTCGAGCCCGCTGAACATCGCGCTGCACGTCGACACCCGCCGAGAGCCCACCCCGGTCGTCGCCGTGCGCCTCGCATACCCGAACGGGCTCGGACTCGTCCTCAGCGGTCTCGGGCTCGCACCCTGCCAGCCGCCGGCGAACGCGTTCGCAGCCGTCCTGATCGCCGGCTCCGGCCTCAGCGGCTGCCCACAGAACTCCGTCATGGCCTACGGCACGCTGCGCGCCCAAGTGCGCCTCGTGCAGACCGGCCAGATCATCCGCGAGTACGCCACCCTCATGGTCCTCTCCGGCCCGATCGCGAACGGCCAGCTGCAACTCGTCGTCTACATCGACGGCGAGCGCCCATTCGGCGGGCGCTTCCTTCTGCCCGGCGAGACGGCCGACGCGGGACCACCGTATGGAGGCGCACTCACCGTCCGGTTCCCCGTCGTGCCCGGTCTCGACGAAGTCGCGACCGTCAGCCTGACCGACCTGCAGCTGTCGATCGGCGCACCACAGATCGTGTATCGCGACCACGGCCGCCGCTATCACCCCGGCGGGATCGGCGTGCCCGGCACCTGCCCGGCAAGCGGCTTCCCCTTCGCCCTCTCGCTGCGCTTCAAAGACGGCCACCAGGCCAGCGCTCACACCACCGTCCGCTGCGCTGCGCCATAATCCGCACGCGTGCGGACATATAGTTCCTTGAGTCGCGCATGGCAAGCCGCGACCGTGCGCGCGTGCAAACTGAACAGCATGAGTGCTCACCGCTCGGCCAGGCGGTGCGAGAGCGTCGCGAGGAGCTCAGAGTGACGCAGGAAGCGCTGGCCGCAGCAGCCGGACTCGCCACGAAGCGCGTATGGCAAATCGAGCGCCGGGACACGAACCCCACCCAGGCGACGCTTCGTGCGATCGCGGCCGCCCTTCATGTTCCCGCAGAGCTGCTGACGCTCCGAGCTGCGGTGATCGAGGCGGATCGCGAGCGACGGACACGGCACCGCTCCCGCTGAGTAGGTTGCCAGCCCGTCCAGATCCTGCCCCGACCGAGACGGTCGTCATTGGACCGGACGGTATTTATGTCGTGCGGCCCGGCGGTTCACGCATGCCTCGCCCGATCTCAACCTTGGCTCCCCGATCGGTATGACCGAAGCGCAGTGAAAGTGCGCCTCAGATTCCGATAGCAGGCCCCTCCGCGAGCTGCCGCGCGTCGGGTCCGCAGGATCAGAAGCATCGGCCGGGCGAGCCGACCCAGCGTGTTCTCGATCTTCCGTGCCGCTAGTCGAGCGTATTCGTCCTGCGCGGCGTCGGCGGAGAGGTAGAAGCAGGCCATCGCGGCGAGCAGGAGGAGATGCGCGGCGCGTAGCTCCAAGCCTTCGGCGTGCTCGCGAGCGGCTCGGGCGATCTTGCTCAGGCGGTCTGCTGCATCTTCCGGTCCGTGATAGTGCGCGACGAGACTCAAATGCCCCGAAGTGGCGTCATCGAGATGGTCGACCAAGCTGTCGAGCAGGACGTGGAGCGCGCCGATCCAGGGGTGATATGTGCGCTCGATCCGGGCGATATATGCGGTCGCCCGATGGGGCTGCGCGGCTTCCACCATCAGCGCGAAGACCAGCAGCGACGACGCTGAGGACGCCGCGGTCTCCCACCACCGAAGGTCCATTCCGGGCGGAGTGCATTGGCCCGCCCACGCCTGCAGTCTCTCCGCTGCGTCACCGCCGGACGCATGGATCAAGGTCTGGTAGTCGACCATGCGGGCGACCGCGCGCCGAGCTGGAACTTGGACCGTCGAATACGACGGCAGCGATTCCAGTGCATTGCGGCAGGTGTCCACGAGGTCGACCAGATAGCCGCCATCGTCTTTGTTGCAGTGATGGGCGTAGTAGTCCTGATGCGGCAGCCCCGGTGTGACTGCAACGTCGAGAGCTTGATGGAGCCGCCGGCCGTTCGCGAGCGCATCGTCAGCCGGCTGCTCGACGAGGGAGTCGACATAGTCGTAGATCGCCTGGAATGCAACGGCCGCCCGAACGACGTTGCCTCGCATCGATCGCGGAGCGAACGCGGCGAAGGCAGCGGCGCCCTCGAGGTTCCCGCGCTCCTCCCGTTGCGTGGAGAGGGCAAGCCGTCGGAGAGCCTCGTCCGGCACGTCCGAAGCGCGCCGGCGCCAGTAGGCAATCTGCCGCCGAGCGCGTGGAAAGACGGTGAACCAGTAGAGGTTTGCCGCGCGCGCGAACGCGGCAGCGAGCGCCACGTCTCGCCATCCTGACAGTCCCATGCGGACACTCTGCCGCGCGCAGCCCGCGCGGCGGAACGTCCATGGCTACTCCTGGAAGCTGACGCGGCTGGGAACTTTCGCGGCGACCCAGCCGGGCACGGCGACAACCACGAGTGCCGTTCCGGTGACACCGGCGAGCGCGAACAGCAACTGCGCGGCCGCGATCGAGAACGGTGCAGGGAAGCCGGTGGTCAGCTCCAGATAGCGACTCGCGAGTGCGTGGCCGTAGATGCCGAGCGCGGCTCCAACGCTGCATCCGACGAGCAGCACGATCGCTCCCTCCAAGACCAGCGCGCGCCAGAGCTGGCGGTGGTCGAACCCCTGTGTCTTGAGTGCTGCCAGGCGTGGCCGGCGTTGCCAGATGGCGGCCGACAGGGCGGCGGCGACAGCGAGGGCAGCGGCGACCACCAGGAGCGTCGAAATCTGGCTGAGGCTCGTCAGAGCCTGCCGTGACAGCGCCGCGTACTGCTGTCGACGCTCACGCAGCGTTTGCACCCGCAGGCCCGGCCGAGATGTGATCGCAGCCTCGACCGCCGTCTTGGCTTGCATTGGTCCGATACCGTGTCGGAGGTCGACCTCCAACGCGGTGGGCCTACCTGTGGCCCAGGCGCGTCGATAGTCGGTCGCACTGAGGATCACTCCACCAGGAGGCCAGCCGAGATTGGTGGTGATCGCGGCAACCCGGAGCCGCAACGCACCTGTCGGCGTTGGGAGGCTGAACGGCGCGCCGATACGAAGGCCGTGGTCCTTCGCGAATACGTCGGAGACGGTTGCCCACCCGCCCTCGCGAAGGTGACGCGTCGCGACTCCGAGGTCGCCGTGAAGAAGCTGACTCGCCGGGATCAGCGCCGGATCGCTCGGAGAACGCGCGATGATCCAGAGCCGCCGATCGCCGACGTCGAGGAGTCCACCTTGGTACGAGCGTACGCGAGCGACTCCAGGGACAGCTTCGATGCGCGCGGCCAGGCCGCGCGCATCGAAGCTGTTGGTGGTCAGGTCGTTTCCGCCGGTCGTGATCCAAAGGTCCGCGGTGCTGAGGAACTGACCGAAGTTGCGGTCGAGTCCGCCGACGAGGTCGTGATGGGCGCCCTCGATCGCGACGCTTCCGTAGACGGCGATCGCCGCGACAGACGCCAATGCGATCGAGCGCGTCGTCGTGGCACGCAGCTCTATCACCGCAACCGCGAGCATGTTGCCGGGACCTCTGATGCGGCGGGCGACGTTCTCGAGCGGAGCTGCGGCGGCTGCGAAAGCGGCCGGGATGAAGCAGAGGGTCGCGAGTGCGAGCGTCACTCCGGCGACCATCGTAAGCGTCGGGACAACGATTGCGAGGAACGTTGAGCCGGCGACGAGCGCGATCCCGACCGACAGGAGCACCAGGCGCGTCCGTGCGTCAACGTGCTCGCCGGGTTCGCCGTCGGAGGCGTCATGAAAGATCGCGTCTGCCGGACGGCTCCTTCGGAGGTCCAGGGCGGGCGGAAGCGACGCGAGGACCGTGGCAAGCAAGCCCCCGCCGAACGCAAGAGCGACGATGCTGGGATGAACGATGCGCTGCGTCCCGATCGGGAAGGCAAACGCGAGATACGCTGGGACTCGATCGAACAGCGTGTTCGAGAGGAAGTCGCCCAGCAGGATTCCGATGCCCGAGGCGACGACGCCGAGCAGCACCGCCTCGAAGGCGATAACGAGGAGAACCTGCTTGGGATCAAAGCCCTGGGTGCGAAGCTCGGCGATGAACCGGCGGCGCTCGGGCACCGTGAGCAGCATGGCGTTCACGGCAAGCAGGATGCCCACCATCGCACTGATCCCAGCGAACAGCGTCGTTGACTGATCGTTTGGTGCAGCGGTGATGTCGAGCGCTCGCAGTTCTGCGTCAGCAGGACCGACGTAGAGCAGACCGCCATCGACCGACTTCAGGCCGCGAGCTACCACGTTGTCGGCGCCGCGTGACGGCTCGACGAGAAGTTGGGAAACGCGGCCCGGCATGTGAAGAATCGACTGAGCGACCGGAAGCAGCGCGATGCCCACCGGGCTTTCGGCAAGCGATCCGATTGTGCTCTCGCCGAGGACGCTTCCAACGACCAGATGCTGGGCGAAGCCGGCGTTGAGGACCGCGACCGACTGACCGGGGCGAACCCCGATCGACGACGCAATTCCTGACGGCAGTGTGAGCCCGTCGGAGAGCCGCAGGCCGCCTCGACCGAAGTCCGCCGTCTGGACTCCGCCGAGCTCGGCGAGCGCAGGTGTCACGCCAACGAGCTGGATCGAGCGCCGGGTGCCATTCGGTCCGACGATGGCGATGTCGCCGCGCAAGAGCGGAGCGGCATGCTCGACGCCGGGCATCCTGCTCGCGGCGTCGGCGATGCGCTCATCGAATCCATCGGCGGAACGCGCTGCCAACTGCAGGCGTGCTCTCCCGACGATTCCATGCACGAGCTGTGCGGTCGACCCGGTCAGGCTGGTGTTCGCGAGCAACACCCCGAAGACGAGCGCGACACCGATGGCAATGCCAGCCGCAGCGAGCGCCTCCTGGACACCGTGCTCGCGCAACCGCCAAAGGTAGAAACGGCCAAGCACGCTGAAACGGATGCCCAGGAGCGATCTCATGGCGAGCTGGCGGCTGCGGCGTGGGTGTCCATGCCTTCAGTGAGGAGCCCGTCGCGGAGCGTGTAGACGCGATCGGCAAACGCGGCGGCCTCCGGGTCGTGCGTGACGAGCAGCACCGGTATCTCGCGCTCATCGCAAAGCTGCCGAATGAGCGTCAGGATCTCTCGGCTGCGCTGCGAGTCGAGGTTGCCGGTCGGCTCGTCGGCAAGCAGCAGCCGGGGGTCGTTGGCGAGCGCGCGTGCGATCGCGACTCGCTGGCACTCGCCCTTAGACAGCTCGCGCGGCGTATGCGAGATCCGTGGCCCAAGTCCCACACGCTCGAGCCACGGACGCGCCTTGTGCCGGGCTTCTTGAAGCGAGATCCCCTCGCTCAGGAGCTTGAGCGCGGCGTTGTCCAAGGCAGACGCCTTTGCGACAAGGTGGAACGTCTGGAAGACGAAGCCGACGTCGCTGCGGCGGTACCGTGCGGCGTCCTGCTGGGAGAGATGGGCGACGTTGCTGCCGCCGAAGGTCACAGTGCCCCGGTCGGGATCCATGAGGGCGGCGGCGAGCAGGAGCAGCGTCGTCTTACCCGAGCCGCTCGGGCCGTACAGCGCGGCGAACTCTCCCGGATCGACGCGGAGCGAGACCCCATCGACCGCCCGCACCGTCTCTCCGCGGGCCGGATAGTGCTTCACCACATCCCGCAGCTCAAGTGTGTTCACGGTCAGGAACTCCGCTCCGCCCCACTGCGCCCGTCCGGAAAGGGGATCAGGCGCCCCGATCGTTGGCCCGACACGCGGAGCTGTCCGTCGGCAATGGTCATCGCGCGGCGCGTGGTTCGTATCCCCGCGATGTCCTCGGACGCGACGACGACGGTCAATGCCGGGTCGTGCGCAAAAGACCGCAGCAGGGCGTGGATCTCATCTCGCTCGCCAGGGCTGGGCGTCAAGCTCGGCTCGTCGACGAGCAGCAACACGGGATCGCGCGCCAGAGCACGGGCGATCGACACGCGTGTCCGCTCGCCAGGCGAGAGTTCGGCGACGCGCGCGTCGGCACGGCTGGTGGCGCCTACCCGCTCCAGCGCGTGGCGGGCGATCACGTTCGCGTCGTGAAAGCTGAGGTTGTTGCTGAGCAAGGGCAAAGAGACGAAGTCGACGACGCGCTGTCCACGCGTTGCGTGCCATCCCACGGCAGCCATACCTATCTTGGTGCGAACAAGCAGCGCGCGCGCCGCCTCGGGCATCGTCGCAATGTCGTGGCCGTCGAACCGAACGATTCCGGAGTCGGGCCGCTCGATCCCGGCGGCGACGCGCAGAAGCGTCGTCTTGCCCGACCGCCGCAGTCCGAAGACGCCAGCGGAATCGCCTGCCTCCAGATCGAACGAGACGCGGTCCAACACCAGAAGGGTCTGTCCGCCAGGTTCGCGGTAGTGCTTGCTGACATTTTCAAACGACAGGAGCGACGGCATCCGGGACCTATCGAGCCGCTCTTGCGAACTCGACGAACCGGCGTCGGGTATCCGCTACCCACGCGAGCTCAGCCTGGAGATAAGCGTCGGTGCCCGTGTGGTTGACCCGGACGAGCAGCGCACCCCACGTCGCAACCGCTGGAGGCAAGTGATCGTCAGCTACTTCGAGCAGGTCCAGCAGCAGGCACTCGTAGTCCTCGAGCATTTGAAGCACACCATCGACATCACCCTCCGGGACCGTGGCAAGGCGAGCGCGGATGTCGCTGCGCAGCGGCTCCTTCCTGACCTTCCCGCCGTGCCAGCTCTCGAGAGCCTCGAACGCTGCTGGCTGCGCGTGATAGACGACTGTTCGGTGGCGCTCCTCGCGCCGAACGAGATCCGCCGTCAGGAGCTGGTCGAGGATCGGATAGACGTCCTTGGCCGTGATCTGCCAAGCGGGACCGAGGCGGTGGTTGCACCGCGCGGCGAGGTCATAGCCGTGGCCAGGGTGTTCGCAAATCAGCGCCAGGACGACGCCACGGAGCGCGCGGGCGCTGCCCTTCCCGATATCGGGCCGCTTGGCGCACGCGCCGTCTCGTTGTCGCTGTGGAGCCCCCACCGCTACCCGCTGCCAGTGCTGAAAATCGCCCTGTCTACTAAGGACACGCGGACCTTACCTATATGACGAGTCCGCTTGCAAGTGGATACGAGACGTCGATACTCGACTATCCGAGAAAGAAATAGTCGGGTTTCGGTCTGTTCGGGATCGCTGCGTCTCGTCACGATGGCCGAGCCATGCCGTCAAGCCGCAATACCGCGCTCGCCGGTGGGGGTTTCCCCCATCACCTGCCGGTCCATATGCGCGGGGGATGGCGGCATGGCGTACCCCCCCTGCGGCTCGCCGAGTGCGTACTACAGTCCCATCCCAGCGCATCAGGCGAGTCGTGCACCGGCACCCGCGAGCCGCGTGGGCAGCAGCGCCCGTTCCCCCGCGCGGCACGCCTTCGGTGTCAGGAGGAAAAGGGGTGTAGGTGCCGTCGTCCCTCGGTCCGAGCAGGTCGCGGTAACGCTGCTCGAGCCGGGGGGCGACGCGGCGCCCCGATTGGACCCGCGCGGACGCGAACCGAGGGCTGACCCAGTGGCCAGGCAAGCCAGCGACGGATCAGCTTCGCACGACACGCTCGCGTGGCAGGTCTATCAGCTCGATGAACTGTTCCGGCGCGCTGAGCGCTGGATCGAATACAGCCTAAGAACGCTCGCCCCTGCGCACGAGAGACGCCCTGGCAGACCGTTCGTGTTGCGCCACTCTCGACTGGCCGAGATCCGGCACGCTGCTCAGCAGATCGAGCGGCTTGCGGCAGAGGCGCAGACGCACCTCGCGGAACTTCCGTCTGCCGACATACGGGTAGCGTACGAACACGCTGCCAGAGGGGCGCTGCGCGAACTCGCGCTCGGAGCGATCTACGACGCGCATCGCGTAGTGCTTGCCGCGCAGATGGGCGCTCGGAGAGATGGGCTCGCTGCGTTGGCGAGCGGTCTGCGTGCAACCAACGCGTACAGAACCTGGAAGGGCCTGACGCTCAAGGATCTGCTCAAGGCGTTCAAGGGCATGACGCCGCAGTCGGTCCGCCTGATCGCAACAGACGTGCGGCTTGCGCCCGGAGACCAGGTCGCCAAGTGCGCGCCGGCTCAAATCAACCGGCTGGCAGCACGTCTTGAGGACTACGTACACCTGCGATGACGCAGCCGGCCACTAGGCGGAGAAGACGAATGCGAACGGTCCCGCTGCCGCCGGCGCGCACCGACGGCGTGATCCCATTGCCGCCTCCGGCAACGGCCGCCAACGCGAGCCGCGAAGCCATCGCGACGACGCACGATCGTCTGCGCGCCATTCTTGGCTCGCACCTTTGGAAGCTTGGATTCGTTACGGAGGAAATCGAGGTGCCCCCGGAGGCCAGCCCGCGACCCGATGCGAGCTGGGAGGTGCGCGTTGTCGCGCGTCGTCGGGCGCTTCGCGAGACACGAGGCCGCCAACTTCATGGCCGCGATGCACGCCTGCATCTGGCGGTTCGGTGCCGCGTCACGCGACGCCTCTTTGGACGTGTGCTCGTCCACTACGAATTGCCCACACAGGGGGTTGCCCCGGTCCGCAACCTGACCACGGGTCATCAACGTGTACACGGTTGACTCCGCGGCGCTCAAAGCCATCTCCCACCCGACGCGGGTCGCGATTCTCAGGTACTTCAGAGGGCACGAGCTCGCAAGCCCTAACGAACTCGCGAGAGCCTTGGGAGTCCCCCTCGCCTCTGTGGGCTATCACGTCAGACGGCTCGAGGAGCTTGGCTTCCTGCGCTTGGCGAAGCGCGTTCCTCGGCGGGGAGCTACGGAGCACTTCTATCGCGCTCGGACCGATGTCGATGCTGAGGAGGCGGTTCGAGACTTCGAACGACACTTGCTAGCTCCAGAGGGCGACCGCCGAGCGGAACTGCGCGTGCTGCTCGACGCCTCGGCGATGGCGGATCTACGAGTAGCAGTGCACCAGCTCTATCTGCGAATGAGGCAGCTCGAAGCCGAGGCGGTAACCCGCGCCGGAGTTGCTAGCACGAGCAGGTCGTTTGCCGTCGATGTGCTGTTCGCGGTCGAGCCGGTCCCAACTGTGGCGAGTTCTCTTGCGGCGCGGTGATCGCTGCCAAGCCGCATGCGCAGCGGCCTCCACGCCTCTGGACGCTCGCGCGCCAACGTGATCGCCGCCTGCTCGATCCCGCCGAGCTCGGGAAGCGTCGCTCGCAGAATCCGGTGACAAGACCAGCGGCAACGGCCTAGCCCGATGGCCGGGCGCCGACGCGCCCTTCCGCGTCGGCGCCCGGCCATCGGACTAGGCTGGCCGCGCCTCAGCGGTCTCCGGCTCAGGCGCCCCTTCCTCGACGCACGGCGTCCGCTAGTCCTGCGAATCGCCGCCCTCCGCCCAGCGCCCTGGTATGTTGCAAATTGCTGAGGAAGGGCTCAGTGATCGACGGATCCCGTTCAATCGACCGAAGGAGCCTTTCCTACCATGACGGTACTCAGCAAGCGAGGGTGGGCGCCGCGCGCCGCCCTCTTGTGCCTCATGCTCGCGCTCGCCGGCCTCAGCGTCGGTGCGACGACGGCGAGCGCCGCTCACGTCAACGGGTTCTATTGCCCGACGAATCCGGGCGCGACCATGAGTCTCAACGGCGGCGCCCGCTGCACGAGCCCGTTCCACACCACCTTCACCGGCGGCGGCTTCGAGGATGTCCTCACGCCCGTCGGGGTCTGCGTCGTGCTCAAGCCGAACAGCGACGGCTCGGGCGGAAACATCGGATCGCCGGACTGCGTCTCATCAGGCGAGGCGAACATCTTCTTCACCGATCCGGGCCTTGCCGGATACATGACCGGCATCAACGAGTCCAGCAACTTCCACACCGGGTTCAGCGGTGTGGACCAGTACTACACCAACTAGGCGACGCGGACCAAGGAAAGCGATACTGATGACTACTCGAATTCGCTGGTGGGCTGCTCTTGCAGCCTTGGTGCTCGTCGCGAGCGCGGCCTTCGCGCTCACTCGGCCCGGCACACACAGCTCGGCATCCGCGGCGTCCGCTGACGCTCAGCTGTCGGTCGTGGGCGGTTCCTCGACGGCGCCGAAGGTGACCGACTCGACGGTCCAGTCCGAGGTTGCGTCGGCTGTCGACAACGGGACCCGCGGCGGCGCGACAGCAGACGTCGCAAGCGCACGGGTCGCACTCGAGACGAGCACCGGGATCAAGGTGCTCGCCGTCCCGGCGACCGGACAGACATGCGCGGTCGTGGAGCTTCCGGGCTCCCTGGGACAGGGGGCGATGCATTGCGTCTCCAACGCCGAGTTCAACACGAGCGGGGCGTGGCAGATGGTCGGTGCGCCTCCCTCGGTGGACGTGGTCGGACTCGTGCCCGACGGTGTCACGAGCGTAAAGGTGACGTTCGTCGACGGCACGTCGCGCACGGCCACCGTCACGAACAACGCCTTCGACATCCAGTCGAAGGTCGCCTCCGCGAGCATCAGCTTCACGACGCCGGCCGGGAGCTACTCAGGTCCCGCGCAGTCGGCCGGCTAAGAGGACTGGCCCGCAACGATTGGCACAAGGGGTGTCCGGCATCGTCCGGACACCCCATTGATCGTCCGCGCGCCTTCGGCGACATCACCGACCGCGGCGGCAAAGCCGCATCCGGCTACCGGACGCGGTGACGCGATAGTGGACCAGATCGCGCTTCGACCTCGTGTCTGCGATGGCGGCGACGAGCCCCTCGTGTTCGAGCCGGTCGAGCGCTTCGTAGACAGCGCGGTGCCGCTGCCAAGAAGCACGTCGACGAAACCGCCTGCACTCGCGCGAGCCCGGCTCGGCCGAGGCTAGAGCTGGCGCGAGGACCAGAGGAGGGCGGCGAGGATCACGGATACGAGCCCCACGACGAGGCCGACGATCCACCCGGCGACGTCCTGGCCTACGAGCACGGCGCCCAGGATCACGGCGACGCCGATGATCCCGCCCGTGGCGATCAGGCGCATGAATCCGCGCTCGATGCCGGTGCGGCGACGCTCGCGGCCGGGGACCATGCCCTGGGGTCGCTGTCTTCGCGCCTTGTGCGTGGAGCGAGCCGGCTCTGGCGGCGCCGAAGGCGACTCGTCGGGGGTATGGGAGCCGGACGCTGGAGAGCTCACATCCATGGTCTACCCCCATGGGGACGCAGCTGATCTCGCCTTGTCACAGCCATGCCGTGCGCGCGATGGCGGAAGCGGCTGTCGAGCGGATCGGCGTCGCGGGCTCGGGCGAGAGGATGCCAGTGGAACTGGCCGCCGTTGTCCTGATAGATCACGAACCGCATTCTCGTCATCTCCTCGCAGTGGTGGGAGCAGGGGAGAGCGTCCTCGCTTCGGAATCGAGGGCGCCGCCTTCGTCGAGCCAGCGATCCGCGTCGAGAGCGGCGATGCCGGGAACGGGGGCGCCGTCGGTGGACGCGCCACCGACGATCACCCGCAGGCTCGTTCGCGGCCTGTCCTCGGTAGCCCAGCACGCTCCGCAGCGCCAGCAGCGGTCCTCTTGGCGGGCCATCGGCGCCTGGCAGGTGCGGCACAGGCGCGGGAGATGCCGATCGCGGATGACTCAGCGCTCCTTCGGCGAGGTCGGGGCGGTGCGCTTGTCATTGCGCATCACTCCGAGGATCCTGGCGAACAGGGTCCCGGTCGGATCGCTGCGCCTGCAGCCGCCCGCCGGCCGGGGCGTGCCGCGCGTTGCCGGCGCCACCGTGACGCGTCGGTGCGCGGGCACGGTGTCGTCGTGCACGGTCACGGGCTCGGGGATGATGCCGGGGATCGGCGATCGAGCCGGCCTGATTGTGGACTGGGTCTGCATGTCGAACGGCCTTCCCAAGCGCCAGATCGCCTTCGCGGCGTTCGGCTGCTCTGTGGTGGGACGGCGCTTCCGTCGCTGGGACGAAACTGTCCGTGAGGTCGCCGTTCGGCGTTCGGCCGGCGGTGCTCTGCGCGAAGTCGCTTCGCAGGAGCGGTGGAGTGGCCCTGTCCCGTCATCGTACTCGCATTCCAGTCGGGCGCACGGTGCCCGCGGCCGCGCGCGTCAGAGCGGAAGGTCGGACTCCGCCCCACGATCGGTTCTGCGGTGGCGGGCGGACCAGATCCGGTCGGCGCTGGCCACCCAGCGGCCGAGCAGCGCGTTTGGTCCTGGCAGGTGTCGCAGCGTAAGCGCCGGCGGTTACGGCTCGGAGCGTTCGACGACGACCCCGGCGTGCGCCCGTCCTACCACCAGCGGATCGAGAGCGCCGCCGCCTGGCAGCCGCTCCCCGACGACGGGCTGCCGCGCTTCAAGGGCGCGGCGCCGCAGCCGACCGCCGCAGACGAGTGCGCCGCCCGGTTCACCGCGTGGCGCCTTCGCGGGTCGCGCTCGGGCCGCTGCGCTCCCAAAGGTCGCGGCCCTGACGCATCAAGGCCGGGTAGACGATCAGGTGGCGGAAGGGCCGGATCGCGGCCATGTAGGCATCGCCGAAGCGG
>Ga0207664_10002210_pt1 | contig 12826 bp, 15 predicted proteins | sample LARL83metaG_FD_184349 | JGI IMG/M metagenome (GOLD analysis project Ga0207664, IMG submission 184349) | Corn, switchgrass and miscanthus rhizosphere microbial communities from Kellogg Biological Station, Michigan, USA - LAR L8-3 metaG... | ecosystem: Host-associated > Plants > Roots >...
TGCGACGGGACCATAAACGGGCGGCGACGGGGGAGAGCTGGCCGCCTGGGCGAGCAGGGCGAGGACGATCGACAGGCCGGCAGGCATCGCATGGACCCTGCGGCGGGCGAGCTTGCCGCCCCATGAACGCTGGGCGTAAAGGCCGCCCATGGCCGACGAAGCGAATGGTGGCGGGCCGATCCCGACGCTGGAGGACTGGCAGCACTGGACGCTGGTGATGGGCCGCGCCCAGCAGATGCTGATGGAGTTCTGGTCCGAGAGCCTGAAGAAGGAGCAGCCATTCCCGGCGTGGACGCCGTCCGCGTTCGGCTTCGGCGACGCTCAACCCGCGGCCGACCCGATGGCGCTGATGAGCGCCGGAGCGCAGGCCTGGGCCAAAGGGCTGGAGACCTGGGGCAAGATGCTCGGCGGAGTGACGACCGCGCCGAGCGACGGCGAAAAGGAGGGCAAGGACCGCCGCTTCGCTGCTCCCGAATGGCGCGAGAACCCGATCTTCGACACGATCCGTCAGACCTATTTGCGGGTGTCCGACCAGCTGCTTGGCACTGTCGACGAGATTGACGGCCTCGACGGAGCGAGCCGCGAAAAGCTGCGCTTCGCCACCCGCAGCTTCGTCGATGCGATGAGCCCCTCCAACTTCGCGCTGACCAATCCGCAGGTGCTGAAGCGCACCCTCGATACCCGCGGCGAGAACCTGCTCAAGGGTCTCGCCAACATGCTGAAGGACATTGCGTCGGGGCAGATGACCCAGACCAAGCCGGGTGCCTTCGAGGTCGGCCGCAATCTCGCGACTACACCGGGCAAGGTGGTGAGGCAGACGCCGCTTTACCAGCTGATCCAGTACACGCCGACGACCGAACAGGTGATGAAGACTCCGCTCGTGGTGTTCCCGCCGTGGATCAACCGCTTCTACATCCTCGACCTCACGCCGGAGAAAAGCTTCGTCAAATGGTGCGTCGACCAGGGCATCACCTTGTTCATGGTGAGCTGGAAGTCGGCCGACGAGAGCATCGCCGACACCACGCTCGACGACTATGTCCTCAAGGGTCAGCTGGATGCGGTCGACGCCATCCGCGACCTGCTCGACGTCGAGAGCGTTCATGCGATCGGCTATTGCGTCGCCGGGACGACACTTTCCGCCGCACTCGCTTACCTCGACAGCAAAGGCGAAGCGGACAAGGTCAAGTCGGCGACCTTCTTCACCGCTCAGGTCGACTTCAGCGAGGCCGGCGACCTCAAGCTGTTCACCGGCGACGAGACCATGTCGCTGCTCGACCAGCTGACCGCCGAGAAGGGCTATCTCGACGGCCGCTACATGGCCGCGACGTTCAATCTGCTGCGCGGGCGTGACCTCATCTGGAACTACGTCGTCAACAATTACCTGCTGGGCGACGAGCCGCCCCCGTTCGACCTGCTGCATTGGAACAGCGACACGACCAACCTGCCCTCAAGCTGGCACCGCGACTATCTCGAAACTCTCTACAAGGGGAACAAGCTCGCCGAGAAAGGCGGAATCAGCGTCGCCGGGGTTCCGGTCGACATCGATCGGGTGAAAACCCCGACTTACATCCAGGCGGGCAGGGAAGACCATATCGCGCCGCCGCAGAGCGTGTGGAAGATCATGGATCATTTCGCCGGTCCGAAGCGGTTCGTGCTTGCCGGTTCCGGACACATCGCCGGGGTGGTGAACCCGCCGGCGGCTCAAAAATATCAATATTGGATCAACGACCGAGCGTGCGGAACGCTCGAAAGCTTCATCGAGGGCGCGGCCGAACACAAAGGCAGCTGGTGGCCCGACTGGCTCGCGTGGCTGAAGCAGCAGGACGGCGAGAGCGTGAAAGCGGACGGCGCGCGCATTCCCGGCAAGGGCAAGCTCAAGCCGATCGAAGATGCGCCGGGGAGCTACGTCAGAGCGCGGTAGCGGCTCAGCAATTCTCATACTTCCAGTTCCGGCGCTTGCCTTCGCTTAGCCATTCGATCGCCGTGCCAATGCGCTTGTGGCGAGTGGCGTCCTGCTTCGCCTCGGCGACCCATTCGATATACTCGCGCCGGCCGCTTGGCGGGAACGCGTTGAACGCCGCTGTGGCCTTGGGCGCTTTGTCGAGCGCCGCGCCGAACTCGGGGTGCAGCTCCGTCGGCGGTTTCGATGCATGCTTGGGCTTGCGCGGCACCGGCGCCCCCCTCGCGAGGTCAGCAGCTTCGCGGATCAGCTTGTCGAGCTCTGAATCGGCGGGCAATTCGTCGAGCGACTTGATCTTGCCGAACTGGCCCATCGCGCCGACCGTGTCGTGGCTCGATTCCAGTTCCTGCCCGCGCCAGAAGTTTAGTGCGGCATGCGCTTTGAATGCCGCCGTGATGAGCACGAGCTTTCCGCCAACGGTGTAGGCGGGCATGCTCCATTTCACTGTCTCCTCAACTTCAGGAAGAACGGCGTGCACGCGTTCGCGCACATGCTTCAGGATCGGCTGGGCGAACGGCTGGGCCTTGGCAACATAGGCGTCGATGCGGGGATCGCGGTTCACAGGATCCCGTGGCCCAGGATCAGGCGGACGATCGCGACGACGATCACGAACAGGTTGAGGTTACGGCCTGCATTGCCGCGCGAGACCATTCCGATCCCGGCGCCGATGATGGCGAGGATCAGGACGAGCCATTCGCCAAAGCCGAGCAGAGGAATGAAGGCGACGACGGCGCAGATCAGCGCGACGAAGCCGATGATCAGCGAGACGATGTTGAACATGGGCCGGGCTCTATCATCATTCCGGCGGCTGCGGCAGCCGCGGCGGGCGCAAGAGGACGAAGACGTAGAGGCCGAGCGCGATCCAGATAGCCGGAAAGGCGATGAAGTGGGCGGTCCGGAGCGGTTCGCCGTAAGCCAGGCCGATCAGGAACTGGAGCGTGGGCGCGATGAACTGGAGCATCCCGAGCGTCGAATAGGGTAGCCGCTTGGCGGCCGCGGTGAATAGGATCAGCGGCGTGGTGGAGACGACGCCGGCGCAAAGCAGCAGGATCGTCAGCATCTCGCTGTTCCCCATCACCGGCGCTCCGGTGGAGTGGCGCCAGCCCAGCCACAGCAGAGCGACAGGAAAAAGGATCGCGGTTTCGATGCCGAGACCGGTCACCGCGTCCGCCGCGACCACTTTCCGAAGCAGGCCGTAAAGCGCGAAGGTGATGCATAAAGTCAGGCTGATCCAGAGCTGACCGATTGCGCCCGCGGCGAGCACCGAGATTCCCGCGGCGGCAATTGCGACCGCCGTCCACTGCAGCCTGTTCAGCCGCTCGTGAAGGACGAAACGGCCGAGGAGCACGTTCGCGAGCGGGTTCAAATAGTAACCGAAGCTCGCAGCTAGGATGTGCCCGCTGGTCACGGCATAGACGTAAAGCAGCCAGTTGCCGCCGATCAGCACCGCGGTCACCAGCAGGATGCCGACGGTCCGGCGATCCCTCACGGCGGCTCGGACCTTGGGCCACGCCCGTGCGAGGACGATCAGCAGCGCAAGGAACGGTATCGACCATATTACCCGGTGAGCGACGATGTCGGTCGCGGGAAGAACCTCGATCGCCTTGAAGTAGAGCGGAAGGACGCCCCACAAAGCGTAGGCAAGCAGCCCGAGGATAAGGCCGCTTCGGTGGTGCTCACCCCCGCTCGTTCGCTCCGCGTTCATATCGAAGCGGGCCTAGCGGCGGTGAAGCCTGCTTGAAAGAAGATGGTGTGCGGCGTGTTGGTTGAAACTGACGAGCGGCGCTGCCACTCTGACCAGGCGGTCTGAAGCGGAGGGCCGGAATTCGCGTGACTACACATCGCCCCCTTTTCTTCAGCATTGCGATGCTTGCCATGCTGGCCGGCTGCGCCACCAAGCCGAGCCTTCCGCCCGGAGTGCACCCGACCGTCGAGGTTGGTCCGCCGGCGAAATCAGAGGCCTGGAAAGCTGTCGCGACGGCGGCCGACCAGGACCGGATCGCGCGCCTTGGGCTCGCCTGGCAGGAAGCGCTCGACGAAGCCGGCAAGACAAATACCGGCGACATCCGGCGCGAGGGCGCGCTGCTGAATCCGCATTCAGCTCTTCCTCGCCCCGATCCGACGCCGGGGAGCTATAATTGCCGGCTGATCAAGCTCGGCAAGGCCACCCCCAAGAGCAAGCCGTACGAGAGCTTCAAACCATTCTTCTGCTACGTCGAGGTCGAGGACAACTTGCTCACCATCGTCAAGCAGACCGGAAGCCAGCGGCCCGCGGGCCGGCTGTGGCAGGACGACGAGCCGACACGGCTGGTGTTCCTCGGCAGCCTGGCGCTCGGCAACGAGGATCAGCCGCTTGCCTACGGCGATGATCCCAAGCGCGACATGGCCGGGGTGCTCGAACGGATCGCGCCATTCAAATGGCGGCTGGTGATCCCCTGGCCGCAGAGCACCTCCAAGCTCGACGTGTTCGAGCTGACTCCGGTGGACTTCACCCAGCAGCCGCGATGAGCGAAGCGGGGTTGCTGGCCGATCCGGCGGAAGTCCGCGCGATCCTGGTGGCGTCGGCACGGGCAGGGACGCCGATCAGCTATTCCGAGACTCTGGAGCTTCTCGGCCATCATTTCAGCCGGCCCAAGATGCGTGCGCTGTGCAAGGTCTTGTCCTTCGTCGATGACGAAGCGGAGGAGCGTGGGGAGCCGGAGCTCGCCGTGCTGGTGGTCCGGCAGTCGGACGGTCTGCCCGGCCAGGGATGGTGGGTCGGCGGCGCAAAAAAGCACGGGTATAAAGGGTTGTGGGAAGGTCCGCAGGCGGCAAAGCTCATCCGCAAGCTGCAGCGGCAGGCCTTTGAGTTTTGGGCGGGACGTGACGGCTAGCATTCGCTAAGCGGCGCGGCGTGAGCGACGACCGCAGTTTCACCGTCAGTGAGGACGACGACGGCATCCGGCTGGACCGCTGGTTCAAGCGGCATCTGCCGGAGGTCAGTTTTAACATCGTTTCGCGCTGGGCGCGAACGGGCCAGCTGCGGCTGGCAGGGAAGCGCGCCGCGCCGGGGGACCGGATCGAGGCAGGGCAGGAAATCCGGGTGCCGCCGCTGGAATCCGCTCCGGCTCGCCCGGCACGGGTCCAGCCGAAGCGCGATCCGCTGACGGAGGAAGAGGAGCAGTTTGTCCGTGAGATGGTCATCTACCAGGATCCGGTCGCGTTCGTGCTCAACAAACCCCCGGGCCTCGCCACGCAAGGCGGCACCAAGACTCACCAGCACCTGGACCGGCTGCTTGACGGGCTGGCGGGGGAGGGCGGCAGGCCCAAGCTCGTCCACCGGCTCGACAAGGATACGTCGGGCGCTTTGCTGGTGGCGCGCAGCGCACGGTCGGCCGGACATTTCGCCAAGGCTTTCTCCGGCCGAACGGCGCGCAAGGTCTATTGGGCGATCGTCGTCGGCGATGTCGGTCCGAACGAAGGCCTCATCGATGCACCCCTCGCCAAGCAGCCGGGCACCGGCGGCGAGAAGATGCACATCAGCGAAGAGCACGGGCTCCCGGCGAAAACCCGCTGGCGAGTGATCGACCGGGCCGGAAATCGCGCCGCCTGGGTGGAGCTTCAGCCGCTGACCGGTCGCACCCATCAGCTTCGGGCTCACATGGCCTCGATCGGTCATCCGATCGTCGGCGATGCCAAATATGGCGGAGCGGGGGCGTTCCTGACCGGCGGGATCAGCCGCAAGCTGCATCTTCACGCCCGCCGAATCCGGATCGACGGACCCGATGGGGTGGTCGACGTGACTGCCGATCTGCCGCCGCACTTTGCCGAGACCCTCGCCACGATCGGTTTTGACATCGCAGCGGGTGATGAGCTTCCGATCGAGCGGCAAAAGCCGCGAGAGTCGCCGGAGCGCAAGATCGCGGCGGCCGCCAAGGCAAGGCGACGTGAGCGACGCGGCGAACGGCGCACGCGCGGGTCGCAGCCCAAGACCAAGCGGCGATGAAGCGGCTGGCGATCTTCGACTGCGACGGAACGCTGGTCGACAGCGCCGCGAACATTTACGCGGCGCTGCGGACGAGCCTGGAGCGGAACGGACTCGAGGTTCCGGCGCCCGAAGCGTGCCGCCGAATCATCGGCCTCAGCCTGGTGGAAGCGATCGCGACATTGCTGCCGGGCTTGCCACCCCCGCGCTACGTTGACCTGTCGGAGGACTATAAGCGCGCATTCATGGCGATGCGCGCGGCCGGCGAGGTGAAGGAGCCGTTGTTCGACGGCGTGCTCGACCTGCTCGATGCATTGGAGGACGACGGTTGGCTGCTGGCGGTAGCCACCGGAAAGTCCGACCGCGGCCTGAGGCATTGCCTCGATCTTCACGGGATCCACCCGCGGTTCGTATCGCTGCAGACGGCGGACAGACACCCGTCCAAGCCGCACCCATCGATGGTCGAGCAGGCGATTGCCGATGCTGGCGCCGCGCCGGACACCACGATCGTCATCGGCGACACGAGCTTCGACATGCGGATGGCGGTCAATGCGGGCGCGACAGGGATTGGTGCCGGCTGGGGCTATCATCACGCCGACGAGCTGCAGGAAGCCGGCGCTGTCGCCGTTGCCGATCGACCCGCCGATGTTCTCGGCCTCGTCAGATCCCACGCTCATGGATGATTCCGAAGCAAAACGCAGGTTGCTGCTTTACTCGCTCGTCCGGATCCTCGGGCTGGCGATATTCCTCCTCGGGATCGCGATCATCTACACCAACCTCGCACGGCCGGACGGATGGCCGCGGCTCGGAGCCATCGTCGCGATCCTCGGCGTGATCGACGCGACTTTCGCCCCGCGACTGCTCAAACGCGCCTGGGATCGCCAGGACCGCCAGTGAAGCGCTTCTGGAAGGAGGTTTCGGTCGAGCCCGAGGGCGATTCGTGGATAATCCGTCTCGACGGGCGGCCGGTCAGGACGCCCGGAAAGGCTAGTCTGACGCTGCGTTTCCAGCCGCTCGCCCAAGCCATTGCCGAGGAATGGCGCAACGTCGAAGGCGAAATCGACCCCAGAGCTATGCCCCTCACCGGGCTCGCCAATGCGGCGATCGATCACGTGACCCCGGACCGGGCGGCGTTCGCTCAAGGGCTCGCCCGCTATGCCGAAGCCGACCTCATTTGCTACCCTGCGGAAGGGCCGCCGGGTCTGGTCGAGCGAGAGGCCGAGCAGTGGGATGCTCTGCTTGGCTGGGCACGGCGCCGCTACGACCTGGATTTCGTCACGACCTCAGGGTTGATCCACGTCGCTCAGTCGCCAGCGACGGTGGAGCGCCTGGCGCATGCGGTCGCGGCGCTCGATGCGTTTCGCCTGGCCGGCTTGTCGCCGCTGGTGACGATCGGTGGTTCGCTGATCGCGGCGCTGGCGGTGCTGCAGAGAGCGATCTCTCCCGACGATGCCTGGGACGCGGTCAGCGTCGATGAGCGCTGGCAGCTCGACCAATGGGGCGCCGACGCGGAGGCCGAGACTGCGCTGGACAACCGGCGCCGAGACTTCCTCGCCGCCGCACATTTCCTCGAATTGCTCAATTAGGCCGAGCGACCAGCTCCCGGACAAAGCTCAGCAGGTACGGTTGACGTTCGCGCCGGAGCCGCTCTGCGGCGATGATCGCCCGGACGTCTTTGAGGCATTTGGTCATGTCCTCGTTGATGAGCACATAATCATATTCCGCCCAGTGGCCGATCTCGCCCGACGCGCGCTTCATCCGTCCGGCGATGATTTCCTCGGTATCGGTGCCGCGTTCGTGCAGGCGCCGCTCGAGCTCAGGCATCGACGGCGGAAGGATGAAGATGCGGACGAGGTCGGTCCGGAAGGCGTATTCGAGCTGCTGAGTGCCCTGCCAATCGATGTCGAAAAGCGTGTCGCGGCCGTTCTTGAGCGCTTCCTTGATCGGCTCCTTCGGGCTTCCGTAGAGGTGATCGAACACGTAAGCCCATTCGGCAAACTCGTCGGTCTCGATCAGCCGCTCGAACTCGGCGCTGTCGACGAAATGATAATCGACCCCTTCTTTTTCCCCAGCCCTCATCGGGCGGGTGGTGGCGCTGACCGACATCGTGATGTTGTCGTCCGCGTCCAGGAGCATGCGGCTGATGGTCGATTTCCCTGCCCCCGAAGGCGACGAAAGGACGATCAGGAGGCCGCGACGCTGACGGATCGGTTGGTCCATGACCGCTCTTGCTTCGGGCGAGCGGTGGCCGTCAAGCGACCGAATGTTGCACCGCACAAGAAAACTCTTGAAATGCTGCGATGCAATGCTTATTGTGCACTGCAGCAATTGAGAAATTCAAAGGATTTTTGTGATGGCAGACGAAACCAAGGTTGAAGCAAAGGCCGCCGCTGAAGCTCCGGCCAAGGTCGCCGCAACGGTCGCGAAGACGATCGAGGCGGTCGCTACGGAGAGCACCAAGGTTGCCAAGCGCAGCCGCGCATCCGCCAAGCGCCAGGCGCGTCGCCAGGCCGAAGTGACCAAGGCCGCGGTTCGCCGCACAGTACGTACCACCCGCAAGACCCGTACCGCCGCGCGCAAGACCGCCGCTGCGGCCAAGCAAAGGACCGAAACCGTGACCAACAACTATTTCAACGGCTTTGAGGCCGTTCCGGCGTTCGCGCCGTTCCAGTCGATTTTCGCCGACGCCAACGAGCGTAGCCAGGATCTCGCGAAGCGCAGCCAGAAGGTCGCCGAAGAGCTCGCCAACCTCGCCCGCGCCAATGTCGAGGCGGTTGTCGAGGCCGGCCGCGTGGCCACCGAAGGTGCTCGCACCATCGGCCAGGACGTCGTTGCCAAGCAGCGCGACGGCTTCGAGCAGGCCGCTGACGCGATCCGTACGCTCGCCGAGGCGAAGAGCCCGACCGAGTATCTGCAGCTGCAGGGCGATTTCGCCCGGGCTTCGTTCGATCGCGCGGTCGCTGAGACCTCGAAGTGGACCGAGTCGCTGGTGAAGCTCGCCGGCGAGGCGTTCCAGCCGCTCTCGAATCGCGCTTCGGCCAATGCCGAGCGCTTCAACACCCTCGTTGCCTGACCCTCTCCCCTCCTAAGTCAGGGCAGCGACTGTTGGCGGTCGCCTCTTCGTGAGGCGGCCGCCATTTTTTTACCGACTTGCTGCTTATTGCAGCCTTGCCGCGTTCCGACGGGCTGCCATATTTTAGGTTGAGATGATTTCGAAGCTGATCACGATGGCCGCTGGGCCCGATGACGATGATCTCGATGACATGGAGACCGGCGTCGCGACGCGCACCCGTCCGCGCACCAAGAAGCCGTCGAATTACAAGGTCTTGATGCTCAACGACGATTATACTCCGATGGAGTTCGTGGTGCTCGTTCTGCAGCGCTTCTTCTCGATGGGAATCGAGGATGCGACTCGGGTGATGCTGCAGGTCCACCAGCAAGGCGTCGCCGTCTGCGGCGTGTTCACCTACGAAGTGGCCGAAACCAAGGTCAGCCAGGTCATCGATTTCGCCCGGGAAAACCAGCACCCGCTGCAGTGCACGCTGGAGAAAGCATAACCCCGCTGCTCCCTTGCGGGGAGGGAAGAAGCGTCTAAACGCCACCCGCGTGGACAGCATCTGGATCAAGGGGGGCGCCAAGCTTCACGGTCAAATTCCGATCAGCGGGGCAAAGAATGCCGCGCTGACGTTGATGCCATGCGCGCTTCTGACCGACGAGAAGCTGACGCTCCGCAATCTGCCGCGGCTCGCCGATGTCGACACCTTCAGTCATCTCCTGAACCAGCTCGGCGTCTCGACCTCGGTCGCGGGCGTCAAGAAAGGGGAGGTCGGTCGGCGGATGACGCTCCAGGCGGCCGAGATCGCTTCGACCGTCGCGCCCTACGACATGGTCCGCAAGATGCGCGCCTCGGTGCTGGTGCTCGGCCCGATGCTGGCGCGCGCGGGCGAGGCCACCGTTTCACTTCCGGGCGGGTGCGCGATCGGTGACCGCCCGATCGACTTGCACTTGAAAGCGCTCGAAAGCATGGGCGCCGAGATCGAGCTGGCAGCCGGTTATGTCAAAGCCAGCGCGCCGAAAGGGCGGCTGCCGGGAGGCGACTTCAGCTTCCCCGTGGTATCGGTTGGAGCGACCGAGAATGCGCTGATGGCCGCGGTTCTGGCCAAGGGCAAAACCCAGCTGTTCAACGCCGCGCGCGAGCCGGAGATCGTCGACCTGTGCAACCTGTTGGTCGCAATGGGCGGCAAGATCCGGGGAATCGGTTCGGGCCATCTCATTGTCGACGGCGTCGAGGCGCTTCACGGCTGCGACTATGAAGTCATGCCAGACCGCATCGAGGCGGGAAGCTATGCCTGTGCCGCCGGGATGACCGGTGGGTCGATCGACCTGATCGGCGCGCGTCCCGACGACATGCAGGCGACGCTCAATGCGCTCGGCCAAGCGGGTCTGATGATCGAGTTCCACAATCGCGGGATCAAGGTGAGCGCCGACGGTGGACTCAAGCCGCTGGCGCTGTCGACCTCCCCCTTTCCCGGTTTCGCCACCGACATGCAGGCGCAATTCATGGCGATGCTGGCCCTCGCCGAAGGTGACAGCTTTCTCGAGGAAACGATTTTCGAGAACCGCTACATGCATGTGCCCGAACTTCGCCGGATGGGGGCCGACGTCGATATTCATGGCCGTTCGGCCATTGTTCGAGGTGTGCAACAATTGACTGGTGCTAGCGTCATGGCGACGGACCTTCGCGCCTCAATGAGCCTGGTGCTGGCGGGCCTCGCCGCCGAAGGTGAGACCGAGGTCTTGCGGGTCTATCACCTCGACCGCGGCTATGAGCGGCTGGAGGAGAAACTCTCCGCCGTCGGCGCAACCATCGAACGGCGGAGCCAGGGCTAGAGCTTTTTCGCGAAGCGGATGCTGGTGCGTTCGTAACCCATGTGACGGTAGAAGGTGTGAGCCTTGGCCAAGCGGTCGTTGCTGGTCACCTCGACGATTGCGCAGCCGTCGTCCCGCAGCTTGGACTCGGCCGCCTCCACCAGCAGCCGGCCAATTCCCTTCCTGCGTGCGTCTTCGGCAACGGCCAGGATGGTGATGCGGCCGAGCGGCTGAGGCCGGTGGACGGCAACCATGCGGTGGATGCCGCAAAGTCCGACGACCTTCTTGTCCAGCGTTGCCACCAAGGGCGCCAACCCCTCCCTGGCGAGCACCGCGATGCGCTTGCGGACACCCTTCTCCTGCACGTCATGTTCCAGCAGCGCGATGAGTGCCACGAGGACCTCCGCGTCACCTGGCTTCGCGTCTCGTATTTTCGGCTTGGGCTCCGCCTTTGGGAGGCTCGGCGGAGGTTCGGCCGGTTGCTTTGGGGCGGGCTCGACATCGTTGGCAGGTTCGCGAGCGGCCTTTCTCTTTTTCTTGCGCGGCAGCACGGCAACGTTGAGCGAGGCGCCCCAGTCCTGCGCGCCGAGATTGCGAAGATAGTCTTCAACCTCCTCGGGACTAGCCGTCGGGCCCTTCGCGTCCATGCCGAGCACCGGCTTGCCGGATGCGTCGGTCAGCCCGACCTTCCCGAACCGTCGCTTGCCGGGTGTGCGGACGCGCGAGCGGACGAGCTTCAGCCCGCGGTTGCGGGCGCTTTGCGCGAGCTCGTCGAGGTCGCTCATATTGTGTCGATCAGGTGCAGGATTAGGCCGACCAGCCCGCCCACCAAGGTGCCGTTGATGCGGATGTACTGAAGGTCACGGCCGACGGCGGCCTCGAGCCGGTTGGTCACTGTCTGCGCGTCCCAGCTCCGCACCGTTTCGGAGACCAATTTGACGATCGAACTCCCGTAGCCGGACGCCATTCCGGCGACGGCACGCCGCGCGAATTGATTGATCGCCTTGCGAATGCGGGGGTCCCGCTCGAGCGTTGCGCCCATCGACTTCAGCACGTCGCCGAGCTTCCCAGCGAGCACCGCGTCGGGGTTTCGCGCCGCCTTGATGACCGCCTCGCGCCCCTTTTGCCAAAGCGTGTCCAGCCATAGGCTCACCGACTTGTTGTCGAGCAACTGCTCCTTGATCGCTTCGACGCGTTCGCGGGTTTCGGGCTTCGCCTGCAGGTCGTTGGCGAGCTGGGCGAGCGCTTCCTCGATCTTCTGTCGGACCGGATGAGCGGGGTCGGTCGACATTTCGACGGTGAGCTTCTTCAAGCCCTCGATGATCGCGTCGGCGAGCTTGGCGTCGAGCCCGGCGATCTTTAGAACCCAATTGGCCTTTTTGTGGACCATCTCGCGGATCAGCGGCTCGTTGGCGTCGAGCGCACGCGCGGTCCAGCGGATCGCCGCCTCCAGCATCGGCACATGCCGGTCCTCGTTGATCGCCGAGGCGAGCGCGTGGCCGAGGAGCGGCGACACCTCCATCGCCCGCAACCGCGACGAGATCGCGCCCTTGACGATGCCGCCGAGCCGCTCGTCGTCCAGGCTTTCGAATACATCCGCGATCAGCCGGGATGCCCCGGCGCGAATCCGCGATTGCTCTTCCTGGCTCGGGCTCTGCAGGAATTGTCCGACCGCACCCGCCACATCGATGTTCCGCATCCGTCGCGCGACCACCGACGGGATCAGGAAATTCTCCTTGAGGAAAGTCGCGAGGGCCTCGCCGATCCTGTCCTTGTTGCGCGGAATGATTGCCGTGTGCGGGATCGGCAGGCCGAGCGGATGGCGGAACAGCGCCGTCACCGCGAACCAGTCGGCGAGCCCGCCGACCATTGCCGCTTCGGCGAAGGATTTGATGTAACCGAGCCAGTGATGCTGCGGCTCAAGCACTCGGCTGACTACGAAGACTGCCGCCATCACCAGCAGCAGGCCCGTCGCGACCACCTTCATCCCCTGCGTGCCCGGTTGCGCGGGGTTGAAGCGGGATAGAGCAGTA
>Ga0207664_10002211_pt1 | contig 12819 bp, 7 predicted proteins | sample LARL83metaG_FD_184349 | JGI IMG/M metagenome (GOLD analysis project Ga0207664, IMG submission 184349) | Corn, switchgrass and miscanthus rhizosphere microbial communities from Kellogg Biological Station, Michigan, USA - LAR L8-3 metaG... | ecosystem: Host-associated > Plants > Roots >...
AGAACGCCAAGTCCAACCACCGCCCGAATTTAAAACCCGCCTGCCGAACGGTGCCGCAAAAAGTAAAACCCAACGACTCGTGAAGCCGGATGCTGACCGAGTTGCTGGCATCAATGCCGCCGACCAGAATGTGATAATCCTGCCGCTGCGCTGCCGCGATGATTTCCTGGAGCAAACGTTTGCCGACGCGCTGCCCGCGGAAGCGCGCGTCCACGTAAACGGAATGCTCCACGGAATACTTGTAAGCCGGCCAGGCCCGAAACGTGCCGTAGCTCCCGAATCCCATCAACTCCCCGGCATCGTTCTCGATGCCAATGACGGGATAATTACCCTTCGCCTTGGCGCTGAACCAGCCAGCCATCATTTCCGCAGTGCGCGGTTTGTAATCGTAAAGCGCGGTGGAATTGGCAATGGCTTCGTTGAAGATCGCTAAAATCGCATCGGCGTGGCGCCGCGGTTCACATTGGACGACTCGCATCATATGGTTGAATGGCCTTGGGTTCGAGGAGATGTCTTATCGGCGCTTCGTCACCCCTTGGTGAGCATCGAACGACTCAATGCCGAGGATGGCCAGGCAGGTTGTCTCGACATTCGCGACGCCAACCTTTTTGCCCATAGCGTCATAATCAGTAATCCAGCCACCGGAATCATCCTGGAGCGCCAGCAGTTTGGCCATTAAAGCGGGCGGAGGCTGTGCCGGCGGCGACAAGCGGCTACCGGCGAGCAACGCCAGCCCAAGTTTATAAGTCGAATAGCGTCCATCGTGCCGGGCGGAGGCGTCAAGAAAACCGTTGCCGTCCCACATCCGGATGGCGGCTTCCCAGTGTTTTCTGGCGGACAATTGCTCTCCCCGATGCTCTTCCACGATGCAAGCCAGCAACAAAAGATCCGCATAGCCTTCCCATCCCTCGAGAATGCGGCCGGGTTCAATTTCGGTGCGAATGGTTTTCCCCCCGGCTTGCCGGACGTCGATCAGTTGCGATTCACGAAACGGCCAGGCATTGTCGGCTTCGCCGAAGATCAGTCCCATGCGCCCGGAACCGTAGGGAGCGCTCTGGTGAATTCCGGCGGTGATCCTCGCGGCTATTTTCGGGCGGCTGGCGTTCAGCACTTTCGCCGCAAGGTAATTGTCGTGATACAGCCAGTAAACCTTCGCTCCGCGATATTCCGGCAACAGATTCAGCTCCGGATCAAAAAGACTCGCTAAAAACGCCCGCCCCTTTCCGGCGGCATCAGAGGGGGATGAAACCGACTGTCCGCTCGACTTGAAAATGAACGAGGCCGCGACCAGGATGAGAAGGCCCCCCCAGAAATCCGCGGCTTTGGTGGTTTTCGTGACCATAGTCTTCCTTCGCGGATACTTTTAATGCCGCTTATCTCGTGTGTCGAGAATGGAGTGCCAGGAACGGCTTTGCCGTTGATAATGCCCCCGCCTTTTCCCCTCCGCTCCCTCTGCTTGCTCCTGTTAAATTTCTTATCCCACCGGCACATTTCAAAACACCATCGGCGCGCCTTCGTCCAGGATCTTCACGCAATTCGTCAGCTTTTCTTTCTCGGCGATTTCCAGCAGCCAGCGCGGCGGTTCGTCCATTTCCTCAAACGACAACTTAAACGTCCCGTAATGCATCGGCACAAAATGTTTCGAGCGCAAATCCTTGAACGCCTTCATCGCCTGGTCCGGTCCCATGTGCACTTTGCGAAACGTTTCCGGATGATACGCCCCGATGGGCAGCAACGCGATTTCCGGCGCGATGCGGCGGCCGATCTCCTTGAAACCATGGAAGTAGGCGCTGTCGCCCGCGTGATAAATGCACCGGCCCTGGTGTTCCAGGACGAATCCGCCGTAGCCGCGGTGCTGGTCGCGCAAGGTGCGCGCGCCCCAATGCTTGCTCGGCGTGAACGTCACTTTCCAATTGTTGTTGGAAAAACTCTCCCACCAATCCAGCTCGATGATGCGTTCGAAGCCCAGGTTCAGCGCCAGGTCGCCCACCCCCCAAGGCATGATGCCGATTTTCGGATGCGGCAGACGCCGCAGGGTCGGCTTATGGAAATGATCGAAGTGCGCGTGCGTGAGCAGGACGAGGTCGATCGGCGGGAGATCCTGGATTTTCAGGCCGGATCGTTTGATGCGTTTGAGCAGGAACAACCAGTTCGCAAAATTCGGATCGATCAGCACGTTGAGATCGGTGAATTGAATGAGGAACGACGCATGGCCAATCCATGTGATCGCGACCTCGCCAGTTTTCAATGAGGGAAAGATCGGCCGTCGATGCTGTCCGGTGCGGCGGGTCAGCAGGGTTTTCCAGACCATCTCGTGAAAAAAGGTGCGCGGGTTGAAATGTTTGGCGGGCGTCAGGTCCTTGAACGATTTGGGTAACGGCTGGCGTGCTGGTCGCGGCGGTCTTGGCATAAATTCCTCGTTAATGTGCTCTCAAATAAATCATGTCTTGGTCCCGAATGTCGGCAACGCAGATTGCCAGCCTGCCCCGCCGACGCGCATTCTCAGAGTGGCGTTCCGTTCCCGTTACCCTCGCAAGATTACTCATACCGCGCATTGAATAAAAATCAAATTGCCCCGTCTTAAATGGTGGGGGCTCAAAAGCCCCGAAAAACCTGAAAACGAAAGGTACTTATGAAAAAACTGATTTTAGGTCTGGCAGTAATGGCCCTGGCAGCCGTGGGCGTTTCAACGGCCCGGGCCGGAGTGAATATCTCGATCGGCGTCCCAGCGCCGGTGTTTGGCTACGGATACGCTGCGCCGGTTTATCCGGCTCCGGTCTACGTAACGCCGCCGCCGGTCGTGTATGCGCAACCGGTGCCTCCGCCGGTCGTGGTGTATTCCGTGCCGCGCTACTGTCGCCCGGTGCCGCGCGTTTATTGTGCGCCGGTTCCCGTCGTGCGATTCGGTTTTGGTTTTGGTTGTCGGCCTTATTATCGCCACGGATGTTGGTAAAGGTCTGGAGGGACCGAGGAAAACCCGCCGGCCCGCGCCGGCGGGTTTTTCTATTTACGCCCCTCCCCTTCGCGTCCTTACCGCCCTTCGCGTGAGGCGCTCTGTGAAATCGAATTGCCTCACGCCAAGGACGCTAAGGTCGCTAAGGAATAGGATTTGAATTTTCCACCCGTCCAAACTACTCCCAAAAAGGTGAATGAAATGCAGGCAGGAAATCCGCGAATTGTTTCCTCCCCTTCGCGTCCTTTGCGCCCTTTGCGTGAGGCTTCCCCAGCGGCCAAGACGCCGCTTTTTCATTTTCATTTTCCACGGGAAGTTGCACGTTGGGAAGGTGAGCAAATTGCGAAAGCAACTGGATCGGTTTCTTTCCAAGCGCCCCAAGCTTGGTAAAGGCGTCTACATCGCACGCGGCGCGGCCGTGCTCGGCGACGTGACCATCGGCGACTGTTCGAGCGTGTGGTATAACGCCGTCGTCCGCGGCGATATCAATCGCATCGTCATCGGCCATCATACCAACGTCCAGGACAACGCGGTGCTGCACCTGGCGGATGATTTTCCCTGCATTCTCGGAAACTATGTTACCATCGGGCACTCGGCCATCGTCCATGCGTGTACCGTGGGCGATGAAGCCCTGGTCGGCATGGGCGCCGTGATCCTCGACGGCGCCGTCATTGGCCGGCAGAGCATCATCGGCGCGAAAGCGCTGGTGACGCAGGGGACGAAAATCCCGCCGGGATCGCTGGTGCTCGGCGCCCCGGCGAAAGTGGTCCGCGCGCTGACGCGGGAAGAGCGGGCGGGTGTCAAAGCGTGGGCGCAAAAATACGTCGAGAACGCCGCCTATTGTTTGAAAAACCAATCCCGGCTGTCGGTCATCGGATATGAGAAAACGTCAAAAGCGCGTCCTCGTGGCGCTGGGCTGGTATGATTACCGGCTGCACCGGGGCATCGAACGCTACGCGCTGGAGCACGGATGGAACCTCTCGGCCAATCTGGCGCGCGAAAAAATAATCCCCTGGGGCTGGGAGGGCGACGGCATCCTGGCCTGGCTCGGCGCGGGCGATGATCTGGCGGAATTTGTGCAGCGCACCGCGCGGCCGACGGTCGACTTCAGTTTTCGGCGGCCCTATCTGCGTTTTCCCCGCGTGCTGGAGGACCACGGCCATGCGGCGGAACTGGTGGCCGAACATTTTCTTTCGCGCGGCCTCAGCCATTTCCTTTTTTACAGCGAGTCGGACAACTGGTCGTACGAGGAGCGCGGGGAAGGTTTCGTCAACGCGCTGAAGCGGAAAGGCCACGAGTGCACCTGGCTGCGGTGGCACAAATCTCCGGTGTTCCGCACCGACAACGAGCAATGGCGGCAGCGGCGCGCCTGGCTGGCCGCGCACATCAAACAAACACGCCTGCCCGTCGGAATTTTTGCTGCAAACGACGAGCACGCATTGCATGTGCTGGAAGCCTGCGAAGGAGCGAACATTCAAGTGCCCGAACAAGTGGCCATCGTCGGCGCGGAAGATTACCTGCTCGCGCCGGACGCCATGCACACGCCGATCTCCAGCGTGGACACGAACCTGGAAACTTTGGGTTACCGCGGCGCGGCGTTGCTCGACGAGATGATGAACGGAAAAAAGCCGGCGCGGGAGCCAATCCGCGTGCCCGCGCTCGGCGTGATTATCCGCAAGAGCAGCGACTTGCTCGCGGTGAATCACAAGGGAGTGGCCAACAGCCTGCGTTTCATCTGGGAGCATTGCCACGAAATGATCGGCGTCGAGGACCTGGTCGGCGCGGCCGCAATGTCGCGGCGCGGATTGCACAAGGCCTTCATGGAGCACCTGGGCCGCACGCCCGGGCAGGAGCTTCAACGCGTCCGCGTGGAACGCGCCAAGCGCTTGTTGCGCGAATCCGCCTACAAACTGGAAGTGCTCTCGAACATGTGCGGCTACCAGAGCGCGAACAGCTTTTGCATCGCCTTCAAACAGGCCACCGGCATGTCCCCCAAACAATATCGCGACCAGGCCAAGACGCCGGCAGACACCAAGTAGAGCGTTGCTGATAGAACGTACGTTCAATGTTCATCTAGAATAGTTTCCGGCATAATAATCCTAATTTGAAATTCCCACTGAGCAAACCGGATGGGACAATCATTCCAGCCGGATGCTCCTGCCGGGCCAGGTGTGCGAGTCGTAAAAGCATTTCAATACATAACTGAATCCGGGTCAACCAGCGTTGTAAACTCCCTATGTTGCAACTGTCGCGCAGATACTTTGAGAGCCTGCGGCGATCTTTCGCCTGCGCCAATGACATACATGCGATTAAATCCAACCCCTGAAAACAAATCATCACCCCTGCAACCATGAACACCAAACTTGATTCTTCGCTCCCCGGGCAGAAGTTCCTCCTGGCTCTCCTCGTCACCGCGCTGGTCGGTTCCCTTCTGGAAGCCGTTCCGCAAGCCCAGGCGGCGGACATCACCTGGAGCGGCGGCGGGCAGGATCGGTTTTGGAAAACACCCGCCAATTGGGTGGGCGGCGTCGCCCCCAACCCCGGCGATGCCCTGTTTTTTGGCGGCACCGTCCACACGTCCACGACCAATAATTTCGTCGCCGATACGGCTTTCAATGGGTTCACCTTCAACAGTCCGGCTGGATTTTTCGTCCTCGCGGGCAATGAAATCTCGCTGGCCGGAAACCTCACCGACAACCAGGTGGTGACACCGCAAATAATCAGCCTCCCTCTATTGTTGAGCACCACGCCGACCGTGAGCATCGTGCGCAACGGCGTTTTGACTCTCAATGGAGTGATTTCGGGCGCCAACGGCCTTTCGGTTTCGGGCGGCGGCACGATGAATCTCAACGGCGCCAATCCGTTCACGGGCAATCTGACCGTCAATAATTCCAGCACGGTAGTCGTGGGCGCCGATACCAACCTCGGAGCGGGCAGCCTGGTTTTGGACAACGGCACGCTCTCCGGAACCACCAGCTTCACGTTGAACGCCGGTCGAGGCGTCGCGGTGGGCCCGGGCTGGGGCGGCATCAACGTGCCAACGGGACTCACCCTGAGCTACGGCGGCATCATCAGCGATAATGGCGCCCCGGGCGGTCTAACCAAAACCGGTTACGGCACACTTTCTCTTTCCGGCGCGAACACTTACAGCGGCCCAACCACCAATGCCATCGGCAGCTTGGTTTTGAATTTCAACCAGACCGGCGCTCCGGTCGGCGGCATCATCAATTCCAGTTCCTCCCTCGAACTGGGCGGCGGCAATGCCGGCGGCGGCGTGGAAAACGAAGCTCGGCTGGTCATGTCCGGCGGTGCGGCGGCGGATGTTCAAAATTTCAGCGCCGCCTTCTCCGCCTTCGGCGGCTCGGTCATCGTGGCCACCAACCGCGCGGGCGGCACGGTCAATCTGGGACTTGGCGCCTTGGGCCACAGCCCGGGCGGCACCATCGCCTTCGTCACCCCGCAGGCATCCGGCGGCGGCCACTTGACGACTACCTCGCCCAACGTCAACAGCATCCTGGGCGGTTACGCGCTGATTAGCGGCGATGCCAACGCCGCATCGACCTTTACCGACTCCGGCCACACGCTGACCACCGGCACCAATTTTGCCGCGGTGGACGGCAGCGGCAACGTGGTTAATTTCACCGGCTTTTCCAACGTGACCGCCAGCGGCACCGTGGCCAGCCAGGTCGCCGGAAGCTCGGACCCCACCATAGCCATTAACGACACGGCCGGCGCAACCGTGGTCAACATCGCGACCGACAACGCCGGGACCACCAACGACATCAACGCCATCAAGTGGACGACGGCTTCCGGAGGATTTGACGGTATTTCCATTGGCGCCGGCAACACGCTGCGCCTGGGCCAGTTTGGCGGCATTATCCGAAACGGAGCCAGCACCGGCAACGCGGTGTACATCGGCGGCCCGAATAGCGCGGCGCAAACCGGCAGTGGCACGACGGGCAACGGCAACATCGGCACGCTTACCGCGGGCGGCCCCACGGTCAACACGCCGGGAGAAATTGTGATCGTGGCCAATAACGCCAGCGAAACCAGCGGCACGACAATTCTGGAACCCTTGATCGCCGATAACGGCACCGGCGCGGTGACGGTGGTCAAGATGGGGCCCGGCAGCATCAAGCTGGACGGCCACAATACATTTTCGGGCGGGTTGTATCTGCTGCAAGGCCGCGTGCAATTCGCCGGTTCGGAAATCGGCAACGCCAATCCGGATGGTGGCGGTTCGGGGCCGATTTACGTCCTCCCGGGCGCTTATTTGTTTCCCAGCGGCATCGGTACGGGGGCGATCATCACCAATGCCATGTTCGTGGCGGGCGCAGGCGATGCTCATGAGCCCTTGGGCGCTTTCCGCGGTGGCACCTATTCCGGCGTGGTGACACTCATCGGGGATGCGAGCTTTGGCGGCAACGCCATTTTTAACGGTCCAATTGTCGGGCCCTACACTGTCACACTCGGTTCGGCAGCGACGGTCAACGGCGGCGCAAACTTGAACAGCTCGGCGGACAACTGGACCGGCGATACCATTATGACCGCCCGGAACAACAGCGGCGCGAACACCATCACCTGCGGCGACAACAATGTCATTCCTAACGGCTTCGGTTACGGCAACGTGAGCTTGGTCGGCTTCGCTGTCGGAACGATCACCTGGAATCTGAATGGCTTCAACCAGACGGTGAACGGTTTGTCCAGCACCGGCACCGGCACGAGCATTTTCATTGAAAACACGACCGGCACCGCCACGCTCACCATCGGTAACAATGATCAATCCGGCACCTTCGGCGGCGTGCTCGAGGATGCGGGCGGCCCGTTGGCTCTGACGAAAATTGGCGGCGGTGTCGAAACTTTGAGCGGCGCGAATTCCTATACCGGCCCCACTACCGTCAACGGCGGCACGCTGGCCGTCAGCGGCTCCGGTTCAATTTCCAGCAGCACGAGTATCGCGGTCAACACCGGCGCAACGCTGGATATCACCGGCGCGGCCACCTTCTCAACCGGCAGTCCCCTTCAACTCAATGGCGGCACGCTCGTGGGAAATGGTTCGGTCGGCGCCTTGGGGATGACCAACGGAGCGCTGACCCTCGACCTCAACCCCGCTACCGTAAATGTGACGGCCACCAGCCTGGCCCTCGGCGGCAGTTCCAACGTGGTGAACATTTCCTCCGTGAACGGCGTCCCGGGCTACCCGACCACCTTCCCGATTATTCAATATTCCGGTGCTCTGGCGGGCGGAATGAATTTTGTCATCGGCGCCACTCCCAATGCCAGTACGGGCGGATTTATTTCCAACGACGTCACCCACAGCCGCATCGTGCTCGTGCTCACCAACGGCCCTGCGCTGGTGACCTGGGTCGGCGGCGACTCCGTCAATCCGACATTCTGGGACACGGCCACCACCAACTGGCTCTCTTTCAAAGGCACCGCCAACGAAGCCCCGGCGGCCTTCCAAACCGCTGACCCCGTCATTTTTGACGACACCGGTTCCACCACCCAAATCGATTTGACCACCGTCCTCCAACCGGGCTTCGTGACCGTCAACAACACGGCGCTCAATTACACCTTCACGGGCGCCGGCGCCCTGACCGGCACTGCGAGCCTGGCCAAAAACGGCTCCGGCACATTGACGCTGCTGAACACCGGCGGCGATAACTATAAAGGCGGCGTGACGGTAAGCGCGGGCACGGTTGTGTTCGGCGCGGACAATGCGATTACCGGCGGTTTGAGTGTTTCCAGCGGCGCGACGGTGCAAGTGGGTCTCAATGCCGGCGCGGGCACCTTGCCCGGCGGCAACGTGACCGACCAGGGCAGCCTTATCTTTAATCGCGGCGCGAACCTGGCGGTGTCCGGCGGCATTTCCGGTGCGGGTACCATCACCAAGCAGGACAATAATATCCTGACCTTGAGCGGCAACAACAGCGCCTTGACCGGCCCCATCAACGCCCTGGCTGGCACGTTGCAGGCCGGCAGCGGCAACGCCCTGGGCACCAGCGCGACCACCATCAGCGGCGGCGCGACACTGGACGTCAACGGCCAGGCCCTCAACACGACGGCGCTCGTGACGGTTTCCGGCGCGGGTGTGAATAACCTGGGCGCCATCATCAATTCCGGTGCCTCCAGCCAGAACGCCTTGGGCTCGGTGACCCTCGCGGGCAACACCACCTTCGGCGGCACCAATCGTTGGGATATCCGCGGCGGCCCCGCCCAACTGGCCACTTCGCCGGCCGGCAGCCCGTATACCTTGACCAAGGTCGGCCCCAACTTCATCGGCCTCGTCGGTTTGACGGTGGATTCCGCGTTGGGGAACATCGATATTCAGCAGGGCACGCTCGACTATGAAGGCTCCACGTCCGGATTGGGTGATCCAAACAGCACGCTCACGGTCGAGAACGGGGCGACGTTCGAAATGTTCGCTTCCACCATTGCCTTGTCCAAAAAAATCGTCCTCAACGGCACCGGAACGAACGACACGCTCCTGTGCGGCAGCGGCACGGCCAATAATCTGTCCGGGCCGGTGACATTGAATGGCCCGTGCGTTTTCGACGCCACTTCCGGGACTCAGTTGGCTTTTGGCAATTCGCTCTCCGGCAGCGGGAGCGTCGTTAAGATCGGCACGGGCACCAACACGATCCCTGGCGGCATTGTCGCCAATTACACCGGCAACACCACCGTCAGCAATGGAACGCTGGAGGTCGATGGCACGCTGTCCAGCGCCACGCTCGTCACCGCGGGAGCCAACCTGATCGGCTCGGGCGCCGTCAGTGGAAACGTGACCGTCTGGGGCGGCACCATTTCCCCCGGAGCCGGATCGCAAGCCACTTTCACGGTGGGCAATCTCACCTTGAGCAACGCCACCGCCGTCTTCGAGTTGACGGCCACACCTTCCGGCGGCAACGATCTGCTGGCGGCAGGCACCCTCACCTTGAACGGCACGAACACGCTTCAGATTGTGCCGGTATCGTTCATGAACATCGGCGATACCTACACGTTGATCACTTATACCGGCGCGACCCTGCCTTCCAGCGCGACGAATCAATTCCGCATCCAGCCTCCCAGCGGCTTCTTCAGTTTCGCCGTCGTTGATCCGAGCACGACACCGGGTTCGATCCAAATCAAGGTGCTCAGCGCCGTGGGCAATGATCTCTGGACCGGCGCCACCTCATCCACCTGGGACACCACCACCACCAACTGGACGCGCAACGGCAGCCCGGTCAATTTCAATGACGGCGACGTGGTCACGTTTGACGATTCTTCCTCCGTGACCACCGTGAATATCTCCGGCACACGAACCAATTCCGGCATCACCGAGCAAGCCTTTGCCAAAACCTACACCTTCAGCGGCACGGGCAGTCTCGCCGGCCCGGGCGGATTGGACGCGCAAGGCACCTTGCTGACGATTGCCAATTCGGGCACCAACACCTTCACCGGCCCGATTTCAATCAATAACGGCGAGCTGCAAGTGGGCAACGGTGGCACGGCTGGCAATCTCGGCTCGGGCGTCATCACCAATAACAGCGCCCTCGTTTTCAACCGGAGCGATAGCGCCCTGGTGGTTCCCAATGTCATTCGCGGCATCGGTGCGTTGACCAATGCCGGTCCGGGGACCGTCACCTTGAGCGGCGCCAGCTCCTTTGTCGGCGGATCCACCATTCTCCGGGGAACCTTGCGCGTGCTCAACAGCGGCGCCTTGGGCACTACTGCCAGCACCCTGGTCGTAAGTAACGGCGCGACCTTGGACCTCACCAACAACGTGAATCTCGGCAGTAAATCGATCACCGCTTCCGGCGCCGGCGTCGGCGGCAACGGCGCCATCGTCAACAGCGGCGGCAATAGCGGCTTCGTCGCCGCAAACTTCGCCCAATTGACCATCACCACCAATATTGTTATTGGCGGCTCGGGACGGTTGGATTTCCGCGCCAGCAGCGCCTCCGCGGCGGATGCCAGCCTGGGCACCACCGGCGGCGGGCCGTCCTTGATCAAAGTGGGGACCAACACACTGCAAATGGCGGGCGTGCAGATCGATTCGACGTTGGGCGACATTCTGGTCGGCGGCGGCACTCTTGGCTTCCAGTGGCAGATGCCCTCTCTGGGCGACCCCACCCGCACCTTGAGCGTTTCCAACGCGGCATCCATCGCCTTCTTCGACATGTCTAACGCGGTGAGCAAGGTTCTCATCCTGAGCGACGGCGCCTCGGTCCTGGCGCCGCACGGAACCAACGCCAATGAATTCGACGGCCCGGTCACCTTGAACGGCAGCGGGACGTTCAATATCAGCAGCGGCACCGTGATGCTGTTCGCCAATGAGTTCAGCGGCCCCGGCAGCCTGGTCAAGACCGGCCCCGGCAACCTCATTCTCTCCCTCACCCAGACCAACGGCGGCGCCGAGATCTACGGCGGCAATACGATAGTGGGCCAGGGCACGTTGACGCTCACGGATACAGCGGCGCTTTCCAACAGTCCGGCCATTATTCTCACCAACGCCACCTTGGACGTGTCCGCCCGCACAGACGCCACCCTCGCCGTCGGCGCCGCCCGGTCGCAAGTGCTCGCCGGCGGAGGCGTCATCAATGGCGCCTTGGTGGAAAATTCCGGTTCCACGGTCAATCCGGGCAACGGCAGCGCCCCGGCGATCCTGACCGTCTCCAACGCCGTCACGCTCAACGGCAATGTGGTCATGGATTTGAAACTCGGAGGTGCCGTGACCAACGACGAAATCGTAGCGCCGGCCATCTCCGCCACGGGAACGCTGACGGTCACCAATCTCGGCGCCGATTTGCAAACCGGGAACAAGTTCCAATTGTTCAGCCTGCCGGTGGCCGGTTTTGCTTCGGTGAACCTGCCCCTCGCCAACGCGACCGGCAATAAAACGTATCAATGGAGAAACGACCTGGCGGTGAATGGTTCCATCACGCTCACCAACCTCATCGTCGCCGCCCCCACCACCAACGCGAACATCACCTCCGTGTCGCTCTCGGGCACGAACCTGTTGGTGCACGGCACGAACAACAACGTCCCCAACACGGGCTTCCACTATGTCGTGTTGGCGACCACAAATCTGACAACGGCATTGAGCAACTGGACCCGCGTCGTGACAAATCCGTTTAATGCCAACGGCACCTTCGATTACACCAACCCGATCGTCCCGGGTACGGCCAGGCAGTTCATCGATGTGCAGGCGGTGCCGTAAAAGGCAACCAGCGTCTAATCGGTTCCTCGCGCGACCGCCGGGCGGATAAGCCCGGCGTTTTTTTTTCGCCTTGGCCGGGCGAATTTCCGGCCCCGTATCGAACAAACGTCTAAGGGACAAACCGCCGCCAACAGTGAATGATGCCGCATGGCCGTGTTCATCACGATCGCGCCTCCGCTCCCGCGAGCACCGGCCCAGAGTGTATTTATGCCGCCGCGCCCGCCTTCGCCATATTCCTCTCGTGCGCTGATCGCAGGCTTGCTCCTCAGCCTCTCGCTGCTCAACGGCATGGCGGATACCAATCTCAGCGTGTGGGCTTTTCCCGGTTCGAGCGGACGGATCATTGAGCAACCGGATGCCCTCGGCAATCGCATCGTGGACAGCTCAGGCGTGGGTTACCAGGGCGGATTGCAGCCGCTGCCGAGTTCGAACACAGTCCCGGTCAAAGTCACAATTTCTCCGGTGGCCGGCGATAACACCGCCAATATTCAAAACGCCGTCAACCAGGTCTCCGCGCTACCCATGAATGCGAATGGCTTCCGCGGCGCGGTGCTGTTGAGCGTCAGCGTGAGGTAGCGGCTCCAGTGCACGTTGTCGGACGACACGAGCATCGAGTCGCCGTTCTGCAGCTCTTCCTCCTGCGTCGTGCGGCCAGCGGAAACGTTGA
>Ga0207664_10002214_pt1 | contig 12807 bp, 11 predicted proteins | sample LARL83metaG_FD_184349 | JGI IMG/M metagenome (GOLD analysis project Ga0207664, IMG submission 184349) | Corn, switchgrass and miscanthus rhizosphere microbial communities from Kellogg Biological Station, Michigan, USA - LAR L8-3 metaG... | ecosystem: Host-associated > Plants > Roots >...
GGATCACAGCCCTTACCAGGTACTCCTCGCCATTCCAGTCCTGCAGTCGGCGTTCCTCTTTGGCCTGACCACGACGGTATGCACGATCCTCGCAGCCGACAGCGTGATTTTTCTCTGGCTGTGGCGCTACTTCGCCCTGCATCCCCCGGCTCTGGGGCCCGAATACCTCGAGGCCGGCATGCTGGCGGTCATCTATGCGCTGATGGGCCTGCTGGTCTGGTTCCTCATCTCCCAGCTACGCGCTAATCAGACGCAACTGGCGGACGCCCTGGCCGACCTCGAGCGAACGCGCGCCAAACTCATCAGTGAAGAAAAGCTCGCCGCGGTGGGACGTCTCGCCAGCGGCATTGCCCATGAGATTCGGAATCCCGTCGCCATGATCGTCAGCGCGCTCAGCACCGCCCGGGATCAGGCCACCATGGTTGCCGAGCGCGAAGAGATGTTCGGCATCGCCAGCAGGCAGGCCGGCCGCCTGGAGGCCCTTACCACCGATTTCCTCACCTACGCCAAGCCGAATTTCCCCCATCGCTCGCCGGTCATCATCGGCGACCTGCTCTCCGCCGTGGAGAGCGTGGCGCGCGTCCGCGCGGCCGAACGAGGCATCCGGGTCACCTGCCGGTTCGAGGGCAACGACCACCACCAGATCGCCGTTGTCGATGGCTCCCAGCTGGAGGGTGCCCTGCTCAATCTCGCCATCAATGCCATCGATGCGGCGCCCTCCGGCGGAGCGGTGATCCTCAACGCCGCCGTTCGCGAAGATGTGCTGCGGATCGACGTCGAAAACAGCGGCCCCGCCATCTCTGCCGCAAACCTGGACAAAATCTTCGAGCCTTTCTTCACCACCAAAGCGGGCGGCACCGGACTTGGGCTCGCAATTGCAAGAGCAGTAGCCAGAGCGCACGCCGGTGACCTCTGGGTGAGCAGCAACGAAGACGGGCACGTGATCTTCACCATGACCGTCAGCACGCACGCGACCGGACAGCAACAGGAGGCAGCCTCATGGGCAGGGTTTTGATCGTTGACGATGAACCGGGAATGCGGAGAATCCTTATCTCCAACCTGCGCCGCGACGGACACGTGCTGGTTGAGGCCGCCGGTGCTGCCGAAGCAAAGTCGCTGTTAGCGAAGGATGAATACGATGTCGTCCTCACCGACCACAAGATGCCCGATGGCAGCGGGCTCGATGTGCTCCACGCTGCGCAGCAGGACGATGCCACCACCTCGGTCATTTTTCTTACCGCCGTCGGCACGCTGGAGCTGGCTGTTGAAAGCATGCGTGAGGGAGCCTTCGATTTCCTGACCAAACCCTTTGTCCCCGATGTGGTTCGCTCCGCCGTCAACCGCGCCTGCGAACGCACGGCGCTGCTGCGCGAAAACGCCGTCCTTCGCACCACGGTCAGGAAGCTGGAAGGCGCCGATGAGATCCTCGGCAGCAGCCCCTCCATTCAGGCGGCGCGCGACATGGTCGCCCGCGTCGCCCCGACCAACTCCACCGTGCTGATCACCGGAGAAACGGGAACCGGCAAGGAGCTCTTCGCGCGCGCCATTCATCGCAACAGCAGCCGTGCGCGCAATCCCTTCATCGCCATCAACTGTGCCGCCGTTACGGAAAGCCTGCTCGAGAGCGAACTGTTTGGCCACGAGCGCGGAGCCTTCACCGGCGCCGACAAAGCGCGTTCCGGGCTCTTCGAAGCTGCGCACGAAGGCACACTCTTCCTCGATGAGGTCGCCGAGATGTCCCCCGCCGCGCAGGCCAAGCTGCTCCGCGTCCTCGCCGATGGCCAAATCCAGCGCGTGGGCTCGACCGTCACGCGGCACGTCGACGTGCGCGTCCTCGCCGCCACCCACCGCGATCTGCAGGAACAGGTGCGGCAGGGCCGCTTCCGCGAGGATCTGTACTACCGTCTCGCGGTGCTGCCGATCCATCTGCCTCCGCTGCGCGAGCGCAAGCAGGACCTGTGCGAACTCTGCCGCATGCTCACCATCCGCATCGCCGCGGAAATGAAGGTCCCGCCGCGGCCGCTCAGCCCCGCCGCCGAAGCCAAGCTCGCCGGCTACTCCTTCCCGGGCAATATCCGCGAACTGCGCAACCTGCTCGAGCGGGCGCTGATCCTGGGCCGCGCGCCCGAATTGCAACCGGAGGACTTCCCTCTCCAGCCCACTCCCGCAGACGCGCCCATCCATGGTGAGATGAACATCGACCAAATTGTCGCTCATCTTCCCCAGCAACTCGACCTGCGCGAAACGCTCATGCGCATCGAGCGCGGACTCATCCTTCGCGCCCTCGATAACGCCGGCGGAGTCCAGGCCGAAGCTGCGCGCCGGCTCGGCGTCTCTCGCAGTGACCTCGGCTACAAGGTGGGCAAGTATTCCATCTTCGCCACAGCGCAGCAGGAATCCTGAGCCGCGTCCGTCGCGCGGCCCGGGGATCACTGCGCGTCTTTGACGCACCGAAAGCCGACCGCGCCGGAGCGATCGTAGCTCGGCGCCATCAGCAGCAGCTTGCCATGCTCATCATTGCGGTAAGCCTGCGGAAAATACCAGATCGACCCCTGCGGCTGATAAAAACTTCCCCCGCGCAGAATCGCGCCGCGGGTGTGCTCGTCCACGTACTCGTCCGTCCACTGCCACACGTTGCCGACGAGGTCGAGGACGCCGAAGGGGCTCGCCCCGCTGGGATGCGCGTCCCCATCGTCAGGGGCACGCATCGTCCGGCTCTTGTCCGGAACAGGAACCTGCGCCGCATCCCACGCGTTCCCCCAGGGATACGCCCGTCCGTCCATGCCCTGCGCCGCAAGCTGCCATTCCCACTCGTGCGGGAGCCGCTTCCCCGCCCACTGCGCATACGCCCGCGCATCTTCGAGCGAAACCCACGTCACCGGTTTGTTTTCCCAGGCCTCTGGATAGCTCCCGCCCTTCCAGTCCTTTAAGAAATTCCGGTCGTCCTGCGGGTGATAGTGCGTCGCATCCAGGAACTTTTTGAAGTCCGCGTTGGTCACGTCGACCTTGTCGATATAGAACGACGCCACGTGCAGCGTGTGCTCGTGATAGCGGCGCGGTGACTCCTCCCACGGATACTGCACATCCACGCCCGCATCATCGCCACCCTCAATCTCGATGCCGTGCACCCGAAAGGCGTACTCGCCCCGGGTATCCGCACCATGCCTTCCGGAGTGCTCGCCGCGCGCTCGGTCTCAGCGATCGGCACTAGGTGCTGCGCAAGCGGCTTCCATGCGTCCGAAAATTCACGCAGCGGGCTCGCCGTAATCTGCTTCATCGTCGACATCAGCTTCATGAGCTTCGCGTCCGGCTCCCCCGCCGTCGCAAGGATCGCCCCATACCCATGCGCCTCGATGGAGAACGACAGCACCGCTTCATCTCCCTGATGCGCCGGAGTCAGCTCCACTCCGTGGTACAGGTCGAAGTAGCGCATCCCGTCCTGCCAGCGTACAGACATCTGCGGCCCCGTCATGTCGTACTCGGTGCGGTTCACGACAGTCCACACCGTCTGTTGTCCCACAGGCCAGCGACTCGCGAAGACTCCGTACAGATGCATCGGATAGAACGGCGCCCATCCATTGCTGGCGAAGAACGGCGCGAACGCGCGCTCGATCGTGGCCACGCGGCGCGTCGCCTCGGCGTCCCGTGGAGTGATCCCATTCCAGATGCCCCAGATGTTCTCCCAGCTCTCCCATCCCTCGCCATTGAAGAAGGCAAACTGCAGGTCGTCCGTCTTGTGCCGGTTCCAGCGGTCGGAGATGTTCACCTGGTGCCGCGGTTCCAGCCAGCGAAAACGATCCACCGTCGGCACAAACTGAAACTTGTACTGTCCCCAGGTCAGCACATTCCACGCCAGCGCCTCGTCGCTGGGGCTGAGTTCCGGCTGGAACGCCAGCGGATGCCCCGCCTGCACCGATGCCAGCGGGAACACCAGGGGCACGCCATCCTGTGTGTCCCCGTTCACGCCGTCCGCATCGACTTCCTTCATCTCCTCGGCGAGCGCCGTCGCCCACGGCGCTCCCGGATCGCGCGTCCCCTGATCCCACATCATCATTGGGAAGAGCACCTTCACACCGCGCCGATGAAACGCCTCAACCGCCTCGCGCACGCCGGCCAGCCCACCGGGCATCGAGCGCACAATATCCAGCTGATTGCGGTCGTCGATGCCCATGTTCGGATACGTCGCCCAGATCAGCACCGCATCGATGCCGCCATACCGCTTCTCCAGATCATCGAGATAGCGGTCAACCGTATATCTGTGCTGCACCGGATCATAAAAGTAGCGATCCTGCACCATCATCTGCGGCTGCATGAACGCAGAGCGCGTCCACCGCAGTTGCGGCATGTCGTAGAAATCGGGAACCCCCTGGAACTGCGGCCCGTCCAGCCCCACGCGGATGCGCCGCTCCAGGCGCCAGTGCTCGATATCCCGGAGCCATGATGCAACACTCTCCGGAGTGCACGCCTCGCTGCCGCCCTGCCACGCGCCGCGATGCACCAGGCAGGCTGGTGGAGGAATCTGCTGCCCCTCCGGACGGTAGTTTGTGTCCTGCGCCGCCGCGCCTGCAGCAACAGCTGCCGTCACAGCGATGCAGCCCAGCCGCAAGGCCTTCATCGTGTCTTCTCCCTCACTGTGGCTCCGCCAGGGTCCTCTACAGAAACGGTCTGCGGGCTCCGAATCGGATGATTCCAACACGCGCGGCGTGGCCACCAGCGTGCCGCCCCTGCGCACGCTGCATGTTCGGAAGCTTATCGCAGAGTCCGAGGATCGTCGTTCGGGCCGAATGAGACCAGATTCATTCGCCGTGCGTTGAGCACGGTTCCGTGACTCCGCGATTCTCCGGAGCAGGATCGCGAGCAGGAAACACCATGCACGCGGCAAATTCATCCTGAAATTCCGGGTGCTCAGCGAGACTCACATGTTCGACCGGCGGCAGAGCCGGTTCTTGGCGGGCCAGAAGCAACATGCGGGCGCCACGCAGGGCGGTGTTACCCGCGGCGTGCACCAGCGATTCCGGCACAGGGATGAGCCCGATCGCGTGGGCGCTCCGGATCTGCACGTAATTGCCGAACGCGCCGGCGAGGTGGAGCGCGCAGACGTCAGCCATGGAAGCGCCGAGCTTTTTCAGCAGCAGCGTGAATCCGCAGGCGATGGCGCCCTTGGCCAGCTGCAGTTCGCGGATGTCCGCCTGATATAGAACCACCGGAGGCGCAACCGTCACCGCTTTTGCGCCCTGCGCGATCCGGCCGGAGGGGAGAATCGCGCCTGTTTCGAGGGCCGCGGCCACCGCATCGACAATGCCGCTTCCGCAGATGCCGGTGGGCGCTACGTCGCCGATGACCTGGGCGTGCATTGTTCCGTTGGCGCACGCAACGTGGGCGACAGCGCCAGCTACCGCGCGCATGCCCATGCGAATGCAGCCGGCTTCGAAGGCCGGTCCGGCGGCGGTGGATGCGCAGACGATGCGCTCGTGATTGCCGATGACGATCTCACCGTTCGTGCCCAAATCGATGAGTCCGATCAGAGCCTCACTGCGGGCGATACCGACAGCGACGATTCCGGCCAGAATGTCGGAGCCGACAAAGCCGCCGAGGCAGCGCGCAAAGCGAATCTGGCAGGACGACGGCAGATTCCAGCCGAGTTGTTCGGGGCCGAAACACTGCTCTTCGAGATGGGGAGGCCGAAACGGTGCGCGAGCGAGGGGTTCGACGTCCAGTTCGGAAAAGAGATGATGCATGACCGTGTTGCCGACCAGGATTACCTCGGCGATTTCCTGCTCGCGGCCGATTGCCAGCCGCTCGATCATGCGGCCCACAGTGGCCCGGATCGGCGTGGTCAGGTCGGTGCCCTCGAGCGTCGCCCGAATCCTGCTCATCACATCCGCTCCCCAGGCAGACTGTGGATTCAGGTCCGTCTCCACGCCGAGCACGGCGCCGGAGGCCAGTTCGATGAGCTGTGCGGCCAGCGTGGTGGTGCCGACGTCGATGGCTACACCGAGCCCCGGCTTGCCGGTGCCCGGGATCGCGGAGTCGTCCGTCAGGACGTCCATGCGCCATTGACTGCACTCGAGCACCAGAGGCGCGTCTGCATGGGCCTGACAGGCGAGGCGCCATCCATCTTTGATCTCGTCTGCGGTAAGGACCTCCTGGTCCAGATCCGTTACGGCGAGCGAACCGGAGAGCACCCGGACGGCGCAGCCGCCGCAGATGCCTTCTCCTCCGCAGGGGAATTCAAAGCCGCGATCCGCAAGGATATTCAGCAGAGCCGTACCGCTGGCGGCCTCTAACTCGATGGCGAGTGGCTCCAGCCGAATCGTGACCCTGTTGCCGCTCATACCGCCGTGACGATGGCGTCATCCAGAGTCGCCTGAATGACAGCGCCCGGTGGGACCACGAGGAAATCGTCGTCGTCCCAATCGCCGCGCACGAGCCGCTCGAGAAGCGTCATCGCGCCGTGGACTTCTTCGAATTTCCAGCCCTCGGTGGCGGCTTCAGCGCGGGCCTGGGCACGGCAGGCGTCATCGGACGTAACGCCGGTGCTGATGTACGTCAGTCCGGAATAATGATGGCGGTACGCTCGGAACTGCTCGAAGAGATAGCGTCCGTTCTCGTCTCCATACTGCGCAATGAGCTGTTCGAGGCTGCGCCGCTCGCCGAGCGCCGCCGGAGTCCCGGAACCCAGAGCCGGCTGCAGAGCGACTCCCGGCTTCTGAAACTCAGTCCACCCCGGCGAGCGGTAGTAGACGCCGGGGTGATTCTGGAAATACTCCAGATACTTCCGGCGGTCGCCCATCAGGACGCCGATGCAGTCGTGGGCGCGTGGGAGCACCAGTTGCGTCTTACCGGCGCGCAGGCCCTCGGTGCCTCGCCCGCACAGCGCGTATCCCAGCAGAATAGCGTCGTAGCCGCATGCGTCGGCCGCGTCGATGCACTCCTGAATATGTCCGCGCATGGATACGCCCAGGTCGTGCAGGCCCATGGTCAGAATTTCTGTATCCACGGAGTGGGGGGAGCGCGCCGCGACTGTTTCCATTTCGCGCGTAAAGACCTGGCAGACGATTGCTTTCAGCCGCATGGGACCTCCTCCGCTCCGCCTCAGGCCGGGGCTGCGACCTGCATCATCGCCTCGACCTTGGCCCGGATCGCATCCGCCGCTCCTGGGACAAACAACACGTCACACTCGGAGCCGACGATGTGCGGGTGTCCGCAGGCTCTCATGTTGGCAATCAGTTCCTCTGTGCGCCGCATCACCTCTTCGACGGGCATGGCGCCATCGGAGTAGAACGACTTCGTCGGCAGGTTGCCGTAGAGCACCACATCCTCCGGCACCAGACGCGCATCCTCCCACAGCCTGCGCGAGCTGCCGAGGCTCAGGATGACGGGATGCAGCCGTTGCGCAAAATCCTCCACCATGGAATCGATCAGCTCCCCGCAGTTGTGGAAGATCAGGTCGCAGCCTGCGTGATCCAGGAAGCGCTTCAGGCGCAGATTCGGCTCCATCACAAACTGCTCGAAGACCGGCGATCCTGCCCGGATCTGGCGCGGCGACAAAAACGCTGTGCAGGCTGCCGGCTCGCAGATCATCATGGCCCGTGCGCCGTGTTCCACCTGGCTGCGCATAGAACGGAGAACCGCGGCTTCCGCCATCTGAAGGCATTGCTGGGCCAGATGGACGGAATCTTCGCCGGTCATTCCCGATCCGGCCAGCGCGACGGCGCCAATGGGATCGGCGAGCAACCTGGTCATCAGCGAGAACGGGCCGATGGTCATGCCGACGGGGATCAGGTTGGTCCGCGTGTCGATCCAGGTGAGCGCTTCGTTGCGGGCGAGACTTCCCGCACGGAAGAGCGGCGCGTCGTAACGACACAGGGCGGCGAGTGCGGACGGGGCAATCGCGGTATCGAAATGAAACCCATCCGCCTCGTGCTCGGGAATGCCGGCGAGTGTCAGCAGATCGATCTTCTCGAGGCGCAGGTCCATCAGCGGCATCGCCAGCGGAGTTCCCCAGCGCCGCGCTGCGCGCTCGATGACGCGGCCGAGGGCAGGGCCATGCTTCCGGGCGACCTCCGGCTCGGGCTCCTCATGCAGCAGCAGATCCGTGCCAATGGGCATGCGCAGACCACGGGCGGCGAGTTCCAGGTAAAAAGCGCGACTGATGAGCTTCCTCCTCTAGGCTGCCGAAACGACACTCCGGACCAGACCGACGGCGCCGCTTGCGTTGTCGGTGTAGCCATCCGCGCCGATTTCTTTGGCGTACTGCGAGGTCACAGGCGCTCCGCCAATCAGGACTTTCACCTGATTGCGAAGCCCCGCAACCGTCAGCGCCTCGATGGTCGTTTTCATGCACGGCATGGTGACCGTGAGCAGCGAGGAGAGGCAAACCACCTGCGGCTGCCGTTCCGCGACGGCGGCCACAAATCGTTCCGGTGCAACGTCGGCGCCGAGGTCGATCACCTCAAACCCGCCGCCCTCGAGCATGGAAGCAACCAGATTCTTGCCGATGTCGTGCAGATCGCCTTTAACCGTGCCGATGACCACCCTGGTGTTTGGCCTGTCGCCTGATGCCGCGAGCAGAGGACGCAGCAGCTCCATCGCGCTCTTCATGGCCCGGCCGGCGAGCAGCAATTCCGGGACGAAATACTCGCCGGACTCATAGAGCCGCCCAACTTCGGCCATCGCGGGAATCATCGTGTCAGAGATCAGCTGCATCGGCGCGGCGCCGGCTTCCAGCGCCTGTTTGGTTGCGGCGGTTGCCTTTTGCGCCTCCCCGTTGAGGACTGCGTCATACAGATCTTTGGAAACCATAATTCGGATCACCTCATGGCTAAGGTCGCCGCGCTCAGGCGGTCACAGGCTGCCGCCGGATGTTCGGATCGGTGAAGATGTCCGACTCGTCCCGGCTGCAACTGGAAAATTCGGAGACCACGGCGCCCTGCGGCCCTGCCTGAAACCAGTGCAGCGTATTCGGCGGAATCGTGTACTGCTCGCCGGGCTTCAGGACGATTTCATGAAACGCCGTGTAGTAAGGTTCGGACGCTTTCGGAACCTGTGCCCGGATGTTTTTCGTTGGAGTACCGCTCACGTAAAGCCAAATCTCGCCCCAGCGGCAGCGGAAGGTCTCCTGCTTGCCCGGCTCGCCGAATACCGGAGGATGCCGATGCTCCGGACAGGTCTGGCCCGGGAAGACCACGAGCTCTTTGGCGCAGTAACGGTCGCTGTTGATATAGGTGACCAGTTCCAGGCCTTCTTCGGACAGACGGCCCAGCCCCATATCGGCGATTTCGATCTTCGCGGCTTCCTCGCTGGTCAGCACAATGCCGGCGGCCTTCATCATTTCGAGCGCGCGTTGGCGAATTGCACGAGCTTCCTCGGATGTCATGATTCCCTCCTGCCCTTCAGGTGTGGCTGCTACGGTGCGACCCGCAGCGCCGATGGCCAGCACCGCGCCATCATAATCCTGTTTTCCCGATCCACCGCCCATCAGCGCTGGACCAGGCGAAATTCCACGCTGTCATCCTAAGCAATCGCGCGACCACTGGCTGTGATGGCGAACAGGCAGCCTCGTTACCTACGTACCGTTGGCGGGGAGCGAAGAAGCGCATTCAGCCACGCTCGACACGGCGCGCCGGGTGTGTAGTAAGGAGGGCAATTCGAGTACGCGAGAACAGCCGGGATGGATGGCCAGCGATGAGCGCTTCTACTGAAATTCCCACCGCCGGTGCGGTGATCGCACCGGGAGTCATGACCTCCAAACAGAGGATGCTGGCCGCGATTGCAGGCACAGAGCCCGACCGCCTGCCGGTGACCACACATCACGTGATGCCTTACTTCCTCGACAAGTGCCTCGACGGGATGTCGCAGCAGCAGTTCTGGGATGAGTTTGGCTTCGACGCGATCACCTGGACGCTTCCGCACAAGCCCGCCCCTGGCTCCCGCGACTACCCCGATCCGCTGCAGACCAGCATCGGCTTCCTTGAAAGTCATCGTGTCTCAAATGACTCCTGGCGCGTTTATGAGCAAGACGTCAGCCAGGATGGACGCAAGCTCACCCGCTATAACTTTGTCACCCCTGCGGGCACGCTTTCCATGGTCACCGAGACGGCGGACTACACGGTGTGGGTCACCGAGCCGCTGGTGAAGGAAAAGCGCGACATCGACCTGCTCGGCGCCTATGTCACAACGCCCCAATGCGATGTGGAGGCGGTCAACAAAGTCGCGGCTGAGTTCGGCGAACGCGGCCTGGTGCGCGGACACATCTGCGGCGTCGATGTCTTCGGGCAGGCCGGCTGCTGGCAGGATGCCTGCTGCCTCGTCGGCGCCCAGCGCATGATCATGGAGGCTCACGACGATCCGGAGTGGGTGCACACGCTTCTCGGCATTCTCCAGCGCCGCAAGCAGGGCTTCCTCGAATCGACCGCTGGGGCGCACTACGACCTGCTGGAGCATGGCGGCGGGGACGCATCCGCCAGCGTGATTTCACCGCGCCTCTTCGACCGCTTCGTGGCTCCGTACGATGCCCCGCTGGTGGAGACCGCGCATCGCGCCGGGCAGCGCATTGTGTATCACCTCTGCGGCAAGATCATGCCGATGATTGAACGAGCGGTTGCGATGGGCATTGACGCCCTCGAGACCTTCACTCCCAAAGGAATGGGCGGCGATACTGACCTGCAGCAGGCGCACGACCGCATTGCGGGCCGCGTTTGCATGATCGGCGGCTTCGATCAGCTGCATTTCTTTACCGGCTGCGATGAGGCGGCGACGCGCGCCGAGGTGCGGCGTTGCTTTGCGGAAGCCGGGGCGGGCGGCCGGTTCATTCTTTCGCCCTCCGACCACTTCTTCGACGCACGCCCGGAACTGCTCCGAGCGTTTGTCCAGGAAGCGACCGCCTGCCGCTACTAAGCGGCTGACGAACCGACGCGCTCCTGCTCCGGGCCTGCTCAGGCCCGCACCTATTCGCATAGCAAGGTCTCGAATCGCCGTTGCCCGGAGCGCAACGGCTCGAACGGCTTCCTCCATCCAACCGCTCAGCACGATCAGGAGGCGGCGATGACGGCATTTTCCGGTATGTTGAAGCGCTCCCCGCAGCCGCGGAGAAACGGGACCGGCGGCGATGATCCCGGCCCGCGCAATATCGATCGCGACCGCCAGAACCCCGATCTGCTCGCCCCGCCCGAGACGGACCACGGCACGCTGCCCAATTTGAAATTCTCCTTCAGCGATGCGCACAACCGGCTGGAGAAGGGAGGCTGGGCCCGCGAAGTTTCGGCCCGCGAAGTTTCGGTCGCCAAGGCCATGACCGGCGTAAACATGCGGCTCCTGCCCGGCGCCTTTCGCGAACTCCACTGGCACAAGCAGGCCGAATGGTCCTACATGCTGAACGGGCGAGCGCGCATCACGGGCGTCGATCCGAACGGTCGCAATTTCATCGACGATGTGGGCGTCGGCGATCTCTGGTATTTCCCGCCGGGCATTCCCCATTCCATCCAGGCTCTCGAGCAGGGTTGCGAATTCCTGCTGGTTTTCAACGACGGCAACTTCTCCGAGAGCGGCACCTTCCTGCTCACCGACTGGATCGCTCATATCCCGCGCGACGTGCTGGCCGCCAATTTCGGCGTCGATGGGAAGCAGTTCAGCCATAGCCCGGAGAGCGAACTGTACATCTTTGAGGGCCGCATCCCCGGCCCGCTCGAGGAGGAGCGCGTCCGTTCGCCCTATGGGCCCGTCCCGCGCAGCTTCAGCTATCGCTTGCACGAGCAGCCGCCGCTCCGGTCAGGCGGTGGATTCGTTCGCATTGCCGATTCGACCAACTTCCCCGCAGCGCAGCAGATTGCCGCAGCTCTGGTCGAGGTGGAACCAGGCGGCATGCGCGAACTGCACTGGCACCCCAACTCCGACGAGTGGCAATATTACATCTCCGGCGCAGCGCGCATGAGCGTCTTCGCCGCCGAGGGACGCGCGCGCACCTTCGATTTTCAGGCCGGCGATGTGGGCTATGTGCCGGTCGCCATGGGCCACTACGTGCAGAACACAGGGAACGACACGCTTCGGTTCCTTGAGGTCTTCACGAGCGACCACTACGCCGACATTTCTCTGAATCAGTGGCTCGCGCTCGTGCCACCCTCGATGGTGGAGCAGCACCTCCACTGGGGCGCTCGCGCGATGGGTTCCCTCGAGAAGGAAAAGCATCCTGTCGTCCGATCGCGGCGCTGAGTCCAAGGCGACGAATCTGGCAGCAGGAGTGCTCCTCCGTATGTGATCGGCCAGGCAGGGCGCGCTCAGCTATCGACAAATTGTTATCGAGTTGCGATACACTCGGTGCTCTCCGCTGGCTGGCAGCGCCGGGCAGCGGTTCGCAGGGGAGGCCGTCCATCACCACCATGACGCAAAGACTCCCAGCCGTCGGCGTCAAAGACCTCTATTCAGGACTGATCCGTATCCATGTCCTGTATCACGCCTGCACCGACGGCGTCTTCGGGCACGGAATGATTCTCGAGTTGCGGCGTCATGGCTACCGCGTCAGCCCCGGGACGATCTATCCCCTTCTGCACGGCATGGAACAGCGCGGACTGGTTCGCTCCAGCTTCGCGTGGATCGAAGGACGGAGACGAAAGGTGTACTACGGAACTCGGCTGGGGAAGAAGTTGCTCGGCGAGGCGAAAGAGAAGGTCGGCGAACTGTCGCACGAGCTCTTTGAGGATGAGGAGCACTCATGAACCGGCCGTTGACGTCGTGCTCCGGCAAGTGCAATTATCGAAACTCGACTATCGCCCCGGGCCTGCTTCGACCACGAGAACTGATGTGAACGCG
>Ga0207664_10002216_pt1 | contig 12804 bp, 5 predicted proteins | sample LARL83metaG_FD_184349 | JGI IMG/M metagenome (GOLD analysis project Ga0207664, IMG submission 184349) | Corn, switchgrass and miscanthus rhizosphere microbial communities from Kellogg Biological Station, Michigan, USA - LAR L8-3 metaG... | ecosystem: Host-associated > Plants > Roots >...
TGAATGACTGGGCGGGTCCAGGCCTTCCAGGTATCGGCACTGACCGGATGCGTCGGCGAGCCGATCGCCAGAAGGTAGATCATCATCAGTTCGCAGAAATGCGACCACCGCGAATTAAGGAACCCCGACTCCGGATGCCATCCCATCGAAAATGTCTTGCCGCCGTTGAGCATCCAGGGCCAGTCGACGCGCTGGTAGATCTGCTTCGACAACGACTTGATCTTTGGATCATCGAAATAGGCATGCGCCATGAGCACGCCGCAGAGCAGCAGGGAAGTGTCGATTGACGAAAGCTCCACGTCCTTGACCCGCTCGCCGGATTCGATATCGCTGAAGTGGTAGAAGAACCCGCGCACCTGGGGGAACGTGTTGAGGTGCCAGTCGAGCGTGGTGCGCACGCGCTCCACAATTTGTGCATGGGGCAGATAGCCGCGCTTGTCCGCGATGCAAAGAGCGGTCAGGCCAAAGCCCGTTGCCGCTATGCTCGCCATGCGACGCGGATCGCGTTTGCCGCCAAGATCATTGCGCGCGCGGTCGAGAACCTGCCCGGTCTTTTCGCTGGCCTGCTCCCAGAAAAAAAGACACCCCTGCCGTTCCAGGTCATCGAGAAAAGCTTCATCCCCGCTCTTCGGCTGCCATGATGCTGATGCGAACAACTTCGCCGGCAGCAGCGCGGAGCCAGCGGCAGCGGCCATCGACTTCAATGCCTGTCGGCGGGTCAGGTTTGAGCAGAGCGGGAACTCATCCAAGGCCAACCTCCTGTCGATCCAAGATTTTTCGGTGGGGGCCGACGATACATTTATGCGCAATCGATTGCGCACGGCACAATTTCTACCATCCGTCCCCTATCGTCCGTCAACAGAAATTCACGCAACGAGATCCTTCGGGGATTTGCGACGAACTCTGCGATTTAATTCGCCGCCATCCGGTAGAAAAGAAATCTAGCGGTGCCTGGCTGCCAGCGCCCCCAGCTTGTTCTTGAGCTGCTCCAGCTTCTGCCCTGCCTCACCCAGCTTCCCTTGCGCGGTGAGGTGCTGGTAGTCCTCCAGATCCTTCGCAGCACCCTCGATCAACGCATTCACATCATCCGACGGCTTTCCGGCGCCACCCGCGCTGGTCTGCTGCTGTGGAGAGGCCGGCTCTGAACTTAGCGAAGAAACCTCTCCGCCGAAGAGCGATCGCAGTGCCGCCTCAAACGTCGATCCGTAAGCGAGACGGTCCTGCAGCGCAAGCACAACAAGGCGCAGTTCCGGCATGGGGCTGCGCTCGGCCTGCAGGTAAATCGGCTCCGCATAGATCAGAGCTTTGCCGCACGGAATCACGAGCAGGGTTCCGCGCCGAACCCGCGACCCCTGCTGATTCCAGAGTGACAACTGGCCGGAGAGCTGCGCGTTCTGATCGATGCGCGCCTCCACCTGCAGAGGTCCGTCCACCAGCCTGGTCTTGGGGAAGTCGTAGACTACGGACTTGCCGTAGTTCGCCCCGTCGCTGCGCCCTGCGATCCAGCCGATCATGTTATTGCGATTCGATGGCGTGAAGGGCAGAATGTCGACGAACTCCACATTCGATCCCACCGGCAGCTTCATCAATACAAAATTCGGTTCCATCGGTTGTGCGGCCTGTCCGCCCGATGCATTCATGCCCACTTCTGAAGCCACCGTCCAAAGGTCTTCGCGGTTATAAAAGACTACGGGATCGGTCATGTGATACAGGCCGTATGTAGCAGCTTGAAGACTCAGGAGCAACTCAGGGTAGCGCACATGCCTGCGCAGATCTTCCGGCATCTCGGCCGCATCCTTGAACAGGTGCGGAAAGATTCTGCGGTACGCGTTAATAATTGGATCCTGCGCATCGAAGACATAGAACGTCGTGGTTCCGTTGTAGGCGTCAATCGTGACTTTGACACTGTTGCGCAGGTAATTGACCTGATCGTTTCCGAGCGGAAAGTGAGTGGCGTAGGGATAGTCGTCTGACGTGGTGAAGGCATCCAGCATCCACGAGAGCCGGCCGTCATCGCCCACCACGATATACGGATCGGATTCGAAGGTCAGGAATGGAGCAATCGCCTTCACGCGATCAAACACGGTCCGCCGCATCAGCAGCCGGCTTTCCGCACTGATGTCGTCGCTGAACGGCACCTTGGCCAGGTCGCCGCGGTCGAATGCGATCACCACGCGTCGAAGAAACGATCCCATCTCGATTCCGCCGGTGCCTTCGTAGGTGGTCATGCTGTTCGTCTCGCCCTGCGGATAATCGAATTCCTTCTGGCGCGTTTTTACGTATACGTCCGTATTGGTAAGCTCGCCGAAATAGATCTCCGGTCTCTTCACCTGGATCGTCGGCACCGTTGTTTGAATGGGCATATTGCTCAGGATCAGGGTGGGCAGACCCTCCGGCGTGAATCCGTTCACCGGATTCATCGTTACGCCGTAGCCATGCGTGTAGATGAGCTTCTCGTTGATCCAGTTGCGGCTGCTTTCCGGCAGCTTGTCGACATTCAGTTCGCGCGCTGCCAGCATCACCTGCCGCTCTTCACCGCTGATTTCGTACCGGTCGATATCGATGTCGGGGAAGTCGTAGTAGGTGCGTATCTCCTGGATCTGCCGAAGCGTGTCCTGTAGGGCACGCCAGTCCCACAGTCGAATGTTTTGCAGCGTGGGCTGGTTATTCGCGGCGTCCGCCGCCTCCACGGAAATCTCCGCAGGAAATTCATTCTGCGTAATGCGATCGAGGCCGAAGGCCTGCCGGGTGAACTCGATGTTATTGGAGATGTAGGGCTGTTCGCGCACCAGTTCGTTGGGCTTTACCACAAAGCTGTTCACGTACCATGCGACAAGCTGCAGGATCACGAAGCACGCCACGGCGGGAACGGGCGCGGCAATCAGCCGGCCGGCGCGCGGCTCGAGGAAGAGGTTCATCCCCGCGATTCCAGCCCCGATGATCAAGGCGAAACAGGTGATGACCAAGCCGCCGAGGATTACATGCTCGTCGGTGTATGTCACGCCGCCAAAGATCGTGTGATCGGAAGTGATCCTGTCAAAGCGGCCAAGGTAGGTCCGCACTGCCACCACGATGAGCAAAAAGGCGATACCCGCTGAAAACCACCGCATGGGCAGCGAAGAAGCGCCATACCTGTGCTCGCTCAGGAGGCGCGAACCACCGGTCATCAGGATAAAAAGTCCTGCCACCGCACAGCACAGAATCGCAATCAAGAGCAGCCAGCCTGCGACAAACTGCAACGCGGGCAAGATGAAGAGATAAAAGCCGACTGCCTTGCCGAAAATTGGATCGTGAGCTTCGCCGCTGCTCTGAGGCGCAAGCAGGTAAAGCGCGAAGCGGCTCCAATCCCCCATGAAAGCGGTGCCCGTTAGCAATGCAATGAAGAGCGAACCGATCAGGCCGCCTGCGCGCAACACAGGTTCTACAGGGAGCTGATAGGTGCGGTTCCCCAGCATGATGGTGCCTGCACTGCTCAGTTCCGCGCGGCATCCCCGGCGCAGCGCTGAAAACCACCCATACAGTATGGCGAACGTGACCACAAAGGAGAGCCCAAAGACAGTCCACTGATAGCCGAGGGTCTTCCAGAAGACGCTCGCGTATCCGAGAGAAGCGAACCAGAGAGAGTCGACGTAATAGGAAATGATGGTCCGCGCGCTGAAGGCCAAAACCAGCAGGACAAGAACAACGAAAATCAGCGTCCGGCGGTGCCGCACAGGCGGCCGCTGCCGGCTTGGAAAGACATAAGGCTCTTCAAACACGTTTACCAGCTTTCACCGGAATACCCGGCAAGCGCAATTGTACTGCTGATGCCAACCCTCGAAAGACAGGCGTTCAAGTCCACGACCGAGCCACACTCCTCTCGATATACTGATCGTCAATCGATGCTCAACATCGCAAAAAGGCGGTCTGTTCTATCGCTTCTCACTTCTATCGCCTTTAAGCGCGTCGATCCGATTCGATTGTCCTCCATTTCGCTTCGACACAGTCTCGCCGTCTGGGTTTTGATTTGCCTTCCGCTCGCATACGCATTTCTCGTGCGCGGTCAGCAGCCGGAACACGCGGCAAAGCCAGCCACCACAGCTCCCTCCAAATCCGTGCAGCAGCAAGCTTCATCACCGTCAGAGGAGCGCATACGTTTCGAAGATCTCATTGAAAAGTCGGGCATAAAGTTCCGGTTGAAAAACAGTATCAGCCCGCAGCGCTTCTCGATCGAGACCATGCTGGGCGGAGTGGCGGTGTTCGATTACAACAACGACGGCCTGCTCGACATCTTCTTCACCAACGGCGCTGCCATCCCCTCTCTCGAGAAGACGGATGCAAGCTACTGGAATCGGCTCTATCGCAACAATGGCGATGGCACATTCACCGACGTGACGGAGAAGGCTGGCGTGAAGGGGATCGGATATTCGATGGGCGTGGCTGCCGGAGACTACGATAACGACGGCTTTGTCGACCTTTATGTGACCGGCGTGAATCACAACCAACTGCTGCACAACAACGGCGACGGCACCTTTACCGACGTGACAGAGAAGGCCGGCGTGGGCGGGACGGTGCCCGGCTACGGAAAACCCTGGGCGGTCGCTGCCGGCTGGTTCGACTACAACAACGATGGCCGCCTCGACCTGCTGGTCATGGATTATCTCGATTACAACATCGCCAGTTGCAAATTGTGCGAGATCGATGGCGTGCGTACCTACTGCGCTCCCGGCAACTTCAAGGGAACTCCGAATATCCTTTACCGCAATAATGGCGACGGCACTTTCACAGATGTTTCGCAGCAATCCGATGTTGCGCGCTATATCGGCAAAGGCATGGGCGTTGCGTTTGCTGACTACGATAACGACGGATTTACGGATGTCTTCATCTCAAACGACACCTTCCCAAATTTTCTCCTGCACAACAATGGCGACGGCACGTTCACCGATGTGGCGCTGGAGCAGGGCATGGCCTACACCTCCAGTGGAGCGCTCGTCGCCGGGATGGGGGCGGAGTTCCGAGATCTCGACAACGACGGCCGCCCCGATATCGTTCACACCGCCATGTTCGGAAATACCTTTCCCATCTACAGAAATACCGGCAGCCAGTTCGATGACGTTACAGAGACATCGGGAATGACGACGTTCAGCCGCCGTATGACGGCCTGGGGCGTCGGCGCATTCGATTTCGATAACGATGGCTGGAAAGACCTGTTCGTCGCCGGAGGCGCGATTCTCGACAACGAGCTTGAAGTGTTGCATCGCCCGACGCTCCAGCCCAATGGACTGATGCGAAACACCGGTGGTTTTAAGTTCACCGACGTGAGTTCCACGGCCGGTCAGGATTTCCTCCAGCCGAGAGGCCATCGCGGCGTCGCATTCGGCGATCTCAACAACGATGGAAGAATTGATGCCGTCGTGAATGTCGTCAATGATCAGCCACAAATACTGATCAACCGCACATCGGGGAATAATCACTGGATCATCCTGAATCTCGTTGGCACTAAGGACAATCGCGACGGCCTGGGAACGAAGGTGAAGATTACGACCGCGGAGGGCGCCGAATACAATCAGGCAACCACCGCGGTCGGTTATAGTTCGTCGAGCGACAAGCGCGTCCATTTCGGACTGGGGAAGGCAACCACGATCGACAAGATCGAGCTGGCGTGGCCGACCGGCGTCAAACAAACCCTGACCAACGTAAAGTCGGACCAGGTCCTCACGATTGTTGAGAAGTGATGGGACGTCAGGGCCCCGGAGAGATGACCCGGCTGGTTCGGATCACTTTGACGGCGGGTTTTTGTCGGCAGTCTCTTTCACTTTCAAAATCTGGTCCGCGGCCGGATGTTCAAGGCGCTGCACGATGCCGCTGGGCCAACGGATCTCCGCATAATTGATTTTGCTTTCCGCGCCAAGCCCGAGGTGCGGACGGCGATCGCTTGATGACATGAACCCCACACTGGTCGTCACGTGGTTATAGAGTTTGCGCCCTGAAGCAGTTTCGATCTCAATGGTTGCTCCAATCCCGTCCCGGTTGCTTTTGGTTCCTTCGAGATCGAACATGATCCAGTGATTCCGGACAAGCGCATTGTTCATCAGGATGCGGGGCTTCTCGCCAAGGGAAGTGACAACCAGGTCAAGGTAGCCGTCATTGTTGAGATCGACAAAAGCCGAGCCGCGCTGATAGCCGAGGGAAGCGAAATCAGGTCCCATCTGGCCGGTTACATCCGCGAGCGTCTTTCCATTGACGTTCTGGAACATGGTGTCATGCTGCTTTGAGCTCGCAGAGAGATTGTCGACATCGCCATTGGCTGAATAGATGTCTTTCCAGCCGTCATTGTCATAGTCGATGAAGCCAATGCTCCAGCCCGAGAGGTTGTGGCTCAGCGTGCCGAGCCGGGAGCTCCAGGTTGCGTCGGTGAAGGACTTTCCAGCCTCGTTTTTCAGAATCCCGAACACCTGGCCAGCCAGATCGTTGTAGACGATATCTACCCAGCCATCGTTGTCAAAATCCTTCGCGTCGCAGCCCATCCCCGAGACGCTGTCGCCCTGCATATTGTAGGCAACGCCAAGTTCCAGGCCGCGTTCTTTGAAGGTTCCATCACCCTGGTTGATGAAGAGAAAATTCGGCTCGGTGTCATTGGCGACAAAAATGTCCATCCATCCGTCGCGGTTGTAGTCCGCAATGGAGATCCCCATTCCTTTGCCGAGGGCCTTGCCGATTCCGCTCGCATCGGTCACGTCCTCAAAACGTCCTTTGCCCAGATTGCGATACAACCGTGAGGCCACGCTCTTGTAGACCGTTGGGCTGCAATATTCCTCGTGCTCGGTATCCTTCATGCAGCGCACGTCGGTCTTCGGAGTCCAGGTGGTGTAGTTGGTCACGATTAGATCGAGCAGGCCGTCATTGTTGTAGTCGAACCATGCTGCACCGACGCTCAGTACGTTCTCTGGTTTGCGATCCAGCCCCGATCCAGCGGTGACGTCGGTGAAAGTGCCGTCGCCGTTATTGTGATAGAGCGCGTTTCTGCCTGCGTTGCAGATAAAGATGTCCTGGTTGCCGTCGTTGTCGTAGTCCGCGACCGCGACTCCAAAACAAAAATCCAGATCGGCGCCCAGCAGGCCGGCCCTAGCCGTCACGTCTGTGAAGGTCCCATCTCGATTGTTGCGCAGCAGGCAGTTGTAGTAGGGAGGTCCGGTCTTCTTCAGCTCGGGAAGTTTAGCTCCATTCGTGAAGAACAGATCCATCCAACCGTCGTTGTTGTAATCGATAGCGGCCACCCCGCCGCACATCGGTTGGGGGAAGAATTTCCTGCCGGTGAAGTCATTGTTCGTTCGGTAGGAGAAGGTGGATTTTCCTGCAACATCTGTGAACCAGCCTCGACTCTCGGCTCTCTGCGCCGGACCGGCGGCGGCGGCCGTGGCCTGGATCGAGCCAAAGCCCCGCCAGAACCTTTTCGCGCTGAGAATCGCGGAAGAGTTGGCCGCAAGTGCGGCAAGGAACGTTCGTCGGCTCAAACGGGGCATCAGGCTAACATCGTATATTGTGAAGCATCGCACCGAATGTCAATGCCAATCGATTTACTAAACGGCTTATGGAAGAAGGCGATTGCCGCGTATTTCGGCTTTGTTTTTGGCGATCACTCCTCGAAAAGCCGGCTAAGTTCTGTTTCAGAGAGCCTGATGAAGTTGCAATGTTTGTACATACATTTCATTCATCACAATGCGGCAAGAATCTCGTTGACAACCCACTTTGGCATGGACTAGTATCGCTTCCGTTCCATAAATGACAACGTTTACATGCTCCCGATTCAAGCCACTCGTAAACGTAAGTCAGGGCGGTGCTTGCCGCAGGAACGTACTTCACTGCCGGCGATCTGCGGAATCGTTTCCGAAATCTCCGGCCGCTGTTTCGATTGCATCAACTCGTACCGATCCATCGGGAAGCTGCATGCCGGTCACAATGAGTGCCTGAGCCTCAGCCAACCGGGTTATCCGGTATCTTCGAAAACCGGAAATCGAAAAGCATTCAGGAGGCGCGTGAGAGCAATCGTCTCGACGCGAAACAAAACCAGGAAATCTCTCAACACCAGAGGAGACGCTATGGCAAACAAGGCAACCGCCATCGGGCGCTACCTTTTGCTGGTACTTCTGGGAGTTCTGTTCATCGCCGGGACAAATCAGAGTTTTGGGCAGGATACCAATGCCTCTCTGGGTGGAACGGTGACAGATCCCAGCGGTGCCGTCATTCCAGGCGCCAAGCTAACTTTGACAAACGAGGCAACGTCGTTCCAATCGAATTACATCTCCGATGCGGCCGGTGAGTACAATTTCCACAATCTCACCCCGGGTAAATACACCCTGGCCATTACCGCAACGGGATTTAAGTCAAAAACCCAGACCGGCATCGAACTTGCGGTCAACCAGACGGGACGCGTCGATGTCCACATGGAAGTCGGCAAGACAGATGAAACTGTCACCGTCACCGGCGATGCATCGCTGATCAACTATGAAAACCAGACCCTGGAAGGCGGCGTTTCCCCTGAGGCGCTGCAAAGCTTTCCATTGACGGTCAACGGGGCACCACGCTCTTCAGTCGCGGTAGCCATCATGATGCCGGGAGTCACGACGGCCGGCAGCGGCAACGCTTTCAATGCCCGAATCAACGGCGGTCTCGTGACCGGCGATGAGGCGGTCGTCGACGGCGCAACGGCCATTGAAGGCTTCATGAACCAGAGCGGCATGGTCAGTTTGCAGACCGACTTTGGCATGTCGCCTGACATCACCAGCGAAGTCAGGGTTCTCACCGCCAACTACGACGCGCAATACGGCGACACGACCTCAGGACAGCTCATCATCGAAACCAAGAGCGGCACTGAGAAGTTCCATGGCGCCGGTTACGAGTATCTCCGCAACGATATGTTCAACGCCTTTGTTTACGGCGTCGATCCAGGGACCAAGAAACCGGCCGACAAGGAAAACGACTTCGGCGCGAATATCGGCGGTCCCATCCTGCTGCCCAAAATGCACGGCAACTCGTGGGCAAAGGGGTACTTCTATTTCAACTGGGAGGGCTTCCAGGATCACGGCAGCTCCACCTCGTCCACTCTGTCAATCGCCTCACTCAACGCTCGCCAGGGCAACTTCAGCGGGATCACCAGCCAGCTCTACTATCCCAATGACCCGGCTAAGTACGGAGTCGATGCCGGGCAGCCGATCGCCTACAACGGTCAGAAGAACGTAATCAACCCTGCCTATGCAGATCCGATTGCGGCCAACTTCATGTCCTTCCTGCCGCAACCAACGAGCGGCGCCGAGACAAACAACTACTTCGTGCCGCACTCCGGGCAGGGCTCGCTGACCAATAGCGAGAATGTCTATTTCTGGCGGACGGACTTCAACCTCGGCAACAGGGACCACCTGTATTACACATACTGGTGGCAGTACGCAGGCGTGAACGCGCAGAGCGATCTGCCCATCGCCCTGTCCACGGCAAGTCCGGCTAATCCGGAGAATGCCCCAATTCAACGTTTGAACTGGGAGCATACCTTCTCGCCGGTCATGACCAACCACCTCACCCTGGGCTATCTGAATCGCAATGAAGGCTATTACGCTCTGAATGGAAAGGCTGATCTGGCGAAGGTTCCCGGCGTCGCCGACTCAACCTTCAATCCGCAGATGAATATCGGGGGTTACAGCACGCTCGGCAACAGCGGTGTGCCCGATTCTTCCCTCGACAAGACCACGCGCGGAACCTATGCCTTGAACGAAGTGCTTACCCGGGTCATGGGAAAACACACAGTTAAGGCTGGTTTCGAGTGGCGCCTGGCCGGCACCTCGATCCACCTGGGGGGTAACCAGGGCGGCACATTCAGCTTCAATGCCGACACCACGGGTAATGTGAATTGTCCCGCCGGCAGCTGTCCGGGTGATGGAATGGCCAGCTTCTATCTCGGCGCGGTAGGCAACGCAAACGTCAGCTTCTACAACGTGAAGGCAGAGTATCCGCGCCAATACGCGTACGCTGCGCACGCCGGCGACTCGTGGCGGTTAACTCCCAAGCTCACGCTCAACTACAGCCTGCGCTGGGATTACATCGCTCCGTTCAAGGAGAAGTTCGATAACCTGTCGTTCATCGATCCGCTCGGAGGAAATCCGGGTGCAGTCACCACTGACGGTACGGAACTCGCTGGCCGGCTGGCTTTTGCCGGAAACAAGTGGGGAGCGGCGAGCTATGGCGCCGATTTCCCCGAGAAGCCCTTCAAAAACGCTCTTGCTCCCCGTGTCGGTTTCGCCTACACGCTGAATGAAAAAACAGTCGTTCGGGCAGGATATGGCGTTTACTACGGTCAGGCCTTCTATCCCGGCTGGGACGGTGGCATGAGCCTGGAAGGTTTCAACAAGACAGTCAACATCAGTGAGATCCAGAGCGGCATCAACGCCGTTCCCGTGATCTATCTGCAAACCGGCGTCAGCCAGACGCAGGTGGGTGAAACACAGCACATCTCATCTGACTTCGAAAACGGACAATATCCGGCGAAGTACCGGCCACTTGACGGCAACCGCAGGCCATACTCACAGCAATGGAACCTGACGATTGAACGTCAACTGCCCAGCAACTTCTTCGCCGCGATCTCGTATGTAGGCACCAAGGGAACGCACTTGCCTTCCGCGATGAGTCCGCTGAACGTCATCAATCCACTCAACCCCGGTATCGCCTCGATCGGCACTGACCTGGCGACCGATTACAACACCCCGGGTGGCCCGGCGACCTTTGCCGCTTACGGCGTGAACATTCCGTATGTCGGTTGGGATTCGCAGCTCAACCCTGCAAATGGTTCGGCCTGCTCTGCCACCATTGCCCAGGCGCTGCTCCCCTACCCGCAATACTGCGGAACAATGCCCGGACAGAACGAACAGCACGCAACCTCGCAGTACAATTCGTTCCAGGCACGCCTGGAGCGGCATCTCACCAACGGCCTCTATGTGCTCGGCTCACTGACCATTGCCAAGCTCTACACGGATGCCTCTGATACAACCCAGTCAACCAACGATACCGGCACTGGAAACCAGGGCAACAATGGCCAGTTCTCGCCATTCAACCTGTTCCCGCGTGCGTGGGCCATCGCTCCTGACAACGTTCCGGTCACAGGACAGATTGCAATGGTTTATGATCTGCCTTTCGGCCAGAGCAAAAGGTGGGCTAATTCGGGTGGATTATCCAATACTCTGATTGGCGGATGGCAAGTCAGCCCGTTGTGGCGCTATGAGTACGGAACCCCGTTCTCGTTCTACGCCTCATCGTGCAAAACCTCACAGCTTGTACCGCAGTTCCGTGAGGGATGCGTCCCCGGATTCAAGCCCGGAGCCGACGTCCAGCCACACGGACGGAACGGATTCAATCCTCAGAACAACAACACCTACTTCAACATCAATGCTTTCGAAACCGACTTCAGTGCGTTCGGTTACACCGGAACTGGAAGAGCTGTGACCACGATCTACGGACCCAGCTACAAGGATCTGGACATCTCCTTCACCAAGAACACCAAGATTGCGGAGAAGGTGAATTTCCGGTTCGAATCCAATTTCTTCAACGCGTTCAACAATCACTACTTCCTTGCCACGCAGGGCGGCAACTACGGCGGCCCGTCCGTCGCGTTTGCCACAGACGTGAGCAATGGGGGCGGCACGCAGTTCGGAACCTGGCAACACTCGGTTACGCCACCGCGCACCATCCAGTTCGCGGGACGTCTCGAGTTCTAAGCTGCAAGTGGAAGACGGAGAGCGCCATCTGGTCTTGTACATGCGACCAGGTGGCGCTTTTTCCTCCAGCCTGTTTCTTTTGATTTGAATCCTGGCGATCCGCTGAAACGGAACCATGCATTTTCGGACATCACGGAGTCGAATGAGGATGAAGGCGCAAATAGACCTTCACTTCCTCCTTCGCCGCCTGTTCCTGCCCGATCTTGTGATAGATTCGCGCCATCGCCATGTGCGGCTCGGGATACGCCGGATCAAGTCGTGCCGCCTCCTTCAGTTCGGCGAGAGCCGCCTCCGGCTCGCCCTTGTCTTCCAGTACCGTACCGAGCTGGAAATGCGCCTTCGTGAATCCAGGATCGAGACGAAGCGCTTCGCGAATGCTCTTTTCCGATTCGGGAAGCCGGTTCATAAACTGCTGCGTAATGCCAAGATTGAGATAAGGCCACGGCGAAGGATGAGCGGATCCGGTATCGAGCTCGATCGCCTTCTGAAAGTTCGCAACCGCAAGGTTGTTCTGGTTCTGGTAGTAGTAGCAGAGGCCAAGGTTGTCATAGGCGCGCGCGAACTTCGGATCGAGTTCGATGGCCCGCTGGAAATCTTTAATGGCGGAATTGTAGAAATGCCCGTCGTAGTCGAGGCGTCCCAGCCAGTAAGGATAAAGTGCGTCGGTACCGTTTTCATGAGCCAGCGATTCGAGTTCGGTACGCGCCCAGTCCGGCCGCGCCAATCGCACATAGGCCATCGCCAGCGAGAAACGCAGCTTCGCATCGAGCGGCGCGATCGCTTCGGACTTCTTCCACGCAACCGCCGCGTTCAAATAATCCTGGTTGGCGAAATAGACCGAGCCCACATAAGCGAGAAGATGCGCGGCGTGCCGCGAATGCGGGTCGCGCTCGATCTCCGCCAGCAGAAGCTTCTCCGCAGTCATGTAGTCGTGCGCGTCCATCGCCTTCTGCAGATCATCGGCGGCGCGCGCATCGAGTTGCAGCGAACTCGCCAGCCCAGGGCGAGGCGCAGGCTCGTCCGATGCAGATTGAGCCCCCATCGAAAAAGCGAAACCGGCTCCAGC
>Ga0207664_10002218_pt1 | contig 12794 bp, 15 predicted proteins | sample LARL83metaG_FD_184349 | JGI IMG/M metagenome (GOLD analysis project Ga0207664, IMG submission 184349) | Corn, switchgrass and miscanthus rhizosphere microbial communities from Kellogg Biological Station, Michigan, USA - LAR L8-3 metaG... | ecosystem: Host-associated > Plants > Roots >...
CGTCTTGCCCGTCTGGCGGTCGCCGATGATCAGCTCGCGCTGGCCGCGGCCGATCGGGATCATCGCGTCGATCGCCTTGATGCCGGTCTGGAGCGGCTCGGTGACGGGCTGGCGCTGGACGACGCCGGGCGCCTTGAACTCGGCCGGGCGCATCTCGCTCGTGGCGATGTCGCCCTTGCCGTCGAGCGGGTTGCCGAGCGGGTCGACGATGCGGCCGAGCAGCGCCTCGCCGACCGGGATCTCGAGCAGGCGGCCGGTGCGCTTGACCGTGTCGCCCTCGACGATCTTCTGCCAGTCGCCGAACAGCACGACGCCGACGTTGTCGGACTCGAGGTTCAGCGCGAGGCCGGTCACGTCGTGCGGCAGCTCGAGCATCTCGAACGACATGCAGTTCTCGAGGCCGTGGATGCGGGCGATGCCGTCGGCCACCGACAGCACGGTGCCGACCTCGGTCAGGTCCGCCCCGCCGGTGTCGAGGCCCTCGATGCGCGACTTCAGGATTGAGGTGATCTCGTCGGGCTTGATCTGCATGAGAGGTTCAGTGGCTCCTTGACGGGATAGGCGCAGTGGCGGCTACGCCTGCGCGACGTGCTTGCGAAGTTGGTCGAGGCGGTGCTTGATCGACGCGTCGAGAATCGAGTTGCCGACGCGCAGGACGATCCCGCCGAGGATCGACGGGTCGACTCTGCTCGTCAGCTCCACGCGCTGGCCGGTCTGCTCGCCGATCCGCGCGCCGATCGACTTCACCGTAGCGTCGTCGAGGTCGACCGCGCTCGTCACCTCGACGGGCAGCAGCCGGTTCTCCTGGTCCCACAGCCGCCCGTACGCGTCGCGGATGCGGAAGATGACCGGCATGCGATGGCGCTCGAGCAGCGTCTCGAGGAAGTTGACGATCGCCGGGTCGGCGTCCACGAGCGCCGTGTGCAGCCCGTCCTTCTTCTCCTGCGTGGAGAAGTAGGGCGAGAAGAAGAACACGCGCAGGTCGCCGCTCTCGTTCAGCGCCTCGGCGAACTGACCGAGCTGCTCGCGCACGACGTCGAGCTTGCCCTGCTCCTTGGCGACCTCGAAGAGGGCGCGCGCGTAGACCTGGGCGATCTCCTCCATGGCCCTAGTTGTTCCTCTCCGCGCCGGACAGGCCGCTGAAGTCCAGCTCGCCGAGCGCCTCCTCGACCAGGCGGCGCTGGTCGGACTCGTCGAGCGTCTTGCGCGTGACCTTCTCCGTCGCCATCACCGTGAGGTCGGCGACCTCACGGCGGATGTCCTGGATCGCGCGGCGGGTCTCGGCCTCGACGTCGCGCTTGGTCTGCTCGAGCAGCTCCTCGCGCTGCGCCTTCGCCGCCGCGAGCGACTCCTCCTTGGCGACGTCGCCGGCGCGCTCGGCTCTGGCGACGATCTCGTCGGCCTGGGCGCGCGCGTCGGTCAGCCGCTGGCGGTACTCGGCCAGCAGCTGGTCGGCCTCCTGCCGGGTGCGCTCGGCCGCGTCGATCGACTCCTCGATCGTGCGCTGGCGGCGGTCGAGCGCGTCGCCGATCGCCGGGAACGCGTACTTGCGCAGGATCAGGAACGTCACGAAGAACGCGAGCAGCAGCCAGATCATCAGGCCCACGGAGGGCGAGACGAGGAAGTTGCCGCTGTCGCTCGAGGCTGCGATGACGGGGGTCATGGCGCTAGGAGAGGAAGAACGCGATCAGACCGAAGATGAAGGCGTAGAAGACGATCGCCTCGGTGAGGGCGAAGCCGAGCCACTGGATGCTCGTGATCTCGTCGCGCATCTCGGGCTGGCGCGTCACCGACTCGATCACCTTGCCGAAGATGTAGCCGACGCCGACGCCCGGGCCGATGGTGCCGAGACCGGCGCCGACGCCGAGCGCGATCGCCTTGCCGGCCTTGCGGCCGATCGCCTCGTTCTCGGCGACCGTGGCGGCCAGCGTGTTGATGACGGAGAGGTCCACAGCAGATCTCCTGTGTCGTTAGTGAGACTCGGCGACCGCGCCGCCGAGGTAGATGGCAGTGAGCGTGGCGAAGATGAAGGCCTGGAGCGTCGCGATCAGGCCCACCTCGAGCACGAAGAAGGCGACGGCGATCGTGCCGGTGAGCAGCCCCAGCACGACCGACATCCCGACGGCCAGGTTCAGCAGCACGACGAGCCCGCCGCCCATGAAGAGGATCAGCAGGTGGCCGGCGAGGATGTTCGCGAACAGTCGCACCGACAGCGAGATCAGCCGCATGAAGTGCGAGATCGCCTCGATGAAGAAGATCGGGATCCGCGCGGCGCCCTCGACGCCGGCCGGGATCCAGCTCTTCATGTACTTGACCGGGCCCTTCGCGCGCACGCCCTCGACGTGGTAGCTGACCCACACGACGAGCGTCAGCGCGAGCGGCACCGACAGGTTCGCCGTCGCGGCGTAGAGAGCGAGCGACGGGATGTGCGCGCCGAGGATGTTCACCTTGTGCTCGGTGTTCGTCGGCAGCGGCAGGTACCCGAGCATGTTCGAGAACCAGATGAAGAGGAACAGCGCGCCCACGAACGGGAACCACTTGCGCGCCATCGCGTCGCTCATGTTCCCGCGCGTGATGTTGTCGCGCATGAGGCCGAAGGCCGACTCGACGGCGACCTGGACGCGGTTCGGCCGCGCCTGCATGCGGCGCCCGATCCACACCATCGTCGCGCAGGTCAGCGCGCTGGCGACGATCACGTAGAAGACGGCCTTGTTGATCGAGAGGTCGAGCCCGCCGAGGTGGATCGAGATCCACGGGTCGAGCTTGAACTCGTTCTGCGGCTTGAAGCTCTCGTTGATCGCCGCCGAGGCGCCGGCGGGCGAGAGCAGCAGCAGGACGACCGGGGCGAGCGCCGCGAGCAGGCGGGACTTCGACCTCATGGGCGCGGGTTCTCCTTCTCGAACGGGCGCAGGATCATCTGCATGGTGAAGTAGACGGTGAAGAGGGCGATGAAGAGCACGGCTGCGGACAGGCCGACCTTGGAGCCGGCCGCGGCCCCGACGGCGAAGATCGTAAGGGCTGTGAGCCATCCGCGTCCGATCATCGAGCCGGCCATCAGCCCGACGGTCGTGCGCGCGTCGTCGCTGGCGGCCGCGCGTCGCGTCGTCCACTCGCCGACCGCACGCTGCAGCGCGTAGACGCCGAAGCCGGTGAGCCAGCCGCCGAGCGGCAGGTCCGCGAGCAGGAAGACCGGCAGCGCGAGCACGCCGAGCGCCAGATCCAGATAGCGCAGGACGGACATCGGGTCAGCGGACCTCATTGCATGCGACGTGGTCATCGGGCTGCTGCTCGGAGTGGTCTGGGGGATACATGTAGGGCGTTGCCGCCGGATGCAAAAAGCCCGCACCGGGCGGCGCGGGACTGCCGCGAACCTGAAGATGTCCTCCATGAGTCCGCGGGCGGCCGGAGTGTACCGAATCCTGCGGGCTTGTAACAACATTGTGACAGCCGGCACGCGCCATCCGCGGGCGCCGGCCCGTGCGCTGACCCCTACGGCTGCCTGCGCTGCGGCTCGAGCGCCGGGAACTCGCCGGTCTCCAGCTCGCGTTCGACCTGCGCGACGATCTCGTGCTCGCTCGTGTCGGGGTCGGCGTGGCGGAGCTGCCACGCGCGCAGGCGCTTGAGCTTGAGGATCTCGAGCACGACGACGAGGTAGACGCTCGCCGCGAGCACGACGAGCGCGAGCGCGGCCATCACGAGCGACCAGCCGAGCCGGTAGTGGCCGTGGTGGTCGGAGTACGGGACGAAGCGCATCGCCACGGCGAGGCCGGCGAGCAGGAACGTCCACGCATACAGGTAGAGGACGGTGCGCCGCTGGCTGAAGCCGATCCGCGCCATGCGGTGGTGGAAGTGGTGGGCGTCGGCCGACCACGGCGCGCGTCTGTACTTCAGACGCCGCGCGATCACGAAGCTCGTGTCGAGGAACGGCACCGCGAGGATCGCGAGCGGGCCGACCAGGGCGATCAACGCGTTCGTCTTCAGCGTGCCCTGGATCGCGGCGCAGCCGAGCAGGTAGCCGAGCAGCAGCGCCCCGCAGTCGCCCATGAAGACCGACGCCGGATGGAAGTTGTGGATCAGGAAGCCGAGCGCCGCGCCCGCGACGATCGCCGCCAGCACGGCCGCCGCGTCGCGCCCGAGGTCGAACGCGATGATCGAGAAGGCGACCGCGCTGATCGCGCAGACCCCCGCCGCGAGGCCGTCGACCCCGTCGGAGAAGTTCACGACGTTCATCAGCCCGACGAGGCCGAGCACGGTCAGCGCGCCGCCCAGGCCCGGGCCGAAGCTGAGCGGCGCGATGAACGGCACCGTGACGTGGTCGACGCGCACGCCCGCGAGCACGGGGATCATCGCGGCGGCGATCTGGCCCGCGAGCTTCACCGCCGGCGACAGCTCGCGCACGTCGTCGGCCGCGCCGACGGCCGCGATCACCAGCGCGCCCGCGAGGATGCCCTTCGTCTCGCGATCGGCCGGCAGCCAGATCAACGCCGCGACGAGCACCGCCGCGAGGATCGCGAGGCCGCCGAGCAGCGGCGTGCGGCGCGCGGCGAGCCCGCGCTCGCGCGGCTCGTCGACCGCGCCGACCCGCGTCGCGACCCGCGCGACGAGCGGCGTCAGCAGCGCCGCGACGGCGAATGCCGCGAGGAAGGCGTAGAGGGCGTCAAGCTCGCTCATCGCTCGAACGCATCCTGACACGCGCCTCGGCGCGGCTCGCGTGGGCTATACAGCCGCGGCGGCGCTCAAGTGGGGATAGAGCGGGTAGCGCTCGGCGATCGCGCGCGTGCGCTCGCTCAGCTCGGCACGGCGCTCTTCGAAGTCCGGCGCGAGCGCGGCGGCGATCACGCCGCCGATCTCGGTGAAGTCCTCCAGCTGGACGCCGCGCGTGGCGAGCGCCGGGGTCCCGATCCGCAGCCCGCTGGAGACCATCGGCGGGCGGGGGTCGAACGGCACCGCGTTGCGGTTGACCGTGATGCCGATCTCATGCAGGCGATCCTCCGCCTGCTGGCCGTCGAGCCGCGACTCGCGCAGGTCGACCAGGATCAGGTGCACGTCGGTGCCGCCGGTGAGGACGGAGACGCCGTGGCCGGCCTTCAGCACCTCGGTCGCGAGCGCCTTGGCACCGTCGAGCGTGCGCTGCTGGCGCTCCTTGAAGGCGTCGCTCATCGCGAGCTTGAACGCGACCGCCTTGCCGGCGATCACGTGCTCGAGCGGGCCGCCCTGCTGGCCCGGGAAGACCGCGCTGTTGATCTTTCTCGCGTGCTCCTCCCTGCACAGGATCAGGCCGCCGCGGCCCCCGCCGATCGTCTTGTGCGTCGTGCTCGTGACGACGTCGGCGTACGGCACCGGCGACGGGTGCAGCCCGGCGGCGACGAGCCCGGCGAAGTGCGCCATGTCGACCATCAGCAGGGCGCCGACCTCGTCGGCGATCTCGCGGAAGCGCGCGAAGTCGAGCTGGCGCGGATAGGCGGACCAGCCGGCGAGCAGCAGCTTCGGCCGCCGCTCGCGCGCGACGCGCGCGACCTCGTCCATGTCGATCAGGCTGCTCTCGCGGTCGACCTCGTAGGGCGCGATGTCGTAGAGGCGGCCCGAGACGTTGAGTCTCATGCCGTGGCTGAGGTGACCGCCGTGCGCCAGCTCCAGCCCCATGATCGTCTCGCCCGGCGCCAGCAGCGCGTGGTAGACGGCGGTGTTGGCCTGCGCGCCCGAGTGCGGCTGCACGTTCGCGTGCTCGGCGCCGAACAGCTCCTTCGCGCGGTCGATCGCGAGCTGCTCGGCGACGTCGACCCACTCGCAGCCGCCATAGTAGCGCCGGCCCGGATAGCCCTCGGCGTACTTGTTCGTCAGCACGCTGCCCTGGCAGTCGAGGACGGCCTGCGGGACGAAGTTCTCCGAGGCGATCATCTCCAGCGTGCGCTGCTGTCGCTCGAGCTCCTTCGCCAGCACCTCCGCGATCTCGGGATCGACGTCGGCGAGCGGGCGGGTGAAGAAGTCGGGCGGCAGCTCGGTCATGCGGTCTCCGTCGCGGTGGCGGTGGTCTCGAGGGCGGCGATCTGCTCGACGCGGCGCGCGTGGCGGCCGCCGTCGAAGTCGGTCTGCAGGAAGGTGGCGACGATCGCGTCGGCGGTGCCGGGGTCGAGGCGCGCGCCCGACAGCGTGACGACGTTCGCGTCGTTGTGGCGGCGGGCCATCGCGGCCTCCTCGACGTCGTGCGCGTTGACGGCGCGGATCCCCGGCACCTTGTTCGCGACGATCGCGACGCCGTTGCCCGAGCCGCAGACGAGCACGCCGCGGTCGGCGTCGCCGGCGGCGACGGCGTGGGCGGCGGGCTCGGCGTAGCGCGGGTAGTCGACCGACTCGGTCGAGTCGGTGCCGAGATCGAGCACGTCGTGGCCTGCGGCGGCGAGCGAGTCGGCGAGGTGGTCCTTCAGGGCGAAGCCGGCGTGGTCGGAGGCGAGCGCGATCCTCATGGGCGGCCGACGATACCAAGGGCCCTGGCGACCTCCGCGGCCGCCACGGCCCCCTCGCGGACGACGCTCCACTCCCCTGTGCGCTCGTAGCCCTGGAGATCGATCACGGTCGAGGGGGTGCCGGGCAGCGGGCCGGCGTCGAGGACGAGGTCGGCGCGTCGGCGGATGTCCGCGGGCACCGCGTCGAGCGTGCGCGCGTCCGGGCCCCCGGCGTGGTTGGCGCTGGATTGGAGGACGACCACGGGCGCGCCGCCCAGCGCCGGCACATCGGGAACGCGAACGCCAAGCGCAGCGCCGGCGCCGGCCGGTCCGGCTGCGAGGGGGAAGCGATCGGCGGGGTTGGGCAGCAGCAGGGTCACGGGACCGGGCGTGAGCGCCTCGACGGCGGCGCGGGTCCGGGGTGGCAGGTCGGCGAGCACTTCGAGCGCGCGCTCGCGGTCGAACCACATCACCGCTGCCGGCTTGTCGGCCGGCCGGCCCTTCAGCGCATAGAGCTTGGCGACCGCGTCCGCGTTCTCCGGATCGCACGCGAGCCCGTAGACCGTGTCGGCCGGGAAGACCGCCACTCCTCCCCCCTCGATGCAGCCCGCGAACGCGTCGGCGTCCGCGGCCGTCAGCGCGGGGCTCACCGCCGCCCCACCACGACACGCTCGATCCCGGCGAGGTCCTTGTGCACGTCGACCGCGGAGGCTCCCGCGTCGCGCAGCATTCCCCCCACCGCCTGCGCCATCCCCATGCCGACCTCGATCGCCACGAGCGGCGCGCGTCCGAGCGCCGCGGGCACGAGCCGCCGCACGACCTCGAAGCCGTCGTGGCCGCCGAAGACCGCCACGTCCGGCTCCGCTATGACCTCCGGCTCCAGCGTCTCCAGATCCCGCTTGGCGACGTACGGCGGGTTCGAAAGCACGGCGTCCAGCTCGCCCTCGACGGCATCGAGCAGGTCGCCGCAGACGAAGCGCACGTCGAGCCCGAGCGCGCGCGCGTTCGCGCGCGCGACCGCGAGCGCGTCCTCGCTGACGTCGCTGCCGAGGACCTCGAGGTCAGGCCGCTCGTGCTTGAGCGCGAGCGCGATCGCGCCGCTGCCCGTGCCGACGTCGACGACGCGGGCGCCGGAGGGCAACGCGAGCGCCGCCTCGACGAGCCCTTCGCTCTCCGGACGTGGCACGAGCACGCGCTCATCGACCTGCAGCTCGATGTAGCGGAACGCCCGCTTCCTCAGCACGTAGGCGACCGGCTCGCGCGCGCGGCGGCGGCGCAGCAGCTCGGCGAAGCGGTCGGACTCGGCGCGCGTCAGCTCGCGCTCGGGGGCGAGGTGCAGCTGCGTGCGCGTCGTGCCGAGCGCCTCGGCGAGCAGCAGCTCGGCGTCGAGCCGCGGCGTCTCGCAGCCGGCGTCTCGCAGCTCCGCCGTCGCGATCGCGAGCGCCATCCGCACCGCCGGTCCCTCGGCCAATCCCGCCCCCTGCGCCCCCATGCCGTCACGCGACCGCCTGGGCCTCCAGGCGGCGCCGCTTCTCGTCGTCCTGCAGGGCGGCGGTCAGCTCGTCCAGCTCGCCGCCGAGCACGGCGTCGATGTTGTGAACGGTGAGCTTGATGCGGTGATCCGTCACGCGGCCCTGCGGGAAGTTGTACGTGCGGATCTTCTCCGCGCGCTCGCCGCTGCCGACCTGCGCGAGGCGGTCGGCGGCGAGCGCGGCCTGCTGCTCGGCGAGCGCCCTCTCATACAGGCGCGCGCGCAGAACCCGCATGGCCTTCTCGCGGTTCTGAAGCTGCGACTTCTCGTCCTGCATCGAGACGACGATCCCGCTCGGTCTGTGCGTGATGCGGACCGCCGAGTCGGTCGTGTTGACCGACTGGCCGCCCGGCCCGCTGCTGCGGTAGACGTCGATCTGGAGGTCGCCCTCGTTGATCTCGACGTCGACGTCCTCGGCCTCGGGCAGCACCGCGACCGTGGCGGTCGAGGTGTGGATGCGGCCCTGCGTCTCGGTCTCGGGCACGCGCTGGACGCGATGCGTGCCGCCCTCGTACTTGAAGACCGAATAGGCGCCGGCGCCCTTGATCGCGAAGCTGTACTGGCCCTCGCCCTCCGACAGGGCCTCGGTCTGGAGGCCTCGGCGCTCGGCGTAGCGGTTGAGCATGCGATACAGGTCTCCCGCGAACAGCCCGGCCTCGTCGCCGCCCGCGCCGGGGCGGATCTCGACGATCACGTTCTTCTCGTCGTTGGGATCGGGCTCGACCATCGCGAGGCGGATCTCCTCGTCGAGCGCCTCGATCCGCGCGTGGGCGTGCGCCGCCAGCTCGCGCAGCTCCGGGTCCTCGCCGTCCTCGAGCAATTCGCGGGCGCCGGCCTCGTCGTCGACGGCGCGGCGCCACTCCTGCGCGAGCTTCGCCGCCGGCTCGAGGCTCGCGTACTCGCGGCCGACCTCGGCGTAGCGCTGACGGTCCCCGATCACCTCGGGGTCCGCCATCAGGCGCTCCAGCTCCGCGAAGCGGGCCTCGATCTGCTCGACGAGCTGCTCGATCATCGAAGTCCGAGTCTACGCAGGGTCTCGACGACCGCGTCGGGTCGCTGCCTCACCTGGCGGTAGGTGAAGCGCACCACGCGCCAGCCGGCGGCCGTGAGCGCGGCGTCGCGCTCGCGGTCGCGCTCGAAGGCCCGGCGGGTGCCGTGATCCTGCCAGCCGTCCAGCTCGACGGCGACGCGCTGGGTGCGCCACACCGCATCCACCCGGAACCCCTGGAGGAGCACCTGCGTGGCAGGCTTCGACAACCCGGCTCGCCGCAGCAGACCCAGAAAGGCATCCTCGAGGACGGAGTCGGTGGCGAAGCCTTGGAGCGCCGCGCACTCCGCGATCGCCGCTTTGAGCGCCGCGTGGCCCCGGCCTCGCCGGCCTCGCGTCCTCGCCATCGCCGCCTCGACCTCGTGCAGGTCGAACGTGCGCTGCCGCTCGGCCTCCTTGACGGCTTTGGCGAGGTGGTCGCTCGGGATGGTGCCCGCGAGGTCGAGAAGGGTGCGGGCGACGGTGGTGACCGGGATGCCGTGGACGGTGGTGGTGTCCGGGGCAGCGAGGGCGCGCGTGCGGTGGACCTCGATCTTCGCCGACGACCGTGCCCTCCCGGCCGTCGAAACGTCGATCCGAGCGTGGTTGGCGGGCCGCAGGCCGTGCAGCCCCGCCGCATCGCGGTGGCTCAGCGCTGCGCCCGGCCCGACCGCGAGCACCGCCGCGAGCCAGAAGCCCTCGCTTCGCAGTCTGGAGTGGCCGACGGCGTAGACGCCGCGGTGGAGCGGGAGCAGGCGTCCGGCGCGCACCCGGTCGCGGATCGCGGTTGGAGATACGCAGACATCGAGGAGCTGGCTCCGAGCGACCACGCCCCACTGTCTCGCCGCCAACTCCCCGATCACGCGATCTGTGTCGTTTTGGGGGTCCATACGACCCCCTGAGGGACACAGCTCGTGAGATTCGCCCCCCCTTGGGCGACGCTATGCGACGACCTCGACGCCGATGAGGGACTTGGCGTCGGCGGTCAACAGGTTGGGCTCGGCCTCGAGGACGGCGTTGAGGGCGGCGATGGCGACGGCGAGCTGGGAGCGGTCGGGCTCTCTGGTCGTGAGGTACTGCAGTTGGATGCCGGGCCACATGATCGCGCGGACCCAGCGGCGGTGGCGCTGTCTGCCGCTCAGCTTGATCAGCTCGAAGGAGATCCCCGCGATGAGGGGGACGCCCAAGATGCGGGTGATGAGGAGCCAGTACCAGGCCGGCAGGCCGATCGGGGCGAAGACGAAGATCGCGACGACCATCACGAGCAGCAGGAACGTGGTCCCGCAGCGGGGATGCAATCGCGAAAAGCGCTCGGCGTTCGACGGCGTGAGCGGGAGGCCCGACTCGAAGCAGGAGATCGTCTTGTGCTCGGCGCCGTGGTACTCGAACACGCGGCGCAGGTCCCTGAGCCGCGAGAGCGCCAACAGGTAGCCGAGGAAGATCGCCGTGCGGATCAGCCCCTCGATCAGCCAGAACAGGAACGACGAGTGCAGCTGGTCCTTGATGAGCGACGTGATGCCCACGGGGATCAGGAAGAAGAGCCCGATCGCGAGGATCACCGACAGCACGATCGTGCCGGCCCACATGCCGCCGGAGATCTCCTGGTCCTCCTCCGGGAGCTGGGCGTTGGCGGAGATACCGAGCGCGTCGAAGCCGACCTTCAGCGACTCGCCCAGGGCGACGACGCCGCGTATGACGGGCAGGCGCAGCGCGCGGTGGCGTCTGAGCCACGAGTCCAGCGGTCTCGTGACGACCGCGATCTCGCCCTCCGCCGCCTCGTCCGGCGCGAGCCCCTCGTGGTGCGTGGCGAGCTGCTCGGCGGAGGGCTTGCGGACGGCGACGGACCACGTCCTGATGCCGCGCATCATCACGCCCTCCAGCACCGCCTGGCCGCCGACCGGGGCGTCCCGGCCGGCGCGCAGCTGACCCGCCGGCGAGCCGGCAGCGGTCTGTGGCTTGTCGGCGACGCTCATGACCGCTTCCCCCGAAGGCGGTGCGTCAGGCCTTACGCCTCGGCGCCGGCCCGGCGCTTGGCCGCGCGGCGCTGGAAGCGTTCGACGCGTCCGCCGGTGTCCACGAGCTTCTGGCGGCCCGTGTAGAAGGGGTGGCAGTTCGAGCAGATCTCGACGTGGATCTCTCTTTCGACAGAGCGCGTCGTGAACTCGTTGCCGCAGGTGCAGCGGACGTGCGCCTCGCGGTAGGTGGGGTGGATTTCGGTCTTCATCGTCGGTCCAGTGTAGCGGCGCGCCGCCGGCCGGCCGACCGCGCCTACGGGGCGGGGCAGGTGGCGGCCAGCTCGTCGTTGGACTCGTTCGACTCGTCGATCGCGTTCGCCGGATCGACGACGAACGACGCCGGCTGCGCTCCCGCCGCGCAGCCGGCGCCGGTGAACGTCACGACGGCGCTCTGCCCCGGGGCGAGGCCGGGAACCGGGCGCTTGCGCGCGTTCGGCGCGGCATCTCCCGGCAGCGTCGCGGCCACCAGCGTGCGAGGCGCCGCGGAGCGGCCCGCGTTGCGCACGGTGACGGCATAGCGCACGAGCCCGCCGCCGCGGGGCGAGGGGGTCGCCTGCACGCCGTCGAGCAGAAGGTCCGGCCGCAGGTCGGGCTCACGGCAGGCGGCGGTCGTGAGCGCGGCGGTGCGCACGACGGCGCCAGCGGCGTTCGACCAGCGGAACGAGACGCGGAAGCGGTAGGACGCCGGCACGACGAGGCGCCCGACCGACTGGCGGTACTTGAAGACGTCGCCGGGGCGGGTGCCGAGCAGAGGGTCGCTCGGGACGATCCACGCGCCGAGGCCCGGCACGTCGGTGCGCTGCGTCCAGCGGCCGCCCTGCAGCCGCTGCCACAGAGAGACCCTGACCGCCAGCCTTCTGCCGTTCGGCAGCGGGCGCATCGAGGTGCCGACGATGGCGACGCGCGCGTCGAGCAGCGGCGAGCGTCTGCACGCGAGCAGGCGCGCGCTCGCCGGCGCGGGCGTGCGCTCCGGAGCGGCCGCCGCGGCGGCGGCCGGCACCGCGAGCGTCAGCGCGGCGAGGAGCGGGAGAAGACGGGCGACCATCGGATTCCTTAACCCGACGGTCGCCCGGGAAGTTGCGTGGATCAGGTGATCTGGTAGAGCGGCCCGTCGCCGCCCTCGGGCGTCGTCAGACGGCCGCCCTTCGCCGTGATCGCGCCGCACTGCACGCAGTTGGTGTAGTTGACGATCACGTCGACCGCGCCGGTCTCGGGCGCGTCCTCGGGGATCTCGTAGACGCCGGCGGGGCACATCCACTTCCAGGTCTCGGCGACCTCGCGCGGGACGTGCTTCTGCACGCGGATGTGGTTCGGCGCGTCGTCGCGCGTCGCGTTGCCGGTGATGAAGACCGAGGAGAGCTTGTCGAAGGTGTATCTGCCGTCCGGTCTCGGATAGCGCTTCCACGTGTTGCCGACGAACATCGGCTTCTCGTCGTTGCGGTGCCACGCGAGCCGGCCCGGGGGCAGCTTGCCTCTCGACGCGATCGCGAGGTTCACGAGCGGGCCGCCGCGCAGGAAGCCCTTCTGGAACGGCTGGCGCAGGTTGCGCACCTCGAACAGCTCTCTGCCCGTCAGCGAGTCCTCGATCAGGTACTCGTAGGACTCGAACGACGACTCGCCGTTCTTCAGCCCTCTGTAGATCGCTTCGGCCGCGAGCTTGCCCGAGTTGATGCAGTGGTGGACGCCCTTCAGCGCCGCCGTGTCGACCATGCCGCCGGCGTCGCCGACGATCACCGCGCCCGGCATCGACAGCTTCGGCATCGACCAGTAGCCGCCGC